>Ga0302349_1001478_pt1 | contig 17974 bp, 14 predicted proteins | sample PhyAR1_FD_202176 | JGI IMG/M metagenome (GOLD analysis project Ga0302349, IMG submission 202176) | Leaf surface microbial communities from alfalfa plants in UC Gill Tract Community Farm, Albany, California, United States - DLSL A.R1... | ecosystem: Host-associated > Plants > Phyllosphere >...
GACTCGCTCGCGCGAGCGCCATGATCGCGGCCGGGACGCTCGCGTCCCGCGTCAGCGGTCTGGCGCGCACGATGGTACTCGTCGCGGCGGTCGGCAGCGTTGGCCGTGCCGGTGACGCATTCGGCACGGCCAACCAGCTTCCGAACAGCATCTACCAGGTCATCTCCGCGGGCATCCTGACGGGCGTCATCGTGCCGCAGGTCGTGCGCGTGAGCGCCCAGAAGGACGGCGGACACGCCTTCCTGCAGAAGATCCTGACGCTGGGTGCGACGTTGATGGCGGTCATCACGATCGCCGCGACGCTGGCGGCGCCGCTGTTCGTCGACCTCTTCGCGTCGAACTACAGCGGCCCGCAGCGGGCCCTCGCGACGAGCTTCGCGTACTGGTGCATTCCCCAACTGTTCTTCTACGGAATGTTCGCGCTGCTCGGCGAGATCCTGAACGCGCGCAAGGTGTTCGGGCCATACGCCTGGGCACCGGTGATCAACAACGTCGTGTCGATCGCCGGTTTCGTCGCGTTCATCGTGATCTTCGGTGGCGACCAGACCGAGGTGTCGGCGTGGACCACTCCCATGATCGTGGTCCTCGCCGGGTGTGCGACGCTCGGTATCGTCGCGCAGCTCGTCGTCCTGATGGCGTTCTGGCGGCGGCTCGGGATCCCGCTCCGCCCGGATTTCCACTGGCGCGGGATGGGCCTCGGCGCGATGCGCAACCTCGCCTCGTGGACCCTCGTGACGACCCTCATCGGACAGTTGGTCGGCATCGTGCAGCAGCGCACGATGTCGGAGGCCTCCGGTGACTTCCCATCGGTCTTCGCCTCGCAGAACGCGTGGCTCGTGTACATGGTGCCGTACTCGGTGCTCATCCTCGCGATCGGGACCCCGTACTTCACGCGCCTCAGCGAGCACGCCGCGGCGGGCCGTCACGACGAGCTGCGCGGCGACATCAGCCAGTCGATCCGCACGCTCGGCTTCTTCGTGGTCGCGGCCACCGCGGCCGTCGCCGCCGCGGCCGTCCCCGCGTCTCGCATGTTCAGCAACAGCGCCGACAGCGCCGTGTTGATCGCGCCCGTCCTCGTCGGCTATCTGGTCAGTCTCATCCCGATGGCCGTGCTGTACATCGTGCAGCGCACCTTCTACGCCTATGGCGACGCGCGAACGCCGTTCGTGTTCACCGTCGTGCAGGGCGCGCTCGTGCTCGTCTTCACCCTGCTGATCGCGGCCTTCGCTCCGCAGGAGCACATCACGTCGCTCGTCGCGCTCGCTCAGTCGACCGCGGGCATCGCGCAGACCGTGCTCGCGACGGCCCTGCTGCGCCGCAAAATCGGGCCGCTGGGGCTCGGACCCACGTGGCTCGCGCTCCTGCGTTTCGGCGTCGTCGCCGCCGTTGCGGGCGCGGCCGGCTGGGGCACATATCTGCTGCTCGGCTCCAGCGAGGGGTGGATGCTCGCGAACCGCTTCACGGGCGCCGCGGGAGCCGTCATCGTCGCCGGCGTCGTGGGCATCGTGTACGTCGCCATCCTGGCGCTCCTGCGGGCGCCCGAGGTGAAGGCCGCGATCGCGCGGATCCGTCGCTGAGTCCGACGGTCGGACTCAGCGGCGCTTGTCGAGGACGCCCGGGCCGATCGCGTCGCGGTAGCGGTGCAGCAGGCCCGTCCGCACGCCCGAGGCGGTGGGCTTCATCTGGAACACGCTGGAGTTGTGGTTCGCCTCGATGAGCGCAGGGCCGTTCGCGGTGATCGCGATGTCCCACCCGACGTACGGGATTGTGGGGAGGCGCTTCGAGGCCTCCTCGACCATCTCCAGGATCTTCGCGAAGTGTGGCACACGGAAGCCGGTGATGGTGGTTCCCGTGATGGGGTGCTCGGGGTAGACGTTCGACTGCTTGTCGACGCCCGGGTACAGAGCGACGCCGTCGTCGTCGAGCATCGTGAACATGCCGCCGGAGGCGAAGTTGTCGATCACGGATCCGTTGCCGATGCGCAGCACCGATGCGATGACGTGAAGGGTGCCGTGCGGGTCGCGGTACGTGATCATCCGCACCGTGTTCACGCTGTCGGGGTACAGCCGGTCGAGATCGGGGTGCTGCTGCAGCACCTCCTCGACGAGCGTCTGGTCGTTGTTGATGAGGCTCTGCCGGAAGACCGCGGGGTCGTCGACGTCCGCGGTCGCGACGATCGAGATCCCCGCGCCGCCCTCGCCGCCCGCGGGCTTCGCGATGACGCGGTCGTGGCGGGCGAGGAAGGCGGCGAGTTCGTCATCGCTCGCGGTGGCGGCATCGATCCACTCGCGGCCGATGAGATCGGCGAAGTCGTTCAGGAAGCGGATCTTGTCGCCGACGATCGCGCGCGAGTCCGGACCGTTCAGGGTCGAGTTCAGGCGGAACGCCTTGGGGTGGGTCATCCAGGTCTTGCGCTCCGAGGCGGTGAGCAGGCGGATATCCCACACCAGGTAGTCGCGGAAGGCCATCTCATAGCGCACGGAGCACCAGAGCATGTCGGCGATGATCACGGGCAGCGGTGCCTTCGAGACACGCTTGACGCCCTTGGCGATATCGATCAGCTGGGTGGGATTGAGGCGCCGAGCCCGGTTGAAGAGATACTGCACGCGCAACTGCTTCTGGTCCACCGCGCAAGGCTAGCACGCGGTCATTCAGCCTGAATCAGAGGGCGTCTCGGTAAAGTGGGTGCTTCCGAGACCCGCCCAGGAAAGGTCCTTCGTGTCCCCAGCTGTTGCGCCCGTGCGCCGCCTCAAGTACTTCGTGAGCCGACTCGCTTCGTTCAACCTGTCGCGCCCCTGGGGCTTTGCGAAGCAGATCGCGGAGGAGCAGGGCAAGTGGGCGCCCGGCGTGCTCGCCGACATGATGGTCTGGGCCGCGTTCCACGACACCGCGTACATCGACTTCTACGAGGCCGACTTCGCGCTCCTGACGAAGAAGGAGCGTAAGACCTTCATGACGGCGCTCGTGCAGCACCACCTCGCCGACACGCTCAACGATCCGGTCGACGTCCTGATCCTCGAGAACAAGATCTCGTTCCACAAGCGTTTCGCCGAGTATGCGCGCCGCGAGTGGCTCGATCTCGAGAACTCGACGCTCGCCGACTTCCAGGGCTTCGCGCAGCGCCACCCGGTGATCATCGCGAAGACGCCCGTCGGGCGCGAGGGCAAGGGCGTGTTCCGTTACGACATGGCGGAAGTCGCCGACGCCGAGGCATTCCGCGCGGAGCTGATCTCGAAGGGGCAGACGCTCCTCGAAGAGCCGATCGTGCAGCACCCCTACCTGGCGGAGTACTGCGCCGGCACGGTCAACACGACCCGCGTCGCGACGTTCTTCGACGGTGAGAAGGTGCACATCCTCATGGGTGCGCAGAAGTTCGGCCGCGGTTCGGTCTCCGACCAGTTCACCTGGGGCGGTTTCTTCACGATGCTGGACGAGAACGGGCGCTCCTTCGGGCCCGGCCACACCGGCAAGCACCTCAGCAAGTACGAGACCCACCCCGAGTCGGGCAAGTCGATCGTCGACTTCCAGGTGCCGATGTGGGACGAGGTCGTCGCCTTTCTCGACCGCGCGGCCCGCGAACTGCCGACCGTACCGTACGTCGGGTGGGACATCGCGGTCGGCCCCGACGGGCCGATCCTCGTGGAGGGAAACTGGACGCCGGGGCTCTACGAGACCCGCGTGAGCGCGACCGGGATCCGCACGGGTTCGCGCGCGCGTCACAAGCCGGTCCTCGACGCCGCGGCCGCGGCCTCCTCCCGCCGCTGACGATGAGTTTCGGATCCTCGAGCGCACCCATCGCGCGGATCTCGCGCTCCGCGCTCGCGCGGAACGTCGCGATCGCGCACGCGAAGGATCCCTCGGCGGCGATCGACCTGCGGCGCGATGCCTGCGGCCACGGCGCGGACATCGTCGCCGCGGTCGCGCGCGAGGCGGGGGTCGCCACGGCGCTGCGAGACGGGGAACCGCCCGTGGTGACGCTTCCCGTCGAGGACGTCTTCGGACTCGAAGGTCGCGGCGAGCCGGCGATGACCCTCGTCGCGCCCGTCCTGCAGACGAAGCTTCTGCTCGAGGGCGAGGGCGTCTCCTACGGGTATCGGTATCGACCCGAACGGGATACCCGCATCGCCCTGGTCTCGGGCGGATACGCACAGGGCATCGCCCGGGCGATCGGCTGGACGGACGACGAGCCCGCCGGTACGGTCGCGATCGATGGCGAGGAATGCCCCATCATCGGTCGGGTCGCGATGGACGTCTGCGTCGTCGAGCTGGGGGACGCGGAGGTCGAGCCCCGCGACGAGGTCGTGTTCTTCGGCGCCGGGATGCCGCACCTGTTGCGCCAGTGGGCGCTGGCCACCGGTTGGACGGAACTCGAGCTTGCCGCGATCGCGGGCCTCCACGCGCGACGCGAGGTGGTCGCATGAGCGCCGAGTTGCGCGTGAATCTCGAGCAGTTGCGCGCCAATGTGCGTGCCGTGCGGGAACGCATGGCGCCCTCGGAGGTGCTCGTCGTCATCAAAGACGACGCTTACGGGCAGGGCGTCGAACCGATCGTCGGCGCCGCGCTCGACGCGGGCGCGAGGTGGTTCGGCGGGATCGACGTCGACAGCGCCGTGCGCGCGAAGCGCGTGGCGGGCGACCGGGCACGCGTGTTCTGCTGGATGACGGTATCGGCCGACGAGGCTCGCGCCGCGATCGCGGCCGGCCTCGAGCTGGGCGTCGGCGACGCAGCGTACCTCGAGCAGGTCGCCGCCATCGGCGGACCCGCAACGGTGCACCTGAAGATCGACACGGGCCTCCGCAGGAACGGCGTGCGGCCGGAGCGGTGGCGCGCCTTCTGCGCGCGTGCCGCCGAGCACGAGCGCGCCGGGCGGATCCGGGTCGCGGGCATCTGGAGCCACATCGCCGAGGCCTCCGACGCGGACGATGACGTCTCGCGCGCGCTGTTCGATGCGGCCGTGACGGTGGCGCGCGGGGAGGGACTCTCGCCCGAGACCCGCCATCTCGCCGCGAGCGCGGCCGCGTGGCATCGGCCGGAGTTCCGCTATGAGATGGTGCGGATCGGCGCGTTCTGCTACGGCGTGCGATCGGCCGACGGGCCCGACATCCCGGGAACGGCGCCCATCTCGTCGCTCGTCGCGAAAGCGATCTCGATCGGCGAGGACGTGGAGATTTCGCTGGGAGCAGTCGACGGATACCCCTCCGCCCTCGCCGGGCGAGCGCACGCGGCGACCCCGGGAGGAGCACGGCCCGTCGTACGGGTGGATCCGTTCTCGTCGCGCGTCGAGGCATGGCCCGGGGCCGCGGTGGGGGATGAGGTGATCCTCTTCGGTGACGGCGGCCACGGTGAGCCCACACCGACCGACCTTGCGGAGCTGATCGACACGGTGGGCGAGGAACCGCTCCTGCGCGTCTCGCCCCTCGTCCCTCGCGTCTACACGCCGTAGCGGGCTCGGCGCCCTCGAGAACCGAGCCCGCTCTGATCAGGCGTTGGGCTGCCCTCCGCCCTGGGGTGCGGTCCGCTCACCGCCGGAGTCGGAGCCGCCTCCGGGGAACCCGCCGTCCGGTGCCTGCCCGGGGGCACCACCCATGCCGCCCGGCCCGCCCGCGGTCTGCCCCGCCTGCTCGGGGTCGACGAGTTCGCCGTTGGCGGTCACGGTTCCCTCCGCGATCGTCACGGTGCCGTTGCCGTCGAGGGGGCCGTCGCCGCCGTTCGCGGCGCTCGTGATGGCGACCTCGCCGGCGGAGACGGTGATCGTGCCGTTCGAGTCGAGACCGTCCTTTCCGGCGTCGATCGTGATGGATCCGCCGGAGATCTCGAGCCGCTCGCCCGAGTCGGACTCGCGGTCGGTGCCGCCAGTGTTCAGGCCCGCGGCGTTAATGCCGTCGTCGGATGCCGTGATGTCGATGTCGCCGCCGAAGACGCCGATAGAGATCGCCTGCAGGCCCTCGTTCGACGCATCGATCGCGATGGAACCTCCCCCGATCGACAGGATCTGTCCGCCCTGGATCGCGTGATCGGTGGCGCTCGCGACGATCTCGCCGCCGGTCACGATGGTGTCGGTCGCGGCCTGGATCGCCTCGTCGCCGGACTCGATCGAGAGGCTCCCGCCCGTGACGAGAACATAGCCCGCGGTGTCGTCGTCCTCCTGGTCGCTCGCGAGCCCGTCGCCCGTGGGCGCGATCAGATCGAGGGTGCCGCCCTCGACGACGAGCGAGTCCTTGCCGCGTAGCGCGTCGTCGGCGGCGGTCACGGAGATCGCGCCCGAGAGGACGACGAGGTCGTCGGTGGAGGAGATGCCGTCGTTGCCGTTGCCCGAGACGCTCAGGCTGCCCTCGCCGGAGATCGTGAGATCGCTCTCCGCGTGGATGGCGGCCTTGGCGGCGGCGTCGTCGGCGTAGCTCGCCGCATCGGAGACGATGTTCTCGCTTCCTGCGACGAGATTGATGGCCACGTCGTCGGCCGTCTGCACGTCGATGGCGGCGCCATCGGCGTTGGCGATCTCGGCACCGTCGAGCATCAGCACCACCTGTGCGTCGTCGGGGGCCGCCACGACAACGGATCCGGCGAGCTCGCCACTGACGCGGTAGACGCCCGCGGCAGTCACCGTCACGGTGGATCCCTCGATCTCGACCCCGTCGCCGCTCGCGGTTGCGGAGGATCCCTCGAGCGTGATCTCGACGGCGTCCGCGTCCGACCACTCGTCATCGTTCACGGTCGTGTAGTCGGCATTCGCCGCACGCACCTCGTCGGGGGAGAGATCGCCCGTGACCGTTGTCGTGGACGAGGTGGACTCGGCCGTCTCGGTGGTCGACGATGCGACGCTGGATGCCGCCGCACCGGTCGAATCGGCGTCGTCGGATCCCACGACGGTGCATCCGGCGAGCATCAGGCCCGCGGCGGTGACGACGGCGAGGGGAAGCATGGCACGCGAAAACGTCATGAGAACTCCTTAGTTGTGTGCGAACGGGCCGCGCAGAGTTCGCGACCACTTGTTGTCGGGCAGCTCGGGGCGAAGCGCCGCCGTGCCGGTGCCGAACTTGCTGATCCCGCTGGGGCGATGTCCGGCGCGCCAGAGGAGGCGGTCGAGCTCGTTGGGTCGACCCGCCGATTTGGATTCGACGATCGCGTAGCCGGGGAGGTCGATCGCGTCGCCGGACGGGCCGGACCAGTGCAGCTCCGTGTCGATCGTGGCGCGGCTGCCGCAGCCGAGGAGGAGCGTGGAGCGGAGATATCGGCTGCCGAGGGACGGGCGCATCCGAGCCACGAGCGCGGGATCGTGTCCTTCCTCGCCGAGAAGCGCGGCGATGTAGGCGCTGCCGTCCGGGGTCAGCCGCGCACGATCGGCGGCGTCGTAGGGGATGCGGCGTTTGACCGTGGTGCCCCTACCACTCTTCGTCTTGAGCTCGAGGAAGGAGCCCCCGGTGTCGAGGTAGGTGCGGGTGCGGAGCTTGAACCGTCGGCGGCGCCTCTGCGCCGTGAGGCGGTAGGCGAGGTGATCGGGGGTGTCGAAATAGACGGAGTCATAGGCGAAACCGCGCATACCGTCGATCTCGAGCACCCGAGTGCCCTCGGACAGGAGCGTGAGGAGCTCGGCGGCGTGATCCTCCGGCAGGAGGTACTTCCGGTCGACGCGCGTCAGCAGGGCGGCCTCGGAGACGAGTTCTTCGAGCGGTACGGGCGCGAAGCCCGCCGCCGCCACGGCGGTGTTCATCGCGCCACCCTGCTCGCGATCCGCGCCGCGTCGAGACGGTAGCGGACGTCGACGAGCGTCGAGTCGTTGACGAGATCGAGCTGCTGAACGGTGAGCGAGGTGACGGCGCCGCCCAGACGCGCCTCGAGCTCGTCCCGGAGCTCTTCTTCGTCAGCGATCGCGCGGTCGAGCCGCACCACCTGGTGGCGGCTGCGAGAGAGAAGTGCGGGGTGATCCGCGATCCACATCGTTCCGAGGATCAGCGCGATGAGCACTGCCGGGACGGCGACGTCCGCCGAGCCGAGCCCGCCGATCAGCCCCATCGCCAGCGCCGCGAAGTAGTAGGCGACCTCGCGCTGGGAGATCTCGGAGGACCGCAGGCGAATGATCGATAGCACCCCGAAGAGACCGAGGCCGAGTCCCGCGGCGACCTGCGTCGATCCGAGCATCGTCGCCACGGCGAGGACTCCGATGTTCACGCCGAGGAACGCCACGACGAGGTCTCGGCGGCGATGTCGCGTGTAGTAGACGCCGAAGGCGAGGACGGCGGCCGCCACGAGATCGATGGCGATGAGGATGAGGTGTGGGATGGTCATCGGGGGTACTCCTTGGGGTGAACTGATCTCAGCTCAGGGCGCGTTTCTTTGGAATGGCTATGACGAGACGCGGGACGAGGTGAATCGCGGCGAAGAGTCTGCGCGGGCGGCATGCGAACGTACTGCGTTCGCGGTACGCGGGGCGAAGACCGCGTTCTTCTGTGCGCGATAGCTCAGCGCGAACAGGGCGAGCTCCGTGACGACCTTGGCGAGCCAGAGGGGCAGACCCGCGCCCGTCAGGAAGCTCATCCACGCCAGGTTCGAAGCGAAGAGCAGCGCGGCGAGCACCACGTACGCGGAGAGGTGGCGAAACAGGTGTTCGCGGCCGCGCCGGCGAAACACCACCCGCCGGTTGAGCACGAAGGTGATGCCGGCACTGATCACGCGCGCGGCGACCACCGACGGCACCAGCGCGCCGGTCACGGCATAGATGAGGAACAGGGCGGCCGCGTCGACGACGAATCCCGTCAGCGAGGACGCCGCGAAGGCGATCGTCGGCGCCATCACCCGGATCGAGTCGGCGATGGGTCTGAAGTGGCTCGATGCGTTGCCGTCGAGATACACGGTCTCGATCGGCACCTCGACGGCCGAGAACCCCGCACGTGCGAGCCGGAGGCGCACCCGCTGCTCGTAGTCGAATCGCTCGCCCGGAACCTCGAGGAGCCAGGCGATCATCGCGGGTGGGATCCCGCGGAGCCCCGTCTGCGTATCGCTCGCGCGCCAGCCCGCTGCGACCCGAAACGTGCCGCGTGCGATGGCGTTGCCGACGCGGCTGCGCGCCGGAACGTCGCCGTCGAAGGCACGGCACCCGAGAACGAGCGCGCTGCCCTCGACGTCGACTCGCGCGGCGACGGCGAGGATGTCCTGCGGCGTGTGCTGACCATCGGCGTCCGCCGTCACGACGGCGTCGAGCGGCGCGCGGGCGCGGATCCATGCGAGCCCGCTGCGCAGCGCCGCGCCCTTGCCGCGGTTTTGGGGGTGCCGGATGATCGCTGCGCCCGCGGCGGCCGCGCGGTCGAACGCCTCGGCGTATTGCGGGCCCGATCCGTCGTCGACGACGAGCACTCGGAGCGTCGGGTCGGCGTCGCGCAAGCGGGCGACCAGCCGGGGGAGGGATCCGGTGGGTTCGTAGGCCGGGATGAGCACGTGCATGGCTCACGCGCCCAGGTAGAGGATGTCGCTCGTGGCACGCTCGCCGCCGTTCGACGGGCGATTGATGACCGTGCCGTCGAAGTACATCGTCGACGATCCGCCGCCGTCGATGTTGTACGCCGTCCGGGCGCCCAGACCCTGCATGATCCTGGCGAGCTCCGTCATGGTCGCCCCGCGGCTGTAGCCCTCGTCTCGTCCGTCGACCACGACGAGCACGAGATGGTTGGTGTCGATGATGCCGACGGCGGTGCGGGGCTGCGCCCCCTGGATCGAGTGGTTGCCGAAGTTGGTGTCGACCTCGACCTCGTCGATTCCCGGCAGGATCTCCCCGCCGTCGACGAGCGCGGGTCCGAAACTCATGGTGTTCCAGACGCCCTCCGCGACGAGCTCGTCAGCCGTGGTCGCCGTCTCGTCGTAGATCCTCGCGGTGCCGTCGGTGTACATCGCGAGCCCGGTGCGGGCGGGAACATCGCGGTAGGCGACGCCGTCGCGGATCACGATGCCGGAGTCGCGAAAACCGTAGTAGTCGCCGTTGATCGCGAAGATCGCCGAGTGCTGGGCAGCAATCTCACTCGTGCGGGCGGTGATGTTCTCGCCGAACGCGTTCTCCGCGAAGGCGGATCGGAGCTCCGTCGCGTCGCCGAGGGTGACGTCGGCGACGAAGTAGGTGATCGTGTCGTCGCCGTCGCCGGAGGCGTGCGTCGTGATGGCGAGCGAGGTCGCACCGCGCGTGAAGCCGTTCTCCGTGACCGTCGTCGCCGTACCAGAGGAGGCGCCCACGGCCGCGCTCTCGGTCCCCTCGCCGTTCGCGGCTTCGTAGGCGGCGACGTCGTCGATCTCGACCTTGGGGATGAGGAACCGATCGGCGGCCCAGGCCGCGCCGCCGCCCGCGACGAGGAGCGCGGTGAGCCCGGATCCGAGGAGGAAACCGCGACGAGAGTGACGGCGCGGCTCGGGAGGAGAAGGCGTGTTCTGTGTGCTCATGCCCACAGGCAAGGCCCGCAAACTATGCGGCAGCTATGACAACGACGGGGGAAGGGTGGATGCCGCCGAAGTGACGGCGCGGGCGGTACGCGACCGTACCGCGTCGGGAGTACGCCGATGGGCCGCCTCCCGGAGGAGACGGCCCATCGATGTCACGCGTTTAGTCTTGGAGCCTGTCGGTCTCGTCGTGCCAGCTGGTCGCGACGGCGCGGAGCTTCTCCTCGAACTTGCGGCCGTGGTGGGCGCAGTAGAGCAGTTCGCTGCCGCCGACCTCTGCCGCGATGTAGGCCTGCGCTCCACATGCGTCACAGCGGTCGAGTGCCGTGAGGCGGTGGGAGACAGGGGCCTCTGCTGTCGTTGCTGCAGTCATCGTTCCGTCTCCTTCTTCGTTCGTCTTAAATGACGGGTCATGTCCCATACAACCACGGAGCACAGACAAAACATCCCGATCGAGGCAACGTTTCGCCTACGGCGTACGGGATGCGGGGATTGGGGGTGTTGTCGCCGGGATCGTCGCCCTTCGAAGATAAGATCGAATATTGTGACCGCCGAGTACTCCGCCCATCATCTTCAGGTCCTCGAAGGCCTCGAGGCCGTGCGCAAGCGCCCCGGCATGTACATCGGATCGAACGGATCACCGGGGCTCATGCACTGCCTCTGGGAGATCATCGACAACTCGGTCGACGAGGCGGTCGCCGGCAACGGTGATCGCATCGACGTGATTCTTCACGACGACGGCAGCGTCGAGGTGCAGGACCGCGGCCGCGGCGTGCCGGTCGATGTCGAGCCCCGCACGGGCCTGACGGGCGTCGAGGTCGTGTACACGAAGCTGCACGCCGGTGGAAAGTTCGGCGGCGGGTCCTACGCCGCGTCCGGCGGCCTGCACGGCGTCGGCGCCTCGGTGGTCAACGCCCTGAGCGAGCGCCTGGACGTCGAGGTCGATCGCGGCGGGAAAACCCACGCGATGAGCTTCCATCGCGGCGAGCCGGGCGTCTTCGATGACGACGGCGGCCGTGCGCGGCCCGATGCGCCCTTCACCCCCTTCGAGAACGGTAGCGAGCTGCGCATCGTCGGGAACACCAAGCGCGGCGTCACGGGCACCCGCGTGCGTTACTGGGCGGATCGACAGATCTTCACGAAGGACGCCGCCTTCCAGTACGACGAACTCGTTACGCGCGCGCGCCAGACCGCGTTCCTCGTGCCGGGGCTCGAGATCGTCATCCGCGACGAACGCCATGCGACCGACCCCGAGGTCGGGGTGCGCGAGACCAGCTACCGCTTCGACGGCGGGCTGACCGAGTTCGTCGAGTTCCTCGCGTCCGATGCCCCGGTGACCGAGACCTGGCGCTTCGAGGGCGAGGGCAACTTCACCGAAACCGTGCCGATGCTGCAGGCGGACGGATCCATGCGGTCCACGGAGGTCGAGCGCACCTGCCGCGTCGACATCGCCCTGCGCTGGGGCACGGGATACGACACCACGACCCGCTCGTTCGTGAACATCATCGCGACACCGAAGGGCGGCACGCACCAGCAGGGCTTCGAGCAGGAGCTCACGAAGCAGCTGCGCGCCGAGGTCGATAAGAACGCCCGGCGGCTCAAGGTCGGCAACGACAAGCTCGAGAAGGACGACGTGCTCGCGGGCCTCACTGCCGTGTTGAACGTGAGCCTTCCCGAGCCGCAGTTCGAGGGGCAGACGAAGGAGATTCTGGGCACGCCCGCCGTTCGCCCGATCGTCTCCAAGGTCGTCCGCGAGGGTCTCAAGGAACGTTTCGCCTCGACGAAGCGCGACGACAAGAACCAGGTCTCGATGCTGCTCGACAAGGTCGTCAGCGAGATGAAGGCGCGCGTCTCGGCGCGCGCGCACAAGGAGACGCAGCGCCGCAAGAACGCGCTCGAATCGTCGTCGTTGCCCGCGAAGCTCATCGACTGCCGCACGACGGACGTCTCCAACACCGAGCTGTTCATCGTCGAGGGCGATTCGGCGCTCGGCACCGCCCGCAAGGCGCGCGATAGCGAGTACCAGGCGCTCTTCCCGATCCGCGGAAAGATCCTGAACACGCAGAAGGCGTCGATCTCGGACATGCTCTCGAACGCCGAGTGCGCCGCGTTGATCCAGGTCATCGGCGCCGGGTCCGGGCGCACCTTCGACATCGACACGGCGCGTTACGGCAAGGTGATCATGATGAGCGACGCCGATGTGGACGGCGCGCACATCCGCACGCTGCTGCTGACGCTCTTCTACCGCTACATGCGCCCGCTCATCGAGCACGGCCGGGTGTATGCCGCGGTCCCGCCGCTGCACCGCGTCATCGTGATCAACCCCGGTTCCAAGCCGAACGAGACGATCTACACCTACAGCGACCGCGAGCTGAACGCGCTCCTCGCGAGGCTGCGCCGCTCGAACAAGAAGTGGCAGGAGCCGATTCAGCGCTACAAGGGGCTCGGCGAGATGGACGCGGATCAGCTCGCGGAGACGACAATGTCGCGCGATGGCCGTCTGTTGCGCCGCGTGCGGATGGAGGATGCGGAGGCGGCGGGCAAGGTCTTCGAGATGCTCATGGGCAACGAGGTGGCGCCGCGCCGCGAGTTCATCGTCGCCGGTGCCGCTCGGCTCGACAAGGACTCGATCGACGCGTAGCCCGCCACGATCTCGACCGCGTCAGCGCGTCGCGCGGTGCGGGGCTTCCCCGATGACGGGCGCGGATGCCGTCGTCACGGCGACCGGCGGCGGGTCCGCCTTCCCGCGCGAGGCGAGCGCGATTCCGACGCTCGCCCCGGCGACGAGCGCGATCGCCGCGATCTTGAGCGGACCGATGGCCTGCTGCAACAGGAGCCAGCCGAAAAGCGCCGCGAAGACCGGCTCGAGACTGATGAGCACGCCGAAAACGCGCTGCGGCAGGCGGCGGAGGGCGACGAGCTCGAGCGTGTAGGGCGCGACGGACGCGAAGACCGCCGTGCCGACCGCCAGCCAGACGAGCTCCGGGCGCAGCGCGAGTTCCATCGCCGCGGGTACGCCGAATGGGAGGAGCGCGATCGACGCGATCGAGAGCGCCACGGCGAGGCCGCCGACGCCCGGGATCAGCCCGCCGACCCGCGCGCTCGTCCGGATGTAGCAGACCCAGAATGCGGCGGCGACGAGGACGAGGGCGACCCCGATGGGGGAGAGCGGCTCGGATCCCAGCACGCCGTCGAGGCCGAACAGCGCGATGCCGGCGACGGCGAGCCCCACCCACGCCATATCCACGAGCCGGCGCGAGAGAACGGCGGAGAGCACGAGCGGCCCGACGAATTCGATCGCCACGGCGGGGCCGAGCGGCAGGTGTTCGAGCGCGGCGTAGAAGAATCCGTTCATCGCGCCGAGCGAGAGGCCGAAGCCGACGACGGCGAACCACTGCCGCCGGCTCCACGCGAGGAAACGGGGGCGTCCCGCGAGCAGCAGGATGACCGCGGCGATCGAGAGACGTAGCGCCGTGATGCCCCACGTTCCGAGCTCGGGGAACAACTGCACGGCCAGTGCGGCACCGAACTGCAGGGATACGCAGGAGCCGATGATGAGCGCGATGGGCGTGGCGATGGAGCCTGACGGCGAGGCGGGGGTGGGCACCCTTCGATTCTTCGCCAACACGTATCGTTAATCCAGCAACCGCTTATGAAGGAAATCATTAAGGAAATCTGATGCTCAGCCTGCCCCGCCTCCGCGTCCTCAGCGAGCTGTCCCGCCGCGGCACGATTGCGGCCACGGCTCGCGCGCTGTCGTACACACCGTCCGCCGTATCGCAGCAGCTGGCTCTCCTCGAGCGCGAGGCGGGCGTTCCCCTGCTCGAGCGGGTCGGGCGCGGGGTCCGGCTGACCGACGCCGCCGCGGTCCTCGTCGAACACACCACGGCGGTCATGGCGAGGCTCGACCTCGCGGAGTCTGAGCTGGCGGCATCGCAGCGAGAGCTTCGCGGGCGCATGCGGGTGGCATCGTTCCAATCGGTCGTGCTGAGCCTCGTGCCCGGGGCGCTCGACCGCATGGCCGATGAGCACCCGCGGATGCGGGTCGATATCGTGCAGCGCGAGCACGGCCAGGCCTTCGAGGGGCTTCTGTCGCACGAATTCGACCTCATCCTGGGGGAGGAATACCCGGGGCAGCCCGATCGCCTGCGCGACGGCATCGACCGCTCCGATCTGCTCGCCGACCCCCTTCGCCTCGCCCTGCCGCTTTCGGGGCCGTTCGCGGGCAGGCCGCGCCGGCTCACCGAGCTCGCCGAGGCATCCTGGGTGCTCGATCCGGACGACACACCCACGGGGCGATGGGGGCGAGAGGTGTGTCGTCAGGCGGGCTTCGAACCGCACGTGAGGTTCGAGAGCCCGGATCCGCTGTTGCACGCCGAGCTCGTGCGCACCGGCCACGCGGTCGCATTCCTGCCGGAGCTCATCTCGTCCCCGCACCTGGCGGGCCTGACCTTGGCCGCGCTGCCGGGCGAGCCGCATCGGATGCTGTACACCGCGACGCGCGCGGGCCGCGCCGCCCACCCCGCCGTCCGCGCCTTCCGTGATGCGCTCGCACGCGCACTCGAGGAACGCCGGCCCGGCGATCCGGCGTGGGGCGTGCGGGTCAGCTGAGGAGATCCTCAAGCGCCGCGCGCAGGGTCGGGAAGCGGAACTCGAAGCCCGCCTCCGCGAGCACCGTGCTCGTCGTGTGCCGGCCCGTGAGGGCGAGCTTGGGATCCGTGCGCAGCGCGAACGCCGCGATCCGCATGAGAAATGCCGGCGTCGGCAGACCGAACGGCACGCGCGCGGCGCGCCGCAGCTCCCGCATCAGCTCGGCGTTGCGAACGGGGTTCGGCGCGGCCGCGATGACCGGGCCGTCGGGGATGACGATCCCCGGCTCGAGTCCGAGGCTCGCGCGAGCGATGCGCACCCAATCGTCGATGTGGATCCAACTGAACCACTGGCGGCCGCCCGCGATGGGACCGCCGAAGCCGAGCCGCGCCGGGAGGAGAAGGCGGTCGAGCGCGGGGGTGTGCGCATCGAGCGCGATCGACGTGCGGATCGTCACCCGCCGTGCGGCGTTCGCGCCTCGGGCAGCCGCCTCCCAGGGCAGTACCACTCCGGTCATCTGGGGCAGGCCGTCGGTCGGATCCGGCGTCTGCTCCGTGATGCGAAGATCGCCCGTGTCGTCGAACAGGCCGGAAGTGGACCCCTGCAGCCAGCGGTCGACGGGGCGCGACAGCCGCTGAGACGCGGCGACGAGAGCCTCCGTGGCGCGGACGCGCGAGTCGCGCAGTTCCCTGATGTTCGCCGCCGTGGGGCGGCAGTCGACGAGCTTTCCCGCGAGGTTCACAACGGCGACCGGGCCGTCCGACTCGAGCACGTGCGCCCACGGGGCGACGTTCGCGGGATCCCACCCGACCTCGGCCGTTCCCGGCCGCGGACGCCGGCCCGGCGTGCGGGTGAGCACGACGACCTCGTGTCCGTCCGCGACGAGTGAAGCACCGAGCGAGGTGCCGAGGGTGCCCGCGCCGCCGGCGATGACGATCTTCATACCAGCGAGGCTACTCGCTCCCGCTACAGGGCCCGCCCGATCGTGTCGATTTCCGCCTCGAGCAGCTGACCGGATCCGTCGCGCTTGGACAGGGTCATCGGCAGCTTCCGGACGGATCCCTTCGCGTCGAGCGCATACGCGGGATCGGGGCCGGTCCAGCCGAGCTGGAGTCGATCCTCGCCCTTCAGGAACGCGTGGGCGCGCACGCCGCCCGTCGCGCGGCCCTTCGACGGGTACTCGCCGAAGTCGCTGATCTTCGCGCGGCCGGGGTCCGTGCCCGGCAGCGCGGACGACGACGTCGAGATGGTCACCACGACGTTTCCGTCCCCCGCGACCGACCCGAAGAAGATCGCGGCCGCTCCCGCGGAGAGCTTGATGCCCGCCATGCCGCCGGCCGACGCGCCCTGCGGGCGCACGGAGGAGGCGGCGAAGCGGAGGAGCTTCGCGTCGTCGGTGAGGAAGACGAGATCGGACTCGTCGTCTGCGGGCGCGGCCCCCACCACGCGGTCCTTCGGCTTGAGGGCGACGACCTCGAGCTCGGCCCGGGCGGGCAGGGCGGAGGGAACGATCCGCTTGACCACGCCCTGGGCGGTGCCCAAGGCGAGCGGGGTGTCCGAATCGAGCTCGAGGAGCCCGATCACCTGCTCGTTGCGGTCGGTGAGGCCGATGTAGTCGCGCAGTCGCGCACCGGCGCTGAGTGAGATGGACGACAGGGGCACGCTCGGGAGATCGACGGGGGAGAAGCGCACGAGGCGGCCGTGCGTGGTCACCGCCCCGAGTTCCCCGCGCACCGTGCCGCGAGCGGTCGAGCGAACCGCGTCGTGCTTGCCGCGGCGGGCGGGCGCGACGATCTCCTCGCCGCCCGGCGTGTCGATACGGATCGCGCGGCCCGTCGTCGACAGCGCGACGAGAGTCGGGGAGTCCGCGATCTGGAGGTCGGCCTCGGCCTGCTTCGCCGAGCGCTTCTGGGCGGGCGCGGCGTTCATGAGGACGGTGCGGCGCGGCGTGCCGAGCTCGTCGGCGACGGCTTCGAGCTCGTGCGCGACCTGGCGCCGGATGAGGGCGTCCGACCCGAGCAGCTCCTCGAGCTGCGCGATCTCGGCCTTCAGCTCGTCGCGCTCGGTCTCGAGTTCGATCCGCGAGAACTTCGTCAGCCGGCGCAGGCGCAACTCGAGAATGTACTCGGCCTGCGTCTCGTCGAGGTCGAACACCTGGCACAGGCGGCTCCGCGCCTCCTCGCTCGTCTCGGACGAGCGGATGACCTGGATGACCTCGTCGATGTCGAGGATCGCGATCAGGAGGCCCTCGACGAGGTGGAGGCGCTCCTGTCGGCGCGCCAGCCGATAGCGGGTGCGGCGCGTGACGACCTCGATGCGGTGGTTGACGTACACCACGAGCATGTCGCGCAGGCCGAGCGTCGACGGCTGCCCGTCGACGAGGGCGACGTTATTGAAACCGAAGGAGTCCTCCAGCGGCGTCAGCCGGTACAGGCGCTCGAGCACCGCGGCGGCGTCGAAGCCCGTCTTCACGCCGATGACCAGACGCAACCCGTTCTTGCGGTCGGACAGGTCGTTGACGTCGCTCACGCCCTGCAGCTTCTTCGACTGCACGGCGTCTTTGAGCTTCTCGATGACGCGCTCGGGGCCGACCATATAGGGCAGCTCCGTGACGACGATGCCGGTGCGGCGCGGTCCGATTTGTTCGATCGATGCCTTGGCGCGCACCTTCACGGATCCGCGACCGGTCTCGTAGGCGTCGCGCACGCCGTCGAGGCCCATGATGATCCCGCCCGAGGGGAAGTCGGGGCCGGGAACGAAGCGCATCAGCTCGGCCGTCGTGGCATCCGGGTTCTCGAGCAGGTGGGTCGCGGCGTTCACGACCTCGATCAGGTTGTGGGGGGCCATGTTCGTCGCCATGCCGACCGCGATGCCGGTCGCCCCGTTGACGAGGAGGTTCGGGTAGGCCGCGGGCAGGACCTCTGGCTGCTGGTACTGGCCGTCGTAGTTCGGGACGAAATCGACG
>Ga0302349_1001481_pt1 | contig 17930 bp, 12 predicted proteins | sample PhyAR1_FD_202176 | JGI IMG/M metagenome (GOLD analysis project Ga0302349, IMG submission 202176) | Leaf surface microbial communities from alfalfa plants in UC Gill Tract Community Farm, Albany, California, United States - DLSL A.R1... | ecosystem: Host-associated > Plants > Phyllosphere >...
GAAGCCCTGGAGATCTTCGAAGCCTGCGCACTGCGTGACGACTTCCCGACCTTCCTGACCAAGAATGCCTACCTGCGCTACCTGGATGCACCAGCCCGCACCCTTCAAATGGCAGGCTAGGCGCCAATGAGACCCGGCCGATTCGAAACCAGTCGTCCTTAAGATCGGCCACGAAAAGCGGCATTCATCCGCTGGTAACCAGTCCAGCGGGCGGATGCCGTTTTTTGTGCGCAGTACAAGCCGTGCCGGCTACCGGAGGAAAACAACACGGATTGCCATGGGGTGGATGCATGTTCAGGAACAATCGCCGAGCACGATCCGATGCCTCGGTCGTGCTGCTTTTATCGCTTGGCTCGTTATATCTGTGCGGAATGCTGACGAGCTGGATGGAAAATATGCCATTTCTCGGAATGCTCGGAGTCTCTGCAGCGATCTCGCTTCTTTACTCGGCCGTGCAGGCCTTGCGGGGCAATCCATCGGCGAACTCGCCATCTGGCAAGAAATAGCGGCATTCATCCGCTGGCAGCCTGACCTGCTCGGAGATGGCTTCTGCTTGAGGCCGCTGCCGCTGGCCGATGGTTCTACCGCGACATTGGTGCGGCATCGCCCGCGCAAGAAGCTGCGCCTGCCCCCACCGCTGCGCGGAATTGCGGTGCTCTATGTGCACGGCTGGTCCGACTACTTCTTCCAAAAGGAACTGGCCGAATTCCTCAGCGAGGCCGGCGCGGACTTCTACGCGCTTGACTACTGGGCGAATGCGCTGCCGGATAAGATCGCGGCGGGCTCGATCGTGAACCGGCTCGCTGCGAATTCGACGCTCATCAAGCTCGGTGAGGTCGATATGCGGCGAGTGAACGCCGAGGAGCAACGCGCGGCGAAGGACTACTGGCAATAAGCTAGGCCAGCTTCCCCGCTCCCGGTCAGCGCTTCTAGGTGAATCCATTGCCTGGTAGCGCTACCGGATCCCCAGCACAGTACTACCGATTGATCAGATTGACCAGGCGTTCGCTGCCATCAGGCACTATTTGCCAAGCGGACAGTACATTGGATCGTGCGAGTCAGTACGCTGGGCTGGAGCAAGAGTTACAAGCACGCCGTGGACCAGAAAGAACGCTATACCGCCGTTCGGAATCCCATCTCAAAGGCATTCAGGTGTGCTTCGCCCAAGGACACTTGGCCTTCTCCGACGAGGAATCCAGTTGTCAACCTCATGTTGGTCCGACATGGGCGCGTCTGCCAATTTCGAACGCTCTCTGATTCGGGAGCGACGACGGAAGCGGATCGCCCTGGGCAACGGCGCTATGTGCATAAAAATGGAACAACACCAAGTCGCCGGAACGTGGCCAGCAGAGTCGACCCAATCGTCCGGGGCAGCGAGCCAAAGTGCCCAGCATGCGTGGCCCTGCCGTGACCTGGTTTTTCACTGGCCGGGGTTCGAGACTTCATGTCTGGGCGCCGTGCAACCCGCTTCTTCCAATACCTGATCAGCATGATCGAAAAATTCTGATTGTCCCCGCAGTGATCGATCTCGCTCATACGATTGGCGCAATCAGCGGCAGCTCAATTCCGGGCTTGCGCACGAGACATGAACCTGTCGCTCCGAAATCACCACGCATGACTCGAAGAGGAGTTTGACGACCATGAGCAACATCAGCCGACGCACTATCCTGCAGGGTGCCGCCGCGGCCGGCGCAGGAACCTTCCTGGGCGCAGGGCTCTTCGACACCCCGTCCGTGGCAGCTGCCAAGCCTCAACCTGGCAAGCTCAGTGGGCACGGGCCCGTCGACCTCGCCTGGCTGGAGAAGGGCGCCCCGGAACGTCTGGCCGGCGGGACTACCTGGGGCGTGCCGTGGCCCCGTGGCAGCCTCGCCGCAGATCAGGAGTTTTCGCTGACCTCCGCGTCCGGGGATTCCGTACCCATCCAGAGCTGGTCCACCGGGTGGTGGCCCGACGGCAGCGTGAAATGGACCGCTCATGCGCTCAGCGATGCCCCGGCGAAGACCGAGTCATACAGACTCGAACCCGGATCGCCTGCGACGCCCAAGACGGCGCTCGCGGTGACCGAAAAGGGCTCCCAGATCATCGTGGACACGGGCGTGGTCACGGTGGTCTTCGCCTCCAAAGGGCCTCACCTCGTCAAGCGCATCGAGCGCGGTTCTGCGACGATCGCCGAAAACGGCGTTCTGGTCGCATCCCGGCAGAACGAACCCGATACCGAACGCCCTGAAAAGGTGGCCGCCGAATCCTTTACCTCGAAAGTCTCCGACGCCATCGTCGAGCAGGGCGGTCCGGTCCGCGCAGTCATCCGGGTCAAGGGCACCCACCAGCAAGGCAAGCGCGAGTGGCTTCCCTTCGACGTCCGGTTCTACCTCTACGCAGGATCCGACGCGGTCAGGATGGTCCATAGTTTCGTGTTCGACGGCGATGCGGGGAAAGACTTCATCACCGGGCTCGGGGTGCAGTTCTCCGTGCCGATGCGCGGGGAACAGTACGACCGCCATGTCCGCTTCGCGGGCAGCGACCGCGGCGTACTGGCCGAGGCCGTGAAGGGCATCACCGGGCTGCGGCGAGATCCGGGCGAAGCAGTGCGCAAGGCCCAGATCGCGGGCAAGCCGCTGCCGGATCCAGCCACCTGGGACCAGCGGGTCACTGATCGCCTGCACTGGATTCCGAACTGGGGAGAATACAGCCTGAGCCAGCTCACGGCCAACGGCTTCGAGATCCAGAAACGCACTAAACCCGGCCATTCGTGGATCCGGGTGGACGCGGACCGTCGCGCCGCCGGTCTGGGCTACGTGGGCACGCCGTCCGGCGGCCTGGCCTTCGGGCTGCGCAATTTCTGGAAGCTCCACCCGACCGAACTGGCGATCAGCGGTGCCGACACGGACACTGCGACGGCCACCGTCTGGATGTGGTCGCCCCGCGCCGGGGCGATGGACCTGCGGTTCTACCACGATGGAATGGGGCAGGAAACCTACGAGCAGCAGCTCGACGCGCTGAACATCACTTACGAGGACTACGAACCCGGATTCGGGACACCGTACGGCGTGGCGCGAACTTCGGAGCTGACCTTCTGGGCGCTGGATGCGACCCCCAGCAACGAGGCCTTCGCCGACCTGGCCGAGGCCAACGCGACACCGCCGATCCTGCAGGCAGCTCCCAAGCACATGCACGCGGCCGGGGTCTTCGGCTCCTGGGCTCCCGTGGACCGCTCGAACGCGGCAAAAGCCGCCGTTGAAGACAACCTGGCTCTCATGCATGCGTTCTATGTTCGGCAGGTGGAGCAGCGTTCCTGGTACGGCTTCTGGGACTACGGCGACGTCATGCACACCTACGACGAGGACCGTCACCAGTGGCGGTACGACGTCGGCGGCTACGCGTGGGACAACTCGGAGCTATCCACCGACATGTGGCTCTGGTACCACTATCTGCGCACCGGGGACGCCACGGCTTTCCGGTTCGCCGAGGCCATGACCCGGCATACCGGGGAGGTCGACGTCTACCATCTGGGCGACTGGGCCGGTCTCGGCACCCGCCACGGCATCATGCACTGGGCCGACAGCGCCAAGCAGCTGCGCATCTCCAACGCAGGCTACCGCCGCTTCTACTACTTCCTCACCGGGGACGAACGCGTGGGCGATCTGATGCATTCGCTGATCGACGCCGACGAGACGTTCATGAAGCTGGACCCGCTGCGCAAGGTCCGCGAGGACGACTACAACCCCGACCCCGCGGCGCTCGACCTGACCAACACCACCGACTGGGGCTCCATCGCCCTGGCCTGGCTCGCCGAATGGGAACGCAACGGGGACGCGATCGCCAGGACCAAGCTGCTCAACAGCGTGCGCACCATCGCCGCCATGCCCAATGGCTGGGCGCAGGGCGGCACGCTGAGCTACAACCTGAAGGACGGTAAGTACGCGGAGGAGACCGAACAGTCCGTGACGGTTGGGTCGCTGGACGCGGTCTTCGGCCTGATCGAGCTGATGACCGAATTGGTCGAGCTGCTCGACGAGGACGACGTGCGCGAACAGTGGGTCACCTACTGCCGCCTCTACAACGGAACAAGCGCGGAGCAGGTGGAGGCCACCGGACAGGCGTGGGGCAGCCAGAACCTGCGCCAGTCCTACTCTCGGGCCTCGGCCTATGCCGCCGTCCAGCTCGGCGACGACACCCTGGCCCGGCGGGCCTGGAAGGAATTCCGCACCGGGCACGCCGGCTACCCCGAGGACCACGACTTCACGAGCCGAAAGGTCGAGGCTCCGGCCGTGCTCAAGGCAGTCGACGAGGCCGACTTCTCCACCAACGCCAGTTCGCTCTATGGCCTCGCCGCGATCCAAAACCTCGCCCTCATCGGCGACCACATCTAGGAGCACGCATGTTTCCACACAAGAAGACCACACCACAGACCGGCAACACGGTCAGCCGGCGCTCCGTGGTCGGCGGACTCGCCGGCGTCGCTGGAGCTGCACTGCTGGCGGCCCCGGCGGCGGCCTCCGGGCTCAGTCCCCGCACGCTCTACATCGCCGGGGACTCCACCGCGAGCATCAAGCACCCCTCCGCGCGGCCGGAGGCAGGGTGGGGCATGGCGCTGCCCTACTTCGCCACGCCCCACGTCCGCATCGCCAACCGCGCGGTCAACGGCCGCAGCTCGAAGAGCTTCATCGACCAGGGCCGGCTGGAGTCCATTGCCGCCACGCTGGCCCCAGGTGACACCCTGCTCGTGCAGTTCGGCCACAACGATTCCAAGCCCGACACGGAGCGCTACACCGACCCATGGGGCACCTACCAGCGCTGCCTGTCCCGCTACGTCGAGGCGGCGCGGTCCGCCGGGGCGAAGCCGGTATTCGCGACCTCGATCGAACGCCGTCGCTTCCGCAGCGATGGAACGGCCTATTCCACGCTGGGTGACTACCCGGAGGCGATGCGCGAGCTCGGTATCCAGTTGGGTGTGCCGGTCCTGGACCTGCAGGCGCAGTCGCTGGCGCTCTGGCAGCGGCTCGGGCCGGAGGAGACCAAACGCTATTTCCTGCACACCGAGGACGGGCGCCGGGACAACACCCATCTGCAGCCGCTGGGAGCCTCAACGATCGCGAACCTGGCCGCCAACGGCCTGAGCGTGCTGGGGGAACTCGCACCGCATGAGACCCGCCGGCTCGACGAGCTGGTCGTCCCGGAGTCCGAGTTCATCTGGTCACAGGACGCGGTGCTCGACTAGTCCGCAGCGGTGCCCATCGCCCGGCCAGGCGTTCCGTCCGGCCGGGCGTTCTCCTTGGCTAGGTGTCGGATTTTGCCTTCCCCTGCGCGAGCGGCGAACAGCGGGCGTTCGGCGGCAGCGCCGCGCCACCGAAAATCCTGGTGTCTAATTCTGAACGATTCGCCCCGAACCTACGTGCAGAGATGGCAAAGTCGCACCATGGCTCAATTCGACATGCCGCTTGACCAGCTGCAAAATTACCTTCCTGCCCGTGAAGAACCCGCCGACTTCGATGATTTCTGGAGGCGCACGCTCGCCGAGTCCCGCGGCCTCGGCGAGACCGACTTCGTGCGGACCGATTCGGCTCTTCGCCATGTGCTCGCCGAGGACGTGGCCTTTTCCGGATTCGACGGACACCGTGTCAAGGCGTGGCTGCTGCGGCCGGCCGGCGAGATCCGCGGCACCGTTGTGCAGTTCATCGGCTATGGCGGCGGTCGGGGTGTGCCGGAGCAATGGACCCTGCTGCCCAGCGCCGGGTACGCGCACTTCGTCGTCGACACCCGGGGACAGGGCAACGCGAGCCATCACGGAGCGACCCCCGATCCCGTCGGCAGCTCGCCGCAGGTCTCCGGGCGCCTTTCCTCTGGAATCGAGGACCCCGACACCTTTTATTACCGTCGCGTCTACACGGACGCCGCACTGGCCGTCGAGGCGGCGCGCGCCCACCCATCCACCGACCGCATCGTTGTGGCCGGCGCAAGCCAAGGCGGCGGCATCGCCATTGCGGCGGCGGCCCTGAGCGACTCGCTGTCCGGGGCGCTGATCGACGTGCCGTTCCTCAGCCACTTCCGCCGTGCGGTGCAGATCACCGATGCCGCACCCTACGCAGAGCTCACCCGGTACCTTCAGACGCGCCGCGGGGACGAAGAGGACGTGTTCCGTGTGCTGTCCTATTTCGACGGCCTGAACTTCGCCGCCCGCGCAGCGGCGAAGTCGCTGTATTCGGTGGCGCTGTGCGACAACGTCTGCCCGCCGTCGACCGTGTACGCACAGTACAACCATTACGCCGGGGCGGACAAGAGCATTGAGGTCTACCCGTATAACGGGCACGAGGGAGGGCAATGGGTGCAGCAGCGGCGGCAACTGGCGTTCCTCGACGAGGTCTTCGGCGCCGATGGCTGATGTCCGAAGTGCGTGCGGGCGGCAACCCGCTCGCGCGCAGGAGGACGCCACGGATGTCCCTTCGCGGCACGCGGCTCCGGACGCGTTTGCGCCCCGTAGACCACGAGTGCGATCCGCCGCCTCAGGGCAGTAGCCAGCACGGTGGACACTCACCGAACATTCGAAGAATAACGATCACTCCGGCGGAGGACCGCTTGATTTGCGTATCGTGAGGCGCGGCACCAGTCCGATATGCCGGGGCGACAAGCCATCAGGCGAGTCGCCGCGCAGTCGCTCGAACAGCGTCGTCATGGCCAGACGACCGAGCTCCCGTCCCGGCGGCGCAACGGCCGTGAGGGGAACGATGGCGAGCTCGGCGTTCTCATCGTCGTATGCGACGATCGAGAAGTCCTCCGGCACCCGCACGCCGAGGTCCATGGCGATTTCGATCAGCCGCGAGGCATACGCATCGGTGTGGATCAGCGCCGCCCGCGTGCCCGAGGCCAAACATGCGTCGAGGAACTCTTTGAGGGCCGCATCGGAGGCCTCCGGGTCGTCGTCGCCCTTCGGCAGGGACGCCACGGGTGCCGGCGAAAGCCCCAAATCTTCCTGCGCCCGTAGGTAACCTTCGCGGACCGCCGGCGCGGTCGGGGTGCGGTCTAGCATCGCGAGCCCAACGCTGCTGTGCCCAAGCTGTGCCAGATGCTCGACCGCGATTTCGGCGCCCCTGGCATGCTCCGTGCGCACCTGATCGTAGTGGGCAAGCAACGACGACTGCTCCAGCCGCCGTTCCACCAGAACCGTCGGAACCGGAAGCCGCTGCAGGGCTGCCGCCAACTGGTCAAGCGAACGCCCGCGCAGGGTGGGGGCAAGGATCAGCCCCTCCACCCCCAGCTCGACCAGCCTGCGAAGGTGCCGTTCCTCGGTGTCCACCAAATAATTCGACTGCGCCAACACGACACGCGCGTGCAACGCCGGCGACGCGGCTTCGGCGCCCCGAACAACATCCGGAAAATGGGACACGGCCCCCGGCAGGACCAGGCCGACCAGCGCGCGGGCAGGCACCGGCGCCCCCTTGCCCGACAGCGAAATCGCTCCGCCATGAACTCGAGCCAGCCGTCCGGCTTTTTCGAGCTCGATGATGTCGCGGCGCACGGTCACCTCGGTGACTCCGAGCTGCACTGCGATGTCGGCGGCGCGGATGCTGCCACGCAGCTCAATCTCGCGGAGCAGATGCTCTTGACGAGCACGCGGGAGGCGACGTCGAGAGGTGTCGTGTGTCAAAGGCACTCCTTCGTCCAGATCTGCACGAAAATGTTCGTTAAGGTCTGACTACTTTCGATAATGGTGCAGTGTATCAGGTGTGAAACCAGCGACACCCGAAACAGTCAAAATGCTCCAGGACGGCATCAAACCCTACCGGACGGCGCCTTCCGGCGGGCAGGTCACGCCGTGAGGCGCCCCAAGGTGCTGCTCGCCATGCGCGATGCCTCCTTGGCCGAGCAGCTGTTCACCCCCGCGGCTGGCGAGCGCCTCGCAGCCATTGCCGATGTCGCCGCGCACGTCATGACGGATCCGCGCGAGCCGACGTTCGCCCCGGCTCTCGCGGAAACCGACGTGCTGCTTACCGGTTGGGGCGCGCCCCCCATTGACGCCGAGCTGCTCGCCCGCACCCCGCAACTATCTCTGGTCGCCCACGCCGCAGGGACGGTCAAGCGCATCGCCACCGCAGCCGCATTCGAACGCGGCGTGCGCTTCTCCTCGGCAGCCGACGCCAATGCCGTGCCCGTCGCCGAATACACGCTCGCCATGATTCTGCTCGCCGGCAAGCGCGTCTTCGAGTCCCAGGAGTTCCTGAGCACCGAACGGAACCTGCAGTGGGCTCCAGCTGGCTGCTTCGGCAACAATGGCGTCACCGTCGGAATCGTGGGCGCCTCGCGCATTGGCCAGCGGGTGCTGAACCTGCTGCGCCCGTTCGACTTCCGGGTGCTGCTCTGCGACCCGACGATCAGCGCCGTGCAGGCTTCCGAGCTCGGTGCCGAGCACGTGCCGCTAGAGGAACTGCTGTCGCGTTCGGCTGTCACATCGCTGCACGCGCCGCTGCTCGAAAGCACCGACCGGATGCTCGGCGCGTCCGAACTGGCCTTGATGCCGGATCACGCCACGCTCATCAACACCGCACGGGGACGCCTGGTGGACACCGAGGCGCTCGTCACCCAGCTGTCGGCCGGGCGCATCCACGCAGTGCTGGACGTCACCGACCCGGAGCCGCTCCCGGCGGATCATGCACTCTACCGACTGCCTGGGGTGACTCTGACCCCGCACGTCGCCGGAGCGCTGGGCAATGAGCTGACGCGGCTCGGGGACCACGCGATCGATGAAATCGCGGGCTTCGCCGCGTCCGGGACCCTAGTCAGCGAGATCCACGCCGCTGCGATGAACGGGATCGCCTAACTGGCCACCACTCACCTCCCAGAGGGCCCACGCAGGCGCATCAGGGCCGGTCCTGAGGCCATGCCCGCGTTCAGCCGGGCCTCTTTTTGCCTCAGCCTCCCGACCATGTCGTTTTTTGTCCGCAGTGAACCGATCGTGCGCCCTGTAGTCCTAACGTTGCTCTCGACGAGGTCGTAGTCTACGACCCTGGTGCACAGTCGTGCGACAACTTTCAAGAAAGTGGTGTTCATGCAAAACGTGAAGCGAATAGCGGTTGCCAGTGCCTTCGTCACCGGAATCATGTTTGCCGCCGGTGCCGTCCAGGCGCTCCCGGCGAGCGCAATCCACGGTTCGCAGCCAGGCGTGCTCGGAGCACAGGGCGCCAAATCGGACGCGCCGGGCGTCTACTTCATTTCTCCCCAGGGCGATGACGACAATCCGGGAACCAAGAGCGCCCCCTTCAAGACCCTGATGCGAGCCCAGGAAGCCGCGACGGCAGGAGACACCGTCTACATCCGCGGCGGGGTGTACAACCAGTTCGAGATCCCGGAAACCGACAACCCCCATGAAAGCCTCTATCACTTCGTGCATGACATCTACAAGAGCGGCATCACCTATCAAGCGTTCGAAGGAGATGAGCGACCGGTTTTCGACTTCAGCGCAGTTCCGACCGATCAGCGGGTCGCCGCGTTTTATATCGGGCAGGAGGTCACCAACGTGAGCTTCGCGGGCCTCGATGTCACCGGGGTCAAGGTCGGCGACCAGAAGCAGTCGGAAGCCTTCAGGATCGCCGGTGGCGCGAACTTCGAGAACATGGCCGCTTACGGCAACGAGGCCAACGGCTTCTATTTCACGGCCAACGGCACCGGCGTTGTGCTGAATACAGATGCCTATGACAACGTCGGTCCCACGAGGGCCTCTGCGGGCAACACGGACGGGTTCGGCGCCCATGCGAAGGATGTCTGGTTCATCAACACCCGTGCCTGGGGCAACAGCGATGACGGGTTCGACAGCATCAGCTCCAGCGGGCGGGTGGCGTACGTCAACAGCTGGGCCTTCAACCACCAGGGCAACCGGGACGGCGTGGGCGACAAGAACGGCTTCAAGGTCGGCGGATACTCCTACCGCACCGAGGGACTGCCGGACCCGTTGCCCGTGCACACCGTGATCGGGAGTTTGGCCGTCGGCAACGGCGCCAATAACTTCTACGCCAATCATCAACCGGGCCAGTCGGCCTACTGGCTGAACAACACCGCGGACCGGCCCGGGCACGGTTCCAACTTCAACCTGCTCGAACGCCTCAGCCCGAGCAGCCCGGAAAACATCGCCGGATTCCGGGAGGTGCTGCACAACAACATCGCATTCAACGGACCGGCGACCTCCAACGACGCCACGCCGGCGGAGAAAGCGACAAACAATTCGTGGACGATCAACGGTGGAATCGACGTGAGCGCCGAGGAATTCATGAGCCTGGATGCGGGGCAGTTGACCGCCCCGCGAACCAACGACGGCAGCCTGCCGGAGGTGACCTACCTGAAGCCGGTGGCCGGCAGCGCGCTGCAGGCCCACGGTCTGGGCTATCTCGCCGACGCGGAAGAACCCTGCTCCACCCTGCACACGCTGGTGGAGGCCTACACCGCCTCCGGGGACATCGATAACCGGGGCGTGAGCGCAAGCCTGCAGAGCAAGCTGCAGGAACGGGATCTGCCGGCATTCGCCGAAGAGCTTGCGTCCCAGTCGGGCAGGCATGTCAGCCCGTACGCCGCGGAAACACTGGCTCTGCTCGCGCGGACGCTAGCATGGTGATCCGAAGCGGCGCCGAATAAACGCCGGGAACCCTGGATTCGCCTGGGGCACCCGGCGCTAGCGGGGCATCGGGGCGAACGACTGCTCACGACCGCGGACTGCGGCGTTGGGTCCGTGCTGCTGCCGGCGTTTCATAAGGCAGCGGCAGGGTCGTGGCGAACAGTTCGCGCGTGGCGTTGAAGCACCTCGTTGTCACCCCGAACATGAATCATGCCGATCCGCCGGCATACGTTTTCAGTGGCGTGACGCCGCGGAGATCTCACGGCGATGCCCCGGTCAGCCCGCATCGGAAGGCCTGGCCGAGCACCACGGACGACGCGGCGGGGGCCATAGCCTTGATCCCAAAGCCGGGGTGCAAGTGCCAGCCTCGTTACGTATCGCCCAAATCCCGTAGCGGACTCGTCTCGCCTGGCGCGGGGATGGGATTCAACAAGATGGTGCTGGCCTATTCTTCCTTGTCCCGACGTCCAACGGCCCAGTGCCCGTGCACCGGAGCTTATGACCCAGCAGCCGTTCGACCAGCGCGCCCGCGTCCGATGAATCGCTGCGCTTACCAGCGGGAATACATGTCGAACACGAAATCGGCGGTCGGTCGCGAAACTGGTCATGGCCTGAACATCGTCTGTCTCCCCGTCTGTTCGGCGCTACTTTGTAGCGCCGCAAAATACCCTACTGAGACTCGTGACGTGTCTCGTTCAGGGGACAAGCCGGGCATACCAATCGCGTGCCGCCGCAAGAGCCCGATCAACCGGACCGATGCCCGGGTGCCAGGCCAATTCCCACTCCAACGAGACCCAGGTATTCTGCCGCTTGCGTTCTTCGTCCCAGCCGGCCAGCGCCGCGGCGAACTCGTCAAGGGGCAAGTCGCCGTCTCCCGGGACCGCGGGCACCGGTCGCCCGCCGCCGGCCGGGCTTCGATGCAAGTCCTTGATCTGAAAATAGGCAAGGTACTCCCCCGCCAGCTTACGGGACGCGGCGGGAGGTTCTCCTGCCATCCAGGGGTGGACCGCGTCCCACAGCAGTCCTGCCAGATCGGGGCGACCCAGCGGCGCTACCAGACCGGCGGCAGCGCGTACCGAGGGATGCGAATCGTGGGTTTCGACAAGCAGCCGCACTCCAGCGGCCTCCAACTCGGGTAATGCCGCCTCGATCCGGCCACACCCGCGCGCCGTGTCGGCGGGCTCCCCACCGGGGAAAACCCGGATCGCTTCGGCTCCCATCTCATGTGCCGCTGCCACCAGCCGACTGAGCTCGGAGCCGACGTCAGCGTCGGGCACGTCCGCGCAGACACGGACGTAGCCGGCCAGGCACGGGATCTCGAGACCAGCGTCGGCGACCACCCGCTGCAGCGCGCGCAACCGCGCGGGTGGGGCCGATAGGTTGACCTGTTCGTCCGGGTGCGTCCGGATCTCCAGTCCGTGGCAGCCGTTGCCCGCGGCCAGCACGGCGCTCTCGTGCAATGGCCGGCCCGGCATGCCCAAGGTACTCACGGCAAAACGTGTGCTCACGCCTGCTCCTCGCGAACGGTTCTGGCGGACAGGTCGACAATGATCCGCAGTGCATCTTGCGTACTCGGACCGGTTTTGTTAGTCCTCAACTGAGAGCCATCATCAGGCACGAACGAGAATTTGACCGACTGCGAAGTCACTTTCACATCCAGCACCTCCACACGCGAAGCACCGGGACCCGCCAGCCGTGCGGCGCAGACAAACGTCCCGGCACCGGATACCTCTGCCCTGAGCTTTGGCACAATTGCTTCGCCCGCCACGAAAGCCGTGCCCGCGTGAGCGATGGAAACCAACGGCTGATCGTCGAATCCATGCAGAGGCACCAGACTCGACGACAGGTCGCTCTCCGGGCTGACGGCCCAGCCTGAGTGTTCGAGATTGACATCGAATACAGCGCCGCGCACCTGGTCGATCCGGACCTCGGTCCCGCCGCAGGCAACCACATAGCTGTCGATCACCAACCCCGGTATCGAGGGCGAACCAGCGGCGAACACCGGCCTGTGCCATGAAGCGGCCCACCCCCAGCGCCCCGAATCCGCCGCACCGATCGGATGAAGGCTGCGCCGGGCCGAGCGGTGGCCCCGCCAGATCACGCTAACGTGATTGTCGGCCGGGTCGTGCACGGAGGTGGGACCGGTGGCGCTGGAGTACGCCAGGCGCACGTACAGCGGATCGGCCCGCGCAGCGCCGGCCTCCTGGTAGGGACGGAGCTTGTCCGAACCATGGTTGTGCACGCGCACGATGCCGTCGCCCGCAGTCGCTTGGATCAGAAACCCCGGAGCGGCTTCAGCCAGCACCCGGTCTGCCAGTTCAACGGGCGCAGGCGTCTCCACCTCCGTCCAGAATGGGGCATCGACGGGAATCAGGAGGCAGGCAAACGCCTTGGCAGCCCACAGCGGAGAGGCCGGTCCGGAATACTCCTGTACCGTGGCCGCGTGCCTGCCATGCCAGCCAAGCTGCAGCAGGCCGCGGTCGTCGACCGCACCGCGGTCCAGGAAGTACTTCAGCGATCCGCTGAGGATCCTGCGCGACTGCCCCGGAGGCAGCGGCGATTCTCCCACCAGCGACCCGAGCGCCACGGCAGTTCCCGCAGCCCAACGGTAAGTCATTGAACGGCCGAAATACACTGGTGCGCCATCGGCGCCGAACCACAAGCCAAACGAGGACAGGTAGGTTCGCAGGCTGTCGGCATAGACTTCTTCCTCGCCGGCGAGCCAGGCGTCCAGCACCGGATAGAAGTGCAGGGCCCAGCCGTTGTAGTGGTCGAACGCGCGGCCCTCGCCGTCGGAGTACCAGCCGTCGCCCTGATACCACTCTTCGATCAATTCCTCGGCTCTGGCACGGGCCGCACGCGTCTGTCCGTCCCCGCGGCCTACGGATTCGAGGAAGCCGGCCACCGTATAGGGGAACAGGTACCAGTTATTCGGTGCCGGCACCGCGCTCAACGCGCTGCGCAGCCACCCGACGGTCTGCTCTTGAACCTCGGGTTCGAGCCTGTCCCAGAGCCATGGCCGGGTCAGGCGCAATGCCAAAGCGATGGATGCCGACTCCACCAGGGGTTGCCCGCCTTCGTAATGGTCCCCGATCCGCGGCCACGGCTCGGCGGAGGCTCCATCCGGCAAAAGCGCTCCCGCCGATGCGGTTCCCGATGCGAGTCCGTGCGCATACCGATCCAGCCATCCGTGTGGATCGGAACCTGCGTTGCCGGCGATGCGGAACGCCGCCAGGAGAAATGATCGCGCGAATCCTTCGAGACCGTCCGATTCCGTGCCGCTCCCCGATGGCGGCCCGGGCAGATCGAGCCTCGCGCCAGTTGGGCTCGCCCAACGCCAAGCCGCTTCTACGAGCCGGTCCGCGGTGGTTTCCCAGTGCTCCCGGGCATAGCCGGTGTGGGGGCTCAGCTCGTGGTTCGCTGGCGGCAACCATGCCGGGGCACTGACTTCAGAATCCGTGCCTGTCGGATCGGGGCTCTGACCGAGCAGGGCATCCTGTACCGCCCGGGCACTCGGAATTTCGTTCATTACTCGTCCTCGCGTCATGGGCGACGCACCGATAAGTGCGCCGCCCTCGTCTATTTTCCCCGCTTCCGCCAGGATGTTCTAGCTGATGGCCTGTTCCAGCTCCGCCAGTGCCTGCTCGGCAGCCTCCGCGGGAGTTTGACGTTCCAGGAAGACCTCGGTCTCATAGCGGTGAAGAATACCTTCAAAGGTGGCCGAGCCAACGGTCGGCACCGGTTCCGGCCCCTCGACCTCGTCCGCAATGTCGTTCAGGAACTCCGCTGCGGCCAATTCACTGCCTTCGAGGGTGCCTACGACCGCCTTCCGAACGTCGTCGTTGGCCGGCAGACCACGGTCCGTCAGATTCTGCATGCCGGCTTCCTCGGAGTTCACGAAGTAGTCGATGAAGCGCTGCGCCTCCTCGGGGTGTTCGGTGCCCGCGCTGGCGCTGAGGAACATGGAAACTCGGTGCCAGAGCCCGTTGTCCTCGGCTTTTCCGGAACGGCTTGGCATGCGCAACGGCACCATATCGGTGCCGGCGGCGGAAGCGACGGTGGGGAGCAGGTTGCTCCACCCGGAAATGATGCCCATCTTCCCCTGGGCCATCAGCGAACGCTCGGTCCCGACAGCACGGTCTTCTTCGATGACGTCCGGAGCCGGATAGCTGCCACCGTCAACGAACGCCTTTTGAAACTCGAAATATTCCTGCAGATCGGCGGCATCGAATCCAAGTTGCCCCTCCTCGGTGGTCATGTGCTGATCCTGCTGGCGGAGCCAGTTCATGAACCCTCCGATGGGTTCAAATGGCGCAGTTCCGCCGTAAGCTCCTTCGACCTTTTCACTGATCTGCTGAGTGATCTTCGTGTAGTCGTCCCAGGTCCAAGTCTTATCGTCAGGCAGCTCAACCCCGGCCGATTCCAAGACCTCGGGGTTGGCGATCATGGCCACGGAAGCGTAACCGGTAGGGATGCCCAGCTGGCCGTCTTCGGTCCGGCCCTGGGCGAGCAGATTTTCTCCGATTGACTCGGTGTCCACGTCCGCAAGTTCATGCAGTGCACCGCGCGCCGCGTATTCGCGGAAGTACGCAAGATCCATCTGTATCACGTCCGGAGTGTCGCCGGAGGCCGTCTGAATCGCCAGCTTGTCCCAGTACCCGCTGAAGCTGCTTGGTTCCGCCTCGATATTGATGTCGGGGTTTTCCGCTTCGAACTTCTCGATGATTGCCGTAGTGTTCTGCGAGCGCTTATCCGAACCCCACCACGCGAATCGAATGGTGACTTCTCCGTCCTGCTGCGTGGGAGCCTCACCGCCTGCGCACGCAGTCAAGGCCACTGCCGACACTGCAACCATCGCTACAGCCGACACGGTACGCCTTCGGCGTCCGCGCTTCAGATCCTTCGGACGTTCTTTGCTGGACATGTGGAATCTCCTCAGTAAGTAGGCACGCGCTTGAGGAAGTAAATCCGCTGCGCCGCAGGGCTTCCCACTCATCACCAGGAAGCGATTTCCCAGTCAATATAAACGTGCCCCACGACACATTATGAAGAAACGGACAGAAATAGACATCTTCCGCAAAAAACGAGCATCGAACCTCAGCCTTGCACCAGGCTAGTCGCAACGCCGGTTAGTCAAGGTGCGAGCTGTGCGGTCAATTCACCCGTGCCGGCCAGCACATCAATGCTGATAGTGGCCGGCAGGGTCGGTCCGTGCGTGCTCGTTGCCCGGGCCTGATACTTCGAATTTGAGCGTTTCACCGTTCGTGGGCCGCTGCGTATCCGTTTGGGCTCTAACAGCCGGACGGTCAACCCTTGGCCGATTTCTCCGGCCAAGCGGGCCCATCCTGAAACGCCACAGGCTGCGGCTCCGACCGGTGGACCGGCCAGCACTAAATCCCGGACCGTGTGCAGGGCGATCGTGAAGCTCACCCGGTCAGAATCCAGATGCGGAACCGTGTTGGCTGCCTCGCTCATCACCGTGCGCAGCAGCTGCTCCACAATCAGCAGGGCCTGGATCTCCTGCTCCACCAGCAATACTGATCTCGAGCGCAGCACCCGGCCAGCCAACACGGTGGACTTCGCCTCGCGGAATATCGTGTCGACTTCCAACCTCTCGTGATAGGCCTGCGCCAGGTCCTTCGTGGCCGATTCGAAACCAGTCGTCCTTAAGATCGGCCACGAAAAGCGGCATTCATCCGCTGGTAACCAGTCCAGCGGGCGGATGCCGTTTTTTGTGCGCAGTGGCTAGGCTGTAGCCATGGCATTGACGTTCAAGAGCCCCGCCGAAGACCTCTGGCAGCCTGACCTGCTCGGAGATGGCTTCTGCTGGAGGCCGCTGCCGCTGGCCGATGGTTCTACCGCGACCTTGGTGCGGCATCGCCCGCACAAAAAGCTGCGCCTGCCCCCGCCGCTGCGCGGAATTGCGGTGCTCTATGTGCACGGCTGGTCCGACTACTTCTTCCAAAAGGAACTGGCCGAATTCCTCAGCGAGGCCGGCGCGGACTTCTACGCGCTGGACCTGCGCCATTACGGGCGCAATCTGCCCATCGACAAGGCCCGCGGCCTGGACGAAAGCATCAGCCCCGGGTTCACCACCGATTTGCAGGAGTACTTCGAGGAATTTGATGCCGCGCACCGGATTATTTCCAGTGCCCACCCGGGCACCCGATTTGTCATGCTCGCGCATTCCACTGGAGGGCTCAGCGCCTCCATGTACGCGGCGGCCAACCCGGACAAGGTGGATGCGCTGGCGCTGAACAGCCCCTGGCTGGAATTCCAGGCGAGCGAAATCGGACGCACCGCCCTGGCCCGCATCATCCAGGCGGCCAGTGCGCGCAACCCCCATCGTTTCTTGCCCACCGTTGATCCGGGGTTCTACACGCGCACCGTGTCCAACCAGTTCTCCGGCGAGTGGGACTACGACCTGGGCTGGCGGCCGGTCAATGGCTTCAAGCTCACCGCCGGATTCATCGCTGCGGTATTCAACGCGCAAGCCAAGGTGAAAAAGGGCTTGGACCTGCAGATGCCCACCCTGGTGATGCTCTCGGCCGAGGACTACCTGCTGCCCCGCTGGCATGACACCGCCACCCGTGCCGATGTGGCCTTGAATGTGCAGGTGGTGGCGCAGCGCAGCCTGGATTTGGGCCGGGAATTGCATGTCCTGCGCTTGCCCGGAGCGCTGCATGACGTTTTTCTCTCCGCGCCCGCGGTGCGTGCCAAGGCCTACCGGTCCCTGGGTTCATGGCTGGCAGCACTCAAAACCCGGCAGCGCGATTCGCAGCTGGCTTCCTGCATTCGCGCGGTGCTGCCCGAGGGCAGCGAAGTCCTTGATGGCTAGTGGACCAGCTTGTCCGGGACTTCGTCGTTGACCAGTTCCAGCTGCCAGGCCCCTGCCTTGTCGCGGCCCACAATGGCGACCGAGCCGTTGCGGATGGTATCAAGCTTGTAGCCGGCCAGGTGCGAGAGGGTGTAGCGGATGATCGTGCCGTGGCAGATGATGGCGACGTTTTTGCCCGGGTAGTCCGCAGCGATCTGCTCGATGGCGCGCAGTCCGCGGTCCACCACGGAGTCCAGCGGTTCGATTCCGCCGCCGTTTTTATCCGGCCACAGTGCCAGGGCTTCGGTCTCGACCATGCCCTCGCCCTGCGCGTAGTCGCGCTCGATGAGCAGGTCGTAGCTGGGGCCTAGTTCCAGGCCCAGTCCCTGGGCAATGATCTGCGCGGTTTCGCGGGCCCGCGAGAGCGGGGAGGAGACAATGACATCCCAGCCTCCGGCGCCGAGGACCTTCACGGCTTCGCGGGCCTGGGACCTGCCGGTGTCGTTCAACGGAATG
>Ga0302349_1001483_pt1 | contig 17908 bp, 24 predicted proteins | sample PhyAR1_FD_202176 | JGI IMG/M metagenome (GOLD analysis project Ga0302349, IMG submission 202176) | Leaf surface microbial communities from alfalfa plants in UC Gill Tract Community Farm, Albany, California, United States - DLSL A.R1... | ecosystem: Host-associated > Plants > Phyllosphere >...
AGAACAGCTCCACCCCCTCGTCGTCGATATCGAATTCCTGGGTCTCGTTGACGTGGGTGTAGTAGACCCCGCCCTTGTTGATCACATGCTCGGCGCCGGCGGCTGCAGCGCTTACCGAACGCAGGCCATCATGGAAGCCGGTGAAATGGCGATCCGCGAAAGGCACCTGGATCGCCTGGCCGACCTTCAGCGCAGACCGCGGGTGCTCCTCGTAGGCCTCAGGAATCGTGTACCGGCGGCCGCGCTCGCAGATCTCGCGGTATTCGTTGAGCGCGGTGAACGGGCGCTGGTAGGCGTAGCGCCCCCAGTACAGGTCGATCGTAAGGATCTCCTTCATGCCCAGCAGCGTGAAGCGCCGCGGCTTGCGGTTGGCCATAGCCCAGTCGGCCTCATCGGCATCGATCGTCAGGGCATAGCGCAGCAGCTCCAGGCAGAAGTCCGGCGAATAGGCGTTGGCGGCGATCGTCAGGTAGCCGGTATCCGGATCGACAGTGCGCGACGCCCAGTTGCGGGCCGCTGGATCATAGTGGCGGGCCTTGAGGTAGTTGCGGAAGTCGTTCAGGGGCTTCATCCAACGATGCTTGCCCGACTCCTCGGCCAGCATGTTCTCCATGCTGCGATCGGTGCTCACGCGCAGGCAGCCCCAGCACCCATGACGGCTTCCGCACGAGGTCTTGCGCTCGGCGCCGCCGTCACGGATGAACACGTTGATCATGCATTCGCCGGCCGCGTCCCGGTAAACATCAGTGAGGCGCTTGAAGTCGGAATAGGTTTGAAAGCGCTCGTTGGTGACTTCAGCCAGGAAGCAGAAGATGTCCTCGGTGGTGAAGTCGGCGATCGGACTCAGCACCCAAGTCGGGGTCTCGCCAGGCTTGGCCGTGTTGACAGGGACATCGGCGCGCTCGCCGCGGGCTTCCATGTTCCGCTCGCGGGCCGCCGATTCGTCCCGGCGGGTGCCGATCAGCAGGACCAGGTCCTCGTCCCGGAAAGCCTTGCCCAGTTCGGCCTTGATCTTGGCGCGGATCTGGCGTTTGGTGCGCTCCAGCGGCGCCTTCTTCAACTGCTGCTGGCATTTGGCGCTGTTGCCCGGAAGGCTGGCCACCGTACGGCCGCCGATCATCGACACCAGCCAATTTTCGGTGAGGTTCGGCCGGCAGATCCACACCCGTACCGGCAGCGCTTTGGCCTTGGCATAGGCGCGAAGGGCCTTGATCTCGCCCTGGGCATAGGCGTGCACCACCGGGTTTTCCATCAGGGTGTCGCTGTTCATGACGTGCAGCTCGGGGACGGCGAACCCCTCGGCCTGCAGCTCTTCCATCGCTCGCAGGGCTAGCGCGACCATGACGCTGCTGTCCTTGCCGAAGGACGATGCGGCCACCAGGTGCTTGCCCGCCTGCAGCAGACTTTTCACTACCGCGACCGCGGCCCGCACCTTCTCTGCCAGGGAGGCCTCCACCAGCCGCGCCGGCGCCGTGATATCCAGGAGGCTGATGGCCTGTTTGTCAGCGGGGCGGAAGAGGGTAGGGGCGACGTGCTGCATGGCGGTAGCTCGAAAGTCTTGAGGTACCTTCAAGCTACCGGCGATCTCCAGAATGCAAGTCTGGTGTCAGTTTCCGACCCATAGCTGCCGTTCAGGCCCCCAACTGATCGCCGAAACCGTCTCTCCCGACCTGCCTTAGTCAAGCACCTCCGTTGGCTACGGGACCTTTGCTCCCCATGTCGATCAGACACTTGGATCTGCGATGACTTTGATGCCCTAGCTGCCACCGGCGTCTGCTCGCTTCCAAGATCGGCTACGTCTCCAGCGACTTGGTCACTGCGGAGCGCTACTGTGCCCACCTAAATGAGCGCGGCAAATGCAAGAGAGGTCAATACGCCCGCTCGTCTGATTGCAAGGAGCAAAAAATCGATCTGTCGATGTAGCTGGATTAGCTCAAAGAATCTTGAATCTGGAAATTTCACCTTAAATTCACATAAATTCTGCAATTAGGACCCAAATACGCACCACGCCTCATGGAAGTAAAATTTTTACATCTGTCAACCGGTAAACGACCAATCGAGAAATTGCTTGTCGGCGACTAGTGGTAGAACGTGGTCCTCGCTAACACGATATCTTTTACAGCAATAGGTACTGCTCGGGAGCTCATCGATGACTCTTTATTTTCCTATACCTGCATCTCTTGATCGAAAGTATTTACTTGGCGTTCATGTGCTCTTGTCACAAAAAATTGACCAACTGCGTGCTATGGACGTTAGAAGTCCTGACTTTCAGCAGCAATTACGTCACTTCGAGTACATTACAGCGAGAGTTCTTAATTTAGTCGAAGAAGTAAAAACTAGGCTTACTAGTGAAGCGAATCGCATCCAGGAATTGAATGGTGAGCTCATGCTACCAAAGCGCAATTATCACTTAATGAGTGACTCATAAAAGACCAGAGATAACTAGCATGCATGAGAGCCATTGCGCAAGCAGTAATATATCCATTATTACAGCATGGTCAAAACCTTCGGAATTGCCTGAACATCCGCGCTTAAAGCAGCCTCATGTATTTGCTATTCTTGAAAAGCTTAATAGGAGTCTTGCGTCTGCCCAGCGGCGGCATGTGATTGATATTAAAGAGTGCTATTCTTCGTTTAGCCGCGCGACTATTGATCGACTACTGGAAAAGCTGCAGCCCACCTAAGATTATGATATAGCGATGAATGTGTCGCACTAGAAATTTTCTTAAAAAAAGACCAAGGTAATGTATATGAGCCCTCATTATACGCTTGCCCACTCGCAACAATTAGCAAGTAAATTGTCATGCAAACTCATTAACTATACGTTGCTAGTAAGTCCACCCGCTCCTGATGGCGCTATCTTCGCGCACTTGTATTCGCCCTCCAACAATCGCGCACTCACAATCTCCTTTGATGCGCAGACAATCCATAAAGACGATTATATTTGCGAGCGGCTATCTACAATTTCGTAGGAGTCGATATGTTAGCCACGAGAAGCTAGCGGTGATGCTAACCCTGGATGCGGTCTTTATCGCCTCCACCTATGCTCATCGCTTTCTAGCGGGGCTCTGGGCGTAGAGCCAACCAGCTTTCTTCCTGCTGCTCGGTCTGAGACTAGCTGGGTCTATCTGTCCTGACTTCACCGTAAGCGTCCTGCAATGCGGCTACCTCTCCATTGCGACTAATCTTGGCGCCGGCCGCAATTACGTTCGCCTTCACCGCAGGCGCTGGCGTTTTCTGGGCAGTTAAAGCAACCTTGGTTGTCCGGCGCCAGTCCTGTGAACAAATGTGGCGGGTGGCGGCCTTGGCAGTGATCTGCTTGATGCGTTTAGTCCGAGCGCGCGCTATGGATGGCACAGCCCTTCCCATGCCTTCTATCCTTCTAATTCGTGGCGGCATGACTAGCGCCGACCTTTTCATTGCTAGTCTTCTGCTTTCGCCTTTCCGCTTCATCCTTTGTCGCACGCAATCGGTGAGCCATGTACGCTTTTTAGTAGCTACGGGCAAAGTTCACCGCGGATACTGGCCGCAATGGATCCCATCGAGCAGATGTCAAGGATTGATAATGCTGACCCATTATAAGAGGCTGTCTTACCGCTAATGTGGTTTCGAACGATAAGGACCCGATCATCCGGATCATGAAGGCTTCGTCTAAGGGTCACTTCGAAATCGGATGGAAAAAACGCCTGGACGTAGGCATGCAACCTTTGCTCAACTTCATAACGCATGGCTTCATCCTTATACGATCGATGCGTCTAGGCTACCTGCGCTAGGTACGCTTCGATCAAGCGTAAGCGTTAAGCAATTTTTTCAGTGGGAAGCTTTCCTGCTATGTAGGGGAGATGTGCTCAGTCGCTAGTCTTATCGCTACCTCCTCTACCAATTCCTTGATGAGCTGAGTGAGATCTTCGAATTCTCGGAGAATCTTAGCCAGCTTAGGATCATCCATCCTTAATCGGTGAAGCTCATGGAGACGGGCATTGAGGTGGCGATGCACGCAGAGCAGGTATTGCCGCGACGGGCTATCTGGTATAGGTAAGAAGCTTTCCACGACACGTTCTCCAATGCGTGATCCACGCTTGGTTATCGTCCCACTTTCTGCATTCTTTAACGGCCCGCACTAGCGAGCCTTTTGTGCTTTTGGGGTACCAAAAAGGAGCTTTCTGAGCTGGACGGCGGAACCCCGTCATATGGTTCACCGGCAACGGTATTGGGCTTGCTCTGGATCAAGTTCCCCTCCGGGATCAAGTCAGCGCTTGCAAACGATTGCCCTGAACCATATCTGCTTGAGCGCTTGATCAAATGTAACAACCCTCGGGCGCCCAATCTAAAGCGCTAGCGCTCCGGTTAGCCGTGGGTCATGGATGATGACTCGAAAATAGAGCTGCAGAAACTTGTAAAGCAAGGGCGGTTCACGATGGTGAAAGGAAGATCAAATTTTATGCTAGATCGGGCCAGTCCATGCAAGCAGTGAGACCAAGCGTCCACTGATATGTGCCCCACCGCTTTGCAGCAATAAAAGCGATAGCAAACCAGACTCTAGAATTCGCATGTCATCTGATTGCGTACCACGCATCATCGCCTAGCCCGCTAGTGGTCATATCTGTCACCAGGTTCGCTATCCGAAACTGAAGGGCGTTTGTGGTCGTTTCCACCTCGGCGGCCGGCTGATGGGACGGATAGCTCCGTCCCCTAGTCGGGCCCATGCTTGTACTCCCTCACTGAGGAGTAAAAGCCATGAAAGCCATAGCAGTCGTTAGCCACGAGCCTTGGAACAAGGGAAAGCTCGTTGGTCAGAAAGCCCCGCTTAGGATTAGGGATATCTGGGCTATCCGCGTCAGACTCCAGCTTGCGCAGAAAATCAGGGACTTGGCTCTTTTTGACCTAGCGATCGATAGCAAGCTGCGCGCCTGCGACCTCACCAGGCTGCGCGTGCGGGACATAGCCCACGGGGAGCACGTATCACCGAGAGCTATCGTGATGCAGCTAAAAACTCATCGTCCGGTGCAGTTTGAGATCACAGAGCAAACACGCTCAGCGGTGGAGGCTTGGATACGCCATGCCAAGCTTCGAAGCGAGAATTTCCTGTTCCCAAGTAGGCTTGCCCACTCTGAGCATATCTCCACCCGACAGTACGCACGGATCGTCTAAGCCTGGGTGACAGCGATTGGTTTGGATCCAGCCTTGTACGGAACCCATACCCTGCGGCGAACCAAGCCGTCGCTGATCTACCGCAGCACAAGGAACCTTAGGCCCTTCAGCTCTTACTGGGCCATACGAAGCTGGAAAGCACTGTCAGGTACCTTGGCATCGAGGTGGACGATGCTCTGGAGATGGCCGAGCAGACACAGGTTTAGCTGCATGACCTGGCGACGGCCGCGGGGCCGTCGCCATCCGACCTATAGCTGCCGTTTAGGCCCAATAACTGATCGCCGAAACCGCCTTTTTCGAACAGCCCTATTCGAGCACGCCGACTGGCCGCAAAACCTGTGCTTTCCTGTGTCGATCAGACATTTGGATTTGCAATGACCTTGATGCCCTAGCCGCTGATACACGCCTTACCGCTTTGCAGGATAAAAAGGATGGCAAATCAGATTCTAGAATTCGCGCGTCATCTGATTGCGTGCTGCGTATTGTCATCTAGCCTACTAATGGGCACACCTGTCATGGGGTTCGCTATGGATAGTCTCAGAGCGCGGCTTGAGGCACTGGATCCTCCAGTAAAATCTTTTCTGGAATGGCGCGCAGACGGCTGGCTCGTCTGCTTGGTTGACCCTTCCGTTCCTGCCATGGTTTATCGAGTTATTGAATGGTCAGTGATGAACGATCTTGGTCAGACCAATATGATCATCTTGCATGCCGTCAATGAATTAAGACGCAAAGGATCAAATCTCCCGTTAGAAGCCGATACAGCGCTTTTGGCAAGAGGATTGTGAATGAGGATGGCGCAGGCAAAGAAAAGGCCCATATTCCGATATAGGCCTTGGCTCAACACCTTGGGGGCCGGACGAGCCCAAGCAGCAAGCATAGACCACGTTAGTTAAAAGCGTGTGTTTCAGAGATAAAATTCGTTGCATTTGACGTCTAGCGCACGATTTCACAGGAAACGCTTACCCATACAAGGGTGAAGGGTCATGTTAGTAGGTCCCGTGCGCAGCCACAGCAAACGACTAGTCGCCATGACCTCTCTTAATCAATCAATACCTTCCTGGCATCCGCACCACAAGAGTAGTATTTGAGCGCTGAGAAAATGCAATCATTACCAAAAGCCCATTAACCCTGTGACGAGTGAGGCGACGATAACAATATTTGCGAGAAAAAGAACCACCACAGTGATAATGCGAATGCTATTTAGTTTTCTATTACGCTCAAAAGACATTCTCCTGCGTAGACCCATTTTTTTCAATCCGGCCGATCCAAAACCCTAATTCATAAAAAAGCGCTTAATCCAAAGCGCTTAATAATGAAACACGGCTGATCTATTTATAATAGCTCAGTGGATCTTTTAGTAACGGAACTGGGCTACCAAACCTTGGAAAGAAATGGCGAGACGCGAAAGCTCTTGGCTGGATGCAGCTGTTTGCTGGGCGCCAGTCGCGGTCTGAGTGGCCAGATCCTGGATGTTCACCAGATTGCGATCCACTTCTCTTGCGACCTGGGCTTGCTCCTCGGCCGCGCTCGCGATGACCAAATTGCGCTCTTCAATTTCAGCTACACCGCTGGCGATTCGATCCAGGGCTTCACCCGCTTGGTGCGCACGCTGTTGAGTGTCGTCTGCCAAGGCTTTGCTTTTATGCATTGCATTGACCGTATCCTCCGCGCTGGTTCTGACGGTGTTCATCATGCGCTCGATCTCACCGGTCGATCCTTGCGTCCGATGTGCCAGCGCCCGAACTTCATCAGCTACCACAGCGAAACCCCGCCCTTGCTCGCCGGCCCGTGCGGCTTCGATCGCCGCGTTGAGCGCCAGCAGGTTTGTTTGTTCGGCGATACCGCGAATGACATCCAACACCTGACCGATTTCACGGATCTGAACTTCAAGCGTTTGCACCTTTTGAGTCGAGTCGCTGATCTCGCCAGCCATTTCGGTCATGGAGTGCGCCGCCTGTTGTACCTGGTGACGTCCATTCTGGGTTTCGCGACTCGTTTGCTGCGATGCGCCAGAAGTGGTAGCGGCATTGCGTGCCACCTCTTCAACGGCTGCGGTCATCTCGTTGACGGCAGTAGCGGCCTGTTGCACTTCGCTATGCTGACGAAGCTGACCATTTGCCGTCTCTTCGGTCACTGCATGAAGTTCCTCAGCTGCCGCGGCCAGTTGTGTTGCCGCGCTATCCGTCTGCTGGACAGTACTCTTCAGGCTGCTTTGCATGGAGCCCAATGCCTGTAGCAGTTGGCCAGCTTCATCGGAACGGCTGCTGAGGACGGGGTGAGTCAGGTCTCCCTGAGCAACGCGTTCGGCGCTGGCGACAGCCTCGCGGATCGGAGCGACGATGAGACGTGTAATGACGATGCCCAAGGCTACCGCACACAGCACGGCAAGCGCCAAGCCGTCACCCAGCAACCAAAACGCTTCTTGGTAGGTGCTGATCGCAGCAGCGCCTGATTCGCGACCTTGGCGTTGATTGGATTCGACCATGATTTTGAACGACGCCATGAGCTTGCGATAGTTGGGCTGGGCTTGTTCGTCAATCACGCGAGACGCCCCGGCAACATCATTCGCCTTGAGCAGACCTAAGGCTGCGTCCACGCCCGCTAAATAAATTTTCCAATCCCGCTCGAACGCGTCACCTGCCGCCTTTTCATCGCCCTCCAGTGGCGTTGCGCGATACGTGGAAAACGGCTTTTCCACCTCATCCTTATTGGCGATCAGTGATGTCCTTACGCGGTCCCGTTCATCTTGAGGGGCGCCTGCATAGGACATCGACATCAGGCGGAAAAGGTCCCGGTTGTGAGCGATGACGTTGCTCTTGGCGTCGTTGAGCTGTGTGATGGACCGAAGGTTGTTGTTGAGGACTGAATCCAGCAGGGAATTGAGGGTCCGATCCCCTTCATACCCACGGCACCAATGCCAAGGGTAATCAGAGTGCAGAGGCCGAAAGCGATGGCGAGTTTTTTCGCTAGCGCAAGGTTGTTGAACCAGACCATGGGATGTCCTGCTTGAGTGGCTACGAGAGGGGTTTGAACCCTAGTGCCGCTGTAACGGCATGACTAAGCAAGACTTGATGGCCGCTCGGCGGCATCAGCGATCCGGACCAGCTTGAAGGTGGCCTGCGTTCGGGTAAGCGTCAGGATGGCACCCAGCAGTTGGCCGATCACGATCTCGGTACCGGTCAGATAGAGCGTTTGCTCCCTGATCTCACCCCATGCCCTCACCTGATCCAACATGCCATGCCGTGCTATGAACAGACTTCCAGCGATGATTCGACTCGTCAGCCCAAGGTCACCCTCCAAGGGGACCAAGTCATAAGCTGCCTCAGGGTCGAAAGAAAATGGAAGATTCATGTGAGGGCGAGAGTCGACATCTGGAAAGCATCCAAGATAGGTTAGCGAAAGGCGTCAGCGATCGCCCTTTCAAGCGCGTCGAGCAACCACGGCTTTTGCAAATACACCACCTGTGCCGGTAGGTCTCGCCCAATTTCGTAGCCGTATCCCGTGGTCAGGACGGTTGGCAGATCGGGCCATCGACCGGGCAGCAATCGGACCAAATCGGTTCCTTTAAGCTGCCCCGGCAAGAGTTGATCGGTGATGAGCAGGTCGGGCTTGCCCTCTTGAAGAATAGTCACCAACGCGTCATCCGCATTATCGAAGTGGGCGGCCTTTGCTCCGCGATCTGCAAAGAAGTCTTCAAGAATGCTGCTAAGGGTATCGTTATCTTCCACGACAACGATTCGGAAGCTCGACAGATTAAGCATGTGACCGCCGCGATTTTAAGGAAGTTGAGCCGATGCCAATAGGACGGCCTCTATCGGGGGCGGCCCGCCTTGGCTCCTATCCCCCTCATGGATGCCCTCGGGGGATAGCCGCAACCCGCTTGCCGCGCTGAAGACGCGCACAATACTCCGCAGCGGTTCTGGACGCTGGATGTTTCTGCTTATTTCGGGATTTTTCGCCGGAGGTGATTGAGCGAAGCGGCGAGAATGGGGCCTGCGGTCGTCGGCTGTTGGAGCTATCTTCTCAGCCAGCCAAGACGAGCTTAGAATCAGCCGCCAGACCGCTGATCGCAGTGGGTCAGGTGACCGGCTCCACCCGTCACCTGAGTGAAAACGTTGTCGCCTGCTAGCACTCTATTGGCTGCCCCCATAATTTCTGGTGTTTTCCATGACAAGCCCTCAGGTTGCCGTTCTCGTTGTAGAGGACGAACCGCTGCTGTTAGAGCTCTTGACTGAGTTGCTGCGCGATCTTGGGGCCAACGTTGTTGCGGTTGATCGTGCTGATGCAGGTCTGAGTTACCTGGAAGGGCATGCCAGCGAGCTGGGATTGGTCGTTACTGACGTCATGATGCCGGGTCGACTCAATGGCCATGACCTCGCGGTAGCCGTTGCGAATCGGTGGCCAGGCTTGCCGGTCCTTGTCACTTCCGGGTACTCCCCCCTGCAGAACCAGCCGATGCCGACAAACGCGTCGTTTATCGCAAAGCCTTGGACGTTCCAGCAAATGGAAACGGCTGTCAAAGAGCAGCTACCCCGGCTATAGCTTCTTGAGATTTGCTCAGACGGACTTGCTGAAAGGACGCTACGAGATAGCGATCGCCTAGCTGCCACAGCCTGTCCGATTGGTCAGACAAAGCCGTAGGCCCAGACTAAAATCTATCTCTTTATCGTGATAAGCATCTAATTCCGACTCCCCCATTTCCAGCAGGTCTCTCCCTTGCCTACCTCTCCTTCTCGCCTGGCTTTTCTAAACGTACCAGGCGAAATGGCTGCGCTCATGCGCGAAAAAGACTGGTCGCAAACGCCTTTTGGACCCATCGAGACGTGGTCGACGGCGCTTCGCTCGGCGGTAAGCATCTGTCTTGGCTCGCGCTTTCCGATCGTCCTTTACTGGGGTGAGACAAGGGCGCTGATCTATAACGATGCCTGGAGTCCCGTCCCAGGTCGCAAGCACCCCTGGGCGCTAGGACGACCCGGTGCAGAGGTCTGGGCCGAGATCTGGGACATCATTGGACCCATGTTCGACCACGTGATGGAAACCGGTGAGGCGACTTGGTCCGAGGATCAGCTGCTACCGCTGAATCGGTTTGGCTATGTGGAAGAGTGCTATTTCTACTACAGCTACAGTCCGGTGCGCGGTGAGAGTGGAGAGGTAGAGGGCATATTCACGGCCGTGACCGAGACGACCTATCGGGTATTAGCGGAGCGACGTGAGCGCCTGCTTCGTCATGTGTCTGAGGTTACTTCAAGCACGCGGGACGCTAGCGAAGCTTGCATTGCGGCCGTGCAGGCACTGCACGGTTTGCCTGAGGAATCTCCATTCTGCCTGGCCTATCTGCGCGATGCCGCCACCGGCGATCTCAGGCGAGTGGCGGTAGCCGGTCTTGCAGAAGATGACAAACTGGCGCCGCTTCACGTCTCTGCCAATGAAACGGAGACGCCTTGGCCTTTTGCGGATGCTCGTACCGGACCCTGCCTGGACGGGGACCTCAACGGTAAACACGATGGGCGGCTGGCAGGTTTGCCGTGGCCAGAACCAGTAGAAGAAGCTCTCGTTATACCGATCGTGGGCCCGCTTGGCGAAGAGCCTTATGGCTACCTCGTTTCCGGCCTGAGTCCGCGACGCCGATTTGATGCCGATTACGAAAGCCTGCTTGTCCGCGCGGCGGGGCATTTGAGTACGGCGATCAGCAACGCTAAACGCTATGAAGAAGAGCGTAGACGTGCTGAGCAACTGGCGGAGCTGGACCGCGCGAAAACCGCATTCTTTTCCAATGCCAGCCACGAGTTTCGCACGCCTTTGACCCTGATGCTGGGGCCTTTGGAAGACATGCTGGCACGGCCGGATGAGGCAAGGGGTAGCCCGGCGGTAGGACGGCATGAGCTCGAACTTATTCAACGTAATGGGCAGCGCCTACTGCGTTTGGTCAACTCGCTACTCGACTTTTCGCGCATAGAAGCTGGACGCATGCGAGCAAGCTTCGCACCGGTGGATCTGGCGGTTTATACGGCAGAGCTGGCCAGCAGTTTTCGCTCCGCCATGAGCCGCGCCGGGCTCGATTTCCGTATCGATTGCGAAAGCCTTGGCGAGCCGGTCTGGATCGATCAGGAGCTCTGGGAGAAAGTCGTCCTGAATCTGATTTCCAACGCCTTTAAGTACACGCTGGAAGGCGGCGTAAGGGTTCGCTTGGAGCGAAAGGGGGATCTGGCCGTACTGAGCGTGATTGATAGCGGTGTGGGCATTCCCTATAGCGAACTCGGTAAAGTGTTTGATCGCTTCCACCGTATCGAAGGTCAAATCGGGCGGACTCACGAAGGAACGGGTATCGGGCTGGCCCTGGTTAAAGATCTGACCGAGTTACATGGCGGTGAGGTTCGGGTATCAAGCCAGATTGGCGTAGGCACTACCTTCGAAGTCTTGATGCCTTTCGGCTATGGTCACTTGCCAGATGGAAGCCGTGTTCCTGCGCGTGCGCAAGTCTCGACCGCGACCCGTGCCGATACCTTTGTAGCCGAAGCGCTTCGTTGGCTACCGGACTCGGAGGGCACTGATCTGACATCGCCGAGTCTTGGTGATAGCCAAGGTAACGGTGTAGGACAGGGCGAGCGGATCATTCTGGCCGATGACAACAGCGACATGCGCGCCTACGTCGAGCGGCTGCTGCGTGAAGCGGGCTATCAGGTGTTAGCCGTTGCAGACGGTCGTGCGGCCGTCGATGCCGCCCAAGAGTCTCTGCCTGATCTTATCCTCTCTGATGTGATGATGCCGGTGTTGGACGGTTTCGGCGTGATCAGGGCGTTACGAACCGATGAGCTTACCAGCGAAGTGCCCATCATCCTGCTGTCCGCTCGAGCAGGAGAGGAAGCGTCTATCGAGGGCATTGCCGCCGGCGCCGACGATTATCTGGTCAAGCCCTTTAGTGCGCGCGAACTCATCGCTCGTGTAGAGGGTGCCATGCGCCTCGCCCGGTTGCGCCGGGAGACCGCTAATGCACTGCGTCAGGCCAATGAGGTGCTGGAAATTCGCGTCCGCGAGCGGACCCGTGAGCGGGATCAGATGTGGGCTTACAGTCACGATCTGATCGGTATCGCCGATAGTCAGGGTATCTGGGTCAGTATCAACCCAGCCTGGACGCGGCTGTTAGGCTGGAGAGTCGATGAAATCGTCGGCAAGACGTCCGAGTGGCTGGAACACCCCGACGATAAAGAGCGTACGCGCAGTGAGGTCGCAACATTAGCGGCTGGTGCTCCCACCTTCAATTTCGAGAACAGATTTCGTACTCGTAGCGGCACCTATCGTACCCTGTCCTGGACTGCGGTGCCGGAAGGCGGTTTGTTGTACTGCGTCGCCCGGGATGTCACCGCGGAGCGAGAGCGCAGTGTCGAGCTTGAGCAAGCAAAGGAAGCTCTGCGACAGAGCCAAAAAATGGAAGCAATCGGCCAACTGACTGGTGGCATCGCTCACGACTTCAACAACCTGCTCACGGGGATCATGGGCTCGTTGGAATTGCTGCAGCGGCGCCTTGAAGGTCACCAACCGCGCGCCGAGCGCTACATCGGTATCGCTATTGCCTCTGCCCAGCGCGCGGCCGCATTGACTCATAGGCTGCTGAGTTTCGGCCGTCGCCAGGCCCTTGATATGCAGCGCATCGATATGAACCGGCTGGTGACAGGTATGGAGTACCTGATTCAGCGCACTGTGAATGAAAATACGCCATTGCGTTTGAACCTGAGTACTGAGGCGTGGCCGACCTGTAGCGATGTCAATCAGCTGGAAAATGCCCTGCTCAATCTCTGTATCAATGCACGGGACGCCATGCCTCAGGGCGGAGTCCTTGAGGTCTGTACAGCCAATGTACGTAATCCGCAGCTATCTATTGCGGGGGAGCGTTTGGTCGGTGAGTTCGTCGAGTTGTCCGTTATAGATACGGGCACCGGCATTGCACCTGATGTTTTATTGAAGGTCTTCGAGCCGTTCTTCACCACCAAGCCGCAAGGCAAAGGAACAGGGCTGGGCCTGTCGATGGTGTATGGCTTTGTGAAGCAAAGCGGCGGCTACATCGACATCCACAGTGAGCTAGGCAAGGGAACGAAGATCTCTCTGCTGCTACCTCGCTATCAGGGCGAGGCAGCCGACACCGCCAAAGTCAGCAATAGAACGTTGCCTGGGCATGGCGAGCGCGTGCTGGTGGTTGAGGATGAGCCTGGTGTTCGCCTGCTTGTGATGGAAGTTCTGTAGGACCTGGGATACAGCGCTATTGAGGCTGAGGATGCACAGAGCGCTTTAGAGGTTGTGCAACGCGAGCCTCGACTTGATCTGGTGATATCTGACGTAGGCCTACCCGGCATAGGTGGAAGAGAGTTGGTCGAAGAGATTCGACGTCAGCGGCCGGGTATCGGTGTACTACTGATCACGGGTTATGCAGAGGACGCTACAAATGTGCAGCGCTTCTTAGGCCAGGATATGCACCTATTGCAGAAGCCATTCGCGATTGAGGTACTGGGCGCGCGTATCAGAGATATATTGGAAAATCAGGACCAAGGCTGATGCTATGGGATGCGGCCACCACAGATCTAGAGGCGTCAGAAAATTGTTTTCATCGACGGTAATCATTGAAGCTGAACGATGTAACAGAGGTCTGTTGCTGCGTTAAATGGCACAGATACCCTTCGCTATCCGAAGCCGAAGGTGGAGGCACTTTCTAGCCGCTAGCTGCACTACGCCAACAGCTTTGGGGCAAAAGACTTTGCTCCTGAGCGGCTGCTTTGGGTCGGTAGCGGTCGTTTGTCGACGTCCGCTTCTGCTATTTCCAGAATTTCGCAACAATTTCGAAAGCCGACAAAAGCCCTCCTCTGGACGCCGAAGCGACCAGAGGGGGAACGTCTACGCAGCTGCGTAGCGGTTGGGGCTGAAGACCCGGGCGCGCCCGCGCTCGTAGAACACTAGCAGGTCGTCGAAGCCGTCAGCGCGTTCACGGACCTGGGTGAAGCGCGGACGCTTCCCGGGTGCCAGCTCGCGGAGGAGCTCGAGAACCGCACCGTCCGATAGCTCCCATAGCAGGATCTTCATCGTATCGGTGGTGACGCTCGCGCGCCGGCCGATCTGGCGTGGCCCCAACAGCCTTGCGGCTTGAAGAATGATGGTCATGCATGCACCTCGAGAAAGGCAGACACGCACGCCCCTAGCGGGCATGAATGCCCGCTAGGGTTGAATCTCAGGTCACGCCGGTGAGGACGCGCTGAGTTGGCCGATCACGCTCATCACGCGATCGGGGTATTGGGTGTAGCTGCAGCCGACGCTACGCATGAGAGGCGGAGCCTCCTGCACGCGCACAGGCGCCCCAGAGCTACCGCGTTGCGAGATGCATCAGGTCGTCGACGCTGTCGATCTGTTCCAGCTCGGGCGTGACGTCTTTGACGTAGATGCGGTTGTGCCCGGTGGGCATCACAAGCGTACCCAGCTCGCCAGGACCATACAGGCTCAGGTGATCGAGGCAGACTTCGTTAAAGACCTGGACACGCGCGCCGGCCGGCAGTCCGGTGGCATGGATAAGGGTCGGCTTGCCATCGTCCAAGAGGACAGCGACACCAAATCCCTCCCTTTTAACGCTCAACCAGGAATCCTGGCCGGCGCCGCCGGCGTTCAGGTGACTCTCGATGAGGTCATCGATCTCCTTCGAGGAGAGCGGGTTGACCTCACCGTCGTTGCTGGCCACATCCACCAGAGGCGCCGGATGCTGGCCCTCGTGCAGCTGCCAGAAACGCAGAGCGGCGATGAGGGTGTGAAGGGTACGATCGTTCATGGTCTGCTCCTTGAAGCGAGGCCATGATCCCCACGCGGGATCATGGAGCCCCGCGCTGGGTTGGTGGTGTGCTGAATAGGCGTCAGCTAGCTTTCCCGGCATCGACATCGATGACGGAGAAGTCTGCTCAGCAAGCCTTCGCTTGCTCAAAAGACTCGGTAGAGGGCCTGCCCCCGGATGGGGGCAGGTGTGTCACGCAACAGTCAGCAGGGCAGAACGCGTCCGCCGTAGCGTCTCTCTGGATAGCAACATGCCACGGTCAGTCCCGGTGCCTAAGCACAGGTCCAAACCGAACTCAGCGATTAGCTGGGAAGCGTTGCCCGGCGCTGCAACCGCGGTGCCGGCGAGGCAGCTGCTCAGCAGCTGAGCAACCTCCTCCCCGGGCAGCGTGCTGGTGACCACGTCGTCACCGGTGTTGCGGTCCCGCACGATCAGCTGATCGGCTGCGGGCGCTGTTGTCAGCAGCTTGCGCAGCGTCGGCGACAGCCGTGGGATCGCCTCGGGCGAACCCAAGTGATACTCCTTGAGCAGCGTAGCCTGTCCGAAACGGACGACCACCTGGCCGATGTCACCGTAGTGCGCCAGCTGGCGGCATCCGGTGAGCGCCTGGCCAAGGCCGCCCCAACGAGCGTTGCGGCCAGTCTGGTCGAGGATTCCCAGGATCCGATAGCCTTGGAAGCTATGGACGAACGGGACCACGATGCGGTTGCCGAGGCGACCACGGCCGACGACGGTGAAGGACCAGAAATCAGTCCCGCAATGCGAGGGCTGCCGGAGGCGCACGCGCGAACCTGCACGCTTGAGTAGCAGCTGACAAACCAGCAGGGCTTGATGGGTATTCATGGTTTTGCTCCTGGGTGGGAGCGGGACCATCCCAGTGCGGGGTGATCCCGCAGTGGGTTAAGGGTGTTGCATACCGTCTACCGCTTCGCTTGCCGGGATGCCACTGAGGGTCAGCACCTCATCGAACGTGTGAAGGCGAGACCAGCCGGCCTCCTTACTCCACACTCCGCCGAGGTACACCCGAAAAGGCTCCGGCGTGTAATCGCCATACTTCTCCGGCTGAGCCAGGATCAGATCGATCTGCGCCTTACGTTCGTCGTAGCGTGACCGGTTGAACCCGGCAACGGCTTCGAGCGACAGCGGCAAACCGCAACGCACCAGGCCGACCGAACCGTTGACGTCCCGCTCGAACTCCTCCGGTGAGAGGTTCGAGTAAGTATCGCGGATCCTGCGCTCGGTCTGAACCTCGAGGCGGCACGATGCGCCGTCCAAGAGACAGTCGAACGAATGGCAGCCTTGGTAGCTCGAGCGCCAGCGCACCCGGAGGTTGAGCATGGTCCGCTTGAGCTCAGCAGAAGGCACGGTTTGGATAGTCGTCATGGGGAAGCTCCTATGAAGAGAGCGGCCCCTCCCCCCCGCGGGAGAAAGGCCGCAGAGGGTTGAAGGTCTATCGAAGATCGATCAGGTACGCACCCAACCGATCCCAGGTTCGTATCTGGCCGCGTGCACTATGGGATAGGGCGCGCGAACCGGATCATCTTGCTCAATCACACCATAGCGCTCGGGTTGACTGCATAGTCGGTTGAGGCGCTCGGTATACAGCTCCTGTCGCCAGGCGTTGAAGGCATCCACCAGCGCAGCGCTAGGCGCGGACTGATTGAGGCAGCTGATGAGGTTCTCGCGACCAACCACATCGCGCAGGTACTGCTCATCGGTAAGGCCGGTCATCCAGTCACGCAGGTGCCGGTGAGAGTTGTCTCCCACGATCACCAGGTAGTGCCGGCCGTTTTCCCACACATCGTGTTCCCACTGGCCAGCGAAGCTTAAGCGCTGCATGAAGCGAAAAGCAGGTACCGAATCGGCTTGTGTCATGGTCGTCTCTCCAGTTGAAGAGCGGGCCTCCCCCTACGCGGGAGTGGCCCGCTCAGGGTAGGTTGATGCCGGAGTCGCCGGCGGCGATCAGGCGTGCTTCTGCAGGATGCGGCCACGCCAGATGGTGCGCGTGACGTGCTTCTTGCGTGTGCCGGTCGGGTTGCCATCTGCGTCGAGGATTTTCTCGTCGACTTCGACAGTTTCCTTTCCCATGCGCTTGAGCTGCACCCGATCACCAACCTCGATGTTCAGCTCATTGACGACCTGCTGCAGCTCGATGCCCCACACATCGCCACCGGTATCCAAACGGACCAGGTAGGAGAACGAGGCATTTCGCTCGAAGCGATAGCGATAGCGGCCTTGCCGCTTGACTACCCCTTCCTTTGCGTCGGACCAGTCGATCACGTCCGAAGATACCGGCGATGGCGTGGCCCGCCGCTCCGCCTTGGGCGAGGCAGCAGGTGACTCGTCGCAGACCGGCAGATCCTCGCCGACGTCGAAGCCCTCATAGTCAGCAAGGCTCGCCGGCGGCGCTGCGAAATAGTCCTGCCCGGTCGCCGAGGTAGACCTCTCGAACGGGATGAACTGCGCGGCGTGATGGAAGCGCGGCAAGTCCTGCCAGGCGGTGTCTGCTGCATGCGAAGGGAAGCTTCGCAGCGAGCACGGCCCGTCTTGCCTGACTCCGCGAAGGCGCTGCGCGAATTCGCGCTGCCGGTCCTGCAGTGCTTCACGCTGAAGCCGATTAAGCTGCTCGTAATCCGCCCGGGTGCGATAGGCCTCCGGAGCACGATAGGGAAACAGCAGGGCATCGACCACAGGTGACTGGGTGAGCTGATAACGCATGGTGAACTCCTCGTAGAGAGGAGACACGTCACCCCTAGGGGGAACGTGCCCCCAAGGGTGTGATGCTCCGGACGGGCCGGAACGATAGGTGCTGGAAACCTCCAGCTAGTTATCTCTCGACCAACAGAGGTCGAGGAGAATCTGATCGGCGCAGCCTGGCGCTCTGCCCATGAGACTCGAGAAAAAGCCTCCCCCGGTGAGGGGGGAGGTGTCAAGCAATCACACCGTCAGTTGCTC
>Ga0302349_1001484_pt1 | contig 17906 bp, 12 predicted proteins | sample PhyAR1_FD_202176 | JGI IMG/M metagenome (GOLD analysis project Ga0302349, IMG submission 202176) | Leaf surface microbial communities from alfalfa plants in UC Gill Tract Community Farm, Albany, California, United States - DLSL A.R1... | ecosystem: Host-associated > Plants > Phyllosphere >...
AGGCGTTTCAAATAGTTATCTCTCGCTGGCTCTAAGGCCTCTGTCTTTTAAAGGCAGTATTTGTCTTCTTTGAACTCCCAGAGCGAGGGGCATTTTGCGCAACAAAGCGAAGCTGAGCAACTCATATAGCAGGTTTTGCGCAAATTTCAGGCAAATCCGGGTTGCCAAAAATTGTGCGCAAACGGTTTCGTCGCGAGGTCGCTTTCTCTATAATACGCCCCGTTTTCCCCTGTTGCGCCCAATGAAGCGTCGCCCGGCGTTTCGAAGACGAGAGATCTTATGATGGAAATTCTGCGTGGTTCGCCCGCTCTGTCGGCATTTCGTGTAAACAAACTGCTGACCCGCTTTCAGGACGCTCACCTGCCGGTGAGTGATATTTACGCTGAGTACGTCCATTTTGCCGATGTCAGCGCGCCACTGAGCGCTGACCAACAGACCCGTTTACAGCGTCTGCTGAAATATGGTCCTTCTCTCGCTGAACATGCGCCACAAGGGCGTCTGCTGCTGGTGACACCGCGTCCCGGCACTATTTCACCCTGGTCATCGAAGGCTACCGACATTGCCCACAACTGCGATCTGCCGCAGGTGCGTCGCCTGGAGCGCGGTCTGGCGTTTTATGTGCAGGCACCACAGTTAACAGAAGCGCAGTGGCAGTCGCTTGGCGCACTGCTGCATGACCGCATGATGGAGACGGTCTACAGCGACCTGGCGCAGGCTGAGCAGCTGTTTGCTCATCATTCCCCGCAGCCGGTGAAAAGTGTCGATGTGCTGGGCGAGGGTCGTCAGGCGCTGGTTCAGGCCAATCTCACGCTGGGTCTGGCGCTGGCCGACGATGAAATTGACTATCTGCTGGCGGCGTTCACCCGCCTGGGCCGCAATCCCAACGACATTGAACTCTATATGTTCGCGCAGGCCAACTCGGAGCACTGCCGTCATAAAATCTTCAACGCCGACTGGGTCATTGATGGCGAGAAACAGCCGAAGTCGCTGTTTAAGATGATCAAAAATACTATGGAGCAGACGCCCGATTACGTGCTGTCTGCTTACAAAGATAACGCCGCGGTGATGGAAGGGTCCGACGTCGGCCGGTTCTTCGCCGACGCCGCAGAAAGTGAATACCGCTGGCATCAGGAAGCGGCGCATATCCTGATGAAAGTTGAGACGCACAACCACCCGACGGCGATCTCGCCGTGGCCAGGCGCCGCTACCGGCTCCGGCGGCGAAATCCGTGATGAAGGCGCAACCGGTCGCGGTGCCAAGCCAAAAGCGGGCCTGGTTGGCTTTTCGGTATCGAACCTGCGTATTCCTGGCTTTGAACAGCCGTGGGAAGAGGATTTCGGCAAGCCGGACCGCATCGTCAGCGCGCTGGAAATCATGACCGACGGCCCTCTGGGTGGCGCAGCGTTTAACAACGAATTTGGACGTCCGGCGCTGAACGGCTACTTCCGTACCTACGAAGAGCAGGTCACCAGCCACAATGGCACCGAGCTGCGTGGCTACCACAAGCCGATCATGCTGGCGGGCGGCATTGGTAATATTCGTGCTGACCACGTGCAGAAAGGTGAAATCACCGTAGGCGCGAAGCTGGTGGTGCTGGGCGGTCCGGCCATGAATATCGGCCTCGGCGGCGGTGCGGCATCCTCAATGGCTTCCGGCCAGTCAGACGCCGATCTCGACTTCGCATCGGTTCAGCGTGACAACCCGGAGATGGAGCGTCGCTGTCAGGAAGTGATCGATCGCTGCTGGCAGCTGGGCGATGACAACCCGATTCTGTTTATCCATGACGTGGGTGCCGGCGGTCTGTCTAATGCGATGCCTGAGCTGGTCAGCGATGGCGGCCGTGGCGGTCAGTTTAACCTGCGCGATATCCTGAACGATGAGCCAGGCATGAGTCCGCTGGAAGTGTGGTGCAACGAATCACAGGAACGTTATGTGATGGCGGTAGCACCGGAGAAGCTGGCGGAGTTCGAAGCGATTTGCCAGCGTGAACGCGCGCCGTTTGCGGTGATCGGTGAAGCCACCGAAGAGCTGCATCTGAGCCTGAGCGACAGCCATTTCGACAATAAACCGATCGACATGCCGCTCGACGTGCTGCTGGGCAAAACGCCGAAGATGACGCGTGACGTGGTGACGCAGCAGGCGCAGGGCAGTGAACTGCAGCGTGATGGCATTACCCTGGTGGATGCGGTGAATCGCGTGCTGCATCTGCCCGCCGTGGCGGAGAAAACCTTCCTGATCACTATCGGTGACCGCAGCGTGACCGGCATGGTCGCGCGCGACCAGATGGTCGGTCCGTGGCAGATCCCGGTAGCTAACTGCGCCGTGACCACCGCCAGCCTCGACAGCTATCACGGTGAAGCCTTTGCCCTGGGCGAGCGCGCACCGGTTGCGCTGCTCGATTTCGCTGCCTCCGGCCGTCTGGCGGTGGGTGAAGCGCTGACCAACCTGGCGGCGACCGCAATCGGCTCGCTGAAACGCGTCAAGCTGTCAGCTAACTGGATGTCGGCTGCCGGTCATCCGGGTGAAGATGCTGGTCTCTACGCGGCGGTCAAAGCCGTTGGCGAAGAGCTTTGTCCGGCGCTGGGCATCACCATTCCGGTCGGTAAAGATTCGATGTCGATGAAGACCCGCTGGCAGGAAGGTAATGAACAGCGTGAAATGACTTCGCCGCTGTCGCTGGTGATCACCGCGTTTGCGCGGGTTGAAGATGTGCGCCGTACCGTTACGCCACAGCTGCAGCCCGATCGGGAAAACCTGCTGCTGCTGATCGACCTCGGCAACGGGGCCAATACCCTGGGCGCCACGGCGCTGTCGCAGGTTTATCGTCAGCTGGGCGACAAGCCTGCTGATGTGCGTGATGCGACTCAGCTGGCGGGCTTCTTCAACGCCATGCAGGCGCTGGTGGCGCAGCAGAAGCTGCTGGCCTATCACGACCGTTCCGATGGTGGCCTGTTAGTGACGCTGGCAGAGATGGCTTTTGCCGGACACTGTGGCGTTGAGGTGGATATCGCGGCGCTGGGCAATGACCCACTGGCCGCCCTGTTTACCGAAGAGCTGGGTGCGGTGATTCAGATCAACGCCGCCGATCGCGCGGTGGTTGAGCAGGTGCTGGCCGATCACGGTCTGGCTGAGTGCAGTCATCTGCTGGGCCACGCGCAGCCGGGCGACCGTTTTGTGATTCGTTCGGGTGATAGCGCGGTCTACAGCGAAAGCCGGACCACGCTGCGCACCTGGTGGGCGGAAACCACCTGGCAGATGCAGCGCCTGCGTGACAACCCGGCCTGTGCCGATCAGGAACACGAAGCGAAGAAGAACGACAACGATCCGGGTCTGAACGTCACGCTGACCTTCAACCCGCAGGAGGATGTGGCGGCGCCAATGATCGCCACCGGCGCGCGTCCGCGGGTCGCGGTGCTGCGCGAGCAGGGCGTCAACTCCCATGTTGAAATGGCGGCGGCCTTTGATCGTGCCGGTTTTACCGCGGTTGATGTGCATATGAGCGACCTGCTGGCGGGCCGTCGCGGTCTGGAAGAGTTTCAGGCGCTGGTCGCCTGTGGCGGCTTCTCGTACGGCGATGTGCTGGGTGCCGGTGAGGGCTGGGCGAAATCGATTCTGTTCAACCCGCGCGTTCGTGATGAGTTTGAGACCTTCTTCCACCGTCCGCAGACTCTGGCGCTGGGCGTCTGCAACGGTTGTCAGATGATGTCCAATCTGCGTGAACTGATCCCTGGCAGTGACCTGTGGCCACGCTTTGTGCGTAACCAGTCGGAGCGGTTTGAAGCCCGTTTCAGCCTGGTCGAAGTGGCCGCCAGCCCGTCGCTGTTGCTGGACGGCATGGCGGGATCGCATATGCCGATCGCCGTTTCCCACGGTGAAGGCTTCGTTGAAGTCCGCGACCAGGCGCATCTGGCTGCTCTGGAGTCGAAAGGCCTGGTGGCGCTGCGCTTTATCGATAACTTCGGCAAAGTGACAGAAACCTATCCGGCTAACCCGAATGGTTCTCCTAACGGCATTACCGCCGTGACCAATGAAAGCGGTCGCGTCACCATTATGATGCCGCATCCGGAGCGGGTGTTCCGCACCGTCAGCAACTCCTGGCATCCGGCAGAGTGGGGCGAAGACAGCCCGTGGATGCGTATCTTCCGCAACGCGCGTAAACAGCTGGGTTAAAATATGCGCTGATAACTTTATTAATAACAACAGGAGGCCACCGTGCCTCCTGTTTTCTTTTCAGGCGGTTGTTGGCAAATGACGACAGAAGTCGCTTTCGGGTGTCGCTACCAGGCGACATTTATCCTGCTGATTTTTATCAATTAATGATTCGCAGTGCCTGGCTGTTGCTGTCAGGCGACAGTTTTGCCTGTTGCAGCGGCTGATAAACGCTGCAACAGGCGCAGGGTTCTGGCAATCTTCTGAAAAATATCACTATTTATTAACTGGCATGAAACTTGCTATACTCTGTCAGCTGCTCATTCACCTGTTTATGATTGCCCCGCCTGGCGGAAAAGAGCTCATAAAAACCGAATGACGCACCAAACGGAGCCTGCCGTCCACCTCATCGATAATCGTTTGCTTTGCAACGTTATCAAACGCCGGACGTCACGTTGAGTAAGGCTCCACCCATTCCTGTGCGATGCCGCTGGCGTCGCCTCTACGGCAGGCCAGTGCGCCTGCCGTTTTCTTGTCTGCCTCTTTCTTCCTGCATCAGAGTCCGCTAGCATCCAGTCAGCAATTTTCTAAGGAAGCGGCCGCGTGAAAAGATGGCGTTTATTTCCCCGTTCTCTGCGCCAGCTGGTGCTGATGGCCTTTGTGCTGGTGCTGTTACCGCTGCTGGTACTGGCCTGGCAGGCGTGGGAGAGCCTCTCCGCCCTGAGCGAACAGGCGGCCGATACCAACCGCAATACCTTTACCGACGTGCGCCGCAGCGAGGCGATGGCCCGCACCGCGGTTGAACTGGAGCGCAGCTATCGCCAGTATTGCGTGCTGGATGACGCCTCACTGGCGCGGCTCTATCAGACGCAACGTACCCGCTACAGTCAGATGCTGAGCGCCCACAGCGACAGCCTGCCGGAACTGCCCGCTTTCCAGACATTACAGGCCACGCTGCCGCTGCTGACGCAACTGCAATGTGATAATGGCAATCCGGTACCGCGTGCCGCCGAAGCGCTGGATCGCTTTTCCGCCACCAATGCCCGGATGGTGCAGGATACGCGTGAAGTGGTGTTTTCCCGCGGTCTACAGCTCCAGCGAGAGATTGCCGATCGCGGCCAGTTTTTTGGCTGGCAGGCGCTGATTCTGTTTATCATCAGCCTGGCGTTAATGCTGCTGTTTACCGGCATGATCATCGGACCGGTTAAGCGGATTGAGCGGATGATCAACCGGCTGGGAGAAGGGCGGGAACTGGGCAGCAGCGTGGTGCTTCGCGGTCCGCGTGAGCTGCGTTCGCTTGGTCAGCGTATCTTATGGCTAAGCGAGCGGCTGGCCTGGCTGGAAACCCAGCGGCATGAGTTTCTGCGCCATCTCTCTCATGAACTGAAAACGCCGTTAGCCAGCCTGCGCGAAGGCACTGAGCTGCTGGCGGATGAAGTGGCGGGATCGCTCAACAGCGAACAGAAAGAGGTAGTATCGATTCTCGACAGTAGCAGCCGCCATCTGCAGCGATTGATTGAGCAGCTGCTGGATTACAACCGCAAACTGGCCGATGGCCCGACCCGGCTGGAAACGGTCAGACTGGATGAGATTGTCGAGCGGGTAGTCAGCGCTCATGCGCTATCGGCCCGAACCAAACTGATGCAGACGGTGCTGGATCTCAGGGCGACGCACTGTCTGGCCGAGCCAACGTTGCTGATGCGGGTGATCGACAACCTCTATTCGAACGCCGTGAACTACGGCAGCGAATCCGGTACCATCTGGCTGCGCAGTCAGCAGCAGGGCGATCGCATCTGGATTGAGGTTGCCAATAGCGGCACGCCGATTCCGCCGGACGAGCAGAAGATGATTTTCGAGCCGTTCTTCCAGGGCAGCCAGCAGCGTAAAGGTCCCGTCAAGGGCAGCGGGCTGGGACTGAGTATTGCCAAAGATTGTCTGCGCCGGATGCAGGGTGACCTGTCGCTGGTCACCAGCGATCGCACCGGCGTCTGTTTTCGCATTGAACTGAACACCACAGCCGGGAATGTCTGACCGATGAAATATTTACCCGCTTTGCTGCTGAGCACGCTGACGACCGTGCTGCTCAGCGGCTGTACCGCTTCTCCGGCCACTTCATCGCTGCCATCCGGTCATCCGGTGGCGGAACCGGAGGTCAAAATAGCCGATTATCTGGCGACCCGTTGCAGTGACGTATGGCAGATTGAGAATCCGGCGGCGCTTGGTAATCCGCTCTACTGGATGCGCGCCATCGACTGTGCGGAACGCCTGTCGCCGGCCGAAGCCCGGGCGGAAGCGCATCGCTGGCCGGCGGAGAGCTGGTCACGCGCCTTTAAGCAGGGCGTGTTAATGGCTAACGGCAACGTAACGCCAATGGAGCGACGCCAGTATGTCACCACGCTTGACAGCTACAGCAGTGACTTTCCTGCTCCGGTGCGTCCGCTTATTCAGCTGTGGCGCAGCAACCAGGCCGCGCAGCTGGACCTCAGCGAAGCGCGCAGCCGTTACGCGCATCTGCAACAAAGCAGTGATGCCCAGCTGGAGGCCATCCGGCAGCAGATGGTCAGGCAGCAACAGCAGCTGAGTGATACGCAGCGTAAGCTGGAGCGCCTGACCGACATTGAGCGCCAGCTATCATCCCGCAAAGCGCCGGATGTCTCTGACAGCAGTCACGGCACCGCACTGCCGCAGGAAGAGGAGCAATAATGGTTAAACAAGCCGCCCGGCTGCTGCTGGTCGATGACGATCCCAGCCTGCTGAAGCTGCTGGGCATGCGTCTCAGCAGCGAAGGTTACCAGGTCACCACCGCCGCCAGCGGTCCGGAAGCGCTGCGCCTGTTGCAGAAAGAAAAAATTGATCTGGTGATCAGCGATCTGCGGATGGATGAAATGGATGGGCTGGCGCTGTTTGGCGAGATTCAGAAACGCCATATGGGGCTGCCGGTGATTATTCTGACCGCACACGGCTCGATTCCGGATGCGGTCTCCGCCACCCAGCAGGGCGTGTTCAGCTTTCTGACCAAGCCGGTGGATCGTGATGCGCTCTACAAAGCGATCGATGAAGCGCTGGCGCAGCAGGCACCCATCAGCGATGACCGCTGGCGCGAAGCAATTGTCACCCGCAGCCCGCTGATGCTGCGGCTGCTGGAGCAGGCGCATATGGTGGCGCAGTCGGATGTCAGCGTGCTGATTAACGGGCAGAGCGGCACCGGCAAAGAGATGCTGGCGCAGGCGATCCATGCCGCCAGTCCCCGTAACGGCAAGCCGTTCATCGCCATCAACTGCGGTGCGCTGCCCGAGCAGCTGCTGGAGTCTGAACTGTTTGGTCACGCCAAAGGGGCGTTTACCGGCGCAGTCAGCGCCCGCGATGGGCTGTTCAAAGCGGCTGGCGGCGGCACGCTGTTTCTCGATGAGATCGGCGATATGCCGCAGGCGCTGCAGGTTAAGCTGCTGCGGGTGCTGCAGGAGCGTAAAATCCGGCCGGTCGGCAGCGATCATGACATCGATATCGACGTGCGCATCATTTCCGCTACCCATCGCGATCTGCCTAAGGCGATGGAGAAAAAAGAGTTCCGTGAAGATCTGTTCTATCGCCTCAATGTGGTGAATCTGAAAATTCCGGCACTGCATCAGCGAACGGAAGATATCCCGCTGCTGGCGAATCATCTGCTGCGTCAGGCAGCGGAACGGCATAAACCGCAGATCCGCAGTTTCTCGGTTGATGCGATGAAACGGCTGATGGCGGCCAGCTGGCCGGGTAACGTGCGCCAGCTGGTCAATGTGGTTGAGCAGTGTGTGGCGCTCAGCGCCTCGCCAGTGATCAGTGATGCGCTGGTGGCGCAGGCGCTGAGCGGTGAAAACAGCGCGCTGCCGACGTTTGCCGAGGCGCGCAACCAGTTTGAGCTGAACTATCTGCGCAAGCTGCTGCAGATGACCAAAGGCAATGTTACTCATGCTGCGCGTCTGGCTGGACGCAACCGTACTGAGTTCTATAAGCTGCTGTCTCGTCACGAACTGGACGCCAGCGATTTTAAAGAGTAGCGTGCGCCGCACGACTGAGGCGGCTGCAGATCGCAAACAGTGATGTGGATTGCGGATATTCGCGCCCGGCAGCGCCAGCAACATTTATACTTGATAAACCCTTCCGACCACGGAGGGAGTGAGAAAAGGGTCAGACATGAAAAAGATTGATGCGATTATCAAACCATTCAAACTCGATGATGTACGTGAAGCCCTGGCTGAAGTCGGCATCACCGGCATGACCGTGAGTGAAGTGAAAGGGTTTGGCCGTCAGAAAGGCCACACCGAGCTCTATCGTGGCGCGGAGTATATGGTCGACTTTCTGCCGAAAGTAAAAATTGAAATGGTGGTCGGCGATGACATCGTCGATACCTGTGTGGAAACCATCATGCGCACCGCGCAGACCGGCAAAATCGGTGACGGTAAAATCTTTGTCTTTGACGTGGCGCGCGTGGTGCGCATCCGTACCGGCGAAGAGGATGAAGAGGCGATCTGAGTTCGCCGGATTAAAAAAGCCCGCTGCGATGCGGGCTTTTTTTATGGCGGAATCACATGCCTTTATGCGGACCGAACAGTTCATAGTGGATGCGTGTATCCTCTACGCCGGCATCACGTAGCTGCGCGATCACATGCTGCATAAAGCCCAGCGGTCCGCACAGGTAGAACTGCGTCTGCGGCGACTGCAGGCGTGCCGCCATAGCCGTGACGTCCATCAGACCCTGCGCATCATACGCACCGGCATCCTGCGGGGCGGGCTGACGATACCAGACCTGCGAAACGAAATCGCTGAGCTGTGCGCCGGTCGCTTTCACTTCGTCAGCAAAGGCGTGCTGCTCGCCATTTTCCGCTGCGTGCAGCCAGCTTACCGGGGCGCGCGAATGGCGGGCCGCCAGCGCATGCAGCATCGCCAGCATCGGCGTCTGTCCGACACCGGCTGAGATCAGCGCCACCGGCGTCTCAGCGTCAGTCTGCAGGAAGAAATCACCGTGCGGTGCCGCCAGCTGCAACTCATCGCCCACTTTACCCGACTGATGAAGCCAGCCGGACACTGTGCCCTGTGCCTCACGCTTCACCGCAATACGGTAATCTTTGCCATTACTCAGGTGGGTCAGGGAGTATTGACGAATCTGATGATGTTCAAAGCTGGCTGGCTGCAGGTGAACCGTCAGGTACTGACCGGGTTCAAACGCCGCTACCGGGCCGCCATCAACCGGAGTAAAGGTGAAACTTTTGATCACCGCGCTCTGTTGTTCAATCGCGCTGATGCGGAAGGTCCGGGTACCGCGCCAGCCGCCCGGCTGCTGCTCCGATGCCTGATAAATTTGTTCTTCACGCTGGATAAACACCTCTGCCAGAACACCGTAAGCGCGTCCCCATGCAGCCAGCACCTCTTCGCCGGGATCGAGCAGCTCTTTGATGGTTGCCAGTAAATTTTCGCCGACGATGGCGTACTGATCAGGCTGAATATTCAGGCTGGTATGCTTCTGCGCAATCTTTTCCACCGCCGGCAGCAGCACCGCCAGATTTTCCAGGTTAGCCCCGTAAGCGCAGATCGCATTAAACAGCGCTTCCCGCTGAGCGCCGTTGCGCTGGTTGTTCATGTTGAAGACGTTTTTCAGTTCGGGATGGTGCGACAACATGCGGTCATAAAAGTGGGCGGTAAGTTTTGGGCCGCAGGCCGCAATCGCAGGCAGCGTCGATTTAACGGTGGCGATGGTTTGTGCATCAAGCATAGGAAGAACCTCACAGGTAAAGTTGCATTTTAAATGCATCTTATAGCTCGTTACGCTGCGCTGTAAATAACCAGACCCCATTTACGGTGATTCCGCTGGCAACTTTTCAGTGCAGGATGAGGAAATCTCCATCACATCCTGAAGAAATTTCCGGCTGCGGTTTCGTCGGAAAAAAGCGTAAAAATCCCGTGCCGCTGCCCAGCCAATCGTTTGCGTAAAAAGAGGGGATTCACCCTACCTTCACCCGATAAAACGGTTTACACTGTGGGCCTTCGCCCCGGTGGGGCTTAAACTGCCGTTAAAAAAGTTAGCTGAGTCAGGAGATGCGGATGTTAAAGCGTGATATGAACATTGCCGATTATGATGCCGAGTTGTGGCAGGCGATGGAGCAAGAGAAAGTGCGTCAGGAAGAGCACATCGAACTGATTGCTTCTGAAAACTACACCAGCCCGCGCGTTATGCAGGCGCAAGGTTCTCAGCTCACCAACAAATACGCCGAAGGCTATCCGGGCAAACGCTACTACGGCGGTTGTGAATATGTTGATATCGTTGAGCAGTTAGCGATTGACCGCGCTAAAGAACTGTTTGGTGCCGATTACGCTAACGTGCAGCCGCACTCCGGTTCGCAGGCAAATTTCGCGGTCTATACCGCGCTGCTGCAGCCTGGTGACACCATCCTCGGCATGAACCTGGCTCACGGCGGACACCTGACGCACGGCTCACCGGTTAACCTCTCTGGCAAACTCTACAACGTGGTCGCTTACGGTATCGATGAAACCGGTAAGATTGACTACGACGAGCTGGCTGAACTGGCAAAAACCCATAAGCCGAAAATGATTGTAGGCGGCTTCTCTGCCTATTCCGGCGTCTGTGACTGGGCAAAAATGCGTGAAATCGCCGATAGCGTCGGTGCCTGGCTGTTCGTTGACATGGCGCACGTCGCCGGTCTGATCGCCGCTGACGTCTACCCAAGCCCGGTGCCACATGCGCACGTCGTCACCTCGACCACCCACAAAACCCTGGCGGGTCCGCGTGGCGGCATCATCCTGGCGAAAAACGGTGACGAAGATTTCTATAAGAAACTGAACTCTGCGGTCTTCCCTGGCGGCCAGGGCGGTCCTCTGATGCACGTCATTGCCGGTAAAGCGGTCGCCTTCAAAGAGGCGATGGAGCCGGAATTTAAAACCTACCAGCAGCAGGTAGCGAAAAATGCCAAAGCGATGGTCGAGGTGCTGATCGCGCGCGGCTACAACATCGTTTCTGGCGGTACCCATAACCATCTGTTCCTGATCGATCTGGTGAGCAAAAACCTGACCGGTAAAGAAGCGGATGCTGCGCTGGGCCGTGCCAATATCACGGTAAACAAAAACAGCGTACCTAACGATCCGAAGAGCCCGTTTGTTACCTCAGGTATTCGTATCGGTACCCCAGCCGTGACGCGCCGTGGCTTCAACGAAGCAGACGTACGTGAACTGGCAGGCTGGATTGCTGACGTGCTGGATAACATCAACGACGAAGCGACCATTGAGCGCACCAAACAGAAAGTGCTGGAAATCTGCAGCCGTCTGCCGGTCTATGCTTAACCGCTAACCCGTTGTGAACGCGCATAAAAAGGATGGCTGATGCCATCCTTTTTTAATGCCTGAAACAGGGCGCTCTGCCAGAGTAGCGTCCACTCTTGCTGCCATGCAGCACTCTTGCTGGAGGGAATATGGCAATCGGCTCCGCCAGATGGCTCGGATTGGGCTACTTCACTTACTTCTTCTGTTACGGCATCTATCTGCCCTTCTGGGGCGTCTGGCTGAAAGGCACCGGCCTTGATGCCGAAAAAATTGGTCTGCTGCTGGGCTGTGGCATGGTGGCGCGCTTTGTCGGCAGCCTGCTTATCGCCTCGCAGGTAAAAAATCCGGCGCAGTTAATTACCGCACTTCGCCTGCTGGCACTGATGACCTGCCTGTTCGCCATCGGCTACTGGGTCGGGCAGCAGTGGATGTGGCTGCTGGCGGTGATGATTGGCTTCAACCTGTTTTTCTCGCCGCTGGTGCCGCTGAGTGATGCGCTCGCCGCCACCTGGACGCAGCAGATTGGCCTGGCCTACGGGCCGGTGCGGCTATGGGGATCGCTGGCGTTTGTCATCAGTTCAGCGCTGACCGGGGTGCTGGTCAGCGCATACTCCTCGCAGGCGATATTGCTGTTGCTGTCAGTTGGCGCGCTCAGCATGCTGGCGGGCATGATGCTCAGGCCTGCGACCCATCCGCAGGGCAATGAACGTCAGGGCGCTGCAGGCGGCGGCTGGGCGGTCTGGCGGGATCTGCTGCGCGAGAATGCGGTCTGGCGCTTTATGCTGTGCGTGACGCTACTACAGGGCGCGCACGCGGCCTATTACGGCTTCAGTGCGATCTGGTGGCAGGAGAGCGGCTATTCCGCCTCGACGGTGGGCTATCTCTGGTCGCTGGGCGTGGTGGCGGAGATTATTATTTTTGCGCTCAGTAACCGGCTGTTCCGCCGCTGGAGCGCGCGCGATCTGCTGCTGCTGTCGGGCATTTGTGCCCTGATTCGCTGGAGCCTGCTGGGCGCCAGTACCGCGCTGCCGCTGCTGATTGTGGCGCAGATTCTGCACTGCGGCAGCTTCACCGTCTGCCATCTGGCGGCGATGCGTTTTATTGCCGCACGCCAGGGCGCAGAGGTCATCCGGCTGCAATCCCTCTACTCCGCGCTGGCGATGGGCGGTGGCATTGCGGTGATGACCATGATTTGCGGCGTACTCTTTACCCATCTGCAGGGGCATCTGTTCTGGGTGATGGCGCTGGTGGCACTGCCTGCGCTGTTTCTGCGTCCGCGTTACGACTCAAGCAAATAACGGATACGCTGCTGATGATGTGCCGTCAGCGGCAGTTCCGCATGGATCAGCGGCGGTGAGAACAGCGGCAGAGACGTCGCGTAAGGGGAAATAATCAGGTCAACCTCGCGCGGCGCGCCATCACGCTGAAAGCTGCTCACCTGCTGGTAGGTGATATTGATCGGCAGCAGGGTGATTTCACGGATCTGCTGCTCGACATCCTGCTCCAGTTGCGGATCTTCACCGGTCAGGATCAGCACCTGCTTCTCCTGCAGCGCGTTTTCCTGCATCAGCCAGGCACCAAAAATCACCGTAATCAGGCTCACCTCTTCCGGCGTAAAAGCGATCTGGTATTCATATTCAAAAGCGCGCAGCGCCAGCTGGGTGGTGCGCAGCAGGCGAGGGTAGAGGCGACTGACATCCAGCGCCACGCTGTTGTCGATGCCGATAGTGAAGTGGGTGCGATCCAGCGCCTGAGCCAGATGGGTATAGAGCTGACGCAGCAGATCGTCGCGGTCGGCGAAGGTCACGGCGGCACACTCCTCAAAGTCGGCAATCAGCTGCACCGTTGCCGCCATTAAGCGCTGCTCGCAGGGATGACGGACCCGATCGGCCGCCGGGGTGTGAATCAGGCTGAACAGCAGCGTCCAGAAATCGGTTTCGCTGATATGCGGTGCCAGATGGCAGCGTTTCCGCCAGTGATGGATTACCGCTTCAGCAGCCCGACGCTCCACCTTGTGCTGCAGCCAGACGCGCTGCGCATCGCTGAACAGTGCCGGCTGGCGCTGGCAAAGACCATATTTCATAAAGATCTGCAAAAAAAGCCGATCGCGCTCGCTGAAGTCGCGGCCCAGCCGCAGCCCACAATGCTGAATTAATGCCTGCAGATTGGTTTCATCATACAGCGCCTTCTCAATCTTCATCACTTTCAGGCGCTGACGTAACGGAGCGGCAAAATGCTCACAGACGAAATCCTGCGATAACCGCAGACTGCGTCGCAGGTTGTGCAGCAAACAGAGGCGCCGATCCAACTCTGTACCATGAAGACGAAAGCTGCCATCCACCATCTGATGCAGTTCCAGCTGGTGGTAGCGCTGTATCTCATTACCCACTTCCGCGATATCCTGTCGGGCAACCGCAGGATCCACGCCATTTAACTGACAGACTTTTTCAAGCGTAAGCACGGGAGTCGGCAGAAACAGCAGTAGTAAAAGATGGCACTGACGCTGTGAACGGGTGAAGAGTGGTGCCAAAGGGGTAGCAGAACTCATCAATCAGATTTCCAGCAGGCTATTTTGAGCTAAGAATAGCTAACCCCGTCAGTCCCGGTGTAGGTCAGGCAGATTTTTTAGTCAGAGGTTTAAGGCGGGTCACAAAATTTTGTTACTTATAGATTCTTTTCAACGGGAACGTTACTTTATAACATTATGAAACGCACAGGCTTTGTCTTACTGATGGTATTAAGTCCGGCTGCGCTGGCGCATCCGCACAGTTTCATCGACATGAAAACGGAACTGGTGGCCAAAGACGACACCTTTACCGGGCTGAAAATGACCTGGACGATGGATGAGATCACCTCGGCCGATCTGCTGTATGACGCTGGCGAGGCGAAGCCGGGAAGCGTGGTGTGGAAAAAGCTGGCAGCGGGCGTGATGGCTAACGTGCTGGGCCAGCACTACTTTTCAGAAATCTGGCACAATCAACAGCGGGTGAAGTTTTTGAATCTGCCAACCGAATACAATTTGTCGCGTAACGGTCATAAAGCCGTGCTTGAGTTTATTCTGCCGCTGGCGGAACCGCCGGTACTGACCGGCCAGCGCTTTGAGATCCTCACCTTCGATCCGACCTATTTTGTCGACATGTTTTACGACAATGCCCGCGCCCTGACGCTGCCGCCCGCGCTGCAGCCACGCTGTAAGTTTGCGCTGAATACGCCAAAGCCCAATGACTCCCTGAAACAGTATGCATTGTCGCTGGATAAAGCCGATGCGCCGGCCGAAGAGCTCGATTTAGGCCGGCAGTTTGCCCAGACGGTGATACTCACATGTCAGTGATCGATACCCCGCAACGCCGCTCGCGCCTCTGGCCGCTCTGGCTGCTGGCGGCGCTGCTGCTGGCTGGCGGTACGCTCATCTGGCTTAACTGGCCGCAAATCCTGCTGCAAAGCGTGTTGTGGCAGAAAGATCTGCATCGACAGATGACCCAGCTGTTACAGCAGGTCGCTGAACAGCCCCAGCAGGCGGGAGTGACGCTGGTGCTGTTCAGTCTGTTGTATGGCGTGCTGCATGCGCTGGGACCGGGTCACGGCAAAGTGGTGATTACCACTTTTCTGGCCACCCATCCGGCCAGAGTGAAGACCAGTATCAGGCTGACGCTGCTGGCGTCGCTGCTACAGGGGTCGGTGGCTATCGTGCTGGTCACGGTGATGCTGGTGCTGCTGCAGACCTCATCGCGCCAGCTGCATCTCAGCAGTTTCTGGCTGGAGAAGGGCAGTTATCTGCTGGTGGTCGGACTGGGGATCTGGATCGGTTATCGCGCGCTGCGATCGCTGTGGCAGGCGTTACGTCCGCGTCCGGCTATCGTCTTTCGGGCGCTCCATCCTGATCATCAGCATGATGCGCACTGCGGATGCGGTCATGCGCATCTGCCATCGCCACAGCAGATCAACGATGCGGTTAGCGTGAAAACCCAGTGGCTGGTAGTGGTATCGATGGGGCTGCGTCCCTGTTCCGGCGCGATCATGATGCTGCTGTTTGCCAAAGTGATTGGTGTGTATGCCTGGGGCGTGCTGTCAGCCGCCGTGATGGCGCTGGGGACTGCGCTGACGATCTCGGCCATAGGTTTGCTGGTCCAGCGCGCCCGAGTGGTCGCACAGCGGCTGACTCAATCCCGCCAGCGCGGACAGGCGTCTCTGCTGTTACCCCTGCTGGCGCTGGTGGGCAGCCTGATTTTAATCATGGCCGGCATCGCATTGTGGCAATCAGCCCAGCCTGCCTTTAGCGGCGGTATTCGGCCTTTATGAGTTTAAACCGCAGCGGGAATTAAATTGCCCCTGCTAGCACACCTTCACTAATTTCTTTAAATTCACATCTTTATTTTTTTCTCGCGCTGTAACGGTGGTGAAATGCCTCTTCACTGTCTACGCTGTTATTACCAAAACGGCATTCTCTGCCGGGATGATAAAAACCAGAGCACCTTTCTGTTTGTTGCGAGGAGAATATTTCATGGCTGATACCCGTATTAATAATGGCTATACCGAAACGCTGGCAACCGGGCCAGCGGGATTACCGCTCAAACGTATTTCCTGGAGTGCTGTCTTTGCCGGGGTAATTTGTGCGCTGATCGTTCACATCATATTGACGCTGCTGGGAACGGCTATTGGCGCCACCACTATTGACCCGATGAAGGAACAGAATCCTTTAGACGGTCTGGGTACCGGCGCGCTGGTCTGGACGGCCATTGAAATGCTGGTGGCGATGGCGGCCGGTAGCTATGTGGCGGGTCGCCTGGCGCAGCGCGAAGGGGCACTGCACGGCTTACTGATGTTTGGCCTTAGCACAATTTTCACTATTTACCTGGCGATTGCGCTGGCAAGTAGCGTATTGGGCGGCGCGATGAATATTGTCGGCTCCGGTTTCCAGGCATTGGGTAGTGGTATTTCCGCAGCAGCGCCTTCGGTAACCCAAATGGCGAAAGATAAGTTGCAGGAAAGCAATATTAATTTAAATGATCTGCAGAATGAACTGGAAACTACGCTGCGTCAGACCGGTAAGCCGGAATTACAGCCTGAGAATTTAAAGCAGGATGCAAATAACGAAGCGCAGAATGCAGAGAACCAGGCTAACAACACGGCTAACCATCCTCAGACGGCGGATACTGATCTGACTAACTGGTTAAAAGGCGTGATGGATCGTCATTCAGATACATTACAGGCTGCCGATCGTGATGCGCTGAAAAATATTATTAAAGCGCGTACCGGTAAAAGTGATCAGGAAGTGGATCAGATCGTCGCGCAGACCGAAAAGAGCTATCAGCAGGCAGTACAGAAATATCAGGAACTGAAGCAGCAGGCTGAGCAGAAAGCACGTGAAGCGGCAGAGAAGGCAGCAGCAGCGACGGCGAAAGCCAGCTGGTATGCACTGATTCTGTTGATTATCGAAGCGGTGCTGGCCGGTGTGATGGGCATGGTGGGTCGTCGTACTCAGCCTCGTCAGGTGTTGTCACACGAACGTCGTTAATTCACGCTAACATCAGGCAATAAAAAAGGCGGCTGATAAGCCGCCTTTTTCTCTGCTGTCGCTTAGCGTTTTAACGCTTCGCTCAGCTCTTCACGCATGTTTGACAGCATCGCTTTCACCACACGTGGGTTACCCGCCACGATGTTACCGGAATGCAGATAACCGTGGTTACCGGTGAAGTCAGTGACCAGACCACCCGCTTCACGCACCAGCAGTTCACCGGCAGCAAAATCCCACGGCTTCAGGCCAATCTCAAAATAGCCATCAACGCGACCGGCAGCCACATACGCCAGATCCAGCGCAGCTGAACCGGTACGACGGAAATCGGCGCACTGGGTAAACAGTTTAGTGAGGATGTTCATATAGGCTGGCGCGTGCTGCTTCAGTTTGAACGGGAAGCCGGTGGCCAGAATGGTGCCATCCAGATCGCGAGCGATGCTACCGCGCAGACGGTATCCGTTGAGCTGAGCGCCCTGGCCGCGTACGGCACTGAACAGTTCATTACGCATTGGATCGTAAACCACCGCGACTTCAGTGCGGCCTTTAATGCGCACGGCGATGGAAACAGCAAAGTGGGGCAGGCGTTTGATGAAGTTGGTAGTGCCATCCAGCGGATCGATAACCCATTGAATGTCCTGATCCTCACCCGCCAGTTCACCGCTTTCTTCGGTGATGATGGTATGTTTCGGGTAAGATTTACGAATCACTTCGATAATCAGGCGTTCTGCTTCGCGATCAACATTGGTTACGAAGTCGTTGCTGCCTTTCTGGCTGGCTTCGACGGCGTCCGGGGTTTCATAATTCTTGGCAATTAAATTTCCGGCCTTGCGCGCTGCGCGCACGGCAATGTTGAGCATTGGATGCATCGGTATCTCTCGCTGGATGTTAAAGAACGGGGAAAACGGCGCGGAGTATAGCAGCGTGTTCGGTA
>Ga0302349_1001487_pt1 | contig 17884 bp, 12 predicted proteins | sample PhyAR1_FD_202176 | JGI IMG/M metagenome (GOLD analysis project Ga0302349, IMG submission 202176) | Leaf surface microbial communities from alfalfa plants in UC Gill Tract Community Farm, Albany, California, United States - DLSL A.R1... | ecosystem: Host-associated > Plants > Phyllosphere >...
TCCTGGGGCTGAAGTAGGTCCCAAGGGTACGGCTGTTCGCCGTTTAAAGTGGTACGCGAGCTGGGTTTAGAACGTCGTGAGACAGTTCGGTCCCTATCTGCCGTGGGCGCTGGAGAATTGAGGGGGGTTGCTCCTAGTACGAGAGGACCGGAGTGAACGCACCACTGGTGTTCGGGTTGTCATGCCAATGGCATTGCCCGGTAGCTAAGTGCGGAAAAGATAAGTGCTGAAAGCATCTAAGCACGAAACTTGCCCCGAGATGAGTTCTCCCTGACTCCTTGAGAGTCCTGAAGGGACGTTGAAGACTACGACGTTGATAGGCCGGGTGTGTAAGCGCAGCGATGCGTTGAGCTAACCGGTACTAATGACCCGTGAGGCTTAACCTTACAACGCCAGAGGCGTTTTTGAGAGACAGATTTTCAGCTTGTTACCGGATACGTTTGTGTCCTGCGGACCCGGGTCCGGAGGATTTTGCGCTGAGGCAAGGCGGCAACCGAGCGATACGAAGGAGCATACTGAAGTATGTGACGGAGTAGCGGGAGGGCGGCCAACGCAGCATCAGCACAAAAGACACAGGACAGAGCACAAAGAATTTGCCTGGCGGCTGTAGCGCGGTGGTCCCACCTGACCCCATGCCGAACTCAGAAGTGAAACGCCGTAGCGCCGATGGTAGTGTGGGGTCTCCCCATGCGAGAGTAGGGAACTGCCAGGCATCATACCAGTGAAGAAGCCCCGCACAGCAGTGCGGGGCTTTTTTACGTCTGCTATTTGCCACTTTAAGCTGAAACATTTTCATTTTCCGCATGAACCCTCGACATTATACAGCCACCAGGCTAATGTTGGGCATCTGGATGTCTAAACGTTTATATGGTTGTAAGAGGTGAGCAGGTTATGCCAATCAGGGTTCCCGACGAATTACCGGCAGTGAATTTTTTGCGTGACGAAAATGTCTTTGTGATGACATCGTCGCGCGCCAGTGTTCAGGAGATCCGCCCGCTTAAAGTGCTCATACTGAATCTGATGCCGAAAAAGATCGAAACGGAGAATCAGTTTCTGCGTCTGCTTTCCAACTCGCCATTACAGATCGATATTCAGCTGTTACGCATCGACAGCCGGGAGTCACGTAACACGCCAACTGAGCACCTCAATAACTTCTACTGTAATTTTGAAGATATTCAGCACGACAACTTTGATGGCTTAATCGTGACAGGTGCCCCGCTGGGGCTGGTCGATTTTAATGATGTGGCGTACTGGCCACAGATCCAGCGTGTGCTGCACTGGGCCAAAGAGCATGTCACCTCAACGCTGTTTGTTTGCTGGGCAGTCCAGGCAGCATTGAATATATTGTATGGCATTCCAAAGCAGACCCGGCACAACAAGCTGTCTGGTGTCTTTGAACATCAAATCTTGCATCCGCATGCCTTACTGACCCGCGGATTTGATGATAATTTCCTGGCACCGCACTCACGTTATGCCGATTTTCCGACCCAGTTGATCACTGATTACACCGATCTGGAATTATTTGCTGAATCGGAACAAACCGGCGCTTACCTGATGGCGAGTAAAGACAAACGACTGGTGTTTGTTACCGGCCATCCGGAATATGACGCACTGACCTTATCGGGTGAATATCACCGTGACTATGAAGCCGGCCTCAATCCTGAGGTGCCTTATAACTACTTCCCGCAGGATAATCCGGCATTGCCGCCGCGTGCCGCCTGGCGTAGTCATGGCAATCTGCTGTTCTCCAACTGGCTTAACTATTACGTCTACCAGATCACACCGTTTGATTTACGCCGTATGAATCCTACTCTCGAATAGGGCCGGGATTATCCTCAACTGAACCGTGTTAGCCGCTGGCGACACGGTTTTTTTTCGCCTGAATGATGCGATGAAAACTGTTCCCTTAAAGTTTCTAACTTTAATTGCATTAAAAACAATCGGATAAGTATGTTTAACTAATAAAATGGAAATAGTTTTTGATTTAATAAATTAAATGCATATGCTCTGATCCTGTAGTGTACAAAACAGTCGATCCGGGGATCCGCGTTATTCGATCCTCTGAATACAGGAGAGCGCCAGCATGACAGATTCTGTGATCAGCCATACCCTGACCTTCAGCCAGCCCTTTAACCACGCCGAACAACAGCTTCTTACTGCCGAGGCGATTCTGTTTTTAGATGCGCTGGTGACGCGCTTTGCCTCACAGCGTGACGCGTTACTGATGGTCCGCCAGCAGCGACAGCAGCAATACGATCGGGGCTATCTTCCAGACTTCGATATGGAAACAGCTTCCATTCGAGCTAGTGAGTGGACGATCCGTTCGATTCCGGCAGACTTACAAGATCGCCGGGTTGAAATAACCGGCCCGCCGGATCGCAAAATGGTCATTAACGCCCTGAATGCGAACGTAAAAGTTTTTATGGCGGATTTTGAGGATTCACTGTCGCCGGAGTGGAATAAGCTGATTGAGGGACAACTGACCCTGCGTGAAGCGGTACAGGGCAGCCTCAGTTATACCAGCGACGCCGGTAAAATTTACCAGCTGCGCGCCGATCCCGCCGTGCTGATGTGTCGGGTGCGCGGACTGCATCTGTCGGAAAAGCATGTCAGCTGGCAGGGCAATCCGATTCCCGCCGGCTTGTTTGATTTCGCGCTCTACTTCTTTCACAACGTTCATCCGTTGCTGGCGAAAGGCAGCGGCCCCTATTTTTATCTGCCCAAAACCGAAAGCTGGCAGGAAGTCGCCTGGTGGCGTGAGATCTTCAGTTTCAGCGAAGATCGATTCGATCTGCCGCGCGGCACCATCAAAGCCACGGTACTGATTGAAACCCTGCCGGCGGTCTTCCAGATGGATGAGATCCTGTGGAGTCTGCGCGATCACATCGTCGGCCTTAACTGTGGCCGCTGGGATTACATCTTCAGCTATATCAAAACGCTGAAACAGCATGCGGATCGGGTACTGCCGGATCGTCAGTCCGTCACCATGGCTCAGCCCTTCCTGGATGCCTATTCACGCCTGCTGATCAAAACCTGTCACCGACGCGGTGCGTTTGCGATGGGCGGTATGTCAGCCCTGATCCCAAGTAAAGATCCGGCGCGTAATGCCTGGGTACTGCAACGCGTTACAGAGGATAAGCAGCGGGAAGCGGACAATGGTCATGATGGCACCTGGATTGCGCATCCCGGCCTGGCGGATACCGCCATAGCGGTGTTTGATGCGGTGCTGGGCAACCGGCCTAATCAGTTATCGGTCACTCGGGAAGAGGATGCGCCGATCGAGGCGGCGGCGCTGCTGGCGCCCTGTACCGGTGAACGCACGGAAGCGGGCATGCGCGCCAATATCCGCGTGGCGCTGCAATACCTTGAAGCCTGGATCAGTGGCAACGGCTGCGTACCGATTGATGGCCTGATGGAGGATGCCGCCACGGCAGAGATAGCCCGTACCTCAATCTGGCAGTGGATACGTCATCAGCAAACACTAAGCAGTGGTCAGCAGGTCACCGCTGAACTGTTTCTGCGCTGGCTAAACGAAGAACTCCACCTGTTGCAGCAGAACCTGGGCGAAACCCAATTCAGTGCCGGTCGCTATGGCGAAGCGGCGCAGCTGATGGCGCAAATCACCACCGAACGCGAGCTGGTCTCATTCCTCACTCTGCCGGGCTATCGCCTGATCCCCTGACTCTCGGAGACATTGCCATGACACGTACTCAACAAATCCAGCAACTCGAACAGCACTGGCAGCACCCGCGCTGGGCAGGCATCACCCGTCCTTACAGTGCGGCAGAGGTGGTGAATCTGCGCGGCTCGGTACAGCCCGCCTGTACTCTGGCCCAGCGCGGCGCGGAAAAACTGTGGGCGCTGCTTAATGGAGAGGCGAAAAAGGGCTACATCAACAGCCTCGGCGCATTAAGTGGCGGGCAGGCTTTGCAGCAGGCGAAAGCGGGGATTGAGGCGATCTACCTCTCTGGCTGGCAGGTGGCCGCCGACGCTAACGTGGCGGGCCAGATGTATCCCGATCAGTCACTCTATCCGGTTAACTCCGTGCCGGAAGTGGTGACGCGCATTAATCAGACCTTTCAACGCGCCGATCAGATTCAGTGGTCCAGCGGGATTGAAGCGGGCGACAGTCGCTATACCGACTTCTTTCTGCCGATTGTCGCCGATGCGGAAGCCGGTTTTGGCGGCGTGCTGAATGCGTTTGAGCTGATGAAAGCGATGATTCAGGCGGGCGCGGCGGCCGTCCACTTTGAAGATCAGCTGGCGGCGGTGAAAAAATGCGGTCATATGGGCGGTAAAGTGCTGGTGCCGACTCAGGAAGCGATACAAAAACTGGTGGCGGCACGGCTGGCGGCCGATGTCATGGGCGTCCCCACGCTGCTGCTGGCGCGCACTGATGCCGATGCGGCCGATCTGATTACCTCAGACTGCGATGAGTACGACCGTCCCTTTATCTGTGGTGACCGTACCGCCGAAGGATTCTTCCGCACTAACGCCGGGATTGAGCAGGCGATCAGTCGCGGGCTGGCCTATGCCCCGTACGCTGACATTCTGTGGTGTGAAACCTCAACGCCGGATCTGGCGATGGCGCAGCGTTTTGCCGATGCGATTCATGCGCGCTTCCCTGGCAAGCTGCTGGCCTACAACTGTTCACCGTCATTCAACTGGAAAAAGAACCTCGACGATCGCACCATCGCCCGCTTTCAGCAGGCGCTCAGCGAGATGGGATATCGCTTCCAGTTCATCACGCTGGCCGGTATCCACAGCATGTGGTTCAACATGTTTGACCTGGCCCATGCTTATGCGCAGGGCGAGGGTATGCGCCACTACGTTGAGAAAGTGCAGCAGCCCGAATTTGCCGCCCGCGATCGCGGTTACAGCTTCTCATCGCATCAGCAGGAAGTGGGCACCGGCTATTTTGACCGGGTCACCACCACCATTCAGGGCGGTAAATCGTCGGTAACGGCGCTGACCGGTTCGACCGAAGAGCACCAGTTCTGAGTGAATCCCTGACAGACTGACTTCCGCCCGGCACGCCGCGGGCGGGCTTTACCGGAGCTGAAAATGCCGCCACGCGAATCGCTGATTGCACACACCATCCTGCAGGGCTTCGACGCACAATATGGCCGTTTTCTCGACATCACGGCCGGGGCTCAGCAGCGCTTTGAACAGGCAGAATGGCAGGCAGTGCAGCAGGCCATGAAAGCGAGAATTCATCTCTACGATCACCATGTCGGGCTGGTTGCCGATCAGCTGCGGGTGCTGAACGGCGCAGCCTGCTGGGATGAGGCGTTCTGGCTGCGGGTAAAAAGCCACTATGAAAGTTTATTGCCGGGCTATCCACGTTATGAAATTGCCGAGAGCTTCTTTAATTCGGTCTACTGCCGGCTGCATGGCCATGCCGATCTGCAGCCGGAACGGCTGTTTATCTTCAGCTCTCAATCACCTTCGGCACCGGGCAGCCCGTCGCGTCCGCTGGCGCGCGGCTATCATCCGCAGCAGGGCTGGCGGGCGTTGATCGAGCAGGTGCTGCGCGATTTGCCGTTAACGCTGCCGTGGCAGCAGCGCGAACGGGATGTCGGATGGATTGTCCGTCATCTGCAGACGCGCTTTTCTCATCTGGATCAGGGCTGGCTTGAAGTCAGTTGTGAGCTGTTTTATCGCAATAAAACCGCCTGGCTGGTGGCGCGCCTGCACCTGCCGGACGCCATCCATCCCTGCCTGTTGCCGATTCAGCGCAGTGAGGCGGGCGAACTCTGGATCGATACCTGTCTGACGGAGGTGGATGACGCCAGTATTGTGTTTGGTTTCGCCCGCGCCTATTTCATGATCTATGCGCCGATGCCGGCAGCGCTGGTGGCGTGGCTGCAACCGATTCTGCCCGCCAAGACCCTGGCCGAACGTTATATGGCGATTGGCTGCCAGAAGCATGGCAAAACCGAAAGTTACCGTGAATATCTGCAGGCGCTGGAGCAGAATACGGCCGCCTTTGAGATCGCACCGGGCATTCGCGGCATGGTGATGCTGGTCTTCACGCTGCCGGGCTTTGATCGGGTGTTTAAGGTGATTAAAGATCGCTTCGCGCCGCAAAAAGAGGTGACGGAAGCGCAGGTGCGTGCCTGCTATCAGCAGGTCAAAGAGCACGATCGTGTCGGACGGATGGCGGATACTCAGGAGTTTGAGCAGTTTGCCTTGCCGCTGGCGCGTATCTCGCCAGAACTGCTGGCGGAGCTGAACGCCTGTGCGGCGGAGAAGCTGCAGATTGAAGGCGACCGGCTGATCATTCGGCATCTGTGGCTGGAGCGGCGTATGCAGCCGCTTAACCTCTATCTGGCCCAGGCCAGTGCTGCGCAACGGCGCCAGGCGATTGAGGAGTATGGCAATGCCATCCGGCAGCTGGCGGCAGCCAATATCTTTCCGGGCGACATGCTGTTTAAAAACTTCGGCATAACCCGCCATGGCCGGGTGGTGTTTTACGATTACGATGAGATCCGGCCGATGCAGGAGCTGAACTTCCGTGAAGTGCCGGCCGCACGCTACGAAGAGGATGAGCTCAGCGCCGAGCCCTGGTATAGCGTCGGGCCGGACGATGTGTTTCCGGAGACCTTCCGCTACGCCTTATGCAGCGATGCCGCCACCGGTGCCTTGCTACTGGAACTGCATCCTGAGATCTTCGAAGCCCGCTGGTGGCGAGCCCAGCAACAACGCATTGCCGAAGGCCATGTTGAAGAAGTCATCGCCTGGCGGCAGGCGCAGCGCTTCAGCGTACGTTACGCGACGGAGGCGATCAGCGGCCACTGTACGCCAGCGTGACCTGACGCGCTTCCCGGATCACCAGCGCACCCAGCTCGGTAATGCGATCGTCGGTCATCCGGGCGATTGGACCGGAGATAGAGAGGGCGGCAAACGCCTCGCCGTGCTCGTCATAGATCGGTGCCGCGACACAACGCAGTCCGAGCGCGTGCTCTTCATCATCAAACGAGAAGCCCGCTTTACGTACCTGGGCCAGATTCTCTTTCAGGCTCTGCGGCGACATCAGGGTCTTCGGCGTGTAGTAATGCAACCCTTTCTGATGCAGCAGCGTGGTAACCTGCTCATCGCTGAGATGGGCCAGGAACGCTTTGCCTGCTCCCGACGCGTGCATGGGCAGCTTGCCGCCGATCGGCGCGGACATGCGCATCAGCTGAGTACATTGCACCTGATCGATGATCACCGCCTGATGATCGCTGAGATCCAGTACCGCCAGATTAACCGTTTCGCCCGAGGCCTCCATCAGGCTGCGCAGCACCGGATGCACCAGCGCCAGCAGGTTACGACTTTGCAGAAAACTGCTGCCCACCACAAAGGCGTGCGCGCCGATGGTCCACAATCCCAGATCGCCCACCTGACGGACAAAGCCCTGCTGCTGCATGGTGCTGAGCAAACGATGCGTCGTGGAGTTGGGTAACCCGGCCTGCTGCGCCAGTTCAGTCAGCGCCACGCTGCCGTGCGAGTCGGCAATCAGCTCCAGCAGCGTCAGGCCGCGGGTCAGGGATTGCACCTGGCCGCCCGCGGGTGCGGCAGTGGCAGCAGTGCCGCGAGGTTTTTTGCCGCGCTTTACGGGAACAGGCGTCGCCATGATCGAATCTCCTTAGGAATGTGGAAATCATTTTCGTTTTAATCACGCGCTTTGCAAACGCTGGTTTTCTGGTCAGACCTGTTAGCGGCCGACCTGAAAATGTCTCAGCTAAGGTTGCTTTGTGGGTTAACCCGCTTGTGACAGAATGAGGAACAGCTATTTCAGCCAGCAGATTGACGCGGATGGGCCAACAGTGAGCAATAAAATCGACGCACTACATCAGCAACTCGCACAACGCATTATGGTGTTGGACGGCGGTATGGGCACCATGATCCAGAGCTATAAGCTGGATGAACAGGATTTTCGCGGCAGCCGTTTTGCCGACTGGCCCTGCGATCTTAAAGGCAACAACGATCTGCTGGTATTGAGTAAACCGGCGGTGATCCGCGAGATCCACGACGCCTATCTGGCTGCCGGTGCCGATATTCTCGAAACCAATACCTTTAACGCCACCGCCATCGCAATGGCGGATTATCAGATGGAAGCGTTATCGGCAGAGATCAACTACGAAGCAGCCCGTCTGGCGCGTGCCTGTGCCGATGAATGGACGGCAAAAACGCCGGATCGCCCGCGCTATGTCGCAGGTGTGCTCGGACCTACAAACCGTACCTGCTCGATCTCGCCCGATGTTAACGATCCCGCCTACCGCAACGTCACTTTTAATCAACTGGTGGAGGCCTACCGCGAATCGACCCGCGCGCTGGTGGAGGGCGGTTCCGACATCATCATGATCGAAACGGTCTTTGATACGCTGAACGCCAAAGCGGCCATCTATGCGGTGCAGACCGAGATGGAAGCGCTCGGCGTGACGCTGCCGCTGATGATCTCTGGCACCATCACCGATGCCTCCGGGCGAACGCTCTCCGGCCAGACCACCGAAGCCTTTTACAACTCCCTGCGTCACGCTGAGCCGCTCTCCTTTGGCCTGAACTGTGCGCTGGGACCGGATGAGCTGCGTCAGTATGTGGCGGAGCTGTCGCGCATCGCCGAGGGCTACGTCACGGCGCACCCGAACGCCGGTTTACCTAATGCCTTTGGCGAATACGATCTCGACGCGGCGCTGATGGCGCAGCAGATTGGTGAATGGGCAACCTCGGGCTTCCTGAATATTATCGGCGGCTGTTGCGGGACCACACCGCAGCACATCGCCGCCATGGTGGCGGCCGTGGAGGGCGTTGCCCCGCGCAAGCTGCCGGACATCCCGGTTGCCTGCCGCCTGGCCGGCCTTGAGCCGCTCAACATCACCGCCGAATCGCTGTTTGTTAACGTCGGCGAACGGACCAACGTCACCGGTTCAGCAAAATTCAAACGGCTGATTAAAGAAGAGAAATATAACGAAGCGCTGGAAGTGGCGCTGCAGCAGGTTGAAAGCGGTGCGCAGATCATCGACATCAATATGGATGAGGGGATGCTCGACGCCGAAGCGGCGATGGTGCGCTTCCTCAATCTGATTGCCGGTGAGCCAGATATTGCCCGCGTCCCCATTATGATCGACTCCTCAAAATGGGAGGTGATTGAGAAAGGGCTGCAGTGCATTCAGGGTAAAGGCATCGTTAACTCTATCTCGATGAAAGAGGGAGAAGCGGCTTTTATTCATCATGCGCGTCAGGTCCGCCGCTACGGCGCGGCGATGGTGGTGATGGCATTTGATGAAGTGGGCCAGGCGGATACCCGCGCCCGTAAAATTGAAATTTGTCGCCGCGCCTACCGCATCCTGACCGAGCAGGTCGGTTTCCCACCGGAAGATATCATCTTCGATCCCAACATCTTTGCGGTGGCGACCGGCATTGATGAGCACAACAACTACGCGATGGATTTCATCGGCGCCTGTGAAGATATCAAGCGCGAACTGCCGCACGCGATGATTTCTGGCGGCGTCTCCAACGTGTCGTTTTCGTTCCGCGGCAACGATCCGGTGCGCGAAGCGATACACGCGGTATTCCTCTACTACGCCATCCGGAAAGGCATGGATATGGGTATCGTCAACGCCGGTCAGCTGGCGATTTATGACGATCTGCCGGCGGAACTGCGCGACGCGGTAGAGGATGTGATCCTTAACCGGCGCGATGACGGCACCGAGCGGTTACTGGATCTGGCGGAAAAATACCGCGGCGGCAAAAGTGACGGCTCCCAGGAGAAACAGCTGGCGGAGTGGCGCAGCTGGGACGTGGTGAAGCGACTGGAATATTCGCTGGTCAAAGGCATTACCGAATTTATTGAGCAGGATACCGAAGAGGCGCGTCAGCAGGTGCCACGTCCGATCGAGGTGATTGAAGGCCCGCTGATGTCCGGCATGAACGTGGTCGGCGATCTGTTTGGCGAAGGCAAGATGTTCCTGCCGCAGGTGGTGAAATCGGCGCGCGTAATGAAGCAGGCGGTGGCCTATCTGGAGCCGTTTATCGAAGCCAGTAAAGAGGCGGGACGCAGCAACGGTAAAATCGTGCTGGCCACGGTGAAAGGCGATGTGCATGACATCGGAAAGAATATCGTTGGCGTGGTGCTGCAATGCAACAACTACGAAATTATTGACCTCGGCGTGATGGTGCCGGGCGAGAAGATCCTGAAAACGGCGCGTGAAGTGAATGCCGACATCATTGGTCTGTCCGGCCTGATTACCCCATCGCTGGATGAGATGGTCAATATGGCAAAGGAGATGGAGCGGCAGGGCTTCACCTTACCGCTGCTGATTGGTGGCGCAACCACCTCCAAAGCGCATACCGCGGTGAAGATTGAGCAGAACTACAGCGGTCCGACGGTTTACGTACAGAACGCCTCGCGCACCGTCGGCGTGGTGTCCTCGCTGCTCTCCGCTACGCTGAGAGACGATTTTGTGGCGCGGACCCGCAAAGAGTACGAAACCGTGCGTATTCAGCACGCGCGTAAAAAACCGCGTACGCCGCCGGTGTCATTGCAGGCGGCCCGCGACAACGCCACCTCGATTGACTGGCAGAGCTATACGCCGCCGGTGCCGCATCGTCCCGGCGTCAGCCCGGTCGAAGCCAGCATTGAAACGCTGCGCAACTACATTGACTGGACGCCGTTCTTTATGACCTGGTCGCTGGCCGGTAAATATCCGCGCATCCTTGAGGATGACGTGGTGGGAGAAGAGGCGCAGCGTCTGTTCGCCGATGCGAATGCGATGCTGGATCAGCTAAGCCAGCAGGCACTGCTGAAACCGCGCGGTGTGGTCGGTATTTTCCCGGCTAACCGGGTCGGCGATGACATCGAGATCTATCGCGATGAGCGCCGCAGCGAGGTACGAGTAGTGAGTCATCACTTACGTCAGCAGACCGAAAAAAGCGACTTCGCCAACTACTGCCTGGCGGACTTTGTCGCACCTAAATCGAGCGGCAAAGCGGATTATCTCGGTGCCTTCGCGGTAACCGGCGGGCTGGAAGAGGATGCGCTGGCAGAGGCGTACGATCGTCAGCATGACGACTACAACAAGATCATGGTGAAAGCGCTGGCTGACCGGCTGGCCGAAGCCTTTGCGGAATATCTGCATGAGCGGGTGCGTAAAGTGATCTGGGGCTTCGCGCCCAACGAAAACCTCAGTAACGAAGAGTTGATTCGCGAAAATTATCAGGGCATACGTCCGGCACCTGGCTATCCCGCCTGTCCGGAGCACACCGAGAAAGCGGCGATCTGGAGTCTGCTGGATGTGGAAAAGCAGACCGGTATGCAGCTGACCGAATCCTTTGCCATGTGGCCAGGCGCAGCGGTCTCCGGCTGGTATTTCAGCCATCCTGATAGCCGCTACTTCGCTGTGGCACAGATTCAGCGCGACCAGGTAGAGGATTATGCGGCGCGCAAAGGGATGTCGGTGACCGAGGTCGAGCGCTGGCTGGCACCGAATCTCGGCTACGACGCGGACTAAATAAAAAAGCGGGCTGAGGGCCTGATGCTCGTCAGTTAAGGTTAAATTTGCAAAGGCTGTCACGGTCAGACGTGGCGGCTTTTTTCTGGGCAGGCGTGCCGCAGTGCGGGCCTGAGCTCCGCTGCTGCCGGGCCATCCTCGCGCCGCTGCGCGGTGCCTTCGGCTTTGACGTCGTGCCGACGAACCGTTCGGGGATCGGCCTTCCCAGGCCGGCCCCGAACTCTCCACGCTTCCCGGCGTGGCGTTCTGGCTCAACGTCACGCCTCAGCGCTGCGGATAGCCCTTTCAGCGGCGCTCAGGCCTCTACCATCGTGCCCTTTTTAACAACACGCACTCAGGCTTCAGAGCAGGCCAGCCCCTGAACGGCACCAGACTGCATTATCACCTGTCGCTCAACTGACGCGCATCAGGCCTGGTGCCGCGTCCTGCTTAATTGAAACGCGCGTCGCGATCGGAGGTTAAATCATACAGCTGGTACTTACGGCCCAGCATCTGACCACCATCACGCGTCAATGGCACCCAGTTAACCTGCGCACGACCGCGAGTTGGGGTCACGGTGAACAGATCCATCGGGATGGAGATGTAGAACCCTTTGGTAAAGTCACCTTCGCCATACTCTTCAGACGACACGTTAGTTTTGGTGGCATAGACGCCCACCATCACACCGCTGTCGAAGCGTTTCGACACGTCTACCGTGACACCCTTATCTTTCGCCAGATACTGACCGACGCTGGTTTTCACCAGCACATCCTGCATGAACCACGGACGCCAGTAAGCGGTCAGGTTGCCGGTTGAGGCTTTGTAACGGGTAAACTCCATCATGTTGTCCCAGTCACGCTGCCGGACATAGTTGGCATCAACGCCCACCGCCCAGTTAGCATCAACCGGACGATAGAGCAGCTCGCCGCCCACGCCGCCATACATGGTCTCAAGATAACCGCCATACAGCTGACCATAGAAGCCATTACCGAGGTGGCCCATATAGTTGGCCTGCAGGTCGTTGACGTAGACGTTGTTCTCAACGTAGTCGCGGATATGGGTCCGCACGCGTGGCAGGCTGGAATCCGCCGGTGCGCCGTTGTAGTTGAACTTGTCATAGTTGTTGGCGAGGTTACCGAACAGGCTACCGCCCACCAGCAGGTGATCGGTCAGCCAGTAATCAGCGTTAGCCATTACGCCAACCTGATACATGTAGAAGCTTTCCGGGCCGCCTACCGACTGATTGAGCACCGGCGACAGACTGTAGTTCAGGCGATCTTTACGAATAAACATCCCCTGTTCGGTCTGGCCGGGATCGACCGGATTTTCACGCGTCTGCTGCAGCGGCTGTTCATGGCCCAGCGGATAACCGGCCAGCGTATTATGCAGGCTGGCAACCGGCGTCACGGTGGTGACCTGCGGCATATTGAAACGGGACTCGGTGACGCTGATGGTATCAATGTCCGCTGGCAGGTGATTCATGACGATGCGGTTAGCGCGATCGACCCCTTCCTGCGTATCACGATATTTGGTCTGCTCGCCGGAAACATACAGCGTGTGGCCTTTGGTCTGAATACGTGGACCGTCGAGTCCCGCATTGTACTTCAGCTCCGTCAGCTGATTACCGACCACGGTTGGCTCCAGCAGCTTCGGCTGAGGCTGCGGGTTATAGGCCGGTTTCTCGCTGTCGATATGCGCCTGGCGCAGATCGTTAAAGTTGGTGCGGATGGTCACGCCAAACATAAAGGTGTTGCCGCGCTCGTAGCTGGCATTGATATCGGCCCAGTCGGTGACGCGATAGATCGCCCCGACGTTAACCTTGCTGTTCTGCGTCAGCCGGCCGGCGAAATCATCCTGATAATCGTTGCCTTCATACTCCATCTTCAGCCGCAGCGGCTGCCACGGCGTCTGATACTCGACGCCGCCAAAGAAGGCCGTCGGGCCATGGAACATCTGCGAGCCATTGATCGATCCGGCTTCGCCGACCCGCGGACGCTGACAGTAGCTGTCGCTGTAGGAGCAGAACGGGTTCTTAACCGTGCCGCTGTTGCCGAGATAACCCCAGCCGAGGCCGAGCGTAAAATCAAATGGACCCCATGCTTTGCTGGCGACCAGATATTCACTGTCGAACAGGCCGGTACCGCCAAGATCGCGGGTACCCAGCGCCACTTCCGGCAGCCAGAAACCTTCCTGCCACAGACGCAGCTTCAGATCGAAGGCTTTATCTTTGTAGCTCTGGTTGCCACTGAAGTCTGACACGGCGCTGTACCGGCGGGTGCGCACGTCGGTGTAGCGCACGGTGGTTTCCAGCCACGGGAACAACTGCAGCGACGCGGAGTAATAGCGGTACTGATCGTTGTCGCGCGCGTTCAGGCTGAACTCGCCCTCTCTGGCCATGCGTGCCGTCGGCACCTGCATCAGGCCAACGCCACCGAAATCAGATTGTGAAGGTCCCACCGGCGCGGGCCAGGTTTCCGCCTGCGCCTGACAGGCTGTCGCCACAGAAACAGCCAACAGGCTGAAGAGATAACGTTTTTTCATCAGTCTGGTATCCGGTGAGTCAGAACGGAAAGGATGCGGTTATTCAGATCGTCATAGTCGCCGGGCAGGCTCCACGATGAGAAGCCAAGCCAGATAATGCTGCCAGGCTCTACTTCGGCGTGACGGTGGTTCCAGTAAGCAACCGGCACCTGCTGCGTCGCACCTGAAGGCGCGATAACCGTGACAAAATTTCGTTCCGCGCCAGACAGGCGTGCGTGATCGGCCAGATAGTCGCGTACCGACCGGCCCGGTTGCCAGCTCACCTTACCCGCGCCGGCGATGGCACCCAGCAGTAACACGGAATCCGATCGGGTTTGCAGATAGAGGTCGTAGCTGCCTTCAAGACGGCGATTGTCTGCCGGATGCAGACGCACCCAGTCGGGGTCGAGCGGGGTGAACTGACGGCCGGTGACCTTTATCGTACTGAGCTGGTGGATCACTTCATCAATTGCGGCGGCACGATCGCCACTGCTGTCGGCTCGCCAGGCGCGTAACTGGCCCAGCGTCTGCTGATACTGCTGCTGCGCGACGGCGCTGGCGCCGCGTTCCGCAATGACGCTGCTGCGCCAGTCGATCGATTGCTGAAGTGCGGGCTGGCTGACCAGCTGCGCCAGATCGGCGACCTGGCTGAGCTCTGCCTGCGCGCCGTTGTGCGGTGCATGGACCGTGACCTGCGCAGCGGCCTGCGCGCCTGAAGTGCTGAACAGACTCAATCCGGCCAGCAGGAGTGTAATTTTTTTCATGATTTCGCCGGCTTCAGAATGGTGGTCTCTACGGGGAAGGCATCAGCCGCCAGCATCTGACGGGCCTGCACCACATCGCCGCTGCTGTTGTCGATCCAGAAGGTGTTTTCCCACTCGCGGTTGCTACTGTCGAGGCTCACCTGCTCATGCCAGACGCGGCAGGCGATGCGGTTGCCCGCGACGGTCAGCACTTCATCGGTGCCGCGCTGGAAGGTGGAGCGAATCGTCCCGCCGCGGACATTGCCCTGTTCGGTCCACTGCATGATGCGGGTCCAGCTGGCACCGTTGCGGAGGTGCAGGCTGTCCGCCAGCGGATCCTGCTGCAGATTAGTAACGCTAAGCAGGTTATCAGGCAGCCCCAGGGTTTTAACCAGCCGGCCGTGCTGTGTCACCAGCATCGCCTGATCCTGCGTCACCCATTTCTGCTGGCCTGCTTCGTTGTAGCCAAGCACCACAAAGATTCGCGGGCCGTCATTGAGGCGGGCATAGAGGCTGGCATAGGGCAGGGCATCGACCTGCTGGTCGGTAACGGTGACGTCATCCGGCCCGTTAACGGCCAGCATGAGGGTCTGTTCAAGGCCTTTTTGCGTTTGTGTGCAGGCCTGCAGCAGCAGGCAAGCGAGCAGCAGAGGAAGTTGGCGCACTGTGTGTCCCTGATAAGTCATGCCAAAGTAAAAATAACCACACAGGCGTGTGGTTATGTTTAAAGGTCCTATACCCGCAGGGTTCGCGTTCCAGCGCAGCGTGCTGCATGGCTTAGCCGATCACTCACCGAGGTCAGTGGTTCCGCCGTGGCTGCTCAGCCTCTGTCTGGTCCCCGAACGCATTGGGTATCCATCAACGAGTGGTACTCGTCGTGGTCGTGGTTGTTGTACCGGTATTTGCACCGTCACCGCCGCCAGAAGCAGCAATGCCGAGCCCGACTAACGCGCCAAGTGCGCCGATACCGACAGCGGTTGACGTGCCAGCGGAGATAGCTCCCGCCTGCGCGCCAGCTGCGGCACCCGCTTCTTCCGGCGCTGCGAAAGCACTGGAAGAGACAGCAACGAAAATCAGGGCTGCACCGGCAACCATGGTTTTTTTCATAACAACGTTTCCTGCATTGAGTGAATGAAGGATTTCTGACCCGCAACACTCGCCGCGCAGAGCAGAACGCGGCAAACGCCACAGGCAGTCCCATTGCGGGCGCGTTCAGTATAGGGCAACAAAATACCAGAGTTCAGCAGGGGAAAAAGCAGGGGAACGGGCAGGAAAAAATGGCGGGATAATAAGCCAGTTTGAATTTAACACCTTTTTATATCGGAAGATTTCGGGTTAATACCGGATATTTCACCAGGGATAAAATAGATGCAAAGCGGATTGTTCTTTTTTAGTTATATTTGGTACGGAATAAGAATAATCAGAATTTACTCAGGATTGCTAAATTTTAAACTCATTAAAAATCAACAGGTAACTATTAGTTGGTTCGCGTTTCAGGTCCAGTTTAAACTGGATTCCGGCGATGCTGGCCAGGTTATGTTCAGAATTATCTTAGGTCATTTTAAGAATTATCCAACCGAAGCGGGGTAATAATAAGCGGGAAATTAGCCTGGGCGGGCAAAAAATCGGCAAAAAAAGGGCGGCACTGATGCCGCCCGGAGCAATTACCGCAGATTAACGCCAGGATTTATAGCGGTTAATTAAGGCATTGGTGGAGCTATCATGACTGGTAATTTTCTCGTCATTTTCCAGCTCCGGCAGAATACGGTTTGCCAGTTGCTTACCTAATTCCACGCCCCACTGATCGAAAGTGAAGATATTCAGGATCGCGCCCTGCGTGAAGATTTTGTGCTCGTACAGCGCAATCAGCGCGCCGAGGCTGTAAGGCGTGATTTCACGCAGCAGGATGGAGTTGGTCGGACGGTTACCTTCGAAGACTTTGAACGGGACGATATGCGCCACCGACTCGGCCGATTTACCCGCATCGGTAAACTCTTTCTCTACCACTTCGCGTGACTTGCCGAACGCCAGCGCTTCGGTCTGAGCAAAGAAGTTAGACAGCAGTTTTGGATGGTGATCCGCCAGCGCATTGTGGGTGATCGCCGGTGCGATAAAGTCACACGGCACCAGCTTGGTACCCTGATGGATCAGCTGATAAAACGCGTGCTGGCCATTGGTGCCCGGTTCGCCCCAGATAATCGGGCCAGTCTGGTAATCCACCGGATTGCCATCGCGATCGACATACTTGCCGTTCGACTCCATATTTCCCTGCTGGAAATAGGCGGCAAAGCGGTGCATGTACTGGTCATACGGCAGAATCGCTTCGGTTTCTGCGCCGAAGAAATTGTTGTACCAGATGCCAATCAGCGCCAGCAGCACCGGCAGGTTCTGTTCGGCTGGCGTGGTGGCAAAATGCTGGTCCATCGCATGCGCGCCACTCAACAGCTGTTCGAAGTTATCGAAACCGATAGAGAGAATGATCGACAGGCCAATCGCTGACCAGAGTGAGTAACGTCCGCCAACCCAGTCCCAGAATTCGAACATATTGTTGGTGTCGATACCAAATTCGCCGACCGCTTTGGCATTGGTTGAGAGCGCCGCAAAGTGCTTCGCCACATGCTGCTGGTCACCGGCCGTTTTCAGGAACCAGTCACGCGCGCTGTGCGCATTGGTCATAGTTTCCTGAGTGGTAAAGGTTTTTGACGCCACCAGGAACAGCGTCGTTTCCGGGCTGAGGTCTTTCAGCGTTTCGGCGATATGGGTGCCGTCAACGTTGGAGACAAAGTGCATGTTCAGGTGGTTTTTGTAAGGACGCAGCGCTTCCGTCACCATGAAAGGACCCAGGTCAGAACCGCCGATGCCGATGTTCACCACGTCGGTGATCGCTTTACCGGTATAGCCTTTCCATTCGCCGCTGATGATGCGCTCTGAGAAGCCCTTCATCTTATCCAGCACCGCATTGACCTCAGGCATCACATCCTTGCCATCGACCAGAATCGGCGTGTTGCTGCGGTTGCGCAACGCAACGTGCAGCACCGCACGTTCTTCGGTGCGGTTAATTTTCTCACCCGAGAACATAGACTTAATCGCGCCGCTTAAATCGGTTTCTTTGGCCAGCGCCTGTAATTTGTCGAGGGTTTCCTGAGT
>Ga0302349_1001488_pt1 | contig 17879 bp, 16 predicted proteins | sample PhyAR1_FD_202176 | JGI IMG/M metagenome (GOLD analysis project Ga0302349, IMG submission 202176) | Leaf surface microbial communities from alfalfa plants in UC Gill Tract Community Farm, Albany, California, United States - DLSL A.R1... | ecosystem: Host-associated > Plants > Phyllosphere >...
CCGAAGGCCAGCGCGAGTGGTTACGCAACCACGGCGTGCAGTTTGGTCAGGGCTGGCTGTACAGCAAAGCGCTGCCGAAAGAGGCGTTTATGGCGTGGGCGGAGGAGAATTTGCGTTATCCCCTCACCCCGGCCCTCTCCCCAGGGGAGAGGGAGTAAACCACCCACCACCTGCCCGCCCTTCCCCATCTCCCTCAGGGTGAGGATCGGGGTGAGGGTGATACTTTCCCCCTCTCCCTCAGGGAGAGGGCCGGGGTGAGGGTGAGACCTTCCCCCTCTCCCGAAGGGGGGAACGCGGCCTACTCCCCCTGCCGCCAGCTAAACCGGTAATGCACCTGCTCTTCCCCGAGCAAAAACTCCGGTGACACGCTCGGGCTCCAGGAGTCATCCCCGCCTACGCCCATATGGAACGCATCCAGATGCAGCCAGCAACCCGGCTCCTCTTTCAGCAAATGATGATGCGTCGTCGCCTGCAACTGTGCCTGCCCGTAGCGGCTTAACGCAAAATGGAACCGTCCGTTAAGCTGATGCGTACCGTAGCGCAATTCGCGGGTATCGCAGCGCAAACCGTTATCGCCAGGGAAAATATACGGCGTGTGCAGCGCCGCCAGCGGTAACGTCCAGCGCCCCTGGCGGGCGGCGAGTTTGCGGTCAGGATAGTTCTCGTGCGGCCCCAGTCCCAGCCAGCTCGCCGTCGGCGCGACATCCGCTAACTGGCAGCTTAACCCGATGCGCGCAGGCGGCGGCGCGTCCTGAGCCACCTGGACCGTGACGTCGCCGTGCAGTACGCCGCAATTGTCCACCCGCCACTGCTTATGGCTGATAAACAGCAGCTTGCCGTCAAACTCCCAGCCGTGACGGGTGTGTACCTGCACACTGTTTTCCAGTTGCTCCGCGCGGCACTCCAGCAGTTGCGCGCGCATGGCGTACATCCCGGCGGCTTTCCAGCGCTCCACCCACGCGTTGGGATCGATGCGCGTCACTTCGCTGACGCCGATGTCATTATCCAGCGGCGCACGGGTAAACTGGTCGCGCACTGGCGTCAGCAGCGTGGCGCGATCGCCCTGCCACCACTGGGTCAGATCGCCGCTGTTGCGCGAGAACTGCCAGCGCGAATCCTCATGGCTAATCACAAAATCGTCATCGCTGAATGTAAGCACCGGCGCAGCGCCGCCTGGGGTTTGCGGTTCCATACCGAGCGCGGTCGGCAACCGCCACTGATCCCAGGCACAGAGATGATCCGCAGGCGACCAGTCGGTAGCATCACGCTGATAAATCTCCACATTCAGCCATAGCTCGCCGGGGGCGGCAGCGATCTCCGGCGCGTCAATCGTGATGCGCTGCGTCCCTTCGGGGGCGATATCAAGCAGCGTCTCGCCACTCGCCAGGGTTTCGCCGTCGCGGGCAATCGTCCAGCACAACCGCTCGTTATCGCTGCGACGGAACAGATACTCGCTCGCGATCTCAATCTCCAGTGGCGCGGTGCTCACCCGGCGGAACTGGAAGAACTGTTGCGCGCGCTGGGCTTCATAGAGCGCCGGATGCGGCGTGCGATCCGGGAACACCAGCCCGTTCATGCAGAACTGGCGGTCGTTCGGCGTGTCGCCAAAATCGCCGCCGTAAGCCCAGAAACGTTCGCCGTTTTCCCCGGTTTTGGTCAGCGCCTGATCGACCCAGTCCCAGACAAAGCCGCCCTGCAAGCGCGGATAGTCGCGGAACGCCTGCCAGTATTTGGCAAAGCCGCCGAAGCTGTTGCCCATCGCGTGGGCGTATTCACACAAAATCAGCGGGCGGTGTTCATCGGGCAGGCTCAGCCATTTTTTGATTGACCACTTTGGCACCGCCGGGAACGGCTGGTCCATGTCCACGCGGGCATACATCGGGCAGATAATATCGGTCGCGGCGGTGTTCGCCCCGCCGCCCTCGTACTGCACCGGGCGCGTCGGATCGGTGCTTTTCACCCACTGATAGAGCGCGTCGTGGCTCGCCCCGTGACCGGATTCGTTGCCCAGCGACCAGATGATGATCGACGGGTGATTGCGATCGCGCTGCACCATGCGCGTTACGCGCTCGCTCATCGCCGGGAACCAGCGCGGATCGTCAGACAGGCGGCTCATCGGCACCATGCCGTGGGTTTCAATGTTGGCCTCGTCCACCACATACAGACCGTAGCGGTCGCACAGGCGGTACCACGCCGGGTGATTCGGGTAATGCGAGCAGCGCACGGCGTTAAAGTTATGCTGCTTCATCAGCATGATGTCCTGGCGCATTGTCGCTTCGTCGATGGCCTGGCCGTTTTCCGGGTGGTGCTCGTGACGATTCACGCCGCGCAGCAGCAGCGGTTTGCCGTTGAGTTTCAGCAGGCCGTTGCTGATCTCCACTTTGCGGAATCCCACATCGCAGGCCTCCGACTCCAGCACTTCCCCCTGCGCATTGATAAGCGAAATCACCAGCCGGTAGAGGTGCGGCGTTTCGGCGCTCCAGAGCAGCGGTTTATCAACGGCGAGACTCAGGTTAAGCCGCTCCGCCCACGCGCCGCGCTCATCAACAATCGCGCTGCCCGGCGAGGTTTGCCCTTCGGCAATGATCTCCCCGTCACGCCACAGCGCCACCGCCACCTGGCAGTCGGTAAATGCGCCCTCAAGCTGCACCTGGGTGCGCAACTGTGCGTGGTTAAAATCGCCATTCAGCTCGGTCACCACATGGTAATCGCTGATGCGCGTCGTCGGTTTATGCAGCAGCACCACGTCGCGGAAAATTCCGCTCATCCGCCACATATCCTGATCTTCCAGATAGCTGCCGTCGCACCAGCGCAGCACCATCACCGCCAGGCGGTTAACGCCCGCGTGCAGCACGCCGCTGAGATCAAACTCAGCAGGCAGGCGGCTGTCCTGGGAGTAACCCACCCATTCGCCGTTGCACCACAGATAAAACGCCGAGTTCACGCCCTCGAAAATAATGCGCGTCTGCCCGTCTGCCAGCCACTGGGCGTCCACCTCAAATGTGAGCGAGTAACAGCCGGTTGGGTTTTCTTTCGGCACCAGCGGCGGCGTCACCGGGATCGGGTAGGTCACGTTGGTGTAAATGGGGGTATCAAAGCCCTGCATCTGCCAGTTCGACGGCACCGGCATCGTCACCACACCGGCCACATCCTGAGTTAACCAGGAGTCGGGAACCGCTTCAGGTGCCGGGAAGAAAGAGAACTGCCAGTCGCCGTTAAGCAGCCGCCGGGACGGGGACGCCGCCTCTGTGCAGGCTTCCTGCGCCGTGCGCCAGCTATTCATCGGCGCGTGCGCCGGTAAACGATTCCATTGGGTGACGACCGGATTTTCCCAGTCGCGGCGGGCAATCAGAGTGGATAAAGCAGATGCAGACATGGAAACCTCATAGTTTTGCGAAGCGCTCACAATGAGATCCAGCATGCACGCTTGCAGGCGAGAGGTAAAGAGGGGGATCCACCAGAAGTGGATCCGATCACAAAAGCGTTACCGTGTTTCCTGCCGGGCCACCAGTTGGGCTAACTCCACCAGCCGCTGCGCCAGGTTTTCGCCGTCGTCATTTGCCGGTGAGGTGGAGCCGCGAACCACCAGCGTGACCGGCAGTTGCATCTGCACGGGGTGCGCTGTTTCCTCTGGGTTCAGCAGCCAGTCCACGCTGCGCTGCCCTGCGTCTTTAAAGGCCTGGCGAACCGTAGTCAGTGGCGGCGTATACCAGGCGCTGTCGGCGGTATCGTCATAGCCGACCACCGACAGCTGACCGGGCACGCGAATGCCCTTCTCCGCACAGGCGCGAATTGCGCCCAGCGCCATCTGATCGTTAGCCACCAGAATGGCGGAAGGTGTACTGGTCGCCAGTAGCAGATGCGTTTTCTCATAGCCGGACGCCGCGCTCCAGTCGCCAAAAGCGCTGGCACAGGGCGTTACGCCTGCCTGTGAAAGCGCCGCCTGCCAGCCGGAAAAACGCGCCCGCGCGGATACCGAACCGGGCGGCCCGCCGAGCAGCGCAATCGCGCTGTGCCCCTGCGCCAGCAGATGCGCCACGCCGAGACGCGCCCCTTCATCCGCGTCGAACACCAAGCTGTTCACCGCCGCCGTCGGGCTGACGTCCAGAAACAGCACCGGCGTGGTTCCGGCCTGGGCCGCCAGCGCCTGCGCGTCGTCATCTTCAAGGGGAACGTTAATCAGCACCCCTTCCACGCGTTGGGACAACAGCTCCTGAAGCGCTGCCGTGCAGGTAGCGAGATCGTGCTGTTCGACCATCGAAATCAGCGTCGTTCCCCCCGCCTGCCCGGTACGGGTTTTCACGGCGGAAGCGATCTGCGACGGCGCATGCAGCGCCAGATCGGTGGTCATCAGCCCCAGCGTGCGGGTGCGTTTCCCGGCGAGTTGCTGCGCGCCGCGATTGGGAATGTAGTGCAACTGCGCCATCGCCAGTTGCACTTTTTCGCGGGTGCGGGCGGAGACATGCTCCGCCTGATTGATCACCCGCGATACGGTCTGGTAGGAGACACCCGCATGGCGGGCCACATCATAAAGGGTTATGGGTTTCATAGAGATCACAGCAGCCAACGGAATGGCGTCAGTGTAACGCAATGCGCGCCGGACTGCTGTGAGCGCTTCGCCGAATCAGGCGAGCGCGCTTACCGCCGCCGCTTTACGCGGGCGAAACCACGGCAGACAGAGCTGGATCAGCGGGCCAATAGTCAGGGCGTACAGCACGGTGCCGACGCCGAAGGTGCCGCCCATCGCCCAGCCGAGCAGTAAAACAGTAACTTCGATGGCGGTACGCACGGTGCGCACCGACCAGCCGGTGCGGGCGTTGATCCCGGTCATCAGACCGTCGCGCGGCCCCGCGCCAAAGCCCGCGCCGATGTACATCCCGGTCGCCAGCGCATTGACGATAATCGCCGCGCCCAGCAATACGCTGCGCGCCGTCAGCGATTCCAGCGGCGGCAACACCGCAAGCGCCGCATCTGCCGCAAGGCCAATCACGATCACATTACTGATCGTCCCAAGCCCAGGCCGCTGGCGAAGGGGGATCCAGAGCAGCAGCACCAGCGCGCCGGTGATAATCATCACCAGGCCAATATTCAGCGACAGCAGTTTTCCCACCCCGAGGTGAAAGACGTTCCAGGGATCGGCCCCAAGATCGGCCCGCACAAACATCGCCGTCGACACGCCATAACAGGTCAGGCCGAGATAGAGCTGAATCAAACGTCGTACCATACACACCTCAGAACGAAAAATAAGACTGCCATCTTCGCGACAATTGGCATTATGATTAATGACCAGTTTTTAAAAAGTGGACTGCTATGTCATCCCGTCGTTTTGGAAGCCAGTCATTGCTGCGCCTGCTCGGTCAGTGGCAACACACATCGTCCCGCACCCCGCTGTGGCGGCAGCTTGCCCAGGCGCTGCGCCTGTTGATCCTCGATGGGCGGCTGGCGCTGGATACCCGTCTGCCCGGCGAGCGGGAAATGGCTGCCGCGCTCGGCGTCAGCCGCACCACGGTTGCCAGCGCGCTGGCGCAGCTGCGTGACGAAGGCTACCTGGTGAGCCATCAGGGTAGCGGTTCGGTGGTCGTGCTGCCGGAAAGCAGCCGGAAAGTGCCGACGCGAATGCAGCAGCAGACAGCGGTGGATCTCTCCACCGCCGCCCTTGCCGCCGGGCCGGAAATCCATCAGGCCTACCAGCATGCGCTGAACCTGATGCCGACCCATTTTGCCAACACCGGCTACGACCAGCAGGGTTTGCTGGCGTTGCGTGAAACCATCGCCCGGCGCTACAGCGCGCGCGGCCTGGACACCCGGCCCGATGAAGTGATGATTGTGAACGGCGCGGTGAGCGGCTTTGCGCTGATTTTGCGTTTACTCACCGGGCCGGGCGATCGCGTGGTGGTCGATCATCCCACCTACCCGCTGGCGATTGCCGCCATTGAAGGCGCGTCCTGTCGGCCGGTCGGCGTGACGCTGCCTGCCAGCGGCTGGGATCTGGACGGCCTCGCCGCGACCATTGCCCAGACGGCCCCGCGCCTGGCCTACCTGATGCCCGATTTCCATAATCCCACCGGGCGCTGTATGGATGCGGCCACGCGGGAGAAAGTGGCGGATCTGGCGGCACAAACGCGCACCACTCTGGTGGTGGACGAAACGATGGTGGATTTATGGTACGACGCGCCGCCGCCCGCGCCGCTCGCCGCCTTTAACCCGCAGGCTCCGGTGATCACGCTTGGATCGGCAGGCAAAAGTTTCTGGGGCGGGCTGCGTCTGGGCTGGATCCGCGCCTCGTCGCGTACCATTGCCACGCTTGTACAGATGCGCGACACGCTGGATTTAGGCTCGCCACTGCTGGAGCAACTGGCGACGGGCTGGCTGATGGACAACGGAGAACAGTTTTTACCGGCCCGGCGACAGATGCTGGCGGCGCGGCGTGATTTTTGCGCGGTGCTGATGCGCGAGCACTTCCCGCAGTGGCAGTTTGTTTCCCCGCAGGGCGGGCTCTCTTTCTGGATCGAACTGCCGGAAGCGCTGGCGACGCTGTTCGCCACCCGTGCGGAAAGTGCGGGCATTAATCTGGGTACCGGGACGCGGTTTGGTTTGCAGGGGGCGTTTGATCGTTATATGCGGATGCCGTTTACGCTGACGGATGAAGCCATGCGCGCGGCATTTACCACGCTACAACCCGTCTGGGCGTCACTTATCCATCAGCCGGTTTCACTGAGGCAGAAAAAATATATTTAATGAAATCGCGACGAGCCGGGTGGCCCGTCGTCAGCGTTTTATTGTGGGTCAATGAGGTCGACTACCAGCCCCATAATTTCATCCATAATGGCTGGATCCACTTTGGCGGCGTAGGTTGCTCCGCGTGCGGATAAGTCCATGGAGCGCAACTGATAGCACATTACTACCCCCGTCACCTTGCCGGTATCGGTGCTGCAGCCATCAAGATAAACCGCCACATTTTCATTCCGTGATTTCATGCCCGCGCTGGTAATTGGCAAACAAACTGCAGTACCCAGTGCTTTGACCAGCTCTGAGTGAGAGATAACGAGGTAGTAATGCGCCCCTTTAAACTCTCTGCCGGAAACTGGATCGCCGTTGACGTGCCATATCTCGCCCTTTCCTGGCGTTCTTCTCCGTGGTGGCATCAGATAACCTCATCCCCTTTGGGGCCAGAGGCCAGATCGTCGGCAACAGACTCGTTCAGCCGCTTAATGTCATCGCGGTCAACGTTGGCAAGCAGTTGCGCCACAGTCTTGCGCCCGCGCGGGGTGCGTCTTTCGGCTTTCACCTGCGCGGTATCGCCGGACTTTTCAAAACTCAGCACGGTACCGATGCTCCAGCCCATAACCGCGGCGAAATCGCTCGGTACGGTAACCACCATCGCGCCACCTTGCTGTCTCAAACGTGCATTAGCCATAAATCCTCCCAATGGTTCTGTTCCATGGGTGATTATAGCAACACAGTCACACAAAGTAACACTGTTGTTGGTCAGCGTTATAATGGATGGGCCAGGTAATAAAGCCAACGCACAGGCAACTTGAATTATGACGGGAATATTTCGGATCACATTCTCACGTCATAATGTTATTTCGATGAACGCCCGGTTACCGAAAATGACTACTGCCGTGGGATAGGAAATCCCTTAAGAGAAATGACAAAGTTGTCTCCCTCTTTTTTGATTTTTGCACCGGCATCGCACCAGTCTGACGCAATGCGAAAAAACTCATCGGTGCCGAGATTCCAGTCCAGACGTACACTTTTCACATAGCCTGAGCGTAATAATTCGCAGGCTTCGCCGTAACTACCGGCGGTGGATTGTGTTTGTGATTTCATTTTTTCTTCTTCAGAAGTTTGCGTAGCGCTTTGATTTCTTTAGCGGTTAGAGGCGATGCGTTTTCTTCTTCGGTGTGCTGGCTGTCAATATCATCTTCAGACAGTTCAGCTTCGGAGGTGCTTTCCAGCGCCAGTAACAGCAGTTTCTCTGTCGCCGTGCTCAGGTTTTCATTATTCACTTCTGCATAATGACGGAGTTTTTCTTTCACTGCTTCGTCAATTTTAACATTTAATACTGCGCTAACCATGATTATCCCTTCTTGTGTGAATAAGATAAATAAGTAATACACGAAGTTATCATCTTGATCCAGAGATATATTTTAAACTTATGACAGGCTAAAAAAATCCCATTACATTAGAAGAGTGCCATTGAATTATGACAGAATAATGACACTATTATTTCTTTTATATGACAAGGCGGGATTTAACGCTTTTTTATTAGGGATAAAAATAAAATAAGGGAATTGCGTTATTTCTTAGCAGATAAAAAGACCGGCGCGATTACCGGTCTTTTTCAGGGATTAGCGTGCGTTTAAAAATGCAAGCAGGTCGGCGTTCAGCGCATCGCCGTGAGTGACGGCAAAACCGTGCGGTGCGTTGTCGTACACTTTCAGTTCAGCGCCTGCGATCATCTCTGCCGCCAGCTTGCCCGTGGATTCAAACGGCACCACCTGATCGTGGCTGCCGTGGATCACCAGCGTCGGCACGTCGATTTTCGCCATGTCCGGGCGGAAGTCGGTTTCAGAGAAGGCGGTCACGCAGTCCAGCGTCCCTTTCAGCGACGCCAGAAGCGCGATATTCAGCGTCTGGGTCAGTACGCCGTCAGAGACGGTCTGGCCGGCGTTGGTGCCGTAGAACGGCGTGGCAAAATCGCTGATGAACTGCGCGCGATCCTGGCGCAGACCCTGACGAATGCCTTCGAATACTGACATATCCACGCCCGCCGGGTAGTCGGCAGTTTTGCCGAAAATCGGGGTGACCGCGCCGAGCAGCACCAGGCCATCCACGCGCGCCGTGCCGTAGTTGTTGATGTAGCGCGTCACATCACCGCCGCCCATCGAGAAGCCCACCAGCGTCACCTGCTGAAGATCCAGATGGGTCAGCAGATCGTTGATGTCAGAAGCAAACGTATCGTAGTTATAACCGTCCCACGGCTGATCGGAGCGACCAAAACCACGGCGGTCAAACGCAATCACGCGATAGCCTTTTTCAGCGAGGAAATTAAGCTGGCTGTCCCACATATCAGCGTCCAGCGGCCAGCCGTGGCTGAACAGGACCGGCTTACCGGTTCCCCAGTCTTTGTAATAAATCTGCGTACCATCCTGCGTCTTAAATGTGCTCATGCTTTACCTCTGTCAATGATGTGAACGGTTGTATTAAGGGGCGATCAGATAACGCGCTTCCGGCAGGGCCTCTCCCCGATGGAAACTCAGCACCCGGCTCTGAATTTTTTGGTCATTCATGGTGTAGCGCTCGCGCTGGCGCAAATGCTCAAGCCACGAACCCACCACGAAGGTTTCAACGAAAATGCCGGGCGTAAGAATGTCTTCATAAATCGCCCAGTTCATTGCCCCGCCGCGACGCCGGACGCGGCGCATATCCTGCATACAGACCACAAAATCGTGGGCGTCTTCAGGATCGATCAGGTAGTGGTAGCTCACCATCAGCGGGCCGCGATCGTGATGAAGTTGCAGCTCCGGTACCGTTTCGTTAATGGTGCTCAGATCGAGATTGAGATCCGGGTCCTTGTCGAGCCGCCAGCGCAATACCGTGGCACTCGCCAGCACCATGCCGACTGTGGCGACCGTCAGGGAGAACGGAATGCTGAACTGCGAGGCGAGCTGGCCCCAGAGGGCGCTGCCTGCGGTCATCGAGCCGAAGAAAACGGTGAGATAAACTGCCAGCGCGCGCGCCTTAACCCATTTGGCGGCGCTGCGCTGTGCGCCGAGATTGAGCGTTGACAGCACCGCGATCCACGCAAAACCGGTAAAGAACTCAAACGCATTGAGCAGCCAGAAGTGGCGCACAAAGGCCAGCGCCAGCATGGTGATAGCGAACATCCCGCTTGCCAGCACCATCAGGCGATCCGGGTTGAAATGCCTGCGCAACCGGGGCAGCAGCAACGCGCCACAAATCGCCCCGACGCCGATGCAGCCGAGCATAATGCCGTAGCCGCCAGGTCCGAGATTGAGTTCTCGCCGCGCCACCAGCGGCAGTAATGCCCACCCGGCGCTGCCGAACACGAAGAACGCCACGGTGCGCACCAGCACATTACGCAGCACTGGTGCGGCGTGCACATAGCGCACGCCAGCGCGCACCGCCGGGAAGAAGTGTTCCGGCGGCAGGCGCTGCACGTTGGGCTGCGCTTTCCAGACGTACAGCACCCAGAACACGCCGAGCACCGACAGGGAGTTCAGGGCAAAAACCATCCAGGGTCCGGCAAACGACAGCACCAGCCCGCCCAAAGCCGGGCCAATGGCGCGGCTGATATTGATCCCCAGTGAATTAAGCGCAATCGCCGGACCGAGTTCTTCTTTACTGACCAGATCCGGCACGATGGCCTGGAACGGCGGCGAACTCATCGCCGCGCCGGTGCTGAGTAAAAACGCGGCGATCAGCAGCACTGTCGGCGTGACCAGATCCGCCCATGACATAAACGTCAGCCCGGCGGCGGCGATAAACACCCAGATCTGCGAGAACAGCAGATATTTGCGGCGATCGACGATATCCGCCATCACCCCCGACGGCAGCGCGAACAGGAACATCGGCAGGCTACTGGCAGCCTGCACCAGCGCCACCGAGAGCGGATCGGCGCTCAGCGTCAGCATCGTCCAGTTCACCCCCACGTCATTCATCCAGGAGCCGACGTTGGAGACGACCGTGGCGATCCACAGCATGCAGAACACGCGCTGGCGCAGCGGCTGCCACGGCGATACCGCCGCCACCGGTGGCAGATCGGCGGCGGGGATCGCATGAATATCGTTAACCTGCGCCACGTGACACCTCCCCTGCACCTGTCATCTTCGTGCCGACGCGCCAGCGGCCTGGCCCGGTCAGCGCCAGAGTGGTGAAAATAATCAGCAGCAGCCAGCCAAACTGCCCTTCGGCAATCGACCAGTCGGGATGCACAAACAGCATCGCCACCAGCAGCACGCCGATAACCGGCAGGCACGCGAGACGGGTAAAGAGACCCGCGATGATAAACAGCGGGCAGATCACTTCGGCAAAAATCGCGGGCAGCAGACTCATCCACGGGCCGAGGCCGAACGGATCTTCGATGCGGGTCAGTTCCTCGCTGAAGTGAAAAATTTTCGGTAAGCCATGAACGTGCAGCAACAGCAGGCTGCCCGTCAGACGCAGGAATAACAGCCCCAGATCGATCCGGGGCGGGTTAGCGTTGAGAGAATTTTTCATAGGATCAGAACGCAAAGCAGCTACAGCCGAGCGCGCCCCAGAAGGCGTTTTCTTCGGCAACCGGGATGTTTGAGCCACGGGCAATATCATGGGAGTGACTGTGCACACCGCACGGGCCGCTGCAATGGTGCGCCTGGTTCATCATCCCCACGCGGGTTTGCGCATCCGGCGGCGCGCTGCGGTAGTGACCGGGCACCTTCACCACTGGCGACCACTCCGGCAACACCGGGATCGACGGCGGCGCTTCCGCCCCAAACGAGCCTGCCGCATAGACAATTTTGCCGTCCACCAGGGTGAGCACCGACTCGATGCCTTTGATCTCCTCTTCCGGCACGCTGAAGTAGTTTTTACTCAGCACCACCATGTCGGCCAGTTGACCGGTTTTGATTTGCCCTTTTTTGCCCTGCTCGCTGGAGAACCAGGCACTGCCCTGGGTCCACAGCATCAGCGCGGTTTCACGATCGAGACGCGCGTTGACGTCATACATCTGCATCCCGCCCACGGTGCGGCCCGATACCAGCCAGTAAAGCGCGGTCCACGGGTTGTAGCTGGCGACGCGGGTGGCGTCGGTGCCAAGGCCAACCGGGACGCCGGTTTCCAGCATCCGCGCGACCGGCGGGGTGTGGCGGGTGGCTTCGATGCCATAACGCTCGGCAAAGTACTCGCCCTGGAACGCCATGCGGTGCTGCACGGCAATGCCGCCGCCCAGTTCTTTAATGCGATCGATATTGCGCTGCGTGACGGTTTCCGCGTGGTCAAAGAACCAGTGCAGGCCGTTGAACGGAATGTCGCGGTTGACCTTTTCGAAGACATCCAGCATCCGGCTGATGGATTCGTCATAGGTGGCGTGCAGGCGGAACGGCCAGCGGTGCTCGACCAGATGGCGCACCACGCGCTCCAGTTCATCTTCCATGCCGGGCGCTAAGTCCGGGCGCGGTTCGAGGAAGTCTTCAAAGTCGGCGGCGGAGAAGACCAGCATCTCCCCGGCTCCGTTGTGACGGAAGTAGTCGCTGCCCTGCCCCGGCGTCAGCATGTCGGTCCACTTTTCAAAGTCTTCCAGTTCATGCCCCGGACGCTGGGTAAACAGGTTGTAGGCTATGCGGATGGTCATCTGCTTTTTCTCGTGCAGTTCAGCGATGACTTCGTAATCTTCCGGGTAGTTCTGGAAACCGCCGCCTGCGTCAATGGCGCTGGTCAGGCCGAGGCGGTTGAGTTCGCGCATAAACTGGCGCGTGGAGTTCACCTGCTGTTCCAGCGGCAGTTTCGGCCCTTTTGCCAGCGTCGCGTAGAGGATCATCGCATTCGGGCGGGCGATCAGCATCCCGGTCGGGTTGCCGTTGCTGTCGCGCTGGATCTCACCGCCCGGCGGGTTCGGCGTGTCTTTGGTGTAACCCACCACTTTCAGCGCGGCGCGGTTAAGCAGGGCGCGATCGTAGAGGTGCAGCACGAATACCGGGGTGTCGGGTGCCGCGTCGTTGATCTCATCCAGCGTCGGCATCCGGCGTTCCGCGAACTGGAACTCGCTCCAGCCGCCCACCACGCGCACCCACTGGGGCGACGGGGTACGCAGCGCCTGCTCTTTTAACATCCGCAGCGCATCGGCTACCGACGGCACCCCTTCCCAGCGCAGTTCGAGGTTGTAATTCAGACCGCCACGGATCAGGTGCAGGTGCGAATCGTTAAGGCCCGGGATCGCGGTATGGCCTTTCAGGTCGATCACTTTGGTGGCATCGCAGTGATGCTGCATCACCTCGTTAAGGCTGCCGACTTCAAGAAATTTACCGTCACGGATCGCGATCGCTTCTGCGACCGGATTTTCACGATCGACGGTGTGAAATTTACCATTCGTCAGAATGATATCGGCTTTACCGAGGGTAACCATAGAACCTCCGAGAGAGATGAATATTGCCCGGATTATGTTCAGCAGGTCTGCGAAAGATCTAGTTATACAAAGGGATAGTTATACCAACGTATAGTTATACACAGAGATAATTGGCGGGGGGGTGAAAGGTTCCTACACTGCGCCAGGACAGTGACATGCCAGGCAAGACGGCGGCCGTCACTGGTGCGTTATTCCACGGAACTTTTCACTTTTTACCTTAATGGGAAACATGATGACCACGAGCAAACTTGAAGTCCTGACTCCGCAAAACTGCCAGATGATCTTTATCGACCACCAGCCGCAGATGGCGTTTGGCGTGCAGTCAATCGACCGCCAGGTGCTGAAAAACAACACCGTTGCGCTGGCGAAAGCAGCGAAGGTCTTTAATATTCCGACCATTATCACCACCGTAGAAACGGAAAGTTTTTCAGGTAATACCTACCCGGAACTGCTGGACGTGTTCCCGGGCCAGGACATTCTGGAGCGTAGCTCCATGAACTCCTGGGACGACCAGAAAGTGCGTGACGCGCTGGCAGCCAACGGCAAGAAAAAAGTGGTGGTCGCGGGCCTGTGGACCGAAGTGTGTAACAACAGCTTCGCCCTGTGCGCGATGCTGGAAGGCGACTACGAAATTTACATGGTGGCGGATGCGTCTGGCGGCACCACCAAAGAAGCGCATGACTTTGCTATGCAGCGCATGATCCAGGCGGGCGTGATCCCGGTGACCTGGCAGCAGGTGATGCTGGAGTGGCAGCGTGACTGGGCGCGTAAAGAAACTTACACCCAGGTCATGGATATTGTGCGTGAGCATTCCGGCGCGTACGGCATGGGCGTGGATTACGCTTACACCATGGTGCACAAAGCCCCGTCCCGCCAGAAGAGCGAGCACAACACGCTGGCCCCGGTTCCGGCTCCGGTTCGCTAATCCTTCCCGCAGGTCGTTACCTTGCGTGGCGGCCTGCGCTTTCGTAACAGGAGGGCCTTTGAGTCCTTTACTCCTTTCGCTGGGCGCGGGTGTGCTCATCGGGCTGATTTATGCCCTGTTCAACGTCCGTTCACCTGCGCCGCCCGCCGTGGCGCTAATTGGCTTACTGGGTATGATCCTCGGCAGCCAGCTGGCCTCCCGGTTTATCACGCCGGAACCCACCGCGCAGATCTCCTTTCATCAACCCATTGTCTCTGCAATAGCGAAAAAGGCGGAATGACGATGCTAAAAACCTATGCTGTTTCTCTTGCCATGGGCATTCTTGCCGGGGTGATTTATGTCGTTATCGACGTTAACTCCCCGGCACCGCCGGTGATCGCGCTGCTCGGTTTGTTTGGTATGCTGATTGGCGAGCAGATCATCCCGCTGTGTAAACGGTTAATTCGCCGCCAGCCGGTGACCCTGGCCTGGTTTCGTCACGAGTGTGTCCCTAAGATAAGCGGAACACCTCCCCCTCCCGGTGAGAAAAACGCCCAGGGATAACCGTTAAGGAAATCAGCATGAAGCTGTCGAAGCGTATTGTGGTCGTTGATGACGAGCGTTCTGTCCGAACCGCTCTGGGCAATTTACTGGAGTCTGATGGCTACACCACGCAGGTATTCGAGTCGGCTGAAGCACTCCTTACTGATGAGGCAGCGCTGAAGGATGCGGCGCTGTTTATCATTGATGTCGAGCTGAAAGGCATGTCCGGCTTTGAGCTCTTTAAAGAGCTGAAGCGTCGCGTTGAAAAACCGCCGGGCATTATCATCTCCGGCAACGGAGACGAAAACATGCTCTGGTATGCCATCTCCCTCGGCGCGATTACCTTTTTGCCTAAGCCTCTCGACATTGATACGCTTTTTGAACACATTCATCGGACGTTTTCTCGCTATGAGGGAAGTCAATGAACAGCACGCTGCTTCACCCGGCTACTGAACAGGACAGCTATACGCTGTCGGAAGAAATCGTCTTTAGTCCGCTGGCGCAGGAAGGCAATATTGAGTGGCTGTTAGGCCGCGACAGCGCAACGGGCGAAACCTTTTCTCTGGCCATGGCCGCCAGTGAAGACGCAGAATTATCGGTCACGCAGCGGCTGAAAAATGAGTTTGCCCTGCGCGATCGTCTGGTGGAAAGCTGGGCGTTAAAACCGCTGCGGCATACCGGGTATCAGGGACGCTACGCGCTGATTTATCCTGCGCTGACCCGGCGAACCCTCTCAGACACACTCTATATGCCCGTCGGTACGCTGACCGATTTCCTGACGCACGCGATTGCCCTTGCCACACCGCTCAGCCTGATGCATCAAAGCGGGCTGATTCATGGCGATATCAAACCCGCCCACTTTGTCAGCCTCACTGAGGGGCACTATCTGCTCACCGGGTTTGGCCTGACCACCATCGCCTCAGATCTGCCGCACCCGCCAGAGTTGACCGTCGCAGGCGGGACGCTGGCCTATATGTCGCCTGAACACACAACCCGCACGCCGCACCCGGTGAGCAGCCTGAGCGATCTCTACAGCTTTGGCATTGTGCTGTATGAACTGCTTACCGGCCGCCTGCCCTACGGCAGTCCTGACGGCGGGCAGGCGGAGTGGGTGCATCATCACATCGCTTCCGAACCGCTGCCGCCGCATCTGTTACGCAAAGAGGTGCCGGTTGTGCTCTCCGCGATCGTGATGCGCCTGCTGGCAAAATGCCCGGAGAATCGCTATCAGACGGCGGAAGGTTTACTGGCCGATCTGCGCCGCTGCCAGTCCAACCTGATGCCGGACGGGGTGCTGGAATCCTTTACTCTTGGGCGACAGGATACGCCGCGCGCCGGGCTGGCGTCGGATGCGCTCTACTCCGATCACCCGCAGGCGGCGGATATTCTGGCGGCCTATGACCAGGTGCAAAGCAGCGGTAAACACGCGCTGGTGACGATTACCGGTGCGCCGGGCAGCGGGAAATCCTCGCTGGTCGCCTCGTCGGTGAAGGTCCTGCAACCGAAACAGTCGCTGTTAAGCGTGGTGAAAGCCGATCGGCACTCGCCGGTGTTGCCCTATGCGATTTTCACCGCCGCGTTTCGCACCATTGCCCTGCATCTGCTCGGTCTGCCGACCGCTGAAATGGCGCGCTGGCGACTGCACATTGAGCGTTTGCTCGGTGATTACGTCGGGCTGGCGGTGAGCGTGGTGCCGGAACTGGGCGTTCTGCTCGATCAGAAAGCCCACCTGCCCGCCGGGGTGCACTCCCTCGATGCGCGGGACAAATTCAATTCCATGGCCTATAGCCTGGTCAAAGCCTTTGCCGCCCCCGGCAGGCCGCTGGTCATTATGATCGACGACGTGCACTGGGCGGATCAGGCCACGCTGCAACTGTTGCAGAATCTGTTGCGCCTGAGCGATGACATTCCGCTGCTGCTGATCCTGGCGCACTGCGATTCGGTGTCGATGCCCTGCCCGACCGTGGCGGCGAATGTGGCGAAGATCCGCGCGTCGGCCACGCGGATGGTAGACATTACGCCGGAGCCGCTGTCGGTGAAGCACATCGCGCACTGGCTGGCGGGCCTGATGCACAGCAAAAAAACCGACACCATCGAACTGGCGATGCTGCTGCATGAGAAAACCGGCGGCAATCCCCTTCTGACCCATGAGCTGTTCAGGCAGGCGGTGCGGGACGGACTCATTTCCAGCCCGAAGCCGCAGAAATGGACCTATGACCGTCATGCGATCCTGCAATGCCACTATTCCGACAACGTGGCGTCGGTGGTCATTCAGCACCTGGAAACCCTGCCGCCCCTCGCCCGCCAGCGCCTGGGGCAGATTGCCTGCCTCGGCGGGAGCGGGAATATGCCGCTGGCGGCGCACATTCTTGCCGCGTCAGTCAGTGAACTGATGGGGGATTTAGCGCCCGCCGCCAGCGCCCGGCTGATTTCGCTTTCCGCTGAAAAATTTGCGTTTATGCACACCAGCGTGCTGGACGCGGCGCTGGCGAGCGTCCCGGCGGATGAAAAAGATCGTATCCACCATATCGCGGCCCGCACCCAGGCGGAAATGGCCGGGGACGCCATCGCCGATGAGCCGCTGTTCCGCGCGGTGCATCATCTGGCGGCGATAAAAAATAGCGCGCTGTTAAGCCAGGAGGCGGACGCGTTTGCGGCGCTGATCCTGAAGGCGGTGAAACGGGCGAAAATCACCGGCGATTACGTCTCTTCCCTGCGTTTTATTCACACCGCACACGTGTTGCATGCTCTCGTCAGCCCGGAAATCAACGCGCAATTTTTGCTTGAGGAAGCCGAGTGCGAGTTCTTAAGCGGCAACCTGACCGCCGCACGCGAGCGCTGTTCGGCGCTGCTTAGCGCGCCGGGCGAGCTGGAAGATAAAGCGGTGGCGGCCTGCCTGATGGCGGAAATCCACATGCGCCAGTCGGACAGTCAACTGGCGCTGGAAACGGCAATCGCCTGGCTGGCGGTTTTCGGCATCGATTTAAACCGTCATCCTGACAAGGCCGAGTGCGACGCCGCCCGCGTGTTGCTGAAAGAGGATGTTGGCACTAACCCGTACACCCGCTTCCGGGCGCTGGCGAAAGTCACCTGCCGGGAAACCGAAGCGGTGATGAACCTGATGGCCAGCGCCAGCACCTACGCGGCGTTTATCAGCCCGCGTCTGCAATTTATGATCCTGTGCAAGCTGCTGCACCTCACGCTGGCAAAAGGGATCACCGGGGCATCGACTTTTGCGCTGGCGTGGTATGGCGTGCTGTGCGGCGATCACTACGACGAGTACAGCCGCGGGTTTGCCAGCAC
>Ga0302349_1001491_pt1 | contig 17854 bp, 21 predicted proteins | sample PhyAR1_FD_202176 | JGI IMG/M metagenome (GOLD analysis project Ga0302349, IMG submission 202176) | Leaf surface microbial communities from alfalfa plants in UC Gill Tract Community Farm, Albany, California, United States - DLSL A.R1... | ecosystem: Host-associated > Plants > Phyllosphere >...
GAGGGATGGTGAAGTGCGGTGATACACCCTCACCCTAACCCTCTCCCTGAGGGAGAGGGGACAGATCGAGCGCGGCCTGCCTTTCTCCCTCTCCCTTAGGGAGAGGGTCGGGGTGAGGGTGATAATCAACTCATTGTTTAATATAAAATAATATTTAAATAACCCATTAATAACCCCGCCCTTCCCGCCATGCTTTTATCATTCCTTTTTCAGAATTCATTCAGAGACTGTCCATGCAGCAGTTGATCAACACCCTCACTCAGCTTCGGCGCTTAAAAGATAAATCGGTGAAAGAAAACAGCGTTGCCCTGGCGCAGCAACGTCAGGTCTGCACGCAATACGACAGCAATATTAAGTCGCTTAAGCTGCTGGTCGGTAAAAGCGGTGTGGACAGCGCCCAAGCTCCGTCTATTGAGTCATACCGCAATATCGACGGTTACCGGCATACCCTGCACCGGGTAATTCGCTGGCAGGAGCAGGAAAAAGTCCTCGCGCAAATTAAAGAAAACCGCATTCGTAAAAATCTGGTGCAGGCGGCGTGTAAGGAAAAAATTATTGCCCTCTCCCTGGATGAGCAACAGGATGCCTGGAGCGCTGAGATTAACCTCAAAGAGCAAAAAACGCTGGATGAGATCGCCACCCAGTGCTGGGCGCGTCAGCAATTGCGCCGGGATGAATAATGAAAACGGTCATTACTTTTGGCACTTTTGACGTTTTCCACGTCGGTCATCTGAATATTCTGACCCGCGCCCGCGCGCTTGGTGACCGGCTTATTGTTGGCGTTTCATCAGACGCGCTGAATATCGCCAAAAAAGGCCGCGCGCCTATATATTCCGATGCGGAAAGAATGCAGATCATCGCCAGCCTGAAATGTGTTGATGGGGTATTTGCTGAACATTCGCTTGCGCGTAAAGGTGACTATATCCGTGAGCATCAGGCCGATATTCTGGTGATGGGCGACGACTGGCAGGGGCGCTTTGACGGGTATAAGACTATTTGTGAGGTGATTTACCTTCCGCGCACACCGTCCATTTCCACCACGTCGATTATTGAGGTGGTTAAGGCGTCCTGAAAAAGCCCCCTCACCCCGGCCCTCTCCCCTGGGGAGAGGGAGGTTTTTTGTCCCCTCTCCCTCAGGGAGAGGGTTAGGGTGAGGGTGGTGTTGTCCCCTCTCCCTCAGGGAGAGGGTCAGGGTGAGGATGACTTCCTCCCCGGAAACAGCTTCTGCATCTGCCCCTGCACTTCCTCCAGTGGGGCGGCTTCGTGCATCTCCTGGGTCAGAAACCGGACAATCGCCGGGAACACTTTCACCGCTTTATCCACTGCCGGATCTGCCCCCGCGACGTAGCCACCGAGCGGGATCAGCGGTTTGATCTCCATGTACGCCGCGTAATGTTGCTTCAGTGCGCGGGCGGCCTGTTGATGCTCGCGGGGAGTGATTTGCGTCATGCAGCGGCTGATCGACTGGGCGATATCAATCGCCGGGTAGTGCCCGGCTTCGGCCAGTTTACGGGTCAGCACGATGTGCCCGTCGAGCACCGCGCGGGCGCAGTCAACAATCGGGTCCTGCTGATCGTCCCCTTCTGCCAGAACGGTGTAAATCGCGGTCATCGACCCGCTGCTTTCGCTGTTACCCGCGCTTTCCACAAGCCTGGGGATAATGCCAAACGCCGACGGCGGGTAGCCTTTGGTGGCGGGCGGTTCGCCGAGTGAGAGGGCGATTTCGCGCTGGGCCATGGCGTAACGCGTCAGGGAATCCACCAGCAGCAGCACGTCAAAACCCCGGTCGCGGAACCAGGCGGCGATCGCGTGGCACAGTTCGGTGGCTTTGAGGCGCATCAGCGGCGACTCGTCGGCGGGGGCGGCCACCACGATGGATTTTGCCAGCCCTTCGGCACCCAGGGAGTGATCGATAAACTCTTTCACCTCGCGCCCACGCTCGCCAATCAGCCCGACCACCACCACCTGGGCTTTGGTCTGGCGGGTGATCATGCCGAGCAGCACGCTTTTCCCTACCCCGCTGCCCGCCATCAGCCCGACGCGCTGGCCTTTGCCGATGGTCAGCATGCCGTTAATCGCTTTGACGCCGACATCCAGCGGTTCTGCCACCGGCTGGCGGGTGAGCGGGTTAATCGACGGCGCGCTGGCGGGCAGTATGTCGCTGCCGCCGAGTTTGCCCTTGCCGTCAATCGGCTCGCCGAGTCCACTGACTACGCGGCCTAACCAGCTTTCGCCGATCAGCACCTCCTGGGCTTTATCTTCCGGGAACACGCGCGCGCCCGCCATCAGGCCGGTGGGCTGTTTGAAGGGCATTAAATAGGTGATGTCGCGGTTAAAGCCCACCGCCTGGGCGTCGATAAAACTGCCGTCGGCGCTTTCGATGCGGCACAACTGCCCCGTCACCAGCGGGCAGCCGACGCACTCAAGTAAGATCCCGTTCAGCCGCACCAGCCGTCCGGCGACGCGGGCAACGGCGATGGTTTCGATGGCGTTAAGCGCAAGGTCGATCCGCGCCGGATCATGCATCGTCCGACTCCGGGGCCAGGGTTTCTTTCAGCACATTCATGCACTGCGTCAGGCGGTGCCCGCAGCCGATATCCAGTTCCGATTGATCGGTCACAATCCGGCACTCACCGGCGGGCAACTCTGCCGACGGCATCAGGCTCCACTCTTTGACCTTCGCAGGCGCGGCGTTCTGAATGCGGTTAAATTCATCCGTGCTCAGGTAAACGTGCAGCGATTCCGGCGTGGACGGCAGCGCGGTAATCGCCTCCTCCACCAGCGCCAGAAGCTGCGTCGGCTGCAGCGCCAGTTCGCAGCGGATCACCTGGCGGGTGACTTTTTCCACCAGTTGCAGGAGATCGTCGCGCTGTTTGCGCTGTGCGTGGGCCATAAAATCGTTCAGTTGCGACGCGATGGTTTCCAGCGGAGCGGCGGCCTCGGTGAACTGCGTCAGCCCGGCTTTCTGTCCGGCGAGACTGCCCTCGGCGTAGCCGTCGCGGTAGCCGTCGTCCTGCCCTTTCTGCCGCCCTTCCTCGCGGCCCTGTTCGTGGCCTTCAGCGAGGCCCTGTTCAAAGCCCTTTTGCATCCCCTGCTGAAAACCATCCATTAACTGACGCTGAAACTCTGCGGCTGAGACACCCGGCAGCGGCGTATCGGCAAAGGGCGCGGCGTGGCGCGGGGCAAAGCGATGTAAGCGGTAGCGACCGCGTAGCTTTTCCATCATGTGCTCCTTTATTCCGCCGTCTGTTCAGCAAACAGCTGAAGCTGAATTTCTCCGGCCTCTTCCAGCTCGCGGGCAATCGCCATAATCTCACGGCGGATTTGCTCAATGCGGCTGATCGGCACCGGCCCCAGGCGGGAGGTGATGGTTTCAAGCTGCTGTACCTGGCGCTTGGGCATGACCGCAAAAATAGCGCGGCGCAGCGGCGTTTCGGTACCTTTGAGCGCCACCGCCCAGTCTTCCATCGGCACTTCGTCGAGCAGGCGACGGCGCACCTCTTCGCTCTGGCGACTCAGGATAAAGAAGTCGTACATCTCATCCTGCAACTGCTCCAGCACCTCTTCGTCCAGATTGCGCATCTGATCGAGGATCTGCTGCTGGTTGCCCTGAATGCGGTTGACGATATCCGCCGCCTGTTTGATGCCCTTCACTTTCGAGCCGTGCTCAGAGAGCACTGACAGGCCACGGTCGATCAGGCGATCCAGTTCGTCCACCACGTCGCGGTTAACGTCGCTGAGTTTTGCCACCCGGTAGAGGATTTCGTTTTGCACCGCGTCGCTCATGTACGAGAGCACGGTGGCGGCAATCTCCGGCGTCAGGAAGGCGAGGAACACCGCCTGCAACTGGAGGTGTTCTTCGGAGATCAGCGTCGCAAGCTGGCGCGGTTCCACCCATTACAGGCGCGCCATTCGTGAGCGGATCTCATCGCCGTAAATGCCGTTGATCACGCTGCTGGCGATTTCGCCGCCCAGCGCTTTGTTGAGGATCCCCTGCAACATCATCCGCGATGCGCCGTTGATGCCGCTCTGCTCGCGGAACTCCTCAAAGAAATTGTTGATGACCCGTTTCGCCTGGCTGGTTTTCACCCCGGAAAGGCGCGCCATGTGCTCGCTCAGGCGCACCACTTCTTCGCGGCTGAGTTTTTGCATCACCGTGGCGGCGGCCTCTTCGCCGAGGCAGAGCAGTAAAATCGCCGCCTGCTCAAGGTAGCTGGTGCCGCTGGACTTATTTATTGTCAATTCGCTCATTACTGGTAATCCACTGTCTGATCACTTCGGCAACGCGATCGGTGTCGCTGATCGCCAGTTTTTTAAGGAATTCCAGCTTGGTTTCCAGACCGGAACTTTGTGCGGGCAGCGTGTCATCGCCGGGGAACGACGGCAGTTCAATGCTCTTACGCTCGTCGTCATCGGTGCTGATGGTCGGCAGGATCTCGTCATGCGTCACCGCTGGCGCGGCCTGCGCGTTGCGGCGCAGGGCCTGCATCGCCATGACGTGCTTCATCAGCGGGCGCACCACCAGCAGCAAAATCAGCAGGGCGAGCAGGCCGATGCCGCCCATGCGTGCCCACGCCATGATGCTGTCGTTCTGCCACCATTTTTCCACCGTCACGGTCGGTTTTTCCGCCGGGATGAAGTTCAAAAGCGACAGGGAGAGTTTGTCGCCGCGCGCGCTGTCGATCCCGGCGGCGTTGTTGAGCATGGTTTCCACCTGCGTCACCTGCTCCGGCGTCCAGCCTTTTACCGTCGCCGCGTCGCGGTTTAACACCACTGCCACGTTGAGATGTTTCAGTTCAAAACCGGGATGCTGAATGTGTTTGATATCGCGATCCCAGGCGTAGTCGCGCTTGCTGTCGCTGTGCTCGGAGAGCGCCTGCGGATTTTTACTGGCCGTAGCCGGGTTGGCAGGCGTGCCGCCAATCTGCTCAGGCGCGGCTTCCGGCGGGCGGTTGCTTAACGAGCCGGGAATGCCGATGGCGATCTGATCGGTGTTTTTGTCCTGTGAAATCTGCTCGCGGTTGAGTTTCGGGCTGTCGCCGAGCTTCTCCTGGGTTTCGTCGATGGCGCTGAGATCCAGCTCCGGCATCACACTGATACGGTAATTGTTTTTCCCCACCAGCGTGGTCAGCACATTGGCGATGCTGTCGCGGGTTTTATCCTGAATATTCTTCAGCAGTTCGTTGTTTTTGCGGGTGGTGGCGGAGGCACGGGTTTCATCGGCCACGCCCTCAGAGAGCAACACGCCCGCCTGATCGACCACGCTGACCTGTGCGGGCGCAAGCCCCGGCACGCTGCCGCTCACCAGGTGAATAATGGCGTTGACCTGTTCGGCGTCGAGCTTGCTGCCGTAATGCAGGCGCACCACCACCGAGGCGCTGTTGTGCGCCTCCTCGCTCACCACAAATGAGCTTTCTTCGTTCAGGGCGAGATGCACACGGGCGGTTTCCACCGCGTCGAGCGTCATAATGCTCTGCGCCATCTCCCCTTCGAGGCTGCGCTTGTAGCGGATGTTCTGCACGAACTGGCTGCTGCCGAGCACTTCGTCTTTGTCCATCAGCTCATAGCCGGTGGGATTTAACGCCTGCACGCCTTTGCCCGCCAGGGTCATGCGGATTTTCGACAATTGCGCGTCCGGGACGAGGATCTGCCCGGTGGCCGGATCGATGCGGTAATCCACCTTTTCGCCGTCGAGCACGGTAATAATCTGCGACACCGGCAGGTGTTCCTGCGCGCCGTACAGCGCAATGTAGCCGCTGTTACTGTGCCAGAGCGTGCCGACAATCGCGGCGGTTAACAGCACCGCCGCGCCGCCTAAGGCCAGCCATTTTTTATTGCCCGGCAGCGCCGCCGACAGTGCGGAAAGCGGGGCCGAAAGCCGCGCGGAGAGTTTCTCTTTCATAGGGCTACACAGACATGCTCATCAGATCGTTAATGCCGCTGGTCACTTTGTTTCTGACCTGCACCAGCGCGGAAAAGGAGAGCGCGGCCTCCTGGCTTGCCAGCATCGCGCCGACCAGATCGTCGCTCTGCCCGCTGTCGACAGCGTTCTGTTTGGCGTCCGCCGCCTGCTGTATCCGATCGATATGGTTGAGCGCGGCGTGCATTACCTCCTGAAAAGAGGTTTCGCTGGCGTGGCTTGCCAGCGCCTGCGTCGTTGAGGGCAACACTGGCGCATCGGCCAGGGTTTTCATCCGGTTCATTTCCTGCTGCATACTGAGCAAGGACGCACCGCCGGTGAGATGAGTAATCGTTGTCATGAAGGAATTTTCCGGAATTAACAAACGTCGAAGCCCTGCTTGCGCATGGAGGCGAGGCGATAGCGTAACGCCCTGGGGGTGATCCCCAGGAAGTCAGCGATTTTGGTTTTATTGCCCTGAAATTTACCCATCAGGTCGGCAATATACTGATACTGCGCACTGCGTCCGTGCGCCTGTAAATTATCGTTCAGATCCGCAGCCTGAGTGACGGGTGCGGCGGGTTGCCAGGATTCAATATAGGGAGCGGATTCTTCCACCAGCGGAATACCCAGCGTGCTGGCGTGGATCACGCCGTCCTGATTTAAAATCATCCCACGCTGAATTGTATTTTCAAGCTGGCGCACATTACCCGGCCAGCTATATTTAACCAGCGCCGATTTTGCCCGCTCGGAGAGCACGATATTTTTGCCGACCATGCGGGCATATTTTTGCAGGAAAGATTCCGCCAGCGGAATAATATCCCCCGCGCGTTCGCGCAGCGGCGGGACGTTAATCGGCACCACTGAAATACGGTAAAACAGATCTTCACGAAAACGCCCGGCGGCGACTTCCGCTTCCAGATTTTTATTGGTGCAGGCAATCAGGCGGAAATTCAGTTTAATGGGCCGATTACTGCCCAGGCGTTCCACCTGGTGCTCCTGCAATACGCGCAATAATTTGGCCTGTAACGCCAGCGGCATATCCCCAATTTCATCTAACAGCAGCGTGCCGTTATTGGCCATCTCCAGTTTACCGGGGACGGAATTTACCGCACCGGTGAATGCGCCTTTTTCATAGCCGAACAGGGTGGATTCGAGCATCGGTTCAGGAATAGCCGCACAGTTAATACCAATAAATGGCGCGTCATTCTCTTCACCAAAGGCGGCGGAGTGAATGAGTTTTGCCACGCACTCTTTACCCGCGCCGGTTTCACCCTGAATCAATACCGGAATATTAAAGCTGGCAACACGTCTTGCTAATGAAAACGTTTTAATGCTGGTAGCGGCTTCGGCTATTAAGGTTGGCATGAGTAAACTCGCATTAACTGATATAAACAAATGAGGAGGATGACGGCTGCCATGTATTACATTAGCTTAAGTAATCCTGACACCTGAGATTAAGCAAATTCTAACATCACGCCATTTTCAGAAATAACATTAATCCTTCAAAAAAATATTATTTCTTTGAAAACATGAGGTTATAGGGAGAAATAAGGGAAAGATACGCAGCAGACGCGCGCAATGAGATCGTGCCCGGAAATTAATAATCTTTTAATAATAATTATCCCGCACCGGGCGCTTGTGGTGCAAAACTATTTCCGATTAAATGCCCTTCCTGTTTCGGGAGTGGTCGCTGGTGAAGTACAGACGTTATTTAATTAAGACGGCAATCATAAAGCGAAACTTAAATGTGAACCGTCAGTTTTTACATGCAGTGAGATCTTCATCACGTAAAACGGCTCGCTCCTTATTAAGACATTACGACAGAGAATGCGCACCATGTTGAAGTACAGCCAGCTCCAGGGAGTCTGCAAACTGGAAGGTAATCGCCTTGGCCGCCCTTACCATCGGCTGCCGGGAATGTTTATCAGCAAATTCGACATTCTGGAGTCGAGGCTCAGCCATTACTTTCTCAGAAAGCACCGTTCAAACGTCAGCTTAAAAAAGATCGCCTGCACCATGGACGTGAAAAATAAGCGTGCCGACGTGCTGGCTTCGCCGGTAGGGAATCTGGCGTTTGATATCGATCGCCCGCTGCTGTTAACCATTCTGAATAATTTTTACGGTCTGGATGCGCATTTCGATGAAAACAGTAAAACCGACCGGCCGCCAACAAAAACCGAAGCGCGGTTGCGTAACCGCCTGGCGCTGGATATTTGCCAGATGCTGTTTAATGAAGAAACGCTCGGCCTGCCATTAACCGTTAAGGCCGATAACAGCCATATTCTGACGCAGTGGGCGTATCAGATTGCCTTTACGCTCAATGAAGATAAGCAGAGCAGTTTTTATATTCTGCTGGATAACGCTCACACCGATTTTATTCTCAACGCGCTGCGCAAAAAAGAGAAGCCGCAGGTTGATGAAGGGGCGGCGACGCGTAAATCGAAGCAAAAAGCGATCATGACGCAGATTATTAATACCCTGCCGTTAAGTCTCGATGTGAAAGTCGCGGAAATTAATATGAACGTCGCGGATTTAACGCTGATCAAGGCAGGCGATATTTTACCGATTTCGCTTGCGGATAAATTCCCCGTCGCTATCGGACAATCAGCCCTGTTCAGCGCGCTGATCGTCGAGGATAGCGACAAACTGCTGTTGTCCGACATTACTGAAAATATCTCTGAGAAGTCGTATGAATAACCACGAAGATCTGCTTGAAGAAGGTTTTGAATTAGCCAGTCACGACGAGGCGGCTCCACAGCCTGTTGCGCCACTGGTGAAAACTGCCGCCAGAGGCGCGCCGCTGACCGATTCCATGGCGCTGCTGAAACGCATTCCGGTCACCCTGACGCTGGAAGTCTCCTCCGTGGAGGTGATGCTGGCGGATCTGCTCAGCATCGACGATGACACGGTGATTGAGCTGAACAAGCTGGCGGGCGAGCCGCTGGATATCAAAGTGAACAACATTCTGCTGGGAAAAGCGGAAGTGGTGGTGGTGAACGAGAAGTATGGATTACGGGTGATCGAGTTCAACACGCGCGATATCAACGAACTGACGCCATGAAACTGCGCACGCTCTTTACCCTGCTGACGGGTGCGCTGCTGCTGCTCTCGCCGTCGGCGTTTGCGCAGGGTGGTGAGATCCCGCTCTTCAGCGTGGTGACGCACGGGGATACCCAGGCGCTGAGCGTCAAAGTGCAGATCCTGATTCTGATGACGCTGGTGGGGATGCTGCCAACCCTGCTGCTGATGATGACCAGCTTTACCCGTTTTATCATCGTGCTGTCGCTGCTGCGTCAGGCGCTGGGGCTGCAACAAACGCCGCCCAACCGCATTCTGATCGGCATCGCGCTGGCACTGACCATGCTGGTGATGCGCCCGATCTGGCTCAACATTTACGATCACGCAGTGGTGCCGTTTGAAAATGACGCCATCACACTGCCGCAGGCGCTCTCCACCGCCGCCGCGCCGCTCAAGCGCTTTATGCTGGCGCAAACCAACAAAAAAGCGATGGCGCAGATCATGACCATCGCTAACGCCCATGGCAACGCCGCCGATCAGGATCTCTCCATCGTCATTCCGGCGTACGTGTTAAGCGAGCTGAAAACCGCCTTCCAGATCGGCTTTATGCTCTACATCCCCTTTCTGGTGATCGACCTGATCGTCTCAAGCGTGCTGATGGCGATGGGGATGATGATGCTCTCGCCGCTGATCGTCTCGCTGCCGTTCAAACTGATGGTGTTTGTGCTGATCGACGGCTGGTCGCTGACCGTCGGCACCCTGACCGCCAGCATTCGCGGACTCGGCTTAGGCTGACAGGAGGCCTGTGATGTTAACCCTCGACGTGGCGGCGGATATCGTCGCCAGCGGCATTAAAGTGGTGATTATTCTGGTCTCCGTGCTGGTGGTGCCGAGCCTGCTGGTCGGGCTGTGCGTGAGTATTTTCCAGGCGGTGACGCAGATTAACGAGCAGACGCTGAGTTTTTTACCGCGCCTGCTCGTCACCCTGGTGGTGCTCGGCGTATGCGGCAAATGGATGATCGTGCAGTTAAGCGATCTCTGTACGCACCTGTTCACCCAGGCCGCGATGCTGGTGGGCTGAAGATGGCGCTCCGTGACATCAATCAGTTCATCAACCTGGTGTGGGCGCTGTGGTATCCGTTTGTGCGCATCATGGCGTTTTTCCAGTTCAGCCCGGTGTTTGACAGCAAGGCGCTGTCCGTGCGCCTGCGCATTACTCTCTCGTTTGGCATCGCCGTGCTGCTCGCGCCGTTAATTCACGCCCCCGTCCCGCAAGGGCTGCTGACCCTGAGCACGATTGTGTTAACCCTGGAGCAGATCCTGTGGGGCTTTCTCTTCGGCCTGATGCTGCAATTTGTCTTTCAGGCGCTGCAAATCGCCGGGCAAATCCTGTCGTTTAATATGGGGATGAGCATGGCGGTGATGAACGATCCGAACAGCGGCGCGTCCACCACCGTGCTGTCGGAGTTCATCTATATCTATGCGGCGATCCTGTTTTTCGCCATGGACGGGCACCTGCTGCTGGTGAGCATTCTGTTTAAAAGTTTCACTTACTGGCCGATTGGCAGCGCACTCAGCGCGCAAACCCTGCGCAGCGTGAGCCTCGCGTTAAGCTGGACATTTGCTTCCGCAACGCTGCTGGCGCTGCCGACCACCTTTATTATGCTGGTGGTGCAGGGCGGATTTGGCCTGCTTAACCGCGTTTCGCCCGCGCTGAATCTCTACTCCCTCGGCTTCCCGGTCAATATGCTGGCGGGCATGGTGTGCTTTGCCGCCCTGCTCTATGTCCTGCCCGACCATTTTTTACACCTGGCGAATTTCGTTTTAAGCCAGTTCGACGCGCTGAGGAATGGTCATGGCTGACGCCAGCAGCGACGAAAAAACAGAAAAGCCCTCCGCGCAAAAGCGTCGCAAAGCGCGCCAGGACGGGCAGATCCCGCGCTCAAAAGATATGGGGCTGGCCGCCAGCCTGTTCGCGGCCTTTATCGTGCTCAGCAACAGCTTTCCGTGGTACCGCGATTTTATCCGCGAAGCCTTCACCACCGTACACCAGTACGCGCAGCACATTAACGACCCGGATATTCTCGGTCAGTTTTTGCAGCACAATTTGCTGATTATGCTCAAGTTTATTCTGACGCTGGTGCCGATGCCGCTGGCGGCGATCGCCGCCTCGCTGGTGCCGGGCGGCTGGCTGTTCACACCGAAAAAGCTGCTGCCGGATTTCAGCAAAATCAGCCCGCTCAAAGGCATCGGTCGCCTGTTTTCCGGCGATCACCTGGTGGAGACCGGCAAAATGATCGTTAAGAGCGTCATCGTGCTGGTGATGCTTGGCCTGACCCTGCGCCACAATTTCAGCGGTTTTGTCCATTTACAGGAACACTTCTTCACCCGCGCCGTCACCGATGGCCTGTCGCTCTACCGCAGCGTGATGCAGAACTTCGTCATGCTGTTTGTCTTCTTTGCAGTGATCGACATTCCGCTGGCTAAGCATCTGTTTACCAAAGGATTAAAGATGACCAAACAGGAAGTTAAAGAAGAATACAAAAATCAGGAAGGCAGCCCGGAGTTAAAAGCCAAAGTGCGGCGCTTGCAGCGCCAGATGGCGCTGGGACAGATCAAGCGCGTGGTACCGAAAGCCGACGTGGTGATCGTCAACCCCACTCACTACGCGGTGGCGCTGAACTACGACACCGCGCGGGCCGCCGCGCCCTTTGTGGTGGCGAAAGGCACCGACGAGGTGGCGCTCTATATCCGGGACGTCGCCCGCGAACACAAGGTTGAAGTGGTCGAGTTTCCGAAGCTCGCCCGCGCGGTCTATTACACCACGCAGATCAACCAGCAGATCCCTTTCCAGCTTTTCCGCGCGATTGCCCACGTGCTGACTTACGTGCTGCACCTTAAATCCTGGCGCGCCGGGATGCAGGACAAGCCCGAACTTAACCGTCATATTTCCATCCCTAAAGAGGTTCTGAAACAGGATGCAGAAAACATTTAAGCAGATGCTGACAGGTCTGCGCGCCGGGCATCTCGGCGTTCCGCTGGTCTTACTGTGCATTCTGGCGATGGTGATTTTGCCGCTGCCGCCGATGCTTCTGGACGTGCTGTTCACCTTCAACATTGTGCTGGCGGTGCTGGTGCTGTTGGTGAGTGTCTCCACGAAACGCCCGCTGGAGTTCAGTCTGTTCCCGACGGTGCTGCTCATCACCACGCTGATGCGCCTGACGCTCAACGTGGCCTCCACCCGCGTGGTGTTACTGTTCGGGCATGAGGGCGTGGGCGCAGCCGGTAAGGTGATCGAATCCTTCGGCCAGGTGGTGATCGGCGGCAACTTTGTCGTCGGTTTCGTGGTGTTTATCATCCTGATGATCATCAACTTTATCGTGGTGACGAAAGGCGCGGAGCGTATCTCTGAAGTTTCAGCGCGCTTTACCCTGGACGCGATGCCCGGCAAACAGATGGCGATTGATGCCGATCTGAACGCCGGGCTGATCAACCAGGCGCAGGCACAGGCCCGGCGCAAAGAAGTCACCAGCGAAGCCGATTTCTACGGCGCGATGGACGGGGCCTCGAAGTTTGTGCGCGGCGACGCCATCGCCGGGATGATGATCCTCGCCATCAACCTGATCGGCGGCGTGTGCATCGGGATTTTTAAATACAACCTCAGCGCCGACGCGGCCTTCTCTCAGTATGTGCTGATGACCATCGGTGACGGCCTGGTGGCGCAGATCCCGTCGCTCCTGCTCTCGACGGCGGCGGCGATCATCGTCACCCGCGTCAGCGACAGCGGCGACATTGCCAGCGAAGTGAAAAAGCAGCTGCTGGCGACGCCTGCGGTGATCTACACCGCTGCGGGAGTGATGTTCATCCTCGCCATCGTGCCGGGGATGCCGCATCTGCCATTTTTACTCTTTACCGCTCTGCTGGCGTTCACCGCGTGGCGACAGAGTAAAAAACCCGCCCCGGCGGAGCAGGAGGAGCAGAACCTCGCCACGCTCAGCAAAACCCTGACCGAAAGCAGCGAGCAGCCGGTCAGCTGGGACACCATCCCGCTGATTGAGCCGATCAGTTTAAGCCTTGGCTACAAGCTGGTGACGCTGGTGGACAAGGCCAAAGGCAGCCCGCTGACCCAGCGTATTCGCGGCGTGCGGCAGGTGATTTCCGATAACAACGGGATGCTGCTGCCGGAGATCCGCATCCGCGAGAACTTCCGCTTAAAGCCGACCCAGTACGCCATTTACATCAACGGCATTAAGGCCGACGGCGGCGATATCCCGGCGGATAAGCTGATGGCGCTGCCTTCCGGGGAAACTTACGGGGAAATCGACGGCACGCTCGGCAGCGATCCGGCCTACGGAATGCCGGTCACCTGGATCACCGCCGCGCAAAAGGCCAAAGCGCTGAATATGGGTTATCAGGTGATCGACTGCGCCAGCGTGATCGCCACCCATCTGAATAAAGTGGTCGGCCACTATATTCCTGAGCTGTTTAATTACGACGATGTGACCCAGTTGCACAACCGGCTGGCGGCGCAGGCTCCGAAGCTGGCGGAAGATCTCAACGGCGCGCTCAACTACAGCCAGTTGCTGAAGGTCTACCGCAGCCTGCTCATTGAGCGGGTATCGCTGCGCGATATTGTCACCATCGCCACCACGCTGGTCGCCAGTAGCGCCATCACCAAAGATCCGATTTTGCTGGTGTCCGATGTGCGCCTGGCGCTGCGCCGCAGCATCACCCATGGTCTGGTGCGCAATCAGGAACTGGCGGTCTATACGCTCAATAACGAGCTGGAAAACCTGCTGCTGGGGGTAGTCAATCAGGCGCAACAGAGCGGCAAAGTGATGCTCGACAGCGTGCCGGTCGACCCGAACATGCTGAGCCAGTTCCAGGAAAACATGCCGCAAATTCACGAGCAGATGAAAGCCGCCGGAAAAGAGCCGGTATTGCTGGTGGCACCGCAACTGCGCCCGCTGCTGGCGCGCTACGCGCGGCTGTTCACCAGCGGGCTGAATGTGCTCTCTTACAACGAAGTACCCGATGAACTGGAGCTGAAGATTATCGGTACGCTCAGTTAAATTCAGGCCGCGCACAGGGAAGGGGTCAGGGAATGGATAATAAAGACGGGCAGGAAAAGAAGACGTTACCGGTTTATAAAACCATGGAAGAATTTATGCGCGCGCACGATGTGGCCGAGAAAGATCCCCTTCCCCCTCCCCCACCTGCCACCGACATGCCCGTGCTGGTGTGCAGGATTATTATCCTGACTATTCTGCTCGAAATACTTTTGCTGTCGGTTTATTTCGTTTGTGCGGGGTGAGGGAATTATTCAATGCTGGCTCTATGCAGCAAGAATATCCAGTGCCGTCTGGCGAAAGCAGGTATAAGCATCTTCCCAGGGAACGTAGCGATTACCAAATATCATTGGCGTAACAAATTGCAAATAACGCTCCTGATAAACAGGATTACTCGCCAGCTCTTCGAGTCCTAGGATGAGTTCTTCAACAGGTGATTTGCAGAACTCGGGATACTGGGCTCCGTAACGGGCAATATCCTGTTCAATACAGGCTTGCACAAAGCGCTTCAGAGCAGGAATATCGGCACCCTTTTCTCTGATAATACAAAAATTATCGTAGATATGGCGAACCAGTGATTCATCCACCGTTCGTTCTACATGACGCTTGTTTGCAGCCGATCTACGCAACATCGCAATTAGCTTTTCAGCCTGCGTGCTGGTGATAGTGGCACTGGGAAACGCGTCAACTTTTTGTCCCTTGTTTGTTAAATCCATTATTAACGAGCTAATATCGCGGTTTTCTGCTGGCTCAAGCAATTCTGTTTCTATTAACTCTAATTTTATAAAGGGCCTCAAACAGGGAGACTGCAAATAAACCTGCGGGTAACGCACCGGAATTTCATTATAGCGAAACTCATCACGTGTAATTTTTGGATAAGCTGCATCCAGGCTAAACGTAGCTGAAGCGTTAATTAATTCACTTATGTTCTGAACAATATTTCTACGGATGTTTTTACGTTGAGTTCTGGAGTACTGCTCATAGAAACGGGCAACTGGCACCAGTTTAATGTCCACATCCTCTGACATCCGATTCAAGGATATTCCCGCTTTTGATAATGCCGTTCCACCAGAAAATACCAGTTGATGCGTATTAAAAGCCAGAGGTTGTAACAGGCGCAATAACTCAACGATGTAATAATCTTTCTCTACAATTGCAACCGATTCAATTCCCAGCGCATCCGCTGCGTCTGGAAATAAATTTATCAAATCATCCATTTAACTTGCTATTCCCTATCGATAATACTCTTTTAAAACGTGTTGACGTTTTGATTTCCATTGAGGCAGGGATCTGAGTGGATTTACCGCTATTATAGGCTTTCGTTGCGCCTGACAGACGGTATTTCACCTTCAGACGATCCAGCGCTTCAATCACGACCGCAGCAGAACCACCAGGGGCTGCGGGCATTAATTTACCCGTGATCGCATTTTGTCGCGCTTTGGTGTAGACGCCATAGCCTACTTTCAGTAACTGCCCTTCCTTGACCAGCTCACGCAGTACCCGACCCACTTGATCGTAGCCTGCCAGATCTTTGAAATCGTCACGAGTAAAAACATAACGCTTTGAGCGTCTCAGTCGTGACTGAATCCGAGCTTTTATCGTCATGCTGCCTCCCGTTGATCGTTTCTTAAGCATAGCAAACATACGACATTTTAAACAGCAAACATACGACACAAAACTATCTAACTGTGTCGTATGTTTGCTGTTACACCCACGCCAATTTCCTGAAGAATTACAACACCGTATTATCCATAATTATCCTTCTCCCCCCCAGGTAGTGCTGTTGCCAGAACTCATCGTCGAGATAGCTTATCTGGATGCGTTCTCCGGTGCGCGGGGCCTGGATAAAGCGTCCGTTGCCGAGGTACACGCCCATATGATCGGCTTTGCCGTGAGAGTGGATCTGGAAGAACAGCAGATCGCCACGGCGCAGGTCGTTATCTGCAACATGGCGGGCGCGGCGGTAGCGGTACATCTCATCGGCGGTGCGCGGCAGTTTCGCCGCCAGTTGGCTGTTAAAGGCGTAATAAACCAGCCCGCTGCAATCAAATCCCTCCTCCGGCGATTCACCGCCCCACACGTAGGGTTTACCGAGCTGGCGCTGTAAGTTGCGCATGATTTTCTCGGTCACCGACTGCACATGATCGTTGTTCACCAGCCCCGTGCCGTCCTGCAAATGGTGTGAGGTCATGCGGTATGGCGAGACAAACCAGTCCGGATGCTGTTCCAGGAAGTTCCGGTTTTGCGCCCGCAGTTGCGCTTTAGCATGCGCGTCACCGCGCACAACTGGCGTCGTGTGGTGGCTGGTACGGGCCTTCGCCAGCAGCAGGCGGTTGTGCATACGCTGTTTTGCGCCGTAACTGTGCGATTTTTTCGGGGCAGATTTAGTCGTGTGGCCCGTCGCGCTGACGGGCAGAGAAATGATGCTGGCGGACGCGAGAAGCGCCGTCGCCAGCCAGGATTTAACATGCATAATGGCTTACTTGTCGGTGCGCCGGGTCAGGGATTGATCCAGCTTGCGGGCGATGGGCTGCACGATTTTTTCGCCCTGCGCGCCAAAGAACTGATACAGCGTGTCCGACGCCGACCGGGTTAACACCATGATCTCAATGCGGCGGTTATCGGCACTTTCAGGGTGGTTCTGGTCGATCAGCATCTGATCGGCCATCGCGCTGACCTGCATCACTTTATCCATCGGCATCCCCGCCTGCTCCATCACGCGTCGCGCCGACAGCGCCCGGTCACCGGAGAGGTTCCAGTTGTTATAGGCCTGGCTTTTATACTGCATGGCGTCGGTGTGGCCGGTGATGATGATTTTATTGTCCAGCGAATCAAAAATCGGCGTCAGTTCGGTTAACAGCGATCGGAAAAACGGCATGATCCGCGCGCTGCCACGTTCAAACATGCTGCGGTTCTGGTTATCTTTAATCAGAATGCGCAGGCCCTGCGGGACGATCTCCATCTCCAGGTTGCTTTCCATATGCGCTTTCAGCGCGATGTCGTTAATGCTGGTCGCCAGCTCGCCCAGTTCGCGGGCCGATTTCTGCTTTAACAGCGCCATTTTTTGCGTGGTATCGAGCGCTTTCTTCGCGCTCTCTTCGTCCACCATCGCCGGGGCGGTTTTCGCCGTTTCCTGGGCCGTCGCCGGGCTGGTGCGCGGGCTGCTTTTGGTGGTCAGTTTTTTCCCCAGATGATTGAGCGGGGCCATGCCGCCGCCGCTGAATACCGAGTGGCCGTGCAGCGCCGCGACGATGGTTTCACGGTCGGATTTGCTCACGCTGTTAACGATCCACAGCGTCATAAACAGCGCCATCATGGCGAGGGTGAAATCGGCAAAAGCGACTTTCCACGCCCCGCCGTGATGCCCGCCGTGATTCTTTTTGATTTGCCGACGAATGATGGTGGTGTGTTTATTCCGATCGCGTCGGTTTGACGGTCTCATTAGTCTTCCTGCTCCAGCATCGCATTCACCCAGGCATCCAGATTGGCGAAGGTCGGTTTTGACGCCAGGTGCAGCAGCTTGCGACCCGCATCCACCGCCAGCAGCGTCGGCTTACCGCCCGCCTGCGCCACCAGTACGGTGCGCACGCACTCCAGCAGCGAATGTTCAGCGCGTGCCTGTTGTTCCATGGCGTTAGCCAGCGGGTCCATAAAGCAGTAGCAGAAGAAGACGCCGAGGAAGGTCCCCACCAGCGCGGCCGCCACTTTCAGGCCGATCAGCGCAATCGATCCGTCGATGGACTGCATGGTGATGATGATCCCCAGCACCGCCGCGCAAATGCCAAAGCCCGGCATCGCTTCGGCGGTACGCTGGAGCGAGCGCGACGGGGCCATCAGTTCGCCTTCGATGGTTTCCAGTTCCTGA
>Ga0302349_1001498_pt1 | contig 17772 bp, 25 predicted proteins | sample PhyAR1_FD_202176 | JGI IMG/M metagenome (GOLD analysis project Ga0302349, IMG submission 202176) | Leaf surface microbial communities from alfalfa plants in UC Gill Tract Community Farm, Albany, California, United States - DLSL A.R1... | ecosystem: Host-associated > Plants > Phyllosphere >...
AATTTGAACGATTCGCACTCGATGTCTCGGCACTACAAAGCAATTTAGTTGTAGGGTTCTCATGGAGAACTGGTATTACTTTAGGGGATGAAAATCCAGCGTACTCAATGTGGAATCGGCTGAAAGATTATAGGGTTGAAAAGAAACTTGAGCCTTTTGATCTAAAAGATTCATCTAAATTAATTAATAGTTTCGAGCTAAATACAGGGTTTAAATTAAATAAACCTTTACGCACGCGTCTTATTCAGCAAGCTCAAGGTTATCCATGGTTATTGAAAAAGCTTTGTATTCATGTATTCAAAAAGCTAAAAGGAGGTATCTCACAGGATCAAATGTTGGTTAGTCAACTACAGATCTCAAATTTATTTCATGAGGATTTAGATAGGCCTGAAAAACAAAATTCATGTTTAAAATTTGTGGCAAAGAACTCTCCGATTAGTCAATATGAAGTTACTAAAGAGTTTGGGAGTGATACTGTTTTAGAGCTAATTTCAGATAGGATGGTAATTAAAACAGGTGAAAAATTATCAGTGTATTGGGACGTTTTTCGAGATTACTTGAAAGGAAATGACCTTCCAGTTATACCATGGTCATATATGCCATCAACATCTCCGAAAATGGTTTTGTTAATTCTTGATGTTGTAAACTCGTTCAAAACCATTAGCTTGGATGAACTGCAAACTAAACTAAAATATAGTCGGGGAACATTAATAAATGTTTTAATGGATTTGCAGTATTTTGTTCTCATAGACAGAGATTTAAATGGGAATATAGTTTGTAAACAGACTATCACAAATGTCCCTGAGTTTCTTCGTGAGCATTTTAAGAGTCATAGTGTTTTGTTAGAATTGGCAGAGAATATTGTTGATGCCGATTTAAGAAGAGTTCCTATCGATAAGTATGAATCTATAATAGCCCATACTTATAAGAATAAAGACGGTGGTTATCCTAAGTCTTATAGTTCAAAATTATTGGCTTGGTTACAATTTACGGGGCTGATAGCGGTTATCGGGAAATCTGTGGTTATATATGATGGCGAGTTGTTTTCCCCAGCATTTGGGGTGATTGATCTAGATAAAAGAGGGGCACGTAATAGAAGAGGATCACTTTTCTTAGCTGCTACTTCGCCAGAAAAAACACTCGAAGTAGCCGAGTATCTGTGCGCCAATAAAAAAATGAGCCATTCATTCATTCAGGCGAATAAACATAGGAATGCAGTGCAGGATTTAATTTCTTTAGGTTTTTGTTCTCGACAAGATGATGGTGTGGTGATAAATAATAAAATAGAAGTTATATTAGAAAGCATCAGCCTTGAAAGGGCTTTAGCTAGGTTAGTCACTGAATCTCCAGCTATCAAAATATTAAATGCTTATGTAAATAAATTTGGCGATGATGATAAAAAAATGATGGGGGCAGCACTAGCAAAAGAACTTGAGAGAACATGGACACCTGCATCTACTACTAGATATATTTATGCACTAATGAGATATCGAAATTTCGCATTGGAAACTTTATAATTATTAGATCATAGGGCGAAAGCCCTATGATTTTACTTTTACACCCCACCATGACATCAATTCTCTGCGTTGTTCTAAATAAATAGAACGATTATACGCCCGCCGTACTTCATTTTTATCTATATGCGCTAAAGCTGATTCTATAATATCGGAATTAAAACCAGACTCGTTCAACGCTGTGCTAGCTATAGAACGAAGCCCATGAGCAACGAGTTTACCTCCATATCCAATACGTTTAAGTGCTGCATTTGCAGTCTGACTATTCATAGGTTGCTTAGGGTCATTCCTACTGGGGAAAACATGTTCACGATGAGCACTAATCGGTTTCATCACTTCCAGAATATCTAACGCCTGAGGCGATAAAGGTACAATGTGTTCACGCTTGGCCTTCATCCGTTCGGCTGGAATCGTCCAGAGTTTGGCATCGAGATCGATCTCTTCCCATCGAGTACCAGAAGCCTCAGAAGGGCGCACTAGGGTCAGGAGCTGCCACTCAATAAAACAGCGAGTCGGAACAGACAGATTCGACATGACCAGAGAACGCATCAGCTTAGGTAATTCTTCTGGTCGTAGCGTGGGCATATTCTGCTTTTTGGGTTTCTCAAATGCCATTCCAACACCTGATGCCGGGTTAGCATCAATCAGGCCGGTGTTGACTGCGTAAATCATTATTTCGTTAATGCGCTGGACCAAGCGGCGAACTGTCTCCAGTGCCCCTCGTGCCTTGATTGGCTCAAGTGCATCAACAATCGTTCTGGCCTTTATCTCCTGTACGGATATCGCACCGATTGCCGGAAACACGTCTTAAGCCAAAGAACGCCAAATATCCTTTGCATAATCTTCTGTGAGACTTCTGCTTTTTATCTGGAACCAGTAAGCAGCTACTGTTGAAAAAAATGCTGTCTAACTAAATCTGGCGTTGTTCTGACACTGGTTCCTGTTGCTACTGTGGATCTATGCCATGCGCGAGCGTGGTTAAGTGCTGGTCGCCTATCTGACGAGTTGCTACGACAGTAAGGCCAGAATATTACCCGAGACTTAAATTAGTTCTACTACCACTAACCGCACGTTGATAGCGGAAGCGCCAGAGTTTTTTTACCAGTGGTTTTGACGAGTAAGAATGGGTCATCACCATTATGAAGGGTGACGTCTTTTTCACGGGGTTAGCTTTGAGGATCTCGTATGTTAGTGAGGGGCCGTGTGATGCGTGGCATGTCTGGATCCCTTCCAACATTGGTCACGTTTAATGGAGCTCAGTAGGACGTGTAGTTAAACGTGCACCAATTTCCTCTGGACTCAGCCGGTTGTTGTCGGACAATCCCAGACACAAAAAAGCCCGCCAGGTTTTCACCTTACGGGCTTTCAGGACTTCATCTCAGGCTCTGGTGACCATCGACAAAGGATTTTGGTGGAGCTGGCGGGAGTTGAACCCGTGTCCGTTTTTCTTTAAGCGGCTGAAATATAATATCTTATAACACGCTTATTTTTCTGCGGCTCCTTCACGGCTCCTTTTACGTCCCGCCACTGACCAGCTTTGGTCTTTTCTCGGTGTTGCCGTCGTACTCCTTCAGATAGGATCCGTAATGCCTGAAAAGCATCTCTGGTCCTTTATGCCCCATCTGTCCAGCGAGCCAGAAAAGGTTAGCCCCCTGGCTGATGTGACGAGTCGCAAAAGTATGACGGGTCTGGTACGGATTTCGGTACCGGATCCCCGCCTTACGTAAAGTGGGCACCCATGCTTTTTTTCGTATTGCATCGGCGCTCGCCCATGGCTTATTTGTTTTCGGATCCTCAAAGATGGTTGCGTCTTTCATAAATGTGAAGGTCTTCTGGGACGCGAGTACCGCCATAGCCGAATCGTTGAGCTCGACTTTACGAGTTCCAGCTTTTGTTTTGGTTCCCTTAATAACGCCGACAACGCTCGCGCTCTGCACGTGGGCCGTTTTGCCGATAAAGTCGATATCGCGCCAGCGCAGTGAGCAGAGTTCTGAGCTGCGTAACCCCGTCTGAATGGCGAACATAAACAGATTTTCCCATTGCTTGTTGCCAGCGGCAGACAAAAGAGCATCCACCTCTGCGGGGGAAAGCGGATCGACAATGTAATCGCTATCAGCACTTGTTTTATCACTTTGGTAGCGCGATGCGGTTACCAGAGATACCGGGTTAATTTGTAGTACGCCATCGGTAACGGCTTCATCAAGCGCAGAACGCAGGAATGACAGCTGATTGCGTATGGTTTTCAGAGTTGTTGTCCGGCTTTGTATCCATGCTTTCATCGCAGCTGGAGTCAACTCACTGGCCGGGAATGAATGTAAGGCAGCCAGTGCACTCCGGCATTTTTTATAACCACCGATCGTAGAAGGTGATAATTTTCGCGTCTCACATATGCCAATGTATTCATCAAGGTACATTTTGACAGTCTTACCGGCAGCAGCATTACCGAATATTTTTAATCGTGCTGATCGCGGAAAATACTCAGCATATACGAAGGTACCGCGCTCAATTTTATTGTGGATTTCGCCCAGTGTCCGCTCGGCATATTTGAGGTTTTTACTGTTCACTTCCAGATTGGAAAGGGGTTCACGACACTTAACCCTTTTGTATGTGAAAGTTATATTTATCGTCTCTCCCTGGCTGTGTTTCCTTACGGTCACGCCGCGCGGAAGTTTTGGCGATTCTTTCTTGCCCATTTAGCGACCTCACTAAGATCTATCCATCTTTCCTTAACGCCTTCCACTTTCAGCACCTGAACACCTTCCAGCCAAACGCCACGCTGTATACGCTTGTTTATGGCCTCAGGCGACTCGCCAGTTTCTTTGCAATAAGTCGAGATTGGTACACAATCGAGGTTCAGCATAGTTTTCTCCACTTAGCCCGGCTGCACCCGGGCGTTTAACATTATTGGCTGGTGGCAGGAATTAACCGCTGCCAGATTGCCGAAACGTACTTTGCCTGATGCCGGGCATCAGCCAGGGCATTATGCAAATCGCCTTCAAAAGGTATTTCGTATCGCGGGTTGAAGCCCACCGCGCGCCCAAGCGCCACCATCGTTCTCACGTCTCGATCATTCCAAAACTGCCAGGGGCAGTGAAAACCGTGGCGCTCAAAGGTCGCCCTCAGAATGACGTTATCGAAAGTTGCCCCGTTCCCCCAAACCTGCAGGCTGTCCGGAACGCAATGATCATCAATCAGTCGAACAAGCCCGCCGATGGCATTGGTGATGTGAACCCGGTTGTCACTGGTTATTGCCGCTCGCGCTTCAGCGCTTTGCTTCAACCACCACAAAATAGTGCTGGGGTCGGCAACCGCGTTAAAAACCATAGACGACTCCAGATCAGCAACAGCATAGTATTCCGGTCCCAGCTCGCCGGTAGAGGGTTCAAAAAAAACAGCACCAATCGTGATGATCGGGGCCGTGGGCTTGTTGCCCATGGTTTCGAGGTCAATCATTAAGTGGTTCATTGGATATGCTCTTTATTCGAAATTAACAGCACGTAGGCTGTATTTGCCATATACAACTTTAAGGTTGTTTTGCCAATACACCTTCATCCCTCGTGGCCTACCTTAAATGACTTAGCGGCGATGACAGCAGCTAGGCGTGCAGCTGCAGCTTTTTGTGCGGCCACGCTGGCAATGACAGTCGGCCGCTCTTTTTCGGTATTAGCGCAGATACCTCCCCAGTTCGAGATGAGGAAGAAATCTTCCAGTTCCGCCGCGGTAGAGTTCAGCGCCAGCTCTTCCAGCATCAGCACGATCCCGCGAGGATGGTACTGGCTAAGCAGAGACCGCATGGCATAGCCGAATGCGTTAATCATCACTGCGTGGAACTGGATGTACTCCCGCTTATATTCCGCCTGATTGGTACCATTGCGCACCCAGTCAATGCCGGTCAGGCCAATCCAGCTCTGCCAGATATCATGCACGTCTTCCTGACGCGGCGGCTCTCTGCCAGCGTTAATAAATTTGGCAGTCGCATCGCTAAGGGCTTTGAAGCTGACCCAGAGGTCGCTTTTGCACGGCACAATATTGTGCTCGAAGTCGACGATCTCAGAAAAAACGGAGTGAGAGGTCAGGAACGACACCATACTCTGAGCTGTTTCGTTGCGCCCGTCATACGCCATATTGATGGCCGCCGACGGCTTTGACACGTTGTTGTTGATGTCCGAAAAGAACTGCTGGCGCGTTTTTAGTGGCAGCTGGTGCGTCAGCATCAGGGGAACGCTAATCGGCTCGCCAACTTTTCGGCAAAACTCGGCAATACCTGCAGCGCGGTGCTGGCCATCAAACAGCTTGATCTCCGCGTCCATTGGGAAGCGCACCACGCCGACGTTAGTATTACCGAACTCTTCGAACTCGATCTCTGAGTTGCAGTTACCTACCAGCGGCGGAATGATGTACGGCTCTTTATTCTCATGAGCGTTCACAAGGTATTCGTAAAACTTCCGCACGCGGGCTGGGTTGATCTCACGCTGGGAGCGCTCAAGGGTGCTGCCCACGTTATCGGAAGCCAGTACGCGCGCCAGAGTGCGGCCAGGGACGGACATCAACAGAGTGAGCGTGCCGCCCTGTAATCCCCGCGAAGCCGGGAACTCGAAGTAGTGTGTCATTTTGGTGCTCATATAACCTCCCCGGCGCGCAGCTTGGCGGCGAACTCACGTAACTCATGCACCTCTGCGCTCTTGGACGCAGCGATTGATCCAATGGCGTGAGTGTCAGGATGAAGTGAGAACAATTCTTTGCTTTTTCGATCGGCAAACATCTCCACACCTTGCGCCCGCTGCTCGCGATCCTTTTCTGTGCTACTCAGTGCAGTAATCGCACCTATGTGCGCCAAATTTAGCGCCTCCAACCGAGAGGCCATTTCCCGTACCAGTTCAGAATAAACGCCGGTCTGCTTGATGCTGGTGGAGTAGCTGTGCGCCGTTCTGACCAGCTCAATGATGGTCATTTTTGCCAGTTGCTCTTTCATTGGCGCGCCTCGCTCAGTTCATTGAAGCGGTTCATGAACAGCCCATAGGCCTGGCCCGGGCGCAGTGGTACCACCTGAATCAGATCAGACGCGGGGATGCCCTCAAGGATCAGCCACGGTGTACCATCATCAATCTCCAGATCGCGGCGTTCGGTCGCCAGCATGGTGAGATCTGCATATTTGACCAGGTCGGACTGATGCAGGGGCAACCCGAACTTAGAGCGGATCAGATCATCAACGAGCGTTTCGATCCGGCGGTAGTCCGGCAGCAGCCTTTTGAGCGGCGCGGGGATGTCCTGGCAATACGCTTCAGCGGCATCATGCAAAAGTGCTTCAAAGGCGTATTCCTGCGGCACTATCTGGCTGCACAGAACGGAGTGCTGCGCCACGCTGTAAAATTCCGGCAGGTGACCGGCAAAGCGGCAAATATTAGAGAGGGCAGTGGCGATGTCCTCAATATCGACATCGTCTGTTTGCGCGTTCAGGTAATCAAAATGCTTACCGCTCAGGGTTTGAATAAAGGACATCGTTAGTTCTCCGTGTTATTTCGCGCTGCACCGCGTCGAATTTTGGATGCAGCAACCCAACCCATTGCGATGGGGTAGTTGCTGCAGACTTTTTTACGCTGCTGGTTTTTGGTCTTGCGGTTCTTTATAAGAGAGGAGGTGGCACAGGCCGTTTACCACCTTGCTGAACTGGAACAAATCTGCACCTGCCTGATGACGCCATTGATATGCATGGTCATCTTCCGGATTGAAGGTAAAATCCTGGGTATCAATGCGGCGGAAATGGAAGTTTTCCGTCAGCAGGAAATACATACCCGCACCTACGAGCTCCATCTGGTCAACTGTAAATCCGCTATTCAGGCTCTCGATGATCTCTGCCGCAACTGAATTATGTTCAGCCGAATAGCGAATGGTTTCCTTCTGATCTGCGTGTCTTGAGAGCTGGATATAGTCACCAACAGCGAAACCATCGAACGCTTCGCTGTTACCGGCCAGGTGATTCTGCAAGCGAGTTGTCAGGCCGTTCTTTATGTCGCTGATATGGATCGTTTCGGTCTTAACTGAACCAATTACCTTAATCAGGAGACCGCAGGCCAGCGAAGCAATATTTTTGTTCGAAGTGTTGATCACCAGAAGGTTATCGGCGGAGTTATACAGCGCCAGGATGAGGGAGGATTTAACGAAAGCCTTTTTGCACAGATCGACTTTCACCTGATCAGCAATCTGGCGGCGCTCGACACGCTTAACTTTTTCGCCTCTGAGTAGCTCAATTTCGTTAACGCGCTCCTGCGTTTCGCGAACTACAACCTGTGCCGGTAATATTTTCTGATCATGGCGAATCACGATCGCATATCCGCCAGTAAGCGGTGTTACCAGTTCGCCTGTAACCGGATTTGGCACGAATGACGCCCGGGAAAGCTCGGTTTCGCCAATATCGCTGTAGGGCAGCTCCAGCAGGTGACCCTCAACTGCTTCAATGCTTGGCAGCTTAGCCCGATAAACTATGGCGCTGCGGAACTTGGATAATTTCATTGGTTAGATCCTCTGCACAAGGGGTTAGTTTCTCCACACAACACAGAAGAGCACCTGCGGTCGGGGCCGCCCGGGTGGATTGGGTTATGAGCCCGTCGCCCGGTGATGCTCTTTTGTGTTGGGTAAAAAAGTGCGGCGCCCTCACGGGATAAGATCAGACGCCGCCAAAGTAGCAACACAGCGATTACGAGGCCAATGTGTTCAGGTTTGTTAAATTCAAGAAAGAGATGCAACGAATTCAGCAAAACTGAGTGCTTCTTCGCCCTCAGCTAGGCCATCAAAATATTCTTCGTATGCCTTTTCCATCCTCTTACCCTCATGTATCTATGGCGTAACATTCAGCGAAGCATCCCCATCTTCATACGCCTGGGGCGGCTACTTCGTGGGCGTCCTGCCTGTTCGCTGTTGATGCTTGGATTATGCGCATGAGAATAAGTTTAGTCAACAAAGAATAATAAAAAGTATTCCCGTGGGATTTTGTCCACGGAAGGATTGAGTGATTTTTTTTGCAGAAGTTGCTATATCGTGCTTATATACTGGATAGGTATACAGTTAAATTTGCCTGGTCGATAACAGATTCACAGGCGAGAAAGGGGGGCAGTATGGGGACGTGGTTAGTCAGAACAGAGGCTGGAAAGTTTGATTACTCTCCAGCTTCTGACAGTGAGGTGGTTCACTTATTCAATTCAGGGATGAAGACTTGCATTATTGGGCCGACCACATCTTCTGGTGACCGTACCGATGCCAATGGGATCCGAGGGTCGTCTACTGATAGAAAACCTACTCCATCCCCTGATATGTGATACCTGAAGACAGAGATAACACCAGAAATAGAGGTGAGAACGAGGTCATTGTTGGCTGGCTTCTGTTGCGGATTCACGATCACCACGGCCCCGGTTGGAGCTTGAGCTATCCCTGTGTTGCGCTTGATAAAATATGCACGATAGTGGTCAGGCACCTCAGCAAACCAGGTAACTACTTCGCCGGTATCTCCGTTCTCGTCATAAACCTTTACCAACTTCGATACATCGACCTTTTGTAGAGAGGAATCGCCACCACCATACATAGAGCCAGCCCCATTGATTAGCCAGTCTGCGCTAATCCCTAATGCTGCGGCCAGCTTACCGCTGTGCTTGGAGGTTTTACTTCCTCCTGCCAGAATTTTAGAAATAACAGATTGTTCAATACCCGCAGCTTTTGCGAGTTTTGTCTGGCTATGGAAGCCAGTTTCCGTCATGGCCTGAGCCAGTCGTTCGCCTAGTGTTTTCATCCTTCAAAGTTATTCCTGCAAGCATACCCTGTCAAAGTCGCTAGCGACTTGCATAAATCTATTCCCTAAAGCATAATCGAGAATAATTATGAAGGAGGGAATAAACCCATGAATCACGTTATCGAGAAAGCTATCAACATTGCTGGGTCGCAATCTGATCTGGCAAAGCAGGTCGGCGTTGGCCAGTCCACGGTAAGTAAGTGGTTAAACGGCGCTGAAATCAGCTCCCGATACATTTCGGCACTCGTCAAAGCAACAAACGGTGAAGTTACTACAGAGGAGATTTTGAAGTCTCTGCCATCTTCGTCGCCGGTAAATCCTAACCAAACGGCAGCATAACCGTAACTACCAAAGGAAAACGATCATGGTAGACAGCATCAAGGCAGCAATTACGGCTATGTGCAAGGCCCACCCGGGCGGACGCTTGGGCATGGCTGCTGATCTCGGTATGAGCATCGACACGTTTCACAACCACATGTACCAGAAGTGCGGAAGCCGATTCTTTACCCTGGCTGAGCTGGAGCGAATGGAAGACCTCTCAGGTATTTCCATGCTGGCGGAGTATGCCGCCGCGCGTGTCGGGAAATTGCTGGTGGATGTACCCAGGCCGGAAAGCGTCGATAACGTCGATCTTTATTCCCTCGCTATGCAGGCGAACGCGGCAAAAGGGCTGCTGGCGCAGGCGCAGATAGAAGCAGCTGGTGATGGGGTGATAGACCGTCACGAGAGGAAAAAGCTGTCTGAGCTATTCCGTAAAACCATCCGGCACCAGTTCCATGGGTTCATGGGGTTTATGGCGCTATACGGAGTTTCGGATCAGGCGGTCGATTTGTTCGTGACATCCAGAAAAGGTGACGCCCCGAGTGTGCAGCTCGAGGCGTCTGGTGCGTCATTTCAGTAAGTGGAGAACTAACGCATGAACAGTTTAAACCGATTCAGGCCAGCTAAGCAATTTCGTTGCCGTCCGCTGGTGGGTAATGCCCCGTTCGGCTACGACGAAATATTACGTACAGCCGACGGCAGCCACAACTACCAGCCAACTGAAGAACTGGTAGGCGCATTTTCCGCAATGAACGAGAAAGGGCGTGATGAGTGGAAGAACTTGACCGGCGGTACCGGGATCACCGGGGGATTGAAGTGCACGTCATTGGTTATGACCGGGAAAAGCGGCAGGTCATCTTCATGCGCAGCGGTTACCCGCACGAGTGCATGCAGCCTGTTGAGCGGTTCAGGGAGAAATTCAGAAGGGTGGAAGGATGAGCACTAAATTAACCGGCTACGTCTGGGACGCATGCGCCGCTTCAGGCATGAAGCTCTCCAGCGTGGCTATCATGGCCCGTCTGGCAGACTTCAGCAATGACGAGGGCATCAGCTGGCCTTCCATCGGCACCATTGCCCGTCAGATTGGCGCGGGCGAAAGCACCGTGCGTACCGCGATCGCGCAGCTGGAAAAAGACAACTGGCTTTCGCGTAAACAGCGCCGCCAGGGAAACCGCAACGCGTCGAACGTCTATCAGCTGAACGTGGCAAAGCTTCAGGCTGCTGCATTCTCTCACCTGTCAGAATCTGACCCGTCAAATTCTGACGCATCAAAATCTGATGCATCAAAATATGACCCCTCAAAATTTGAGGCATCAAAAAACAGGGCTGGCGGCAGTTTTGACCCGTCAGAATCTGGCGGGGATCCGTCAGTAAAATCAACTACAGATCCACAAGTAAAACCAAAACCCTCTTGTCAGGTTGCGGGGCAACCCGACCGTGAGGTTTTAATTACTGATCAGGCCAAACAGGTTTTAACCCACCTGAACCAGAAAACCGGATCCCGGTACCAGGTCTGCAAATCCTCGCTCGAGAACATCCGCGCCCGGCTGGGTGAGGGCTTTACCCGTGAAGAACTGGTTCTGGTTGTTGACTACAGCACAGCGAAGTGGGGCGAGGACCTGAAAATGGCAGAATACCTTCGTCCTACCACTCTGTTTCAGCCGACAAAATTCCCGGCGTATCTGCAGGCGGCGGCGAGCTGGGAAAAAGCCGGGCGCCCGGTTCGTGAAAACGGGCAATGGGTCAGCACCATGGTGGCCCGTTCCAGCTATGACAACGTCGATTACTCGCAGATTCCTGAGGGGTTCCGGGGATGAGTGAATCAGCAGCGTCAGCTTCACGCACCTGGCAGCGTCCGTTCCTGAAATGGGCTGGTGGCAAATACCATCAACTGCCTGATATTGATCGTCTGATCCCTGCCGGGTTGCGACTGATTGAGCCGTTTGTGGGTGGCGGTTCCGTGTTCATCAACTCCGTTAAGCACAGTTCCTTCCTGCTGGCGGACGTTAATGCGGACCTGATCCACCTCTATCAGATGCTGGCCGTGGCGCCGGAGGCCGTGCTACGGCATGCCCGCCTGCTGTTTGGCTTTATGAACAGCGCTGAAGGTTATACCGCTGTTGCTGACGAGTTCAACGCGCAGCTGCTGGGCGGGCCGGAGCGCGCCGCCGCTTTCCTGTACCTGAATCGCCACTGCTTTAACGGGCTGATCCGGTACAACCTCGCAGGTAAATTTAACGTCGGTTGGGGTAAGTACCCTAATCCGTATTTCCCGGAAAAGGAGATCGAGGCGTTTACAGCGCTGGCGCATAACTGCGTATTCATGAACGCGGGTTACCGCCGCACACTGTCGCTTGCTGGTGAGGGTGATGTCGTTTACTGCGATCCACCTTACGAGCCTTTACCAGGCACCAACGGTTTCACGAACTACGCTCCTGGCGGATTTAACTGGGACGATCAGGTCGCGCTGGCAGAGTGTTGCGTTGCCGCCCACCAGCGTGGCGCCGCAGTTGTGATCAGTAACTCCAGCGCACCACGTATCACCGAGCTTTACGCGCAGCATGGCTTTGCGATGCATCACGTTCGCGCCCGCCGTTCAATATCCAGCAAAAGCAGCACGCGTGAAACCGCAAATGACATCGTTGCAGTTCTCGGAGGGATGAGCAGTGGGAAATAAACCTTTAACCGTTCGCCAGCGCGAAGTGCTCGATCTGCTGGTGGCTTTCCAGAAAACGCACGGCTACCCGCCTTCGCAGAAAGAAGTTGCCGACCTTATGGGGGCATCCTCACCGAACGCGGCCACTGACATGTTGCGCGCACTCCAGCGTAAAGGCGTGATCACCCTGGTGCCGGGTGTAAGCCGGGGCATCTCGATTAACAGCGAGAGCGCAGAGGATGTAGCTATCTCATTACTGCGCTCGCTGGTGGCTGGCGAGAAAGATGCCCGGGAAGAAGCGATCGCCTTCCTCGAAATGCGCGGAGTTGCCGTATGAAACTGACGCTGCCATTCCCGCCGAGTGTTAACACCTACTGGCGCGCCCCGAATAAGGGGCCGCTGGCCGGGCGCCATCTCATCAGCGCCGCCGGGCGCAAATATCAAAGCGATGCCTGCGCGGCGATCATTGAGCAGTTGCGCCGCTTACCTAAGCCGTCAGCGGAAGCCGCTGCGGTTGAAATCATGCTGTACCCGCCGGACGCCCGCCGCCGGGACATCGATAACTACAACAAAGCGCTGTTCGACGCGCTGACGCACGCTGGTGTATGGGAGGACGACAGCCAGGTAAAACGTATGCTGGTGGAATGGGGGCCAGTGATAAAGAAGGGAAGGGTAGAAATCACGATCAGCAAATTTGAAACCGTGGCGAGTGCAGTCGCCGAATAAGTGGAGAAGAGCATGAACGAGTTAATCAACGTAACCAGCGCGCTGACGATGTCCAGCCGTGAAATTGCCGATCTGGTGGAGTCTCGCCACGACGATGTTAAGCGATCAATCGAACGCCTGGCTGAGCGAAGCATTATTCAACTTCCGCCACTGGCGGATGTTAAAAATCACCTCAATCAGACGGTATCCGTTTACCTGGTGAACAAGCGTGACAGTTATGTCGTTGTGGCGCAGCTGTCGCCCGAATTTACCGCGCGTCTGGTTGACCGCTGGCAGGAGCTCGAACAGACGCAGCAAATCCCTGTGCCACAATCTCTGCCTGATGCGCTTCGCCTCGCTGCGGATCTGGCAGAGCAAAAGCAGAAGCTGACGGCAGAGCTGGCCGCCGCGGCGCCGAAGGTGGAGTTTGTAGATCGCTACTGTACTGCCAGCGGATCCATGTCGTTCCGTCAGGTGGCGAAATTGCTCGGTGCCAAAGAGCCAGAGTTCCGCCTGTTCCTCATCGATAACAACATTATGTACCGGCTGGCGGGCACGCTGACACCTCATCATCAGCATATCGATCTCGGTCGGTTCGAAGTTAAAACCGGCACTTCAGCAACCACCAATCACGCATTCAGCCAGGCGCGCTTTACGGCAAAAGGCATCAAGTGGATCGGCGGCCTATGGGCTGAACATCTGGCGAAAGGAAAAGCGGCATGAGGGCACTGCTCAAACCGGTCGTTGTCCGGGAGCTTGGTGTGGTGATGTTCCGTCCCGGAGCAGAGTTGCTGGCGCACTTCAGCCGCGGGCGCATGTTGCTGGAGAACGAACCGGAACGTCTGGCCGGGTTACCGTCCGGGCAAATCCCGCCCGCCGCGCAGCCGCTGGCAGAAGATCCGATGCTGGTACCGGTGTTTGAAAACGAGAAGGTGATCGCGCGCGCCGGCGGCATGTCTGGGCTGGAAAACTGGCTGATGCGCGGCGGTGAATGTCAGTATCCGCACGGCACCTATCACATGGAAAACGTGACGGCATTTCATCATGCGCCCGGCGTGATCCGCGTCTGCTGGCACTGCGATAACACACTGCGAGGCCAGTCTACCGAGCGCCTGGCGGGCATCGCCCGGACGAACCTGGCGCAGTGGATCATTGAGTTCGTACGAATGGCTCTGGGCTTTGATGATACCCACCAGCTGACGATCCCGGAGTTGTGCTGGTGGCTGGTGCGTAACGATCTGGCTGACGTTATTCCCGAAGAGCTGGCGCGCCACGCGTTGCGCCTGCCGGTGGCGACCATGCCGTCGGTGTATCGCGAAAGCGAGCTGGTACCGGCGCCGGCGGCCACCAGCATCATTGAGGAAAAGGCGAAGCAGGTGCTGGCACTGCGTATCGATCCGGATTCGCCGGAATCCTTTATGCGACGCCCGAAGCGTAAGCGCTGGGAGAACGAGAAATACACCAGGTGGGTAAAGGCGCAGCCGTGCGCCTGCTGTAGCAGTCCTGCTGACGATCCCCATCACGTCATTGGCTACGGTCAGGGCGGAATGGGCACCAAAGCGCATGACCTGTTCGTGATACCGCTGTGCAGAGCGCATCACGACGAGTTGCACGCTGACATGAAGGCGTTTGAAGAAAAATATGGCACGCAGCCCGAGCTGCTGTTGAAGACATTAGACCGCGCGCTGGCGATCGGCGTACTGGCGTAAACGGAGTGGAGACCGCGATGAACCTCGAATCATTACCTAAATTTTATTCCCCGAAATCACCGAAGCTGAACGACGAGACGCCAGCCACCGGCGGAGACGCGCTGACGATCACCGATGTGATGGCCGCCCAGGGCTTTGTTCAGGCTCAGGCTTCACTCGGATTTAATCTCTTCTTAGCCAAAATGGGGATCCAGGATCCACAGCCTGCTATAGAAGGCCTGTTTAATTACGCGCTGGCGCTGAGAAACCCTGTGCTGAATAAGCTTAGCGATAAAGCACGGCATGAAATCGTCGGCTGTCTGGTCCGGTTCGCGTACGCTGATTATTCCCGATCTGCCGCCAGTAAAGTTGTGTGTGAACACTGTAGCGGGGAGGGTGTTCGCCGTTCCCTTCAGGACGTCGTAAAGCATCCCGGTGTGAGAGGCGTTGAAGCGAAGGTAAAACAAGAAGTGGTAGAGGAACTGTGCGAACACTGCAACGGGAAAGGAGAGGTCAGCACCGCCTGCCGCGGTTGTAAAGGTAAAGGTATCGTGCTTGATGAGAAGCGTACCAAGCTGCATGGCGTGCCAGTGCAGAAGATCTGCGGTCGCTGCAATGGTCACCGCTTCAGTCGTGTTCCCACCAGCTTGGCCCGCGCGGTTGTGGAACGACTGGTGCCGGATTTGACAAAACACCAGTGGTATAGCGGTTATGCTGAAGTCATCGATAAGCTGGTAACAAAGTGCTGGCAGGAAGAAGCTTATGCGGAGAAACTTTTACGCAAAGTAACAAGATAGAAGCATTATTTTGAATTTTAGCTACACAATGCTTGCAAAATTCGGAAAATGCGGTTAGGCTTTTTCCAACGATGGGCGTTATATATCCAGCGTTACTAAACCCGCTTCCGAGCGGGTTTTTTTATGCCAGCAATTCTCCGCGCCACGCTCGGCGCACTTCAACCACAGAGCCTTTCAGAGGTGAGCCAGAGTGATGGTCGGTGTGACCCTCTCTGTGGGCTGACCATTTCTGAGCGCTGGCTCATCCCCTAAAAGGAAAGTCACCATGTTTGGTATCTTCAAAAAGAAAGCCCGTAAAGCCGTTGTCGAAGTAAAGAAAATGGAAAATCGCGATGCGGTCGAAGCTACTGTGTGGGGCGCTTACTCCATAGCATATGCAGACGGTATCTGTGATGCGAAAGAAATCGCCGTGCTGGAGAAAACCATCTCAGCATTACCAGCATTCGCGCCGTTCGCCGGTGAGATCGCGCAGATGAGCAGCAACATTCGCGCACGTTACGAAGCATCGCCGCGTTCTGCTAATGCCCAGGCACTGCGTGAACTGGCAGACGTGGCTGGTACTGACGATGCCGTTAATGTTCTCTGCCTCTGCCTGGACATTGCCGATCATGATGGGATCGGTGAGGAAGAAGAGGTGCAGCTGAAGAAAATCGCGCAGGCGCTTCAGTTGCCGCTGGATCAGTACCTGTGATCGGTAAGCTCCGCTGGGCAGCCGCTGCGGTACTGCTGTTCCTGGTGGTGGCGATCGACTTCACGGGAAAAATGATGTCGATCCTGGCAGACGGCGTGCTGGTGGCCGGAGCTATCGTATTACTCTGGCCGCTTGTTAAAGCCAGCAAATAACACTTTGTAAAGGGCACCCGCAGGTGCCTTTCACAAATTGTGATAAAAGTGAGATTTTAGAAAAAATTTCATTATGTTATTTTCATCAAACTCGGTCGCTGGCTATTATTCAAAACGAATAAAAGAGTACACATGGCAGTACTTTTTATGATGAGACAGTTACAATAGTAGCGGCCACCTCTCATCCTTGACCAGCGCCCCAATCGCTGGTCTTTTTTTATCCGCTATTAGCTCAACTGGTATGAGCAAGGAGTTTCTGCCTATGCGATTTGGGGGCGAGTCCTTGATGGCTGACCATTGACTAAGATGATGAATTCGAATTAATGTATTGATGTGGTGAATCCCCCTGTGCGGTGGGGCGATCCAGGATATGCACATATGCATCGCGGGTTCTGCGTACTGGCGCAGGCTCACCGGGAGGCACCCGGCACCGCACCTAATTGTTTTCTTATAGGCCTGCTCTTACGAGCGGGCCTTTTTTATTTCCCCTCATCTGAGAGGATCCACAGCAATGACGAGGGGGCTAAATGTCCGAACCTGTATCCGGATCTGTTGCAGCTGCGAGTGCATTAACGGGGGCCAGCGTTTATGGATTGCTGACCGGCACTGATTATGGTGTCGTGTTCGGCGCGTTCGCTGGTGCCGTTTTCTACGTGGCCACTGCAGCAGACCTGACGATTTTCCGCCGATCTGCATACTTCATCGTTTCCTATTTTGCCGGAGTATATGGTTCCGGGCTGGTGGGCTCCTGGCTCGCAAGCATGACCAGTTACAACGACAAGCCGCTTGATGCACTGGGCGCGGTGCTCCTGTCCGCCGTTGCTATCAAGACACTCACGTTTTTCAGCGAGCAGGACCCGCTGACGTTATTGCAAAGGTGGAGAGGAGGAACCAATGGTAATAAGTGATCCTCTGGTGCTGACCAACGTAATGACATGCACCGCGATTGTTCTGCGCCTGATGATGTTCCGTAAGCCGGGCGGAAAACATAACTGGTGGGCGTCCTGGCTGGCGTACCTGATCATCCTGGCGTATGCCTCGGTGCCGTTCCGCTTCTTGTTCGATTTCTATTTCCACGCCCACTGGGCAACCGTCACCATCAACTTAATCATCTGCGCCGCCGTGTTCAGGGCACGGGGTAATGTGGCGCGGCTGTTCTACGTTCTGAGGCCAGAGTGATGCAGACATTAAATACGCAGCGCAAAGCGTTTCTGGATATGCTGGCCTGGTCAGAAGGTACCGACAAGCCTGGACAACCCACCCGCAATCGTGGTTATGACGTGAGTGTGGGTGGTACGCTGTTTACCAGCTATGCGGATCACCCCCGCAAACTGGTTACGCTTAACCCGAAACTAAAATCCACGGCCGCCGGTCGTTATCAGCTCCTGTCCCGCTACTGGGATGCGTACCGCATACAGCTCGGCCTGAATGATTTCTCCCCTGCCAGCCAGGATGCAGTGGCACTGCA
>Ga0302349_1001499_pt1 | contig 17772 bp, 14 predicted proteins | sample PhyAR1_FD_202176 | JGI IMG/M metagenome (GOLD analysis project Ga0302349, IMG submission 202176) | Leaf surface microbial communities from alfalfa plants in UC Gill Tract Community Farm, Albany, California, United States - DLSL A.R1... | ecosystem: Host-associated > Plants > Phyllosphere >...
TCGAGGCCGAGGTCCTGAACCCCGACACCTTCGCGGCCCAGGGCAACGACGTGAAGAACTGGTTCGGCTCCGGCCGCAGCTATTTCACGTTCGACACCTTCTCCGCGTGGCCGCAGTTCATCCGGGAGCAGACCTCCGGCGAGGACTTCTCGATGGCCATGCTGCGCACCCCCGGCTACGACGGATCGTCCGGAACGGCCGTGTCCTGGCTGGGCAACCCCACCTACGGCATCTCCGCGATCCGGCAGGACGCCGGGGACCGGGCCGAGGCGATCCTGAACGTCCTGAACTACCTCGCCGCCCCGTTCGGGACCGAGGAGTACCTGTTCCGGATCTACGGCGCCGCAGGCGTCCACTACGAGCTCTCCGGCACGGACCCGGTCCTCACCGACCGCGGGGCCAGCGAGACCCAGCTCGGCTTCCGCTACCTCGCCGATTCGCCGTGGCCGATCTACGTCCCCGGCAACCGTCGGTCCACCCAGAACTGGTACGACGGCCAGAAGATCGCGGTCGGCCAGGGCAGCGCCGACCCGACCCTGGGTCTGTACTCGGAGACCAAGTCCACCACCGGCGGCAGCATCGACGGGCGGATCAACGACCTCACCAACGACATCCTCCAGGGCCGCAAGCCCGTCTCCGCCTGGCCGGAGGGCGTGAGGGCCTGGAAGGCCGACGGCGGCGACCGGATCCGCGACGAGCTGGAGAAGGCCCTCGCCGATCGAGGCGATTCGCTCGCCTGAGAACACGTCCGGGCACCGCCGCTCGGCCCGATGAGAGGAAGACCCATGTCCCCTGCACCCACCTCCCGACGCGCCGTCCTCCGCGGCGCCACCACGGGCGCCGCCGTCCTGGCCGCCGCCGGCATCGGTGCCGGCCCCGCCCACGCGGGCCCCGGCCGCGCCGGGTTCACCAACCCCGTCATCGCCAGCAACCATCCGGACCCCGGGATCCTCGCGACGGCGGATTGGTTCTACCTGTACTCGACCGCGGGGAGCATGGGCCACATGCCCGTGCTCCGCTCGCGCGACCTGATCAGCTGGGAGGAGCGCGGCAACGCCATGCCGGTCATCGCCGCATGGAGCACCGCCGGCCGGCACTGGGCACCGGAGGTCATCGCGCACGGCGAGCAGTTCCACGCCTACTACACCGCGCGCGACACGGCCTCGGGCCGTCAGGCCGTCGGCGTCGCGGTCGCGGACCACCCCGAGGGCCCCTTCGTCGACGACCGCGAGGCGGCGCTGCTGGTCCAGGCCGAGGAGGGCGGGGCCATCGACCCCTCGCCCTTCCGCGACGAGGACGGGCAGCTGTGGCTGCTGTGGAAGAACGACGGCAACGCCGCGGGCCTGCCCTCCTATCTGTACGCCCAGCGCCTGTCCGAGGACGGCTTCGCGCTGGTCGGCGAGCGGATCCGCGTGCTCGAGCGCGACCAGCCCTGGGAGATCTACACCATCGAGGGCCCCGCGGTGATCTCCCACCACGGCCGCTATTACCTGTTCTACTCCGCCGGGGAGTACTGGAACGAGAGCTACGGCGTGGGCGTCGCGGTCGCGGACTCGGTCGCGGGGCCCTGGCGCAAGCTCTCGGACACGCCGGTCCTCGCCGCGAACGACGTCGCCGCCGGCCCCGGGCACGGCATGCCCGTGCGCACGAGGACGGGCCTGTGGTACGTCTACCACGCCTGGGACCCCGAGCACATCGGCCAGGACCCGGGCCGCCTGGTGTGGCTGTCGAAGGTGCGCATCGACGACGACGGCGTCCGCATCGACGGGCCGAGCATCGACAACCCCCAGCGTCCCGTGCGCTGATCCGCGGCGCCCGCGCACGCACGGAATCGGGCCGTGGAGGGCCGCCCAGCTGGTCATCGCCACCCGGGCGGCCCTCATCGGCTCGTGCGCGCACATGCCCACCGGCTCCTCGGGCGTCGGCTTCCCGTGACCGCCGTGCAGACCCGCGCCCTAGAATCGTCGGATCATGTGCCGCCTCTTCGCCCTCCACGCCGACCAGCCCGTCACCGCGAAGTTCTGGCTCCTGGACGCCCCGTACTCCCTGCGCTCGCAGTCGCGCTACAACGCCGACGGCACGGGGATCGGCTACGTCGACGAGTCCGGGATCTCGCAGGTGCGCAAACGGCCGGTGGCCGCGCACGCCTCCTCGGCGTTCACGCATGCGGCGCAGACGGTGCGGGCGCGCACCATCATCGCCCACCTGCGCCTGTCCAGCGGGACCCGGCACACCGCCCAGAACACCCACCCCTTCCTCATGGACGGGATCCTCCTCGCGCACAACGGCGTCCTCGAGGTCACCCAGGCGATGCGTCACCGGGTCGAGGAGCTGGGGGCGGCCCGGCATGTGCACGGCTCGACCGACAGCGAATGGCTCGCGGCGCTGGTCGCGGGGGAGTCCGCGGCGCACGCCGGGGACCTCCACGCCGGGCTGGTCGCCGCCATCGGCTGGGTGGTGCGCCACGTCCCGGTCTACTCGCTGAACCTCCTGGCCGCCCGCGAGGAGGAGCTGTACGCGCTGCGCCTGCCGGAGACCAACGAGCTGTGGGTCCTCGAGCGCCCCGACACCCCGCGGCGCGGGCCGCTGGACCAGAGCTCGGACACCCTCCATGCCCGCAGCGAGGATCTCGGCGAGGTCGACTCCGTCGTCATCGCCAGCGAGCCGATGGACGAGGACCCCGCCTGGCGCCTGCTGGAGCCGGGCGAGCTGCTGAGCATCGGCGAGGACGGCAGGGTGCGCAGCGAGACGCCGTTCCCGCGGCTCGCCCACCCTCTGCGCCTGGAGGACCTCAATCTCAGCGCCGCGACCTCGCAGATGCACGCCGCCCAGGACCGTGCCCTCGCCGAGCGCCGCGCCCGCATCGCGGCAGCCCGCGCGGCCGGCGCCGCGACCCCCGATTCCGCGCAGGAGATCTCCGCATGAGCACGCCCGCCCCCGACGATCGCCCCGCCGACAGCCCGACCGCCGGCGCCGCTGGTCCCCTCGCCGGCCGCCCCGCAGGCGTTCCCGCGGGAACGCCCTACCACCTCCTCGCGCACCTGCGCGAGGCCTGGGCCCGACCGGCCCGGCCCGTGCTCACCGCCCTCGTCGCGATCATCGCCTACGTCGTGCTCGCCTCGATCCTGCTGGTCGCCGTCGTCACTGTCCTCGCCCTGGCGCCCGGGTCGCCGCAGGAGCTGGGCACCCGCCTCAGTGACCCGGCGAGCCCGCTCGCCGTCCTCGTGACCCTGGCGATGGGAGCCCTGTGGATCCCCGCGGCGCTGATCGGGGTGCGCTTCGGCGGTTGGCGTCCCGTCCGCTGGCTCCTCGGCGTCGTCGGGTCCTTCCGATGGGATCTGGTGCGGTCCGCGGCGGTGCCGGTGGTCGCCGCGTCCGTGCTGGGGACGGTCCTCGTCGCGCTGCTGGTCGCCGGGCTCGGCGGGGGTGTCGCCGCGGAGCCCGCCGCCATCGGCCCGGCGATCCTCGCCGGCATCCTCGCGACGGTCCTCGGGATCGCCAAGGCCGTCGGGGCGGAGCTCGCGCTGCGCGGCGTGCTGCTGCAGGCGATCGGCACCTGGCTGCGCTCCCCGGTGCTGACCATCGGCCTTGCCGCGCTCGTCTCCCTGGCGGCCGCCAGCTATTCCGCACCCGGCCTCGTGATCGCCGCCGCGATGGGGGTGGCCTGCGGGTATCTTGCCTGGCGCTCGGGCGGCCTCGAGCTGCCGGTCCTTCTCACGGCCTCGCTCACGGCCGGCGGCGGCATCGTCGCGGTCCTCCTGAGGATCGTCGCCGGCAGCGTCGCGCTCGGGGCGGCGGAACCTGCCTCGGGCGCGCCCCTGGCGGCCGAGCAGCTGGGGCGCACGGCCACCGGGGCCGCCAGCATCCCCGGCGTCGCCTCCGCCACGGTGCCCGGTGCGATCGGCATCGGCCTGCTGGCCCTGGTCATCGCCGCGCTGCTGGGCCGATGGATCGGCCGGCGCGAGCAGCTCGCCGCGGCCGAGCCGGTGCGCCGCCCGGCCGATGCTCCCGCCCCGCAGCCCGTCGCCGTCTGACCCGGAGCTCGCCGCCATCTGACCAGGGACGATGTGCGGCAGTGCGGTCCCGGACGTTCCCGCGGGAACGTTCTGGAGGAGCCGGCGGCGTTCCCGCGGGAACGCCGTGACGTCGGCGAGGTCCGCGCCGGGCGGGGGTTTCAGAGGCCGCGCAGGTGCCCGACGTCGCTCACCCCGGCCACGGTCCATTCGCCGTTCTCCCGCGCACGCAGGTCCGTGATGCTCGCGTTCGCGATGGGCAGCTGCAACCAGGCGGCCGGCGGTGCGCCCAGCACCTCGCGGACGAACGAGCCCACCACGAAGGCATGCGTGACCGCGACGAGGACACCGCTGCTCCCCGGAGCGCTGAGGTGCTTCCACGCCGCGGCGAGCGCGACGCCGTCCTCGTCCCGCTCCTGCTCCGGCACGCCGTGCAGGAACGGGTGGCGGTGCTGCGGGTAGTCGCCCCAGCGCCCGGCCGAGGGACAGGGGGTGCGGTCCTCCAGGAGGTCCGCCTGCTGGAGGGGGCATCCCAGGCGCTGCGCGACCTGCTGCGCGGTCTGCCGGGCACGTCGCCGCGGGCCGTGGAGCACCTCGGTGACGCCCTGACCGGCGAGGCGTTCGGCGAGCAGGCTCGCCTGATGCACGCCGAGCGGGCTGAGGCCGGGGTCCTCGCCGTCGTGCCCCTCCGCCTCGGCATGCCGTACCAGCAGGATCCTGTCCATGCGGGCAACGCTACCGACGCGTCGCTCCCGTGTGGTGCCGCGACGCGGGCGTCAGCGCCAGCTGTGCTCGGGTGCGTAGCCGAGGACGGCGCGTGCCTTCTCGATCGAGAGCAGGGTCCCGGTGCCGGAGACGTCCCCGCGCACCTCGACGTCCGGGAAGACCTCGGCGATGAGCTCGGTGTTGTCCCGGGACATGACGGTGTCCGCCGCGGCGACGATGAAGCGGTCGAAGCCCGGGGCCGGGTGCTCGAGGGCCTTGCGCACGGCCTGGGCGCCGTCGCGGCCGTCGACGTAGCCCCACAGGTTCCACTTGCGCAGCGTCGCATCGGCGTCGAAGTCGGGGAAGCGTGCGTAGTCCTCCTCGTCCATGACGTTCGAGAAGCGCAGGGCGATGATCTTGAGCTCCGGGTGCCAGCGGGTCAGCTCGATCGCCATCTGCTCCTCGAGGTGCTTGGACAGCGAGTACGTCGACTCGGGCCGCGCGGCGTACTCCTCGTCCACGGGGATGTAGGGCGGCGGGGTGTCGAAGGGCAGGCCCAGCACGGTCTCGCTGGAGGCGGTGACGATGTTGGTGATACCGGCCTTGATCGCGCCGGTGAGCACGTTGTGGGTGCTGATCATGTTGTTCTGGAAGGTCGCGGTGTTGCTCGCCAGGCCGGGCGCCGGGATGGCGCTGAGGTGCACGACGGCGTCGAAGCCCTCGGGGGCCTGCTCGTCGATGCCGGTGAGAGCGTCGAGCACCTGCCCTGCGTCGCGCAGGTCGATCTGCACGAATCCCGATCCGCGCTCGCCGGCGCGGTCGAGGTTGACCACCTGATGCCCGTGATCGCGGAGGTCGCGGACCACCGTTCGTCCGAGCTTGCCCGAGCCACCTGTCACTGCGATTCTCATGCGTCCATCCTGCACCCTCGCCGGCCCGTGCGGGCCGATCCCACGGCCGGGTCGTCAGCTCGGGACGAGCCGGGCGAAGACGACGGTGTTGTCGAGGTGGTGGCCGTCTGCGTCGAGGTCTCCGCCGCAGGTGATGAGACGCAGCTCGGGGCCCTCCGTGCGGCCGTAGACCTCCAGGGTGGGGAAGCTGTCCTTCGGGTAGCGCGCCGCGTCATAGACCTCGAACTCGGCGATCGATCCATCGGCGCGCAGGACGCTGACCCGATCGCCCGGGGCCAGTGCGCCGAGGTCGAAGAAGACCGACGGGCGACCGCCCCAGGTCACGTGCCCTTCGATCACGGACGGGCCCGTCTCGCCGGGGGTCGGAGAGCCGTCGTACCAGGCAGGGAGGTCCGCGCGATCCCCGCTCGGAGCGAGGAGCTCGCCGTCGGTCCCCAAGCCGATGGGGAAGACGTCCTCCTGCACATCGATCGCATCGATGCTGAGAGTGACGGGTTCCGAGGCGGTCATGGGCCTCTCGGCCTCCGCACTCGACTCCGGTGCGGTCGGTGCGGCCGATGGGGTCATGTCGGAGGCGCCGGACGGATCCGCGGTCCTCGCGGGGCCCTCGGGATCGGCGTCGCCGCTCCCGGCGACGGGCTCGGCCTCCTCCGGCGCCTCGGAGGAGGTGCCGGAGCCGAGCGCCGGCTGAGGCGGGTCGCCCACCTGCTGCATCAGGCTGACGGCGACGAGCCCGGCGCCCACCACGGCGACCGCGCCGAGAGCGGCGGCCGCGAGACGGCCGCCGCTCCGGCGGGGTGATCCCCCAGCAGTCATCTCACTTCTGCGCCGGGCGTCGGCGCAGGGCGAACGCTCCGGCGCCCGCCGCGGCCATCAGACCCGCGCCGAGGGCGATGGCACCGGCGTGCTCGAGGCCCGAGGTGCTGCCGTCGCCCGTCTCCACGCCGCCCTGGGGCATCGCGTCCATCTGGCTCGCCACGAGCTCACCGCAGGCGGCGGGGTCCGTGGCCTCGGACGGCAGGTTCGGGTCGAGGTCGGAGGCGACGTCGCCGTCGTACGTGCCGCTGCCGTCGTGGTCGACGCCGTGGACGACGACCACACCCTTCCCGTCCACGATGTCGGCGGCGACCTGATCGCTCACCTCGAACGTCCGCTCGTAGGTGCCGCTGCCGACGGGGAAGCGCTCGACCGCGAGACCGCTGTCCGGGCTGGTGTCGCCGTCGGTGGTCAGCGAGGACACGATGTCGCCGTAGTCCTCGTGCGCGTCGGAGACCTGGAGGGCGCCGTCGGCGCCGTTGCCCTGCTTGTCCGGGTCCGGGCACTGGTTCTTCCCGCCCACGTGGATGTGCTGGGCGTGCGGGGCGCCGTCGAGGAGCCCGGCGGTCTCGAGGGTCACGGAGACCTCGTTGCCGTCGACGGCGACCCAGGCGGTGCCCGAGGCGCCGGAATCGTTGAGCTCGATCAGGTGGGCCTCGAGGGTCGCCGAGGCGGTCGCGTTGCCGTGGGTCCCCTCGTCATCGCCGTGTCCGCCGTGGCCCTCCGCCATGGCTGCGCCGGGCGCGCTCAGCAGCGCGAGCATCGCTGTCGCGGCGAGCAGGGGGACCGTCCTCGTCTTCGTCGTGCGCATCGTGCATCACTCCTTCGTCGAGCACCGGGCGGCCGGGTGCCGCCGTTCTGCGTGCACGGGGTGTTCGGAGCCGAGGTGGGGGGTGGATGGGTGCGAATCCTCATCCGATGCGTGGCGCAGGCGCCGGTCCGAAGCGTCGCAGCCCTACCGGGCAGATCTCTCGCTTCACATTTTACTTACTAGGTGAGATGCTGTCCGCATGTCTGCATCTTCCCGCCGGGCCGCCGCCCCCGCCTCGGGCCCTCCGGCCCTGCTGCGCATCCTCGTCCCGTCCCTGCTGGTCCTCGTCTGGATCGGCGTGTTCGGGATCGGCGGGATGAGCTTCGGACGGATCAGCGACGTCGCCACGGAGGACCGGGCCGGCTTCCTCCCCGCGAGCGCCGAGTCGACCCGCGTGCAGGACCGGATCAGCGAGTTCACCGGCTCCGAGGCGATCCCCGCGATCGTCGTCGTCGAACGCTCCGGCGGCCTGACCGAGGACGACCTCGCGGCGCTCGACGCGCTCGCGGCATCGGCCCCGGACCTGGCGGACGGCGCCACCGCCTCCCCGGTCATCCCCGCGGAGGACGGGGAGGCCGCCCAGCTCGTCATCGCGATCCCAGGGGATGCGGACGCCGGGGAGGTCGTCACGCTTCTCGAGGAGGACGCCGATGCGACCCTCCCGGCGGATCTCGACAGCTGGGTCAGCGGACCGGCCGGGTTCACCGCGGACCTCCAGGCCGCGTTCGCGGGGATCGACGGGATCCTGCTGCTGGTGGCGCTCGCCGTCGTGCTGGTGATCCTCGTGGTCGTCTACCGCTCCCCGGTGCTCCCCCTGCTGGTCCTGCTCAGCTCCATGACGGCGCTGTGCGCGGCGATCCTGGTGAACGTCAGCCTCGCCCAGGCGGGTCTGGTCACCATCAACGGGCAGGTGCAGGGGATCCTGTTCATCCTCGTGATCGGCGCGGCCACCGACTACTCGCTGCTGTACATCGCGCGCTGCCGCGACCAGCTGCGCGAGGACGTCGCCCCGGCGCGCGCGGCATGGCTCGCGCTGCGCGGGGTGCTCGAGCCGATCCTGGCCTCCGGCGGCACGGTCATCGTCGGGCTGCTGTGCCTCATGCTCTCCGACCTCGGCTCCACCGCCGCGCTGGGCCCCGTCGCCGCGGTCGGCATCGTCTGCGCGATGCTCACCTCCCTCACCTTCCTGCCGGCGATGCTCGCCCTCGTCGGCCGGGCGGCCTTCTGGCCGCGCGCCCCGCGCCGCGGCTCCGCTCCGGTCGCGCTGACCGGGGCCGATGCGACCGGCCCGTGGGCGCGGGTGGGCCGGCTCGTCGCCGCCGCCCCCAAGCGCGTGGCCGCGACGGTGGTCGTGCTGCTCGTCGCCGGATGCGGCGGGCTCACGTTGCTGCAGGCCGACGGCGTCCCCCAGAGCGAGTTCGTGCTCGGGGCCAGCCAGGCCCGTGACGGACAGGCGGCGCTGGACCGCCACTTCCCGGGCGGCTCCGGCACCCCGACCTACGTGCTCGCCCCGGCCGATCAGCGCGCCGAGGTCGCCGCGGCCGTCGCCGGGACCGACGGGGTGGAGGGCCTCGCCCTGGTCTCCCAGGACTCCCCGTCCGGGAGCCTTCCCGTGGACGCCTCCGGCGAGGTGGCGGCCGAGGCATCGGCCGGGCCGTTCGCCGATGCCCGGCCCACCGAGATCGACGGGCAGCTGCTGTTCTCCGTGACCCTCGAGGACCCCGCCGACTCCCTCGAGGCCGAGCAGACGGTCCGCGCGCTGCGCGAGGCGACAGGCCCGTTCGACGCGGCCGTCGGCGGCTCGACCGCGGTGGACCTCGACACCAACGAGACCTCCGCCCACGACCGCACCCTGATCATCCCGCTGGTCCTGGTCGCGATCACGATCATGCTGGCCCTGCTGCTGCGCTCCCTGCTGGCTCCGCTGGTGCTGCTGGCGACGACGGTGCTGAGCTTCGGCACGGCCCTGGGGGTGAGCGCGGTGATCTTCCGCCTCATCGACCAGCCCCGATCGGATCCGTCGGTGCCGCTGTACGCCTTCGTGTTCCTCGTGGCGCTGGGCATCGACTACAACATCTTCCTCATGACCCGGGTGCGGGAGGAGGCACTGGTCCACGGCACCCGCGAGGGCACGCTGCGGGGACTGTCGATCACCGGCGGCGTCATCACCAGCGCCGGCGTCGTCCTCGCGGCGACCTTCGCGGCGCTACTGGTGATCCCCATCCAGTTCCTGCTGCAGCTGGCGATCATCGTCGCCCTCGGCGTGCTGATGGACGCCCTGGTCGTGAGGACGTTCCTGGTCCCCGCGCTCGCCGTGGCGATCGGCGACCGCATCTGGTGGCCCGCCGCGATCTCCCGGCGCGGCCCCACCGCCCCCGCCCCCCGGAAGGACGCCTCCGATGCCGCACCCGCCCGCTGACCCCCGCCGCCCCTCGCCCGGGACGCCGCGGCGCGCCCCCGGCGAGCCGTCGCGCGGCCGGTCGCTGCTCATGCTGCTGGCCTTCGTGGGGGCGACGGCGATCGCCGCCGGCATCGGCGGGACGGCGGCCGCGGGCTCCCAGGAGACCTACGCCGCGCTGCGGCTGCCCGCCTTCGCGCCCCCGGCCTGGCTGTTCGGCCCCGCGTGGACCGTGCTCTACGTGCTGATCGCCGTGGCCGGCTGGCTCGTGTGGACCCGCGCCGGGGCGGACCGCGCCCTCGCGCTGTGGTGCGCCCAGCTCGTGCTCAACGCCGTCTGGACCCCGCTGTTCTTCGGCGCGGACCTGTACTGGCTCGCCTTCGCCGAGATCGTGCTGCTGTGGGTCGCCATCCTCGCCTGCCTGGTCGCTTTCCGCGCCCGGCGGCCGATGGCGGCGGTCCTGCTGGTGCCCTACCTCGCCTGGGTCAGCTACGCCGGAGCCCTGAACCTGGGGATCGCGCTGCTGAACTGACCCCCCGCGCCACGGCTCCGCTCGCGGCATGGCTCCCCGCGCCACGGCTTCCCGTGCCACAGCGGCCCGCATGCCACAGTGGCCTGCGCGCCACGGCTCCCCGCGTGCCGCAGCGTCCCGCGCGGCGCGGCCGGAGGAGGTGGCTCTCAGCGGCGGGCGGCGTCCAGGATGTTCCGCGCCATCGCCGGGAAGACGAGGGCGTGGAACGGGGAGATCGCCCGCCAGTACAGGCGGCCCAGCAGCCCGTCGGGGATGAACACGGCCCGCTGGCGGTAGCAGGTGCCGCCGCCCTCGGCCGGCTCTGCCGAGAGCTGCAGCCATGCACGTCCGCCCGTGCGCATCTCCGCCCGCAGGGTCAGGCGGCGCCCCGGGTCGATCCGCTCGACGCGCCACCAGTCCACCGCGTCGCCCACCCGGAGCGCGTGCGGGTCCCGGCGGCCGCGCCGCAGGCCCGGCCCGCCGATCACGAGGTCCACGGCGCCGCGGATCGCCCACAGCAGCGGGGTCGAGTACCAGCCCGAGGCCCCGCCGATGCCCTCGATGACCCGCCAGACGGCGGCGGGGTCGACATCGGCCGCGGTGAGCTCCCGCTCGTCGGTGTTCAGCGTATGGCCGGCCCAGTCCGGGTCCTCCGGGAGGGGCTCCTCGGGGGCGCGGTGCAGCGAGGCGTCGTCGTCCCAGCGCGAGGCGAGATCGCCGCGCCGCTGCGCGGCCAGCGCGGCCCGCACGGCATCGCGGTAGCGCATCGGCCCGTCCGCGGGCGCGGGAAGCACCTCCTGCGCCAGCGGTGCGCGGGTCACCGCGTCGTGCTGCATCGACTCCGCCAGCGGCCGCGCGATGGACAGCGGCACCGGCGTGACCACGCCGATCCACAGCCCCGACAGGCGCGGCGCCGGGATCGGCAAGCCCAGCACGCGGCGCCGCGGGAGTCCGGCGACCTCCGCGTAGCCCGTGAGCAGGTCGGCGAAGCGCAGGTCGGACTCGCCGCTGCCCACCCCGTAGGTGCCCGAGACGTCCCCGGGGGCGAGCACCGCCGCGGCGAGGTAGTGGAGCACGTCGCGCACCGCCACCGGCTCGATCCGGTTGCGCACCCAGCGCGGGGCGGGCATCACCGGCAGCCGTTCGGCGAGGTGGCGGATGATCTCGAAGCTCGCCGACCCGGCGCCGATCACCGTGGCCGCCTCCAGGATCGTCGTCGGCACGGCGCCCTCGCGCAGGATCTCCCCGACCCTGCGGCGCGAGGCCATGTGGGCGCTGAGCTCTCCGGACTGCGGATGCAGGCCGGAGAGGTAGACGATGCGCCGGACCTGAGCGCGTTCGGCCTCCTCCGCCATGATCCGCGCCATGCGGGCCTCCCGCTCCTCGAACCCGGAGCCGCCGGCCATCGCATGGACGAGGAACACCACCACCTCGATGTCCTCGAGGGCCCGGCGCACCGCCATCCGGTCCGCCAGGTCGGCGGGGACGACCTCCACGCGGTCGGCCCACGGCTGGGCCTCGAGCCGGTCGCGGCTGCGCCCGCACACGCGCACCCGGGCGCCGCGGTCGGCCAGCTGCGGCACGAGGCGCCCGCCGACGTAGCCGGTCGCGCCTGTGACCAGGACGTGCGGGGGCCGTGGCGCGGGCTGTGCGCTCATCGGCCGCCCGCCTCCCCGGTCGTGCCGGCGCCCGCGGGGCGGGTGCTCCCGCCCCCGTCCCCGGCGGCCTGCGCGCGTGCGGCGCGCAGGTCCTCCCCGGAGTCCAGGGCCGAGGTGGTCGGCACGACGCGCGCCCGCGGCGACCCGGAGACGCAGCAGGCCGTGCCGCAGACGTCCGCGGTGGGGCCGAACTCGGTGACCGCGCGGCGCGGGGCATCGGGCCGGATCCGCTCCTCGACGAGGTCTGCGAGCGCCGCGACGAAGCGCGGGTCCGTGCCCGGCGTGGCCACGCGGCGGAAGGCGAGGGAATGCTGCTCGGCGCTCTCGCGGGCCTCGGTGTCCAGGTCCCAGATCACCTCCACATGATCGCTGACGAACCCCACGGGGACCACCACCACCGCGTCGTGCGTGCCCTCCTCGGCGATCCGGGCGATCACGTCGTTGATGTCCGGCTCGAGCCACGGGGTGTGCGGGGCCCCGGAGCGGGACTGGTAGACCAGCTCCCAGCCGGGCAGGCCCGTCGCGGCCCCCTCGGTCGCCCGCCGCTGTGCGACGGCGTCCATGAGGTACCGGCAGGCCGCCTCGTGCTGGCGGACGTACCAGTTCGCGGGGCCGTCGGTGCGCTCCTCGGCCGGGCCGGAGGCGTCGGCCATCGCGGTCGGGATCGAGTGGGTGGAGAACAGGATGCGGACCCGCGCGCCGTCGTGGCCCGCCTCCTGCAGCTGCGCGAGCGCGTCGAGGATCCCGTCGGCCATCGGCGCGAGGAAGCCGGGGTGGGAGAAGTAGGGGCGCACCTTGTCGATGCGCACCGTTCCCAGCAGGCCGGTCTCCACGAGCGCCCGCCCGAAATCCTCGCGGTACTGCCGGCACGAGGAGTAGGAGGAGTACGCGCTGGTGGCGATGGCGAGGACCTCGCGGTGGCCGTCGGCGTGGAGCCCGCGGACCGCCTCGGCCATGGTCGGCTGCCAGTTGCGGTTGCCCCAGTGGATCGGCAGGTCGATGCCGCGGGCGTCGAGCTCCGCCCGCAGCGCCCGGATCAGGGCGCGGTTCTGGTCGTTGATGGGGGAGCGCCCGCCGAGGGCGCGGTAGTGGGCTCCGACCTCCTCGAGGCGCTCGTCGGGGATCCCGCGGCCGCGGGTGACGTTGCGCAGGAACGGCAGGACGTCCTCCTCGGACTCGGGCCCGCCGAAGGAGGCGAGCAGGATCGCGTCGTAGGGTCGGGGCAGGGCGCGCCGCTCGCGGGGCGAGGAGACGGTGGACTCCTCGAGCGGGGCGCAGAGATCGGCGGGGGCGGACGATGCGGTCATGGGTCCTCCGGGGCGGTCCGGTCTGGCGACCGGCCCGCCATTGAGTTAGAATTCCGAACAGTTAGAGACGCTACATGTGTGTGCGGGCCCTGTCCAGCGCACCCGATCCCGGAGAGTCCGATGGCAGATCTGCCCGCAGAGCCCCACCCCTCGAGCGGCTACTGGTTCCCGCCCGACGAGCCCGAGACCGCCTCGACCGTGGAGCTGCTCAACGAGCTGCGCCGGTACCGCTCCTCCAACACCCGCATGCGATCGCGTGTGGGCGACGACATGGACATGGGGGAGAAGGACCTCCTGGCCCTGCGCGCCCTGCTCGAGGCGCAGGCGGAGGGCCGGGTGCTGCGCCAGCGGGACCTCGCCCGGATGCTCGACATCCGCCCCGCCTCGGCCAGCGCCCTCGTGGACCGCCTGGTCCGCGACGGGCACGCCGAGCGGATGCCCCACCCGGAGGACCGGCGCTCCATCGCCGTGGTCCCCACCCGCCACGGGGACGAGGAGGTGCGCGCGACGCTGCACGACATGCACGAGCGGATGTTCGCGGTCGCCCGTGCCCTGAGCCCGCAGGAGCGGGAGGTCGTCACCGGCTTCCTGCGGCGCCTGAACCACGACGCCGCCGGCGAGGGCGAGCGATGATCTCCCCGCTGGACGCGCAGGCCGCGGCCGCCTACCGCTCCGCCGCCAGCTCGGCGGCCGCCGCGGTCATCGGCCGCTACTCGACCTCCTTCGGGCTGTCCGCCCGGCTGCTCCACGAGCCGGTCCGCACCCGGGTGCGGTGCATCTACGCCCTGGTCCGGGTCGCGGACGAGATCGTCGACGGTGCGGCCCGCGGCAGCGGACTGGGCGCCGACCAGATCGCGGCGAGCCTGGACGCCTACGAGGCCGCCGTCGAGGCGGCCCGGGAGACGGGGTTCAGCACCGACCTGGTGATCCATGCCTTCGCCCGCACCGCCCGGGAGACCGGGATCGGCCCCGAGCTGACGGCTCCCTTCTTCGCCTCGATGCGGATGGACCTCGAGCGCAGCGACCACACCCCGGAGACCTTCGCCCGCTACGTGCACGGCTCCGCGGAGGTCGTGGGCCTGATGTGCCTGCACGTGTTCGCCACCGACCGGTCCCCGGCCCCGGTGGAGCCCGATGCACGGCTGGTCGAGGGCGCCCGACGGCTCGGCGCCGCGTTCCAGAAGGTGAACTTCCTGCGCGACCTGCACGCCGATGCCGACGCCCGCGGGCGCGCCTACTTCCCCGGCATCGACCCGGCGCGGCTCACCGATGCGCAGCGCGACCTCCTGCTGGACGACGTCGACGCCGATCTCGCCGCCGCGCGGGCGGCCATCGTGCATCTGCCCGTCTCCAGCCGCGCCGCCGTGCTCGCCGCCCACGACCTCTTCGCGGAGCTCTCCGCGCGGCTGCGCGCCACCCCGGCCGCACGCCTGCGCACCCGGCGCGTCCGCGTGCCGGACCTGCGCAAGGCGTGCATCGCGGTCCGCGCGGTCGCCCTCGCGCGGCGGGAGCGGGCCTGATGCCCCCGAACCCCACCCCGACGCCCGGGACCCGACCTCGGAGCGGCCCGCACGCCGCGCGGCCCTCCGCTCCGGAGCCCCGGCGCATCGCGATCATCGGCGGCGGCGTGGCGGGCCTGGCGAGCGCCGCCCTGCTCGCGGCCGACGGCCACGCCGTGACCGTCGTCGAACGGTCCGAGGACCTCGGCGGGAGGGCCGGCCGATGGGAGAGCGAGGGGTTCGCCTTCGACACGGGGCCGTCCTGGTGGCTGATGCCCGAGTGCTTCGAGCACTTCTTCGCCCTGCTCGGTGAGCGCCTGGAGGACCACCTCGACCTGGTGCGGCTGGATCCCGGGTACCGGGTCCTCGGTGAGCGGTACCCGGCGCCGCTGGACCTGCGCGGCAGCCGCGCCGACTCGATCGCCGCGTTCGAGCGGGAGGAGCCGGGCGCGGGGGCGGCGCTGGCCACCTACCTGGACTCCGCCCGCGAGGCCTACGGCCTGGCCACGGACTCCTTCCTCTACACCACGTTCTCGCGCGTCTCCGCCCGCACCGTGGCCTCGGTGCTGCCGCGGGCCGGGACCCTGGCGCGGCTGCTGCTCGAGAGCCTCCACGACCGCGCCGCGCGGACGGTGACGGACACGCGGCTGCGGCAGGTCCTGGGGTACCCGGCCGTGTTCCTCGGGGCGACCCCGCGCACCGCCCCCAGCATCTACCACCTGATGAGCGCGATGGACCTCGAGGACGGGGTGCGCTACCCCCTCGGCGGCTTCTCTCGCCTGGTCCAGGCGCTGCGGCGCCTGGCCCTCGAGCGCGGGGTGGTGCTGCGCACCGGGACCGAGGCGACCGCGATCCGCACCGCGCCGCGGGCCGGCCGGGTGCCCGGCCGCCGCCGGCTGCAGGTCACCGGGCTCACCGTCCGCGCGGTCCCGGCCGATGCCGATGCCCCGGCGGGCCCCGAGGAGTTCCTGCCCGCGGACCTCGTGGTCTCCGCCGCGGACCTCCACCACACCGAGACCTCCCTGCTCCCCGCGGAGGCGCAGACCTACCCCCAGCGGTACTGGGACCGCCGCACCTCGGGGCCCGGCGCCGTGCTGGCCCTGCTCGGGGTGCGCGGCGACCTTCCCCAGCTGGCCCACCACACCCTGCTGTTCACCGAGGACTGGGACGCCAACTTCGCGCATATCCTCGACGGTCCGCCACGGGCGCCCGATCCGGCGAGCCTGTACGTGTGCCGGCCCTCGGCCACCGATCCGTCGGTCGCCCCGCCCGGGCACGAGAACCTGTTCGTGCTCATCCCCGTGCCCCCCGACGCCCCGGACGGCACAGGGCTGGGCCGCGGCGGCCTCGACGGCGGCGGCGACTCCCCCGTGGAGGAGGCGGCGGATCGGGCGATCGCGCAGATCGCCGCGTGGGCCGGGATCGAGGACCTCGCCGGGCGGATCACGGTGCGCCGCACCGTGGGCCCTGGCGACTTCGCCCGGGACCTGCACTCCTGGCGCGGCAACGCCCTCGGGCCCGCGCACACGCTGCGGCAGTCCGCCTTCCTGCGCGGCTCCCAGCGCAGCCGGCGCGTGGAGGGTCTGTACTACGCCGGCGGCAGCACCGTGCCCGGGGTCGGCCTGCCGATGTGCCTGATCAGCGCGGAGAACGTGCTCAAGCTCGTGCGCGGCGACCGGTCCGACGGGCCGCTGCCCGTGCCGGGGACCTGAGGACCCCGGACATGGGCACGGACCACCAGTCATGACCGGCAGCGCCCCAGCCCTCGAGCAGCGCGTTGGCGGCCTGCAGCCCGGTGAGCGCCGCGCGCTCCATGAGGGCGACGGGCTCGTCGGTGCGCAGCCAGTCCCCGGCCAGCACCACGCGACGGTCCGGGGTGGTGACGGTGGGGCGCCGCGCCCACTCGCCCGTGCCGATCAGCGGGCAGTCCTCCTGCACGAGCCATTCCTCGTGCACGGGGGCGGCGCCGCGCAGCTCGGGGTGCAGCCGCTCGAGCTGGGCGCGCAGCTCCCGGCGCAGGGCATCGTCCTGCGCCGGGGTGTGGCCGGTCAGCGCGTAGGCGTGCAGCTCGACGACGCTGCCGCCGTGGGCGGCGGACCAGCGCCGCGCGGTCCCCTCGAAGCGGTCCAGGACGGTGACGTTGTCCAGCGGGCCGAAGCCGCTGGTGCCGAGGAAGGCCGGGGCCTCGGCCGCGACGGGCCGGTCCCACCACAGGCGCTGGACGGCGAAGGGCGGGGCGTTGCGCTGCGCGGCGACCGATGCCGCCCAGCCGTCCTCCGGGCCCGCCGCGCGGCGGGGCCGGTCCATCCCTGCGACGAGCCGGCGCGCGGTCCGCGGATCGGCGGCGACCACGACCGCATCGGCCGTGAGCTCCTCCGATGCCGTGCGCACCAGCAGGCGGCCGTCCCCGGCCTCGTGCACGCCGTCCACGGCGGCGCCGGTGCGGGCCTCGCCGCCGTGCGAGCGCAGGGCCCGCACCAGCGGGTCCCACAGCGTGGGGGAGTAGGCATCGGAGGGGACGTCGAAGATCAGGCCCTCCGCGGAGCCCATGAAGTAGGTGTGGAACATGCCCACCAGCTCGCCGGCGGAGAACTGCGAGGGATCGGCGAAGAAGGACCGCGCGAACACCTCCAGGGCGAGGTGCCGCGCCTGGTCGGGGAAGCGCAGGCGGTCCAGGAAGGACGCGGCGTCCTCGCCGTCGTGCGCGGAGAAGGACGCCGGGAACTCGGCGCGCAGCAGCGCCAGGGCCGCCGGCACGTCCACCGCCGCGAGCTCGCGCAGCGGGAAGCTCTCGCTGCGCAGCGCGAAGGCCGCCACGCTCCACGGCGGCGTCCGGGGGATCCCGCGGAAGCTGTCGCGGGCTCCTCCGGCCCGCTGCAGCGGGTAGTCGCCGATGTCCTCGAGCATCCCCAGCGCGGGGTCGGTCCGGCGCAGCAGGGAGCGCAGCGTGTAGTACTGGCGGAAGAAGGCGTGGAACCCGCGGCTCATGGAGCGTCCCTCGCCCAGGTCCCAGGAGCGGGCGCGCCCGCCCCAGGTCCGCTCGCGCTCGAGCAGCCTCACGGACACGCCCCGCTCGGCGAGGCAGAGGGCGGCGCTGAGCCCGGCGATGCCGCCGCCGATCACGATCACCTCGCGGCCCGGGG
>Ga0302349_1001502_pt1 | contig 17766 bp, 12 predicted proteins | sample PhyAR1_FD_202176 | JGI IMG/M metagenome (GOLD analysis project Ga0302349, IMG submission 202176) | Leaf surface microbial communities from alfalfa plants in UC Gill Tract Community Farm, Albany, California, United States - DLSL A.R1... | ecosystem: Host-associated > Plants > Phyllosphere >...
TGGCGTTGTTGTAGAGCGACAGCAGGTATTTGCGGTCGGTGAGGTTGTTGAGATTGAGCTGGGTGCTCCAGTGTTCGTCGAAATCGTAGCTGCCCAGCACATCCACCAGGGCATAGGCGTTCTGGTGGATGCGGCTGTTGTTGTCGTTCTCGATACCGCTCTGCCATCTCAGCCGCGCGCCGACCTTGGCCTGGGGCAGGCCTGGCAGGCGATAGGTCGCCAGGCCGCGCAGGCTGTGGCTGGGCACGAATTTGCGTGCCCGCTCGCCGTCCGCGTCGTCGATGCGGACATAGGTGTAGCCGGCCAGCAGGTCCAGGCCGGGCAGTGCCTCGCCGGAGACCTGCAGTTCCAGGCCATGGCTGCGGTAGTCGGTGGTGTCGTAGAGATAGCGCGAACCGGCGAGCACCGAGGTGGCGGCCACGTTGCGCTGCGCGGTCTTGAACACCGCGGCGGTCAGGCTCAGGCGATCGTCGAACAGGCTGCCCTTGACCCCGGCTTCCAGGCTCTTGCCCTCCAGCGGATCGAGCAGCCGGCCATCCAGGCCGAAGCTGTGTTGCGGACTGAAGATCTTGGTCCAGCTGGCATAGAGGCTCCACTGCGGACTCAGGTCGTAGACCAGGCCGGTGTAGGGCGTGACCTCGCCATGGGCGCGGGTGTAGTAGGCGTCGCCGTAGCTCAGGCCGCTGGCATCGGCGCTCAGCATCCGCGCACCGGCGATCCAGTGCAGGTCGTCGATCACATTGAAGCGGGCGCCGGCGAACAGGCTCTTCTGGCGGTCGGTGAAGTCCTGGGTATGGCCAATGTCGTCGGTGTATTGCAGCGACGGCTCGGGAACGCCGGCCAGGGAGCCGGAGAGGGTGGTGGGGTAGTAGCCGTCCTCGGCGAGGATCTTTTCCCGCAACTTCTGGTGGGTCCGGCCGTAGCTGGCGCCCAGGGTGAGTTCGTGGTCGCGGCCGAACAGTTCGAAGGGACCGGACAGCCGGGCCTCGCCGATCAGTTGGTGCGCCTTGCTGGCGGAGTGATCGCCAAAGGCGGTGGCGTCGTCGCCGTTGACGCCGAAGATGTAGTACATGTCGGCGTTCTGCCGCTCGGTCACGCCGGTCGCCGTGAGGGTACCCTGCCAGCCGTTGCCGAAGTCGTGGGTGAACTCGCCGAAGACCCGCTGGGTGTCCAGATTCCAGTAGGTCCAGTCCTGACCGATGCTGGAACTGCGACGGCCGTAGTGCAGCGGATCGCCATTCGCATCGGCCAGCGGCAGGTTGCCCCAGGAGCTGCCGTTGGCGTCGCTGTTGTGCTGGGAGAAACCCAGGGTCAGGGTGTCGGCGTCGCTGAGGTCGAAGGCCACCAGACCGGCCGCTATGTTCTTTTCATGGCCATAGCGATCCAGCCAGGAATTGCCCTTGTCGTGGGCGTAGATGAAGCGTCCGCGCACGTTGCCGGTCTCGGTCAGGGGGCCGGAGACATCGGCATCCACCCGGCGGTTGTCCCAGGAACCGACGCTGGCGCCGAGCTTGGCCTGGAACTTGGCGGTGGGCCGCTTGCGGACGAAGTTGACCGCGGCCGAAGGGTTGCCGGTGCCACTCATCAGGCCATTGGCCCCGTGCAGGACGTCCACCTGCTCGTATTCCGCCAGATCCTGATCGCCCACCAGGGTGGTGCTGACGAAGGGCATGCCCATGCCATCGTACTGGAAGCTGTCGATGTCGAAGCCGCGCGAGGTGAACTGGGTACGATCGGTCTCGGTCTGCTCGACGGTCACCGACGGGGCGGCGCGCAGGGCTTCCTTGATGCTCTGCAGGCGGAAGTCCTCGACCTGATCACGGGTCAGGGTGGTGATCGCCTGGGGCGTCTGGCGTTCGCTCAGCCCCAGGCGCGTGGTGCTGGTGCTCACAGGACGCCGGTAGCCGATATCGGCGCCGCCGCCTGCGGCACTGGCCTGGATGGTGGTCTCGGGCGTGGCCAGGGCGGCCTCGGCGCTGCCACCTTCCAGGGCGTAGATGCCGGCACCGCGTTCGCTCCAGCGATAGCCGCTGCCACGCAGCAGGTGCTCGAAGCCCTGGTCGAGGGTATAGCGGCCCTGCAGCCCCGGACTGCTGCGACCGGCCAGCGGCGCCGGGTCGAACACCAGCTGGACGCCGGCCGTGGCGGCGAAGCGCGCCAGCACGGCGTTCAGCGGACCCGCGGGAATCCGGTAGTCACGCCCCTCCACGGCGGCCAGGGCCGGCAGGGGCAGCAGGGCCAGTCCGGTACCGGCCAGGGGCATGCCCTGCAGGGCGACGGCCAGGATCAGCGGAGTGAAGCTTCGGGTGCCGGATTGCTGCCGGTGGATCTTTGCCATGTCGTGTTGCCGTCCTCTAAAGCGCACCAGGCGCGGGCTGCCACCGCTCCCCATGAGGGTGTCTGCAGCTATCCCGGACGAGCGCGGCAAAGTGCTCAGGGGGCGCGGACTTTTTTTGCGGCGTCGTTGACGGTCAGGGCGCGCCTACCGCCACCCAGTAGCGGGTGCGGCGGCTGACGCGGATCGGCAGGGTGCGTTGCAGCGCCAGCAGGGCCTGATCGGTATCGTCCAGTGACAGGGCGCCGGACACCCGTAGCCCGGCGACGGCCGGGTCGCAGCGCAGCAGGCCAGGGCGATAACGACCCAGTTCGGCCAGCACCTCGGCCAGCGGGCGGTCGTGGGCGACCAGCATGCCGCGTGTCCAGAGGCTGGCATCCTCGTCCACCAGGGCGCGGCGCTGCACGCCGAGGGCATCGAACCAGGCCTGTTGTCCGGCAATCAGCCGCACCGCAGTGCCTCGTTGCGGACGCAGCTCCACGCCGTGGGCGAAGACCGCGACCTGGCAGAGACCCTCATCCCGTCGCACGCTGAGCGGGTACCCAGCGCTTCGACCTCGCCTTGCGCCAGGCTGACCACGAAGGGCCGGCGCGGCACGATCGGATCGGCATGGGTGGTCACCAGCACCTCGCCCCGTCGCAGGTGCAGGCGGCGGATGCCTTCGTCGAAGCGTACGTCCAGGGCGGAGTCGCTGTTCAGCACCAGTTGGCTGCCGTCGGCGAGCAGCAGGGAGCGCCGCTCGCCGATGGCGGTCGTCAGCTCGGCGCCCAGCCCATCCGGTGGCAGGGTGCGCAGGGCCAGCCAGCCGCTGGGAGCCCCTACCAGCAGGGCGGTGAGCAGGCGCAGGGTGCGCCGCCGGCTGAGGGCCCGGTCACCTGCGCGGCGTAGCGCCTGCTGACCGATATCCAGCGGAACGCTGGCGAAGGTACCCATGACCCGCTCGGCCCGTGCCCAGGCCGCGCGATGGGCCTCGCTCTGCGCCCGCCAGCGCTCGAAGGCCTGGCGCTGCGCCTCGTCGGTGTCGTCGAAGTTCAGCGCGAGTAGCCACTCGGCCGCTTCTTCGAGCAGCTGCGGCGCGGGAGGATTCATGCTTCGCCGGCCACCAGGCAAGCCACCAGGGCGCGCTGGATGTAGCGGCGTACGGTGATCACCGCCAGATCCAGCCGCACGGCGATCTCGGCCAGGGTCAACCGCTGGAATTGCGCCAGCAGAAAGGCCTCCCGTACCGGGCCGGGCAGGCCGTCGAGCATGGCATCGATGCGCAGCAGGGCGTCGACGATCAGCCAGTGCGTCTCTGGCGAAGGCACCTGGGCCTCAGGCAGATGGGCGATGGCTTCGCGATAGGCGCGCTCCACCTCCTGGCGTCGCCAGAGGTCGATCACCAGCCCCTTGGCCACCTGCACCAGATAGCGCCGCGAGTCCTCACGCAGCGGCAGCCGTCCGGAGCTGAGGATGCGCAGATAGGTGTCCTGGGCGATGTCCGCTGCATCTGGCGCGTTGCCCAGCCGCCCGCGCAGCCAGCCGCTGAGCCAGCCGTGATGATCGCGATAGAGCCGATCCAGGGCGACGGTGGGCGAGCCGGAAGACAGGGCAGGGCGCATGGAAGATCCTTGGCGCGAGCGCCGGTCTTAAATGATAAAGCGTCTCATTTTATTTAAAGGCTGAAGGTCGCACAATGCGTGATCGAGCGGATCGACGAGGCGGGCAGGTGGCCGAGGGTCAGGTGGGCGCTGCCTGCCGCTCCCGGGTTGGACCGGGGCAGGCGGCGGAAAAGGGGCGGGAGCGAAAAGCGCGGCCCGAGGCGGTTAGCCTCGGCCCGGTCTCATGGTGGCCTCAGTCCTGCGCATGCTCCAGCGCATAGGCGCGGCAGTGGGCCAGATAGCCCATCTCATGGGCGCCCACCAGCTGCACCACGCTGCTCCACAGCCAGGACGGGGCATCCAGGGTGCGGGTGCGATTGCGCTGCAGGTCGCTCATCCACTCGACGCGGGTGGCCAGGTCCATCTGCCGGGCGTGGGCGCGGCCGACCACCCGGGCCAGGTAGGCCGCGGCGCTCATGGCTTCGCGGGCGCTAAGTTCGTCCAGCTCCAGCTTGAGATCCTGGGGCAGCAATTCGCGGATGAAGAAGGAGTGATCCAGCATGCGCACCGCCAGCATGCGATTGCCCAGGGCCGGGGAGAGCTGGCGGGCACCTTCCACCACGCGCTTGCCGTTGTCGCGGGGCATGGTGGCATGGGCCACGCGCGGAGCGGCAGCGGCCACCGCCTGCTTGACGTCGATCAGGCAGTAGTCCTGGTCATCGCCGTCGTCCACGCCCAGCAGCACGGCGTAGCGGCGCAGCCCCAGGGAGCTGCAGCCCTTGACCCAGTAGGCGCTGTCCAGCAGTTCGACGCGGCTGTCGTGGCTGCGGCCCTTTAGCGAGGTCACCAGGGCGTGGATCCCGGGCGTCTCGCAGAGCTCGGCGATGGCCTGGCGCTCGGCCTTGCTCAGCTGCCAGAAGTGCTTGCCCAGCGGCAGCTTGGGGCGGGTGTTTTCCATGCGCTCCCTGGCCAGGTGCTTCCAGGTGCGCTGCACCGCGCTGCGCATCCCCGCCTTGACCTGAGCGGGGCGCGGGACCTCGCGCTCGAGATCGTCTTCGAAGGCCACCTCGTAGCCGCGCATCATCTCTTCGAGCATCCGCGCGGTGGTCACCCCCGGCAGGTCGGAGCCGCGCGCCGCCGTGGCCAGCGACAGCGCCAGGCGTACCAGGTCATGGGCCGGATTGCCGACCACGGTCTGGTCCAGGTCGCGGATGTTGACGTCGGTGGAGCCGTGCAGATCGCCAGTGGGGCCCAGGTTGCCGGCATGGCAGTCACCGCAGATCCACACCGCTGGCCCATTGGGCAGATTGCGGCCGGGCTGGCTGTGCAGCCACTCGTAGAACTGCACCGTGCTGCCGCGCACATAGGCGTGGGCGGAACGGGCCATTTTCAGATTGCGCAGCTGGTTGAGGCGGGGCAGACGATCGGCGGGACGCGGGGTTTTCATGCAGGGCGCAGGCCTTGAGGGAGACGCCTTTGTGACCGTTGCGCTAGGAGAATGTTGCGAGGTGTTTCGGCGAGTCGATCCCGGCCAGGTGCCGGGATCGATGGAAAGGCGGTGCGGGGGAGGCCTGGCGCTAGTAGCGGAACTGGCTGATCTGGCGATTCAGGTCGTTGGCCAGGGCGTCCAGGGACACCGCGGTCTGCACCGTCTCGCCGATGGCTTCGCTGTTCTGCTGGGCCATCTGCGCCAGGCGCTCCACGGTACGGGCGACGTCGTGGCTGGCGGCGGTTTGCTCGCGCAGGGCCAGGGAGATCTGATTGACCACCCGCACCACCTTGTCCGAGGAGGTGTTGATGCTGACCACCGCGTCGCCCGCCTGGTTGGCCAGGTCGACCCCGTCATTGACCTGGCGGACGCCCACTTCCATGTCGCTCATGGCCGCCTGGGTCGCCGCCTGGATCTTCTCGATCATGGCGGCGATCTCCTGGGTGGAATTGGTGGTGCGTTGCGCCAGCTGGCGCACCTCGTCGGCGACCACGGCAAAGCCACGTCCCTGTTCGCCGGCCCGTGCCGCCTCGATGGCGGCGTTCAGCGCCAGCAGGTTGGTCTGGTCGGCGATGCCCTTGATCACGCTGACGATGGAGGACACCCGCTCCGAATGCTCGCCCAGTTCGCCGATGCGGTTAGCCGAGGACTGCACGGTACCGGCGATGGATCTCATGCTGTCCACCGAGGCCTGGATGGTCTGGCCACCGTCCTGGGCCAGTTGGCCCGATTGGCTGGAGAGGTCATGGGCTTCCCCGGCGTTGTCCGAGACGTGGTTGATGCTGACGGTCAGTTCTTCCACGGTAGCGGCCATGCTGGAAGCGGCGCTGGACTGCTCCTGGGCGGCGGCGGACAGCTGCTGGGAATTGGCCGAGATGCTGTGGGAGGCGGCCACCAACTGGTCGGTGCCCTGCTTGATCCCCTGGATCATGCCGCGCAGCTTGTCCTGCATCTGGCCGAAGGCGGCCAGCAGTTGGCCCAGTTCGTCGCGGCCACTCGTGGGAATTGGCGAATCCAACTGCCCGGCCGCGATAGTGCGGGCGATGGCGACCGTCTGCGCCAGCCGACCCACGATGGTACGCGACAGCGACCAGGCAATGCCTAGCGCCAGCAGGGTAGCGAGAAGGCCGCCACTGATCAGGATGGTCATGGCCTGCTGCTTGGCATCGTTCATCGCCTGGGTACGGCCGTCCAGCAAGGCGTTCTCACGGGTCTTGATCTGCGCCAGCAGCGAACGCATGCCATCCATCCTGCCCTTGTCCTGGGCGGTGGCGATGCGCGCGGTCAGGGCATCCAGCGGCTGGGTCCCGGCATTGACCTGCCGCCGCAGCGCCAGGATCTGCTGTACGGACTCGCTATTCCACTGCTGCTTGGCCTGGCCCAGCTGGGTCAGATCGGCCTGCTGGGCGGCGTTGTCGCGGGTGAGCTGAGTCAGCTCCTGCAACTGCTCGGCGAACTGCTGTTCGCCCTTGTTCAGGGGATCGAGAAACTCCTCCTTGCCGGTCAGGGCGAAACCGCGCATGCCGGTTTCCATGTTGACCAGCGCCAGCAGAGCAGCGTCGGAATCCTGCAGGACGTGGTAGGAGTGGATGTTCTGCTGAACCGCCAGATTGACCTGGTTGAAGCCCTGCCTGGCCGCCAGGATCAGCGCCAGGATGATGACCAGAATGGCGCCGAAGCCAAGTTTGAGTTTGTTCGAGATGGTCAGCTGTTGCAGCATGGGAAGGCCTCACGCGCTAGGTGGTCGACTCACGCCCAGGGGGCAAAGGTGTGGGGTACAGCGAGCTAGCGGAGGGGAACGCGACTGGTCCGTGTCTTGCGCCGACGGCGGGGAAGCGTGGCTCCTGATAGTGCAGCTACCGCGGATGAATCTGCGCGAGCCACTCTGTAGCGGACCGGCTGCCAGAAATGGCAGTTTTCCGATCAAGAGCTGCAGGCTAGAGCGTCCGGGGCCGCTGTTTGAGCTGCTGATCCTGAAAAAGTTTTGTGTGACGCAATAAACATTTTGCGGCTAGAAGACGTTGCCCGAGGCGGGGCGAAGAACGAGCCTTCAGCGCTTCAGCTGTGCCAATCGCCGGGCTAGCTCTACGGCTTCCCCGCCGCTGGCGACATTGGTGAAGCCCAGCAGCAGGCCCTGGGCCGGCGGCGCCTCCAGGTACCAGCGCGACAGGGCCTGGACCGCCAGGCCGTCGGCCTGGGCGGCCTCCGCCCAGCGGCGATCATCGCCCTGGGACAGGCGTGCCAGCAGGTGCAGGCCGCCGGCCTGCAGGTCGATCCGCGCCGCGTCGCCCAGCGCGCTCGTCAGCGCCTCGGCCAGCCACTGGCGGCGTTGTCGGTAGAGGCTGCGCATGCGATTGAGATGGCGGGCGAAATGCCCTTCTTCGAGAAAGCTCGCCACCGTGCCCTGCAGCAGCAGGGGCGCATGGTTGTGCAAGCGGTCGGCGCTGCGCCTAAAGGCGGCGACCTGCGCGGGTGGTACCACCAGGTAGGCGAGGCGCAGACCGGGAAACAGCACCTTGCTGAAGGTCCCGGTATAGAGCACTCGACCGCCGTCATCCAGACTCTTGAGTGCGGGCAGCGGCTTGCCCTGGTAGCGGTATTCGCTGTCGTAGTCGTCCTCGATGATCCAGGCGTTCTGCCGCCCCGCCCAGTCCAGCAGCGCCAGCCGCCGGGGCAGGGTCAGGGACACGCCCAGTGGACTCTGGTGGCTGGGGGTGACCAGGGCGCAACGGGCTGTCGGCGCCCGGGCGAGGCCGGTGGCGACATCCAGTCCCGCCGCGTCCACGGGAACCGGCACCAGTTCCAGGCCGGCGTCCTGCAATGCCCGGCGCGCGATGAAATAGCCGGGCTCCTCGAACCAGCAGGCAGCACCCGGCGCCAGCAGCGTCTGGACGATCAGAGCCAGGCAGGCGCGATAGCCCGCGCAGACGAATACCTGCTCCGGACGACAGGCGATCCCGCGGGACAGGCCCAAGTAGGTGGCGAGGGCGGCGCGCAAACCGGCGTGACCCCGGGCATCGGGATAGACCAGGCCCTCCAGTCCCTGGCTGCGCAGTTGCCGCGCGGCCAGGCGCGTCCAGAGTTTGCGCGGGAAGGCGTCCAGCGCCGGCAGACCCAGCTGCAGCGGCAACGGCGCGCCGCCGGCGTGGGTTGCCGAGGCGGTCGGCACGGAGGGTACGGCCGCTGGTGGAGCGGCCGGGCGACTCCACTGGGGCGAGACGATGGTCCCGGCCGGACCGCGGGGCAGCAGAAAGCCTTCGGCGATCAGCTGCTGGTAGGCCATTTCCACCGTGCCCCGGGCCACGTTCAACTCCGCCGCCAGGGCGCGCACCGCCGGGACCCGGTCACCGGGCCGCAGCTGGCCCTCGTCCAGTGCCTGGCGAAAGCGCTGGTAGAGCTGCCGATAGAGCGGCAGGGCAAGGCGGCTGTCGAGGGCAGCGTTCAAGGTCATGGCCTGGTCGTTTGTATCTTTCTTGGCTCTATAGGCTAGGCCATTGGCCGCCTAGAGTGGGGGCATCTTACCCGGAGGCGCCTGCCAGGGCCTCAGCATTCAGCTACCTGGAGGGCCCGGCCCACGTTGCCGAGACCCTGGCGACCATCCGTGAGCGACATCTCCGCGAGGCCATCTCGCCCACCCTGTGACCACGACCCTGGAATAAGCCATGAGCCAACTACGACTGCCGTTTTCCACCCTCTCGCCCGCCGCCTATCAGGGTCTGATCGCCACGGGCCAGGCCCTGGCGCAGAGCTCCCTCGGCCTGGAACTGGTGGAGCTGGTCTATCTGCGCATATCCCAGATCAACGGCTGCGCCTTCTGCCTAGGTAAGCATGCCGAGACCCTGCGCGAGCAGGGCGTCAGCCAGGCCAAGCTGGATCGTCTGGCCGGCTGGCGCATCAGCGAGCTGTTCGACGCCCGCGAGCGCGCGGCCCTGGAATGGGCCGAGACCCTGACCGCCGTCGCCGAGAAGGGCGCGCCCGATGCCGTCTATGAATCGCTGAAGACGCATTTCAGCGATGCCGAAATCTCCGACCTCACCTTTGTCGTGGCGCTGATGAACGCCTTCAACCGGTTGGCGGTGGGCATGAAGCTCTAACCGGTGACGCGGCCAAGGGCAGCGGCCGGAAGCGAGAGGATCAACCGAGACCCGGGCGAACCGCGCCGAAGTACCCGATGAATGGCAGGTACAGGTGCCAGGTGAGTTCCACCCGAAGAACGCCGGGTGCTGGCGCGCTCGACCTTCCTGCCAGGTCAGTGACGGCGGGCTGCCGGTGGCCTGCCGAGCCCCGCCATGGGGAGCGGATTTCACGCCCGCGAAGTCTGTCTTCGCGGCGCCGATTCGCGGTGGCTGCGCTTTTGACAGCTCTAGAATGCTGTGCTTAGGTTCTCTGGGCCATGCCGACGTTGGTCTTCATATGACCAGACCAACGTCGGCGGGGCGCCCTCGCTGTCAGGAGTTTCCTGCAGGGCAAGGTGGCGTAGCAGGTGGAGCCGTGGCTCGCCGGGCCGTTCGAAGGCCAGCCCGGACCCCCTTCACTTCGTTCCGCTCTCGTATCCCTGGTCGAAGGCGGCTCCCATGGAATACCTGCGGCAGATCTTGGATCAGGCACCGGAACTGGCCCTGTTCCTGTCCTTGGCCATCGGTTACTGGGTCGGCAGTATCCAGTTCGGCAAATTCCAGCTGGGTGGGGTCGCCGGCTCGCTGCTGGTGGCGGTGGTCATTAGCCAGATCGGCATCAGCATCGACAATGGCATCAAGTCGGTGCTCTTCGCGCTGTTCATCTACGCCGTAGGCTTCGAGAGCGGTCCGCAATTCTTTCGCTCCCTGGGGCGGCAATCGCTGCGCGAGATCATCCTGGCCGCGGTGATGGCGCTCAGCGGCCTACTGACCGTCATCGCCTGCGCCCGCCTGTTCGGCCTCGACAAGGGCATCGCCGCGGGAATCGCCGCCGGCTCCATGACCCAGTCCGCCATCATCGGCACCGCCAGCGCCGCCATCGCCAAGCTCGACTTGCCGCTGGAGCAGATCCAGGCACTGCAGGGCAACGTCGCCGTGGGCTATGCGGTGACCTACATCTTCGGCTCCTTTGGCGCCATCATCCTCTGCGTCAATGTGCTGCCCTGGTTCATGCGGCGCAGCATCCGCGACGATGCGACCCAGGCCGAGGCCGAGTTGCTGGCCGGGGCCAAGGTCTATGGCCCGGGAGAGTTGCCCGCCATCCCGCCATTGGTGGGACGGCTCTATCGCATCGACCAGGCGGCCGGCCAGACCGTGGCACAGCTGGAGGTCAGCGACCAGGTTGATCCCCAGGCGGCCCTCACCATCGAACGCATCAAGCGCGGCGGCGCCCTGGTCGGGGTGACCCCGACGACGGTGCTGGAAGCCGGCGACGTGGTGCTGGTGGTGGGACGGCGCGCCGGAGTGGTGGCCATCGCCGCGCGCCTGGGCGCCGAGCTGCAGTCCTCGCCCGACATGGACGTGGTGGTGGTGCAGCGTGACGTCAGCCTCGACAACCCCACCTTCGTCGGTCGTCGCGTGGCCGAGATCCGCCAGGCCGCCAGCCAGGCCCTGCGCCACGGTGTCTACGTGGTCGGTGTGAAGCGCGCCGGGCGACCGCTGGCGCTGGAGCCCGATACCGTCATCGAGGCAGGCGACCTGGTCACCCTCTATGGCACCCCGGACGACATCCAGCGGGTCGCCCAGCAGGTCGGCTCCATCATCGTCCCCAGCGACAAGACCGACTTCGTCTTCCATGGCTTCGGTCTGGCGGTCGGGCTGCTCATCGGCCTGGTCGTGATCCGCCTGGGCGCCATCCCCCTGACCCTGGGCAGCGGGGGCGGGGCGCTGATCGCCGGCCTGGCCTTTGGCTGGTATCGCAGTCGCCACCTGACCCGCGGCAACCTGCCGTTGCCGGCCTCGACCCTGTTGCGCGACCTCGGCCTGGCCGGCTTCGTGGCGGTGGTGGGACTGCAGTCCGGGCGCCAGGCGGTGGAGACCATCGCCACCCAGGGCCTCTCCATCTTCCTCATCGGGGTGGTGGTCTGTGTGGTGCCCATCGTCATCACCATCCTGGTCGGTCGCTATGTGCTGCGCTACCGCAACCTGGCGCTGTTCGCCGGGGCCGTCGCCGGTGCGCGCAGCGCCAACCCCGCCTTCGGCGAGGTGCTGGACAAGGCCGGCAACTCGATCCCCACGGTGCCCTTCGCGGTCACCTACGCCCTGGCCAACGTGTTTCTCACCCTGCTCGGGCCACTGGTCGTGGCCTTCGCCTAACCGAAGGAAACAAGTCATGAGCGAAGTTCAAGACGATTACGCCCAGTACGCCAAACTGAGTCCGTTCGAACTCAAGGACGAACTGATCAAGCTCGCCTCGGGCAGCGAGAACCGCCTGATGCTCAACGCCGGTCGCGGCAATCCCAACTTCCTGGCGACCCTGCCGCGGCGGGCCTTCTTCCGCCTCGGCCTGTTCGCCACCAGCGAGGCGGAACTGTCCTATTCCTACATGCCCCACGGGGTCGGCGGCCTGCCGCAGATCGATGGCATCGAGGCGCGCTTCGAGCGCTATACCGCCGAACACCGCGACCAGCCCGGCGTGCTGTTCCTGGCCAAGAGCCTGAGCTATGTGCGCGACCAGCTGGGCCTGTCAGCCTCGGCCTTTCTCCACGAGATGGTGGAAGGCATCCTCGGCGCCAACTACCCGGTGCCGCCGCGCATGCTCAAGATCTCCGAGCAGGTGGTCAGCCACTACATCGTCAAGGAGATGATCGGCGGCTACGTGCCCGCCGGCTCGGTCGACCTCTTCGCCGTGGAGGGCGGCACGGCCGCCATGACCTACATCTTCCATTCGCTGCAGCAGAACGGCCTGGTCGAGCGGGGCGACAAGGTGGCCATCGGCATGCCGGCCTTCACCCCCTACATCGAGATCCCGGAGCTGGAAGAATTCGGGCTGGAGCAGGTGCACATCCACGCCGATCCCCAGGCGAACTGGCAGTATCCGGACAGCGAACTCGACAAGCTGCGCGATCCGACGATCAAGATCTTCTTTTGCATCAATCCCAGCAACCCGGCCTCGGTGAAGATGGACGACCGTAGCCTGGCCACCGTCGCCCGCCTCGTCGCCGAGGCGCGTCCCGACCTCTTCATCCTCACCGACGATGTCTACGGCACCTTTGCCGACGACTTCCGTTCGCTGTTCGCCACCTGCCCGCGCAACACCCTGCTGGTGTATTCCTTCTCCAAGTACTTCGGTGCCACCGGCTGGCGCCTGGGGGTGATAGGCGCGCACAAGGACAGCATCTTCGACCAGGCCCTGGCCGAGCTGCCCGAGGCGACCAAGGCCGCCCTGGACCGCCGCTACGGCAGCCTGCTGCCGGACGTGCGCGGCCTCAAGTTCCTCGATCGGCTCGTCGCCGACAGCCGCACCGTGGCGCTCAACCACACGGCCGGGCTCTCCACGCCGCAGCAGGTGCAGATGGTGCTGTTCGCGCTGTTCGCCCTGATGGACGAAAGCGACGGCTACAAGACCGAGCTGAAGAAGCTGGTGCGGCGCCGCGAAGCCGCCCTCTATCGCGAACTGGGCGTCGCCCCGGAGAACGATCCCAATGCCGTCGACTATTACACCCTGCTGGATCTGGAAGACCTGGCCCGCAAGCTTCGTGGCGACGCCTTCGCCACCTGGGTGAAGGCAAAATTCAGCAGTGGCGACCTGCTGTTCCGCATCGCCAGGGAGACCGGCATCGTGCTCCTGCCCGGCAAGGGCTTCGGCACCCAGCAACCGGCCGCCCGGGTGTCTCTCGCCAACCTCAACGAATACGAATACGCCAACATCGGTCGCTCGTTGCGGGCCATGGCGGAGCAGTATTTCGCCGAGTTCGAGGGGGAGGAGGGGGGCGCCCAGCCGAAGCCCTGAGTGGACTCGCGCCTGATCACCCGCGGGGCCGGGCGCGGGCTATACTGAGCCTCCCGACACGACCCCTCAGGACGCAGCATGGCTACCGATACCTCGAAGCTGGATCGAATCCTCGCCGAGACCCAGCGCGAGCGCGAACGCGGCTACCGCGACAAGGCGCTGAAGATGTATCCCCACGTCTGCGGTCGCTGCGCCCGCGAATTCTCTGGCAAGCGCCTGAGCGAGCTGACCGTGCACCATCGTGACCACAACCACGACAACAATCCTCAGGACGGCTCCAACTGGGAATTGCTGTGCCTGTACTGCCACGACAACGAGCACAGCCGCTACACCGATCAGCAGTATTTCAGTGACAGTTCCCTGAGCTCGCCCAAGGTGGCCCAGGCCACCCACAATCCCTTCGCCGGACTGGCCGGTCTGCTGAAAAAGGACTGAGGGTAGCGCGGACCTGCGCACCTCAGTGGGTTAAGCCGACCTTAAGGCTCGCTATCTACCTTTTCAGGCCTGATGCCGAAAAGGGAGCGAGCGGGATGAGACGTTCGACGCGTGCGCCACGGCTGTTCAGGGTCGTCCTGGCCCTGCTGGTCGCGAGCTGGCTGACGAAGGCCGCGGCCGACATGACCGTCATCCGCGGGGAGGGCGGGGCGGCCACTGCCGATACCGCCTCGGTGTACTTCAACAGCGGCATCAACGATCGAGCGGTCAGCTCCCTGCTGGCCGCCCTGAGCGACATTGCTTTCAAATACCCCGCCGTCAAGAACGTCAATCTCTATCTCAACAGTCATGGTGGCGACCTGGAGGCGGGCTATGTCGCCTACGAATTCATCCGTCACTATCCGCTGCATATCAACGTCATCAACGCCGCCGCGACGGACTCTTCAGCCACGCTGATCTACTGCGCGACCGAGGATCGCTATGCCGCGCCGTTGTCCACCTTTCTCCTGCATCCGGCCGCGACGTCCATCGCCGTCAACGGCTACATGAAGCCCGACCAGGCCAGGCAGGCCTTCGAGGATGTGGAACGGGCGAACCTCAAGTTCAGCGAGATTTACAAGGGCTGCCTCAAGCTGGCGCCGGAGGCGCTCACCACCCTGCTGTCCTCCGAGAGCAACAGACGGCGCCTGGGCTACGATGCCGCCAAGGATATCGGCCTGATCAACCGAACCCCTGAGCAGTTGCCACGCGGCTTGGACCGGGCCACCTATTTCGTCACCGACGGCGGGGGGCACTGAGGAGGGTTGCAGGCGAGTTGTCACCCAGCCCGATTGCGCTCGATAGGTTGGGCTGAGAAGGTGCGATCCCCAACATCCGCCGGGCTGGGCTTCAGGCAGCCGGTGTCGAGCCTCGCTGGGCCTAGTCGAGCCCAGGTACCGATTCGTCCGCGTGGAAAGGGCTGCGCCGTTTTCCACCCTACGCGGGCCACACCGGGTGCGCCCCCTCTCCCTGGGGGAGAGGGTCGGGGTGAGGGAAGCCCCCGGCGCCAGACCTACACCTTGAAGCGCGCCGTCATCTCCTGCAGGCGTACGCCGATGCGGGCCAGCTCCATGCTCGAGGAAGCCGTCTCTTCGCTGGCGGCGGCGGTCTGGTCGGAGATGTCGCGGACATTGGTGACGTTGCGGCTGATCTCTTCGCCGGCCGAACTCTGCTGCTCGGCGGCGCAGGCGATCTGTTCGTTCATCGACTCGATGTCCTTGACCGACTGGGTGATGCGCTTGAGCATCTCGCCCGCCTCGCGCGACAGGCCGACGCTGCTGTCGGTCAACTGCACATTGTGGTCGAGCACCGTCGCCATGCGGTCGGTGCTCTGGTGCAGCCCGGTGATGAGCTGGGCGATCTCGTCCGTCGAGGAGCGGGTGCGCTGGGCCAGGCCGCGGACCTCGTCGGCGACCACGGCGAAGCCGCGGCCTGCCTCGCCGGCTCGAGCGGCTTCGATGGCCGCGTTGAGCGCCAGCAGATTGGTCTGCTCGGAAACGGCCTTGATCACGTCGAGCACACCGCCGATGCTGTCGGCATGGCCGCGCAGGGTGGCCATGGCCACCTTGGTGGCTTCCATTTCCTGCGCCAGCACCTCGATCTGGCTGACCGCCTTGCTCACCGACTGCTCGCCCTGCTGGGCCTGGCGACTCGCCTCCAGGGCGGACTTGGCCGCTGCCCCGGCATTGCGCGCCACCTCGTGAGTGGTGGCGGTCATTTCCTGCATGGCGGTGGCGATCTGGTCGGTCTCGACCTTTTGCGATTGCACGCCAGCGCTGGTCTGCTCGGTGACCGCCGACAGCTGTTCGGCGGCACTGGCCACCTGGACCACGCCGTCGCGGACCTCGCCGATGAGTCGGCGCAGATTGCTGGTCATCCGCTGCATGCTGGTCTGCAGGGCGCCCAGTTCATCCTTGCGGGTGACCGCCTGCTGATGAGTGAAATCGCCGTTGGCGACGCTTTCGGCCAGGGCCACGGTGTCCTGCAGCGGCTTGACGATGGAGCGGGTGATCAGCCAGGCACAGGTCAAGCCCAGGACAATGGCGACCGCCAGCCAGATCAGCAGCAACTGACGGGCACTGGCCGCATCGGCCTCACGAAAGTCCTGCTGGATCGCGGTCAGTTTGTCGGCGACGGAAAGCAGCGTGGTGATGGTGGTGGTGATACCGCCCTGAGCCTGGTCTACCTGCGCTTGCGCCGTCACCAGCTGGTCGAGACGTTGTCCGTAGCCGGTGATTTCATTGACGAGCTTCTGCACGGCCTCGGTGGGCAACGCCGTGGCGCCGAGCGCCTTGGCCTGGGTGAGCGCCGCGCCGATCGAGGTACGCGCCGTCTGCTCGCTGTCCTTGCCGGGGGTGGTGGCGTAGCCACGGAAATCGATCCTCATGCGCTGCACGCCGATGAACAGGGCGGCCAGCTGCTGGCGATCCGCCGGACGACCGGTCTCGCCATTGGCTGCTTCGGCCAGTGTCAGCAGCTGGGCATTGGCTGTCTCCGCCGAGGCGCTGGCGGTCTTGCGGATGCTTTCCCGCTCGCGGGTGGCGGCGATCGTCTGATTGTAGAAGTCGCGATAACGCTTGAGGGCGTTGTCCGCCTCGTCCAGCAGGGTCCGGTTAACGGGGGCGTTGAAGTACGGAACGATGCTGTGCAACTGGCCTTCGGTCTTTTCCAGTGCGGCGAGCCACTTTGCCGCCTGGGCGTCATCGGCCTTGGTGAGGTAAACCAGCCGTTCGATACGCATGTCGCGAGCTACGGTGCTGTAGGTGGCGATGTCATTCATGCGCTCGCTGCGATCGCGCAGGGTATCGGTGGCGGCCCACCCGGTATAGGCCACCAGCAGGATCATGCCGATGAGCAGGGCGAAGCCAAGGCCCAGCTTGGCCCTGACAGTGAGATTACTTAGTGGATTCCAGCCATTTTGCTGCATGTGGACTACCTGGATAGCGGCGCGGTGGAAGGCGCCGGCTCGGTAGCCTGGCGCCTCATGCTTCGCGGTTACGGCAGCCTCTGTCGATTCGTCACCCAGCCGGCGGGACCGGCCGGCGCGAAGGGGGCGCTTGGCATCTTGTGCGGGTAACCACGGATTGGCCTGGAGAAATCGCCATTGGCATTCGGCCTCAGCGGCCGGATCCCCCGATCCGCCACGCCGTCGAGATCAGGGCAGTCGGACGGTCGGCTCAAGGACGGGGGTGGATGCCTCGATTACTACGATTCCTAAAGGCTGCCTAATAGAGCCTGAATCGCCGTAATGTTCGAATTTGGGCGATAGGCTGCGCGATTACGAGGACAGTCGGCAGGGTGCGAGGAGGTCCTACATCGTATCTTTCGTTCTATCAGGGTCTTGTCATCTATTGGTTTGACTATATGGCGTTGGCCAAGGGGTGGCAGAGGGCTGGGTACTTCTCCAGCAGAAATGAAAACGCCCCGACCGCTAGGCCGGGGCGCTCTCTGGATAGGCGGAGCCCGCCGATCAGACCGCCGCGCTGCGCTCCTTGATGTCCTGGTGCAGGATGCGGTCGTTCTCGGAATAGTCCACCGGGCAGTCGATGACGTGGACGCCGGGGGTGTCCAGGCAGTGCTGCACCAGCGGCGCGAAGGCTGCCGCGCTTTCCACGCGATGGCCGTGGGCGCCATAGCTTTCGGCGTAGCGGACGAAGTCCGGGTTGCCGTAGTCCAGACCGAAGTCCTCGAAGCCCATCTGCGCCTGCTTCCAGCGGATCATGCCGTAGCCGTCGTCGCGCAGGATGATGACCACCAGGTTCATCTTCAGGCGCACCGCGGTTTCCAGTTCCTGGCTGTTCATCATGAAGCCGCCATCACCGCAGACCGCCACGATGGGGGTATTGGGATGCACCAGGCGCGCGGCCATGGCCGACGGCAGGCCGGCGCCCATGGTGGCCAGGGCGTTGTCCAGCAGCACCGTGTTGGGCATGTAGGCCTTGTAGTTGCGGGCGAACCAGATCTTGTAGATGCCGTTATCC
>Ga0302349_1001510_pt1 | contig 17696 bp, 18 predicted proteins | sample PhyAR1_FD_202176 | JGI IMG/M metagenome (GOLD analysis project Ga0302349, IMG submission 202176) | Leaf surface microbial communities from alfalfa plants in UC Gill Tract Community Farm, Albany, California, United States - DLSL A.R1... | ecosystem: Host-associated > Plants > Phyllosphere >...
TATATGGGCATTGAGTCGGCACATGATTAACTCTAATTCGGTGGAAGTTAAGGCACGTTCGCCTCTTTCAAATCTTGAATAAGCGGAGGTGTCCATAATCCCCTTAGCAATTTCAGATTGCTTCACACCCTGTTTGATTCGTAGTCTTCGTATAAGTAAATGAATGTTCATACCATGTCCTTTCAGTAATGTCAATAAAAAAATGGCCATTTGTGAAATTCACAAGTCAGCAGATTTTTAGAGATTTTTGTAAATACTTGTTGTATGATTTATATGACGTCAATATTAAAAGCTGTACAGTAATTAAAAAAAGGAGGCAAAACAGAATGTTTCCATTTCCAATTGATCCACGTGATGCACAAGTAACACGTCCTTAAAAGTTATTTTTATCTCAAATAAACGAATAGACCAATTTATTTAAAGAATCATGTGAAACTTTTTATTATCTTTTTTTTAAGTAAATTGTCTAAATTTAGTATAAATTAGAATAACTATTAAGACAAATTATTTCTAGTTATAAAACCTTTAGGTATGCGTTTATTTCTTGAATTAAATAAGGATATAGCAGAATTTCTCGAAGAGGATTTTTACTAAAAGGGAATAGAGTCTGAATAAATTTAGGATATTTTACTGTTGCCAGAAATATGAAAAGCATGTTATCGTTAAAAAGAATTAAATAAAGTACTAGTTTTTGTTTGTCGAAAAGCAACTAGACATTTTAGTCTAGTTCTTGAAATGAGGGCAAACAAAAAGGAGCACCTTTAGCTCTCTCGCTTCAAACTGATTGGCGTCAGTTTGAAGGTCGTTGAGAGTCAAAGGGTCCAAACAACATCACATACATGTTGCTGGATTGCTCCTTGATAATTGTAGACGATGTCTACAACGTTGCTATTATAACAAACAACTGAGGGGTATTCATTCGTTTTTACTTATTTTTTAAAATCTTTTTTATGAGACAGTTTGAAAAGGTGATTTTCAGAAGATGAGTGAGGACGTATGCGTATGGACTTGGACTAATACGAATTGTTTTTTTACACGTTTGATTTAGTGGGGGAGTACGTGTAAAACGAGCGATCAAATTAGGTGTTATGGGGCGTTGTTGACAACTACAATCTTTGAGGAGGAATTTCACACATGTGGAATTCCTCCTTTTTGTTTGCCTTTATTTTCTGATATTTGTTCGAGAAAGTTAGTGAAGGAGTGGAAAAAAATGAATAAGTCAGCGCAAATGAAACCCTGTTCGCCCCGATTGATTTTACAACGAGCGATTACCGTTCGTCTAATCGATGGCAGTATATGGGCAAATCTTGGAAATGGAAAATTTGTTCATCAAACGAACCTAACGGTTAAAGAAATAGAGGTCCTCTATCCTAAAATTAAAACAGTCGTTGAGAGTGGCGGAAAGATTATGGCCAAGAAAAAACATTTGGCTCAATCCCTGGTCATGCTTGAACCACCAATGAAAGTGAAAGACTGGGCTTAAAAGATCGTTAAACGAAAGACATAGCTGTTTGTAAAGAACGTTTCTCGTTGTTTACAGGTTCCTTGAAAACTGGATAGTATCGGACGTTTATCCAGGGCGCTATGTTTGGCTTTGGAATGAACGAGAAAGGTCTCGCTGTTTTCTGTCTGGTGAGATAGATACATTCAAAAACGACAGACTGCTTGACGTGGTAACTTGAGCAGGAGATCGTGTCTCTGGCATGTGGCGAGAAAAGTAGCGCAGTTGAACGCCTTAAAACCCAACTGTTTGTTCTGAAAAGAAATACTTTGTACTTCTCAAAATGATGAAGAGAGACAGGTTGTCCGTCCCCCTAAAACGGTCAGGTTCCCACTTATCCGAAAAGTGTCGTACCATTTTTATTACTTGTTTGCGGTTCTTTGTGAACAGGTATGTCTTTAAAGCAAACGAAATAGGAGTGAGTTGAATGACTGAAATACAAGTATTACTTGCTTTTATGCGGCAGTCTAAGCGCAAGTCAATCAAGCGTCGTAGTTTAGAGCGTTGGTTTGAAAAGAATGATTACTGGATAAAAGAAAGACAATTCAAGTTGTTTCAACAGTTACAGCGAAGTAAGGTATTAAGAATCATGGAAAATGGCGAAATCATCCGAGTCGAGGCAATGCAGGAGTATTTTATGTTGTTTGATTATATGCAGACACAACAAAAATCACAATTAGATAAGGATCACCTTAAACGGTGGATCGCCGAACAACCAGCGTGGCATGCGAAAAAGACGGAACGACTGATTCGTCAATTGCATTGCACAGAGACAATGAAAATCACTGAATTTGGTGTGGTCATTTCACACGAGAAGCAAAAGAAAGGGGAAAATGGATGGCAAAAGGTACAGCAAATAAGAGCATAAAAGGCAAAAAGAAACGATTTTTCCAATTGGAAGAATTATTGTTAGAGGAGAAGGACATGGAGTTTGTGATCGGACAAGAAGATTTATTTGCGAATGATATCCAGTTCGAACATGATGACGTGTTACCTGGCGAACGGGCCTATATCGTCACAAAAAAAGTCGTCCAGTCTACCCCATTATACAAAAAGCAATTGATTTGTTTGCGTTATATCCATTCGTTGAGAGTCGTGAATAACTTGGAAGAAGGACGACTGGTGAAAGAAGTCCCAGTAGCAAAAATTATTCGTTCCAATAGAGGGATTTATTTCATCGTTGATCGAGAAAGAGTGACACAGTCGTATCATCAACGAAAACAACGAAAACAGCGTAACCAACTAGCAGGAGTCATTGCCGAAGAGACGTTTCGGAAATACTAAAAGACATAAGCATTCTATCTGAATTTAAATATGGAGCGATAGCAAACTAGGAAGGAGAATATTTTTGGAATATCACCAAAATTTAAAGAATGCCACTACGGTTAAGGAAGTGCAAAAATTGTATAATGAAGGCTTTAAAAAAATGGTGGCAGAGATTGAAGAAGACTTTATTTCAGAAGGAAGAGGGCAACAGCTGGTTTATGCTGATGGTTGTATTGACCTAAGTTTAACTATAGCTGATATACATTTATTGATTTGTGCAGAACATCGAGCAGAACAGCTAAGTAAAAACAAGTCAGAAGGATTAGTGATTGAATCCAACCACGATACGTTTATAGAAGAAAGACTAGTAGAATTAAAAAGAAAAAAAGATACAGAGATTAAAGAATCATCGAAAAAATAGGCTATGTACGTGTCGTATCAGTTGATCAAGTTAATAATTGACAGATTTTACGGAATAAGTTCTTGCCTTGTTCTCATTAAAAATTATAGATGAATTGAAACGCACGTAGACGAAAGGAAAATTAAATGAATAAAAAAAGAGTATTGTGGCTCGTCGCAGGGTTGTATATTTGCATAATAGTTTCCATGATAACTATTTTTTGGTTAACAAATCAGCAGCGCAAATTTGTTATTGATCTGGGGGAACTGAATGCGGGACTACGAATGATCAATTGGATGTTACTAATTCTAACAGGTGGGCTAGCAATTTTAACTAGGAAAATTCTTCCAACAGACAAAAAAGATGAAGTGATATCAGAGAATGATCAAAAGGAAGTTGAAAAAAATGAAATTTTATCGATCTATTTATCGAGTGGAGAATCATTTTTTCATGAAATGGATTCAATGGACCTCGGTAGTCAAGAGATAATCGCTGCATGGAAGAATAAGAACCTTGGTGAGAAGCTCGTTATCGAAGATTCTGACGGCGTGTCAATGTATGCAATGGATCAGATTGCAGCTATCACGATCTTGGTTGAATAATAATTTGCATATAATCCTTGGAAACTTTGAGGAAACTAAAAAATAAAGGACTAGAAAGAAAGGAAGAATGAAGTATGAAATACAGTCAAATGGATCATAAAAAAATGTGGGTAGAAAAATTGGAAAGTGATCTGTCAGAACTCGAATCATTAGGGTATAGCAAAGATTCTAAAGTGTATAAGTCAGCTGTAAAACGGACTGACAAAGCCCGAAATGAACTAAACAATAGTCGGTAATAGACAGATTATACGGAATAGGGGGAAATGAAAATGAAATTAAAAAAATTATTGAAAATTTTACCAGATAAAGCTGATGCAACGTTTGAAATTGTAGAAGAAACTTACCCAACAGGAATTTTAGTTAAAAATATTTTAGCGACTTATCCACGAGCGGCAGAATATGAGGTGACATTACTAGACGCAGGAATTACAACACATGGGGGAAGAGATACTATTACCTTGTGCATTGAAGTCAGTAACGCGAACTAGTCAGTAATTCATTAAAACTGAAAACTAAGTGAGAGAGGTTTTACATTGCAAGATAAAGAAGAAAAAGTACTCCTTATTCTTGGAGAAACAGGAACTTTTTTAGTGGTATTGGTTATGAGAATCACAGGAATTCTTTACGGCGGATTAGTTACCATGATGCTCTGGAATGGGATCATTTCACCTACGTTTGGTTTAGATCAGCTGAATTTTTTTCAGGGCTTAGGTTTAGACCTCTTTATAAGTTATCTCTTTTATAACAGCGGAATCTCAGGAAGAGATAAAAGTGAATCGATTTTTGTTCCAATTATTGAGTCGGTGATTTCAACCACTTTATTTTGGGGTGTTGGTTCAATCCTTATGCTGTTTTTATAAAAGTAACTACTGTTTTTTTGTTTCAGGAGGATAGCAATGTTTATATTGAAAAACAAATATGAGGGATTGTTAAAAGTAGTAGTTCATGTGATTGTGTTTATTGGGATTATATCGATGGCAATGAAAGTACAAATGGAGCAGTCTAATTTTGATAATTCAATAAATAATGTCCAATTTTCTCGAAAGTTAGCCTATGACTCCAATAATGAACTTAAAGAATATGTAGATAAAAATTATATTCAGCAAATTATCTGGAAAACATATCCACTTCTAGTATATCCTGAAAGCATTTCAAGTAGGGTTTTGTTCAAAAGAGAAGCAAATCAAAAAAGTATTGATGAGGCGTGGCAAGATGTAATGAACCTTGTCGAAGATTATGAACAAAAAGAAACTGAATTAGGGCTTCTAATGGAGAATTGAACAATCGGTCAATAGGTGAAAGAAATAGAAGTAGCAGAAGGAGAGTGTCGCAAATAATGATTTCAAATGAATGGACATTAGAATACGAACGGCGACTTGAAAAACTGGCAATGTGTTTTTGGCGAATCTTTATTAGTGGTTTTTTTACTTTAATTTTAGGATCAGTAGTTTATTGGAATTATTATTTTTTAGGACTTTTGTGGTTTCCGCTAGTCCTATTGTTTTTATGGTACTTTATTGTGCTTGGTTTTTTAGTGATTTCATTGAAGTTGATTTGATCGTGCAAATAGTTACTGTAGCAGTCTATTTTACACGTAATTTTAATGACTAAGTTCTTTATTCGGAATCCTACCGTACATTTTCGTCTGGATGGGTACCATAAACCTCAAAATGTGAATACTTTTACAAGAAAAGGTTATTGCAATTAATTATAAAATAAAAATGTTATCTTTTCCAAAATGGTTGAAAATTATTTTTTAATATATGCAATATTAAATCGTTTTTATCGAAGAAAAAGATAATTGGTCTATATTAATAATTGTTTTATTAAAATTGTATGAAAAGACACAGGTTATCGTTTGGCGAAAATTATTTGGTTTGATATGCTTAATTTATAGTTATTTTAATTAAGTGAATCCTAGCTTAATAGTTGCCAGGGAGATCTTTTAAACCTAAACTCCAATTTTTAGTTTAAGAATACCTTTTTTAAAGTCTCAACACTTTACTCTTGAAATATTTTAACCCTAAGCATCCTTTTTGTGAGGGACGCGATCCCTGGCAACTATTAGGCTAGGCGTCATTCGTTTTCCAATGAATGATAATCATTTTGATTATTCATTTTTTTCAATTTATCCTTTCTAAGTGCGACTTGTTTTGCATACTCTTCAATCTCACTTTTTAAGTATAAACGAACTATTGGGGACTCATTGTATTCAATAAAAGGAGCGACCATGTTCGTTCTTACTGCTTGTTGAAAGGCAGGTCCGGACTGACCCGTAATTTTCATAGCACCTTGCTTTGTAACAAGATTATCTAAGATCCATTCTCGAATTTCTTTTGAATCGGTATCTTTCATGTTAACACCCCCTAAAGTATCTATAGAAGTAGTATAGATGAAAAAAAGAAAAAAATCCACGATATAATTGTTGACCTATCATTATATGTATATTATGATAGGTATATAATATAAAAAAGGAAAGAAGGAAGAATAAATGAAAATGTTAAAAGTGTTAGCAATCGGAGTAACCGTTGGAGGAGTGGCGTTAGCTATTCATACGGAAAAGGCAGAAGCCACAGAATGGACACCTCGATCAGTTGAACAAATCAAAGCTGAAATTTCTGGCAATGAATACACGATAAAGTGGGGCGATACTTTAAGCGCCATTAGTGGAGCGACAAATATATCAGTTCAAAAATTAGCTGAGTGGAATAGCATTGGAAATGTAGATGTCATTTTCGAAGGCAATAAGTTAGTATTTGAAGGAAACATTGCTACTGTACAAGATCAAAGTGGGAACACTATTAGCCAAGCAGTAATCAACGAAAACGACAAAGTCAATCCAGGGCAACCAATCGGACAAGCACCAGCAACTGGTTCTAGTACTGATCAAGGTTCTCCAGCAGCGACAGTTCCTACCCCTCCTGCAGTAGAAGACAGTGGGTCAACGGATGCTGGAAACACAGTAACACCGCCGACAGGTGCTGACAATGGATCAACAGGCGGAGGAAACACCGTGACACCACCAGCGGGAGGAGACAATGGCTCAACTGGCGGAGAAAACACTGTAACACCACCAACTGGTGGCGATAACGGTTCCTCTGGTGGGGGTACAGAAACAACACCTCCAACAGGCGGGGATAATGGTTCAGGAGGAGACAATGGCTCCGAGGACAATGAAACTGATAATATTCCTGTTAATATTGGAAATAGCGGCATTTTTGCAGCTACTCAAGAAGAGGCTAATGCACAAGCATATGCATTATGGGCTGAGGATAAATTTGTTGAGTTTACTAGATTCTTAATAAATCCTGCTTTAAATGCTAAAGGCGATATAATTGGATGGACAGTTGTATTTTATAATTAAAAAATAATGTAAAAAAGAGGTAAAGCTGAAAAGCTTGCCTTTTTTTTATGTACTGAGGTGATAAAAAATGAATAGTAGATGCCGAAGCCCGTCATATTCGGAGATTGTTGTAAAGGACTAATGAGCTAATCATTGGTCTTTTTTTGTTGCTAAAAGGCTTATGAGGAGACGATTATGAAATATAAGAAAATGAAAAAAGTGATCAGCTTATTCTTGCTGACTGTTTTGCTTACAACAGGTTTGCCGATAAATAGTATGGCAACGGTACTGTTGGATCAATCAACAAGTATCAAAATCAATGATGGTTCTGATACGAAAGAAATAGATAGCAATAAGGAAACTAATGAACCTGTTAGTGATCCAGTGTTGCTGCCCTTAATGAACAATCGAGATTTTGTTGGATCTATCCAAACCGGAGAGAGTCAACTAGCTAATGACGGGCCGGAATTAATAACTAAAGAAGTCCCTGATAATATGAAAGAATTCTTTATCGGAGAAAAAGATCTTCATGAATTGGGATCGTATTCTGAGCAACAGGAATTAGCTGCACAATCAGATGAATGGCAAAAACTTAAAGAAGAGAAAATGACTAGAAGTTCTTCTTATCGTTTGTCTGAAAATGGTCGTTTAGATGTTAATGTCGCACGTTATACACCTTCTGGTCTACATTATACGCATGACAAGATCATTCGTTGGCAAATTGATGGCGAAGATGTTTTCTGTATTCAAGAAGGGGTATTTACAGAAGCTGGCATTTTATACGATCAAAAATTAGACCTTAATAATGTAGTATCTCCAGAAAGTCGATCAAGAAGACTTCGTTTTATCGGATACTTTGGTTACTATAACCAGCGTAGTATGGAAAATTATGCGTTAACACAAATGCTAGTGTGGGATGAAATGGGAGGTAGCTTTATCAATTACGGAACATTTGGTAAAGCGAAATATGATTCGTTCAAAGCTGCTGTCGATAAAAAGATTGCTGAACATGATCTAAATCCTTCTTGGCACAACACTACTGTAACAGTTAAAGCTGGTGAAGAAATACGCGTTCGAGATACTCATAACCGTTTTTCTTCTTGGAATGGTACTGTTTCAACTAATACGGCTGGTGTGAGTGTACGAAAAGATGGAAATGATTTAGTCATTGCTGCTTCTGCAAATTCTAATGAATCGGGAGTAGTTCGAGTAACAAAATATGACCCTAGCGGACCGGCGATAGGAACTACATTTGCTTATACAAATGGGAAAACACAAGATCTTTCTCGTCTTCATTTACCCGATCCAGGAATCGCTGCATTAAATATTAAAGTAGAAAAAAAGGGACATGCAGCTGTTCGTAAATTAGATGAAACTACTAAAAAACCTTTAGCGGGAGCAATTTTCCGTTTTACAACAGATGATGGAAAAACGAAAGAAATAACAGCGAATAATCAAGGAATTGCTGAATGGCGTGATTTAACCCATGATCAAAAGGTGACAATGGAAGAGATTCAATCACCGAATGGTTATGTGATTAATAGCAAGCCACAAACAATTACAATCAAAGTAAATGAAACAGTCACGGCAACCTTTGATAATAAGCCTCAAAAAGGACAACTGGAGCTTTCTAAAACAGTTGAAACAGGTGTTTCTACAGTTGTAAATGAAAGCGATCATGGCGACTACACGACGATTGAATTCGAACAACGAAATGGGGATGGATTTGGCTTTAAGATTCGCCCGACAGAAGATATCGTGACCGGTGACGGCACACTGCGTTATGAAGCAGGGAAATTCTTACAAGCAGATGGTGAAGACATCGTTTGGACTACAGACGAAGATGGTAAATTTACGACAGACCCACTACTGTTTATCGGTAAGTACGAAGTCGTTGAAGTTTCTGCACCTGCAGGTGTCGTTCTTTTAGACGAACCAATTCCGTTTTCGATCGATTATGCAGGACAAACGGTTGATATCACGTCCTCTTCTTTAGAAGTAGAAAACTTCCTACAAGATCTCAATATCTATGGTCGAAAAATGCAAGAAGTTCTAACGGGTTGGGAAGATGGTAAAGCAGTTGTTGAATTAGAAAATGCGAAAAACGGTCAAGTATTTGCCCTACGATTAGCAGAAGAATTACTTGTTGGAGAAGAAGAATTAGCTGCTGATACTACGTTAGGTTATTCAGTAGTCGAAGAAGGCAAGATTGCTTTTGAAGGACTGAAATTGCCAAATCAAACAATCCCGATGTATATCCAAGAAATCTATGCAGGTCCCGATCATGTAATGGATGACACGAAGCACCACTTTGTATACGATCCACAGAACAACGATGTTTCATTTGATATTCAAGTAGAAGCGAGTCAAGACGAAGCCGAAGGTGAAGATGCTGAAGAAGACCCTGACGCTGATTCTGAGGAGGACGACGTAGAAGGAGTGGCAACTAATGCCAATTTAGATACTGAAACTCCTGATACTGAAGAAGATGTAGATCTGGAAGAAGAGCCAGAAGAGGACCTGACAGGCGCAATTATTAATCGTTTAGCTCGTGCAGGTGTTCAAGTTATCAAAACCGATGGAATGGATCAAAAACCGCTAGAAGGTGTTGCTTTTGATTTATACCGAGTGCCAGCACCAGAAGTTGATCCTGAAGAAGATATCGAGGAAGCGCCTGAAGAAAGTGAAGACGTTGAAGAAGATACTGACACTGAAGAGAGCGAAGACGCTGTAAAGACAACCAATTCTGATGAAATCGACACCGAGGATTCAACTGAGTCAGAAGACTCAACAGATTTAGAGGGTGAAGATGAAATCGATGAGGAAACTCCTGAAGAAGCTGTTCTTATTGGAACGTTCTTGACAGATGAGAATGGTGAGATCAATATCGATGGATTGCCAACGGGACATTATTTGTTGGTGGAATCCCAAGAATTACCTTGGTATCACGCAAACGAAGAAGAGTATACGTTTGAAGTTTCACCTGAAAATGATGGAGAAGTTATTGTATTTGAAGTAGAAAATCACCGCTTAGATTTAGAAGTAGAGACGCTATTTGTGGAAACTGAAACTGGAAGTAAAGTTTTAGATCCGACAAAAGACAATCACTTAACCGACTTTACTTGGATTCGTGGGGGGAAAGAAAATCATGAATACTACATGCTTACGCAATACATTAAAGTCAATAAAGACACAAAAGAGCAAGTAGCAGTCGTTTCTGAAGATACTTCATCGGTTGTATCCACTGGTGACGAAGAACAAGAATTACCAATTACACTAGATTTGCCAGCAAACACAATGGAGAGCGGATATGAATTGGTAGCGACTCATATGATCTATGATGATCCTGAAATGGAGAATCTGGTAAACGAGCATTTCGACTTAGAAAATGAGGACCAAACAGTCCTTTTCCTAACTCCAGAAGAAGAACCTGAATTACCAGTTATACCAAAAGATTTAAAGACACCACAAGTTCCGTCAATCCCACAAGCAGGAAATACAAACTTTTGGGAAGAGCTTAAGGCTGTTTTTTCGAACCTATTTTAAGATCAAAATAGATGATTAAGAAGAGACGAAGGGAGAAATTCCTTGTCTCTTTTTTAGTAAATTTGGTCCAAAAAAACGAAAAAACATTTTGATTCATTTATCTCTGAAGGAAAGGAGCAATGCATTGAAGGAATTACAAATAAAGCTTAGAAGGATTCGATTAAAATTTAAGCAGCACCCGCACAAAAAGAAAATTATCCTTGGGATATTGAGTGTGATTTTACTAATAGGAACGATTGTCGGTATGATGCACTATCGACAGAAACAGTTTGACCAACAAATTTCAGATCTACAACAAGCTGGACTAAGCGAAATGAGTGGAAAAACGCCATATAGAAGAGTTATTGGTGATTATTCAGGAGACGATGTTGAAGATTTACGCCCCCAAAATCTTTCGATTGATTCGAACGATTTGATTCAAAAATATGGGGTGGGAATTATACGGATACCGATGATAGGGTTGGAATTGCCCATTTTGGAAGGTATGACACAGGCCAATCTTAGTATTGGAGCAGGAACTGTGAAACCGAATCAACGAATCGGACGAGGAAACTTTGCCCTGTTGGGCCATTATATGACCAATAGCGGACTATTGTTTGGTGGGTTGAAGAATGTTTCTGTTGGCGACCAAGTAGAAATTACTTTCTATGGAAAAACAGCTACGTATGAAGTACAAGAGACACGAATTATCCATCAAAGTGAAGGACAGTATATGTTGGATAATCCGGAAGAGCCACATTACTTGACCTTGCTGACATGTGATGGAAGTCGGGCTGGTACGGACTATCGATTGATGGTTCGAGCAACAATGCTAGAGTGACAGATATGATCAAAATTTAGGAGGTATTTTCAATGGTAATGGATTTATCACAAAACCAACCAGAGCAAGAAAAAAAGAATCCAAATATATCATTTGAGAAGGTAGAAGAGATTGCTATTCTCAATCGTACAAAATGGGGGACAACAGTTGAACTAAATAAAGTTTCTTATAACGGCCGTGAGGCGGTTTATGATTTACGTAATTGGACACCAGAAGGGGAAATGCGAAAGGGTATCACACTTACTGATCAAACGCTGGCGAACCTCTTGATAGCCTTAAAGAATCATTTAGAAGGCGACTTATCAAAAGATGAATCAGAAGATTTGGCAGATTCAGATATTACAGCGCACCTTCCTAATGATTTTTGAAGAAGGAGGCTAGAGTATGAGTCAATCGCAACAAGAAGCCTATCAAGTGATTTGTAAGGGGACGCCACAAAAGTTATATCAAGTGTTTCGCTTACTATCGATGTTGAAGCAAGCAGCTAAAAGCAAAGAAATGAAGCAACAAGCGGAACAACTTACAGCAGACAATTGGGAAAAGTTTAAAAATCTTAGAGAGCAGCTTGGACTGCCTGATAAACCGGAATTAGAATTCAAATTTAAACAATTGCCGAGAGAGAAACAAATGGAATTGATTCGAGATTGTGAGAAAAAATTGCTTGTACAAGCTGGAGAAAAAGATTATGAGTTCTTATTATCCTCGAATAAAATGCTAGCAGAGCCACAACTTTTAGATCAAGCGGTAAATTTGGACCAATTGAAAAACATGATGACAGAGTATGGTTTACAATTCCACGTAAAAGAATTTCCGGACATGACGTCAGAAATGTACTTTTATGCCAAAGATGCTAATATTGCTGCTCGTGCGCTTGAGAGGACCGTAGAAACAATCATAAACGATCCAGAAACTGTGACAAAACCAACACTTGAAGCACTAATTGAAGAGGCGAAAGGAAAGACGAAAGAAAAAGTTGCGGCAGTCGAAGAGGCCAAAGAATCAAGTGTCACTGCTATTAAAGATGGTACAAAAACTGCAGCAGATACCACAAAAGAGGCCAAAGAAAGCCTAGATGCTTTGTCTCTATTTGATGATATAAGCGGAGGGATCGATCTATGACAAAAAAACAGTCAATTATTCCTTACGCGCTTTTTGGTGGTGTCGGAGGTTTTGTAGCCAATCGTGCAACTGAGCTTGCTATGCATGCACCAGAAGGGGAGAAGCTCTTAGCAGCACTTCAGGTGAATAAAGAAATATTTTATAACCCATTCCATTTTTCATTAGAAAATTCTTCCTTACTCGCTTGTGGCGCTGTTTTAACGTTAGCGTCTTTAACATATCTTGGGCGAGATACAAGAGAATATGAGCCAGGAAAAGAATATGGGAGCGGTCGCTGGGGAACAAAGAGAGAAATGAAGAAGTTCAGGAATAAAAAGAACTTTTCAGACAATATCATTCTAGGGGACGGCTGCTATAAGAATTTCTATGAGGGAAGAAATACTCGATTGAATCGAAACAACAATGTAATGGTCATTGGAGGTTCCGGATCGTGGAAGACGACATCTTACATCATGTCGAATATTGCTCAAATGAAGTCTAGTTTTGTTCTGACAGATCCAAAAGGGAGAACAGTCAATCGAGTAGGGAAAATGTTAGAACGTAGAGGATATAAGATCAAAGTTGTTGATTTTGATACGTTGACAAATACCGATCATTTCAATCCATTTGCGTATGTTAAAGACGAGATCACACTCAAAAAAGTGATCAGTGCATTGATTGATGCGACAAATGCGGATCATGAGAAAAAAGGAGAACCTTTCTGGGACAAAGCCGAAGAGTTGTTGATTACCTCCTTATTTGCTTATCTATATTACCGTTACCGTGGGGGAAGAAAAGGAAACGTAGAAGTAAAAGGGGATGGTATTATGCCTAGCTTAGATCAAATCGGCACCTTGATTCGACTTTTAAATCGTGAAAATAAAGACGTAGAAAGTCCCCTTGAATTTATGTTTAAAAGTTTTGCGGAAGAATTTGGCGAAGAAAATTATGCCTATCTCCAATGGCAAAACTTCCTTCGAAACTTTGAAGGAAAGACTAGGGACAGTGTCTTAGCTATTTCGATTACTCGCTTCTCCTTATTTGATTTAGAACAAGTCAAAGACTTTATCAAAGAGGATAATCTTGAGATTGAAAAATGGGTTGAGGAGAAGACGGCGGTCTTTTTAAAGATACCGGATATGGATGATACGTTCAATTTCTTACCACTCCTTATTTTTATACTTTCTTTTCGAACGCTTGAACACAAAATTGATAATGAAATGGGTGGAGAAGCAAATATCCCTATCGAATTTTTAATGGACGAATTTGCCAATCTCGGAAAAGTACCAAATATCAAGCAGGCCTTGTCTGTATTTAGAAGCCGTTTGATGAGTATCACGATTTTATTACAAAGCATCAATCAAATCGTTGCTATGTACAAAGAGGATTGGAAATCCTTTTTTGGAAACTGCGACGCTTGGGTTTATCTATCTGGATCGACAGAGCCAGATACCACAAAGTTCTTTTCTGAAGCAGCCGGAAAAAAGACAATTTATATTCGTAAGCGTGATAAAGGTTCTGTTCGCAGTGAACCCGTTGGAAAAGATGTTATTTCAGGCAGTGAGGTCGGGGAGTTAGATCGACTTCACGCCTTAGTAAAAATTGCTTCAGTACCCATGTTTAAAGTACCAAAATACAATTATAAAACTCATCCAAATGCCAAAGAGTTCGGTCATAAAGAAGGTGATCCGAATTGGTATGAGGTGAAAAGATACAAAAACAGCTTAGAAAAATTCGAAGCAAATGTTAAAAAAGAGGCATTTTCAGATCCAGTAGTATTGGATATTGATTTTGCGGCGTAAAAAAAATAGCAAATTGAATGGAGAATGAAAAATGAAATCACTTTTAATGAATGTAACAACGAGCTTGGAACCGCTAGTAATGGCAAATGCAAATGCAACTGCTCAGACAATTGCAGGAGGCTTGCAGTGGATGATCGCCGGTGGAGGCGCCTTGTTAGCTGTTTGGGGAATCGTTCAGATCACACAAGCTGGGAGACAAGGAGACTCTCAAGGGAAAATGGAAGGCTCTTGGTGTATCATTGGTGGCATTCTAATGCTTGCGATTAGCGCGGGAACCATGATCACTGGAGTATTTTCAAATCCTCCAGGTATGTAATAAATAAATTAAAGGAGGATTCATATGGATTTAGTTGAAGCCCTCACTCAGAATATGGGGGATTTTTCCCAAAGTACATTAAATTGGGTCAACAATATCGTGGCTAAATCAACCCGTGAAGTTGGTCTTTATTTAGTAGGGATACTCTTAATTTTAGAAATTGCAAAAATGTTTGAAAAAGCGAACTCTTCAAACGCAGGAATCGTGACCTTGAAAATGTTTCAAGGTCTTTCTTTTCGTGCGGCATTGGGCGGAATCATGGTCACTTTTTCTAGTGTCATGTTAAATTTCATTTTATCGATCGGTATCGGAATGGCAAATCTCATTTCCCGAAATGCGAGGGGGGCTTTTGATGTATTTAATCTGCCAAGTGTGGAGGTACCAACGGATACACTATCTATTTTGGGAGAATTAATCGGTGCATTATTGAATCCGACAGAGGCACTAAGAAGAGGGATCATGGTCCTTTTATTAGTTGTTGTCGGTGCTTTAGTTACATTAGCCGCTTATGTAATGGTGTGGGTAATCGTTATGCTTCGATTCTTTCAACTCTATGTCATGTTAGCCTTGATGCCTGTTCCGATGGCCTCTTTTGCGTCTGAAGAACATGACAACATAGGAAAAGGATATTTAAAGCGAATTTTAGCCTATGCCTTTCAACCTGCGGTCATTATGGTTGTGTTCGGTGTTTATCATTTTCTTTCCAGTATTGTATTGGATCTGACTGGTTTAGGAAATCCAATGAATCTGGATATGGAAGTACAATTCTTTCAGAATTTGATTTTAGCGATCGTGTTCATTATTGTTTTGTGGCAGACACATAAAAAATCTTCAGAAATGTTTGGGGTGTAAGAAATGGAAATTAAAGTGTTCAAAGACGCTTCAAAAAGGGAAAAAACGTTTATTGGTTTAACTGGCGCACAGTGGATTTTTATTGTAAGTCTCCTTTTAGTGATCGGATTAGATGTTCGAAATGCTATCTATTCGATTTTGCCTGTTGGGCTATTTCGAGTGATATTTTTCCCCTTGTTAGCACTAAGTGCGTGTAACGCAATGTACAAGCCACATGGCTATACTTTTTCTACTTGGGTGAAGCTGTTTTTTAAATTCCAAACAACGATTCAAGTAAGAACTTATAAAAAGGGAGAAAGGATGAGAATCTATCGTGTTCAAGACTTTAAAAAAGGAAAAAAAATCAAAGAAACGACCAAAAAGACAAAAAATTCAAGCCGCTAGCACGCAAAACTCGTTATATTATACTTCTTTGTTTGAAGATGGGATCATGCATGTTACAGAAGACCTATTTTCTAGTACGTATACATTAGGTGCAGTTAACTACACAACCGCGCATGTAGATAAGCAGAAACAAATTCTTTCACAATATAATAAGGCAATCAATTTATTGTCTGAAAAAGACCATTTTCAACTCACGCTATTGGTAACTAAAAATCCAAAAGGTGAATACATGAAAAAAACAGCTTATCCTTTACAAGGCGATCCTGGCGATCCCCTTAGAGAAGAGTTAAACCAACTAATTGAGTCTAGTTATGATTCTGGAAGAAACAATTGGAAAGTTGAACGTTTTGTGACTTTAGCGACACACGCAACGAACCTTCGTAATGCCCAAAAAAGATTGTTAAATATTGGCGAGTCGTTTGCGGATGAACTGATGAGTATCAAAGGAACAGTTGATGTACAAGGTGGCATGGAGCGATTACGGACGATGAACAAAATCTTGCGACCTGGTAAACCACTTTTTGGAAATTTTGAAGATATTGAACGAAGCAGAAGATCCACCAAAGATTTGATTGCTCCAGGCTATTTAGACTTTAAAAAATCAGGGAAAATTGATTTTCAGGTGGACGATAACTTTGGACAAGTGCTGTATCTGCGCGATTTCCCTCGAAACTTATCTGATCATATGTGCAAAGAATTGACAGAAGCAGAAATGGAGATGGTAATCACTATTCACGCAAGCCCGTATTCAATCTCTCAAACAACAAAAAAATTACGGACAGAAGCGACTAACCTTGAAACAGACGTAATCAAGCGTGAAATGAAAGCTAGCGAGCGAGGATATTCGAGACAGCATATTGCACGGGTAATCAGAGAACATCAACAAGATATCAATGAACAAATAGAATTTGTAGAAGAAACTGGTGATAAACAGCTTTCTTCTACTTTTTTGGTTTATGTATGGGACGAATCGAAGGAAGCTTTATACCATCAAATTGAAAAGGTGAAAGCGGTAGGTGAAAAGTTCGGTGCGGTATTTGAACCGTTATATCTTACACAGGAACAGGGATTTAACTCATGTTTGCCTATTGGTAAAAATTATTTAGATTTTGAACGAACCTTTTTGCGCGACTTGATCACGCCTAATATTTCAATCAATTCTCCGTTTACTAGTCAAGATGTACAACATAAAAATGGCACGTACTATGGAACCAATCAGTTATCAAAGAACAACATTCTTATTAATCGAATGGGTAGTGAAATGAAGAATTCCAATGGTGGCATTATGGCTGTGTCTGGAGGAGGTAAGTCGTTTGCAGCTAAGAATGAAATCATAGCGACACGATTGAGAAAACCTGAAGCAGAAATTATCATCCTGGATATGGAGCGTGAGTATCTGCCACTAGCGAACGCACTGGATGGCGAGATCGTCACTGTCGCTCCAGGAAGTGGCACCTCTATTAATATTTTGGAACTAGCAGATGAACAATACCTAGAGGTCGGGGACGATCCAGTTTCCATCAAGTCAAACTTCTTAATCAGTTTAATTTCTCATTTGGTAGGTCATGTCTCAGCTGGGCAACAAACCAAAATTGATTCAGTCACACAACAAACTTTTCGTGAGCTTGAAAAACCAACACTTCAAGACTGGTATAAAGTGTTGCAACGTGATACCAGTCTTGAAGCAAAAGAGCTGATCGATGCAATGGGGTTATATGTCACGGGATCATTAAACATGTTTGCCAAAGAAACGACCGTCAATACTT
>Ga0302349_1001515_pt1 | contig 17659 bp, 16 predicted proteins | sample PhyAR1_FD_202176 | JGI IMG/M metagenome (GOLD analysis project Ga0302349, IMG submission 202176) | Leaf surface microbial communities from alfalfa plants in UC Gill Tract Community Farm, Albany, California, United States - DLSL A.R1... | ecosystem: Host-associated > Plants > Phyllosphere >...
CGCAGATCCTGGCCGAGCGTCGGGCCGAACGACAGAAGAACGTCAACAGCCGGCGTCGGTTCTCGCCCGAGATCGTCGTCGTGCTCGACGGTGCACGCCGACTCCGTGCGATGCCCGGTGTCGTCGGACTGCTCCGGGACGGACCGGCCCTGGGCATCCGGCTCATCTGCATCGACGAAGAGGAGTGGCAGCTCCCCGAGGAGTGCGTCGCCACCGTGCTGCACCGCTCGCCGACGCAGCTGGTCCTCCGCCGCCAGATGTCCGCGCCGGTCGACCTCGTGCTGGCCGACCGCATCGAGGACGACTGGTTCGACGAGGTCGCCCGCGCGCTCTCGCCGCTGCGCGACACCTCCGGCTCGGACGGCGACGGCCTGGTGCCGGACAGCGCCCGGCTGCTCGACGTGCTCGACCTGCCGCAGCCGAGCGGTTCCGTGATGGCCTCGCGCTGGCGGTCCGGCTCCCCCACCACCTCGGCGGTCGTCGGGGTCGGCATCGACGGGCCGTTCGCGCTCGACCTGGTGCGGGACGGCCCCCACGGGCTCGTCGCCGGCACCACCGGGTCGGGCAAGTCCGAGTTCCTGCAGACCCTGGTGGCCTCGCTCGCGGCGGCGAACCGTCCGGACCGGATGACCTTCGTGCTCGTCGACTACAAGGGCGGTGCGGCCTTCAGCGTCGCCTCCGACCTGCCGCACACCGTCGGCCTGGTCACGGACCTGGACCAGCACCTGGTCGAGCGGGCCCTGCGGTCGCTCCGCGCCGAACTGACCCGGCGCGAGCACATCCTGGCCGCGTCCGGGGCGAAGGACATCGAGGACCACGAGGCCCACCTGGCCCGCGGTGGGTCCGGCGAGCAGATGCCCCGACTGGTCCTGGTGATCGACGAGTTCGCGGCCATGGTCACCGAGCTGCCCGACTTCGTCGCCGGGTTGATCGGCATCGCCCAGCGCGGTCGGTCCCTCGGCGTGCACCTGATCCTGGCCACCCAGCGCCCCGGCGGTGTGGTCGGTCCGGACATCCGCGCGAACACGAACCTGCGCGTCGCCCTCCGCATGACGGACGGCGGCGAGAGCACCGACGTCATCGACGTGGCCGATGCGGCACGTATCCCGAAGAGCGTGCCCGGACGGGCATACGCCCGACTGGGGCACTCGTCGGTCGTGCCGTTCCAGTCCGCCCGCGTCGGCGGTCGGTGGGCCGGTGAAGCGGACGCGAGTGCGGTCCTGCCGTTCGTCCGCGTCCTGGAGTGGCGGGACTTCGCGATGTCGCCGCCCGAGCGCCCGTCGAAGTCCGGCCCGGGCTCGGCAGCGACCGACCTGTCCGTCCTGGTCGGGGCGATGCGGGACGCCCGAGAGCAGATGGGCATCGGACCGCTGCACTCGCCGTGGCTGCCGCCGCTGCCCGAGCTGCTCCCCCTGTCCGCGGTGGCCTCGGCGACCGTCGGCGGCTCCTCATCCGGCCCTTCTGCTCATGCTGACGTCAGTGAAACCCCCGTCGGGGGTTCGGGTCTGACCTTCGCCTGGGGCCTGGAGGACCTGCCCGACACCCAGCAGCAGCGTGCCGCGACCGTCGACCTCGAGCGCTTCGGCCACCTCTACGTCGTCGGTGCTCCGGGATCCGGCCGGTCCCAGGCGCTCCGCACCCTCGCCGCCTCCGCGGCCGGGTCGATCGCCTCCAGCGACCTGCACCTCTACGTCGTCGACTGCGGCAACGGCGCCCTGGCGTCGTTGCAGTCCCTGCCCCACTGCGGGGCCGTCGCCCAGCGCACCCAGGTCGAGCGTGCCTCCAGGCTGATCGAACGCCTGACCCGCGAGATGGCGCGACGACACGACGTGATCGCCGCGGCCGGGGCCGCGAACATCACCGAGCAGCGGATGCTCGCCGCCGAGGCGGACCGCCTGCCGCACGTGCTGGTCCTCGTCGACCGGTGGGAGAACTTCACCACCACGCTCGGGGAGGTCGACGGCGGGTCCCTCACCGAGGCGATCCAGTCGTTGCTCCGCGACGGCACCGGGGCCGGCATCCACGTCGTCATCTCCGGCGACCGCACGCTGCTGACGTCGCGGATGTCGACACTGACCGACGACAAGATCGTGATGCGCCTGACCGACCGACTGGACTACTCGCTCGGCGGGATCAACCACCGACAGCTGCCGGCGACCATCCCACCGGGGCGCGGCTTCCGTGCCGACAGCGGGACCGAGCTGCAGTTCGCGACCCTGGGTGAGGACGTGTCGGGCCAGGGGCAGACCGCGGCCGTCCAGGCGCTCGCGCGACGGGTCAAGGCCGACGAGGAGACGCTGGGACTCCCCCGCATCCGGCCGTTCCGCGTCGATGCGCTGCCGAAGGACCTGGACCTCGACGGCGCGCTCGAGCTCGAAGGAGCGCCCGCACCGGCGCCGATGGTCGCGGTCACCGGCATCGGTGGCGACGACATGTCGCTGCAGACCGTGGACCTGCGCGAGGGCGGCGGCACCTTCATCGTCGCCGGTCCCTCGCGCGCCGGGCGCTCGACGATGGTCGCCGCGATGGCGCGCTCGCTGCTGGCCGGTGGGACGCCGATCGTGGTGTTCGCACCCCGGCCGGGAGCCGTGCGCGACCTGGCCGGCCTGCCCGGCGTCCTGGCGACCGTCACGGGCGACGACGTCTCGGCGTCCGACGTCGAGGACCTGCTCGGCCGGCCCGGGGTCGTCCTCGTCGTCGACGACGGCGAGCTGCTCATCGACTGCTCCGCGAAGGCCGAGCTCCGCACCTTCGTGCGCGGGCTCGCCGACAACGGGCAGGGACTGGTGCTCGGCGGCAACACGACCGGGCTGGCCGCCGGGTTCGGCGGGTGGCAGGTGGACGCGAAGAAGAACCGCCGTGGGGCGCTGCTGTCCCCGCAGGACACGCTCGCCGGTGACCTGGTGGGCGTGCGGATCTCGCGGTCGTCGATCTCGTCGCGGGTGCAGCCCGGCACAGCGCTCGTGCACCTGGGGACGGGCATCGCCTCGACCGTCCAGGTGCCGATGGTCACGGCGGCGACCCGGACCGGGTCGGTCGCCGTGTCGTCTGCCGCCGGACCGTCCGTCGCAGTGTCTTCCGCCGCCGCCGCCGCCGCCGCGTCGTCCGCCGCAGTGTCTTCTGCGGATGACGGCGTGTCGGCGGGTGTCGGTGACGTCCTGGAGGCGCGTGCCGGCTGAGCAGGTCCGGCACCCGAAACACGGTTGGCTGGTTACGTCCTGCCCCGCTCTGCCCACCTGGGAGCCAGCCGAGTGGAACGGGACGATGCGCCCGTTTGTCAAGTCGGTTCTGCACAGTGGAGGCTTCGAACGGGAACCTTCGACTCCCACTTGAAGCCGAGTTCTCCACACATGGTGTGGAACAGGAAAGCCCTGGTCAACAGTCGAAAGTGTGTTCCCCAGGGGAGTTGTCCACAGCTGAGTGCACAACCCTCCACACAAGAGCCCGGCGTGTTCCACGGTCTCTCCACAGAGTTGTCCACAGGGCCGTTTGCTGGGGATAACTCCGTACCCGTAGCTTGAGCCAGCGACTCGGGGATGTCGGTCGCCCGGGGTAGAACTGCTCGGTGGGGAGCGGTTCTCTGAGCCGTCCGCCAGCACCGCCAAACACTGAGGAGCACGTGTGTCGATCGCGCATCTGGACCCGGCCCCCCGGGAGTACGCCGAGCGGAACAACGACCGCACTCCCCCGCACGACATGCTCGCGGAGCAGTCGACCATCGGCGGCATGATGCTGTCGAAGGACGCCGTCGCCGACGTCATCGAGACCGCCCGCGGCGTCGACTTCTACATCCCCAAGCACGAGGTCATCTTCGACGCGATCCTGTCGCTGTACTCCCACGGCGAGCCGACCGACGTCATCGCCGTCACCGACGAGCTGACGAAGACGGGCCTGCTGTCCCGCGGCGGCGGCGCCGAGTACCTGCACAGCCTGACGAGCATGGTGCCCACCGCGGCGAACGCCGGCTACTACGCCGCCATCGTCGCCGAGAAGGCCGTCCTGCGCCGCCTGGTCGAAGCCGGCACCCGCATCGTCCAGATGGGCTACGCCAGCGAAGGCGAGGTCACCGACCTGGTCAACAGCGCCCAGGCCGAGGTCTACAACGTCGCCGGCGGCGTGCAGACCGAGGACTACGTCCCCCTCACCGAAGCCATCGGCACCGCCATCGACGAGATCGAAGCCGCCAAGGGCCGCGACGGCCAGATGACCGGCGTCCCCACCGGCTTCGCCCAGATGGACGCCCTGACCAACGGCTTCCACCCCGGACAGCTGATCATCGTCGCCGCACGACCCGCACTGGGCAAGTCGACCCTGGCGCTCGACCTGTGCCGCTCCGCCGCGCTCAAGCACAACCAGACCGCAGCGTTCTTCTCGCTCGAGATGGGGCGCGCCGAGATCGCCATGCGCCTGCTGTCCGCCGAGTCCAGCGTCCCCCTGCAGAACATGCGCAAGGGCACCGTCGACGCCCGTGACTGGACCACCATCGCGCAGACCCGCGGGCGCATCAACGACGCACCCTTCTTCATCGACGACTCGCCCAACATGACCCTGGTCGAGATCCGCGCCAAGTGCCGTCGACTCAAGCAGCAGCACAACCTGAAGCTCGTCGTCATCGACTACCTGCAGCTGATGACCTCCGGCAAGAAGGTCGAGAGCCGCCAGCAAGAGGTCTCGGAGTTCTCGCGTGCGCTCAAGCTCATGGCGAAGGAGCTGCAGGTGCCCGTCATCGCGCTGTCGCAGCTGAACCGTGGACCCGAGCAGCGTGCAGACAAGAAGCCGATGATCTCCGACCTGCGAGAGTCCGGGTCGATCGAGCAGGACGCCGACATGGTCATCCTGCTGCACCGCGAGTCGGCGTACGAGAAGGACAACCCGCGTCAGGGGGAGGCGGACCTGATCGTGGCGAAGCACCGCAACGGGCCGACGGACACGATCACCGTGGCGTTCCACGGGATGTTCTCGCGGTTCGTGGACATGCCGCAGTAGGGGAGTTGTCGCCGCTCGAATAACTTGTCTCCTTCGCACACAACTTGTCGCCGGAGCGCGTTCCTCGGTGCTGCCTCAGTTAGGGGTCGTCTCCGGCGAGTCAGGAGCAGCGTGCCGTGCGCGCTAGGTTGCTGGCGGGGTGAACACGGCGTTCGGCAGGGACGTGCCCGAGCTGCACGCGCAGCGATCTGGTCCCCGCGCTGGCGGCACCCGACTGGAAGTGCCGCACCCTTGCTCGGGTACGTGAGCGTTGTTGCGTTTAGCGCCCCTTCACCGGGCATTTTCGCGGGATAGTCATACGGGAATCCCCAGGTCAAGCAGGACACAGGCAAGTTGGCGTGGTTGTCGCCGCCAGCCGTGCTCCGGTGGACGACCCTCATGCGGACAGCTGCGAGCTCCGTTCAGGGTGCCTGTTCTGCCGATACGCCGAGCCGCACCGCCAGCTCCATCGAGCGCAGACGAGCCGGTGAGAAGTCATAGGGCATGGCCTGGATCGCCTCCGCCGCGCTGGTGACCCGTGTGTCCTTCGCCGTGTCGGAAACGGGCGCCGTGTCGGTGTCTTTGGGCAGGTGCAGTTCGTCCCAGGCATCGAAGAGAACGTCGTCCTCCTCCAGCTGACCGGACTCCTCGATAACGCTCATCAGAGTGGTCTCGAAGGCGTGCCGCTCGGCCGCCACCTGCGCCACGCGAGGGTCATCGACGGCGACCGTATCGTCGAGTGCCGCTTCAGCGGCGTCGACGCGGTCGGACTCGGTGCGCAGTTCGGGGTGAAGGGCGAGGGTGAGGAAGCGGCTGGCCTGAGCGATGGCGCCGAGGGGACCGAAGATGCGCTCGGTGACCAGGAGGGTGTCGAGGTCGTCCTGGCGCAGCGAGCCCACGGGTGCGGCCTCGAGGCGGCTGGAAACGAAGTCGTCGAGCAGCCCCAGCCGGCTGCCGAGGGTACGCATGCGCTGCACGGAGCTGAGCTTCTTCTGCAGCTCGGCCATCTGCGCGACGAGGGTGTCCTCGAGCCGCGCGAGGACACCGGCGACCTCGTCGTCGCTGTCAGGGTCGGCGGGTGCGCCACCGGTGAACGCATCGCGGACGTCGTCGAGGGCGATGCCGGCGTCGGCCATGCGTCGGATCCAGAGCAGTCGGATGATCTCTGCATAGCCGTACCGGCGTCGACCGTCGCTGCCTCGCTTGCGCTCCGAAAGCAGGCCGACCTGGTGGTAGTGGCGGATTGCGCGCGGAGTGGTGCCGACGAAGGCCGCGGCGTCGCCGATCAGGACCTCACGGGGAGGCGTCGGGAATGGGTGCATGGCGGGCCTCCGGGCTGGGGACGAAACTTAACGTGCTTCGAGCAGACCACATGACGCTGCGGCAGGTGCAAGCCGATCTCACGTAGGACGCTGACGCCGGTCAGCTGGCGTGTACATCGCTCGCCTGCAACACCTGTTGTTGAGGGCTGCTAGATCAGTGGTGAGGGTCGGCGACTTATTGCTTTACGGGCCGAAGATGTGACCGGTGAGTAATCGGCTAACGGACGGAGCTGGCAGGGGTGCCGTCTTCCCACATCAGTGCTGTTGCCTGCTCCTCGTGGATGAGCAGGTCGCGGATCAGGGGCGCGTTCTCGACGGGGCAGGACAGGGCGATGAGGTTCTCCGAGATCGCGTCGACGAGACACCCGCGCTGGGCGTAGCGTCCTGCGATCGACCGCCACGCCGCGGCGAGGTCCGGATCTTCGCCGAGCCAGAGTCGGAAGGTGGCCTGGTTGCCGTGCTCGCTGACGCTCGTTGCCACGAGCGATCCTTCCGCGGATCTGACGGTGGCTACTGTGTCGTCGTAGTTCACGCCGTACACCCATGCGGGTACTGCACGAACCTGCACCAGGTCCGGCCCGATCGTCTTTGCGTTCAACGCTTCCCAGAACACGTCACCAGAGTCGGAGGGAAGCGCGAACCAGACTTCAGTGTCTGCGTCGGACGCCGATTGCGTCGGCACAAGCGAAGATCCCGCCCATTCGGCCGTCCGACTGGGGTGCTGCCGGTACTCGCTCATGGCGGCAATCTATCCTCGCCATGCACCCGACCGCACTCGGTTTCGGTCGACGACACCGCCCGACCTCGAGCCCGGTTGACGATCGGCTACCGGGCGAAGGACGCCAGCTTCATCGGGAGACGCAGTGTGCTTGGTGCTGGATCAGGTTCCACTCAAGCGTTGTTGCTCATCAGGGCTTCCTCGTGCTGGACGAACCCGTCGGGCGCATCTGTTGACAGCCGGCCAGCAATCGTCGCGGCGAGGAGCGCGGCGAGGAAGGGCACGAGCGTAATCGCGGAGGAGACCGCCGCCTTGACTGAGAAGGCGAGCTGGGTTCCGTACACGCCGGTCGACAGCGGGAACACGAGGACCGAGGCCAGGACCGGTAGGAGCAGCAGCGACCAGGTCCAACCCGGCCGACGGAGGACGACGAGCCAGACAGCGAGCCATGCACCCGTGATGATGCCCAGAGAGAGTGCGGGGTGCACCGGCGGGTTGAAGAACCCGGTCTGGATCGACCACCACAGAGCCGTCACGGCCAGGACGAACAGCGCACCCATCGCCCGGCGGCGGATCGGCGCCCCGGTGACGAGGAGGACACTCGCGCTCACGGCGAGCCCGGGCACCACGGTGAGGACGATCGAGATCAGCAGGACCACCGGGACGCCGCCCGCGAGCCCGTTGTAGCGCTGCACGAGCCCGAGTCCCAGGCCCCCGGCCAGGAAGGACACCGCGGCGAGGACCAGGAGGACCGGGATCGTCGGGATCGTGTGCGGTGTGCTGCGGACGGAGCCGGGCATCGTGGTCATGGTGTTCCCCCAGGTGGATCGGTGGCCGGCGCGTCGGTGGAAGAGCGCCGTGGTGAGTGCGCCGAACGCGACAGCGGTCGGCGAGAGGTCGAGCTCGTGTGCGTCACGGACGTCGGCGAGCCACTGCTCGTGTCGGGGGGCACGCTGCTCCAGCGGCGAGGCGGCGACGGCAGCGGAGACGAGCAGCCGGTCGAGCGCGCTCACTGGGCCACCGGCCGGTGCGTCGGACGGGCGGTCCCCGCAGTGCGTGCCGCAGCACGGGCCGCATCCCCGCGGGCCCGCACCAGTTCGCGCGCAGCCACCGCGCCGTCGGCCGTGAACTCGTGGAGTCGTCGCCGTGGACCGGAGCGGTCAGCGTCGTCATCCCACGAGGAACGCGTCCAGCCCTGTTGCTCCAGGCGCTCCAGGATCGGGTACACGGTGCCGGCCGGTCGTCCGGTCGCCTTGATGACGAGCAGCCCCCAGGTCGGTCCGTCGCTCGCGAGCAGTGCATCGAGCACCTCGAGCGTGGGAGCGGTCACGCGTCTGATCGGGTCCATCCCCTGAATCTACCTATATAGTACAAGGAGGTCAAGGGCCTGTAGCAAGCTTCTGTGGTGGGCGTCCGGTCGACCATCGGCTATCGGGACGCTGCTGGAGGGAGCTGCTTCCGAAATCCCGCCCGCTCATGCCTATAGCCCTTGATAGGTTCGCGCTATTAGTGGCGCTCGATTGGTATTGCGAGCCGCTGTATCGGGGACGACCGTTGAATGATGAGCACTACCGTGACGACGAGACCGAACGAACAACGGCAGGGCGTCGTCGGGCTGATGGGGATGCCGTACCTCTCGCTCGCTCTGGTCGCGCGACTGCCGTTTGCGATGATGGTGGTCGGCACGCTGACCCTCCTTGTCGAACGTGGAGAAAGTGTCGCGACCGCTGGTGCAGTGTCCGCCGTTGCTGGCATTGGTACGGCAGTAGGGGCACCGCTGCTGGGCCGGCTCGTCGAGCGCTGGGGGCAGCGTGGCGTGCTGCTGCTGTTCGGAACAGTCTTCTGTCTCGCGTTACTGGGATTTGTGTGGCTGGTAGCGACGAGCGCCCCCGTGTGGGCATCAGTCGTTGCTGTCGCGATCGCGGGCGTCGCCAGCCCTCAGGTGGCGCCGATGTCCCGTTCACGAGTGACTGCAGTCGCGCGCGTGCAGAACGTGCCCGCGGAACAGCTGGACCGGGCTATGGGCTATGAGTCCATGGCTGATGAAGGGGCATTCGTGGTCGGCCCCGTTTTGGTCGGAGCGTTTTCGGTCACACTCGGTCCCTTCGCTCCGCTCCTGGTCGCGGCTGGTCTGACCGCGACCGCAGTCGCAGGCTTCGCGGTGCACCCCACTGGTCGCCGCCTACCAAGCGCGGTCGTAGTTACTGGGGAAGCATCGGCGCGATTGTTCACGCCGCGATTTGGGCTCCTGGCCTTGGGCATGCTGCTCGTAGGTGCGATCTTCGGCGCAACACTGACGGCCCTGACAAGCGACCTCGAACATCAAGGACTCGCGGAATGGACCGGGCTCATCTACGGAGGGATGAGCGTGGGCTCGATCCTCTCGGCTGCGTCGATCAGTCGTATCCCGCAACGAGTGCTTCCGCGCCAGTTGCGTTGGGTTGCTGCCGGCATCCTCGGTCTCGCCGGACTCGCGATAATGGCCCTGTCGACGAGCTTGCTGGCGGTGATCGTCGGGCTGGTCGTTCTTGGGCTCGGGGTTGGTGCGAGCCTGGTCTCGATCTTCAGCTACACCGCGGACTCAGTACCCCAGCAACGTCACACCTCCGCGTTCGCGATGCTTGCCAGTGGCCTCATCGTCAGCCAAGCAGTCGTCACCGCCGGCGCCGGCCAGCTCGTCACCGAAGCCGGCGCGAGCTCCGGCTTCATCGCCGGAATGGTCCTCGGCGCGGTCCTACTCTTGACCGCCACTGCCGAGTGGATCCTCGCCGTCAAGCGTCATTCAGCTCTCGCGCCGTCGCGCGCAACAGCGCCAACGTCTCAGTGATCACCGCACGCGGATCATTGAGACGGTACGTCATCTCCAGCGGCAGGAACGCTCGCTGCGTCAACGGGATCGCCTGCACCTCACTTGGGAGCGAATCGACCGCGGAACGCGGGACCAGAGCGAAGGCCTTTCCCTCGCGTAGCAGGAAGCTCCGGGAACCGACGATGCGCGGCGGAGAGACGAGGACCATGGGGTGCAAGCTTCGCTCCTCGCACAGCTGCAAAAGCCCGTCGTAGTACTCCGGTGCCTGCTCACGCGACCAGAGCAGCAGAGGAAGATCCCCAAGCTGTGCAAGATCGATCTCGGTGCTGCCGACAAGCGGGTGCGTTGCTGCGAGGACGGCGTAGAACTCCTCCTCTGCGATGACCTCTTTCGTGAACCGAGGAAGAGGGGTGAGGAAGCGCCCGACGCCGATGTCGGCGCCGCGCTGCGCCATCTCGGCTGTGATCGCGCCGCTGTCCACTCCGAACTCCTCGATCGCGATGCTTGACCCTGCGCGCTCGGCGCGCTGGATGACCGCTGGGATGAGCTCGTTGATCGCGCTCGGGGACGCGACGATGCGCGCACGGTGAAGGAACTCCTCTCGGAACAGGTAGGACCGGGTTCCGAACTGCTGCGACGCCTCGAGTAGTGCCCGAGCGTCATCCAACATGGCTTGGCCCGCCGGGGTGAGCGACGCCGTCCTCGTGGTTCGGTCGAAGAGACGCAATCCGAGAGCAAGTTCCAGTCGTTTCAGCTCCTGACTCGCTGTGGCCTGAGCGATCATCAGTGCGTCGGCGGCGCGGCCGAAGTGGAGCGTGTCGGCGAGGGCCACGAAGACTTCCACCTGCCGCAACGTGAAGTTCATAGTTGAACTCTATCAATACCGACGCATCTTGCTCTTTTTCCGATCGATTGACGGAACTAACGTCCTATCCATCGCCGCTGAACCCGGTCACGGCGAGGAACAGGAGCAACGATGCTTGCGGTCGTAGGAGACCTCGTTGAGGACATCGTCGTCTGGCCCGACGGAACACTGAGAAGCGGCACGGACAACGCGGCCGAGATCTACAAGACCCGGGGTGGGTCGGCAGCAAACGTGGCCGCGTTCGCAGCAGACCGTTACCCCACCCGCTTTATCGGCTGTGTCGGCACCGATCCCACTGGAGATCACCTCGAGCGGCTTCTGCAGTCCGAAGGCGTCGATGTTCGCCTGCAGCGGCAGGGAACGACCGGCACCATCGTGATCCTCATCGAGCCGGACGGGGAGCGGACGATGCTCCCGAACCGAGGGGCAGCTACCCAGCTCAGTCAGGTCCCCAACGCCTGGCTGGCCGACGTCGAACTTCTTCACATCCCGGCGTACTCCTTCGACGGTGCCCCCATCCGCCAGACCGTCGAAACGATGATTAAAACCGTTCGCAGGCACGGCGGCGCCGTCTCGATCGACGCATCATCCACCCAGGTTCTCGAGAGTTTCGGCGTTGCGATGTTCCTCGACTACGTCGAAGAGATCCGGCCGGAGTTCGTCATCGCGAACGACGACGAAGCGCACATGCTCGGCTTCGGTCGAGGACGAATCACGAAGGCAATCCTGCAGCAGCTGCCAGACACGACGTTCGTCCTCAAGGCCGGCGCGAAGCCCACCCGCATCCTCCGCCACGGTCACGAACCGCTGACGATCCCCGTACCCCCCGTCGAGCTCATCCGAGACTCCACCGGCGCCGGTGACGCGTTCGCCGCAGGGTTCCTCACGAGCTTCCTTAAGACGCGCAACCTCGAAGTCGCGGCCGCCGGCGGTCACGCCTGTGCTGCGGCCGTTCTCGCCTCACCGGGAGCCACAGCTTCCATCCCCACCATCACCTGACCCCTCCCTCAAGCCCTAGGAATCGCAATGATGCAACTCGACGCGGCTTCAGCAACACCCCTCACCCACAAGCGCGCCGGCTTCGGCATGGTCGTCGCTCTGCTCGTGGCATGCGCTGCGTTTCAATTGAACGCGAGCATGCTCTCCCCAGCGCTGGTCACCATGGCGAAAGAACTCAACGTCACCGAAGCCAGCGCCGCTCTCGCACAGACCGTGTTCTTCACCGCCACCGCGGTCTTCGGGATCTTCCTTCCACGGTGGAGCGACATCATCGGCCGGCAGCGGGTCATGTTCCTCATGCTCGCCGCGATGACGATCGGCAGCATCGTCGCCGCGCTCGCACCCAACCTGCCGATCCTGCTCGCCGCCCGCGCACTCCAGGGCGCATCCGGCCCCGTCGTCGCAGTGTGCCTGCTGATCCTCCGCACCGAGGTCACCGACGCACGCCGCTACGGCTACCTCATGGGCCTCGTCGCAGCAGTCAACGGCGGTATCGCCGGCGTCGACGCCATCGCCGGTGGACTGATCACGACCTACTTCGGCTTCCGGCCCATCTTCTGGATCATCGCCGTGCTCGGAGTCGTTGCCATTCTCGTCACACGGGTCTGGACCCCCGAGTCCCGGCCCTCCGCTCGAGCTCGCATGGACTGGTGGGGTGTACTCCTCCTCGTCGGTGCCATCCTCTCGCTGCAGCTTTCGATCAACGAACTCCAGAAGCTCGGCGCAGCGAACTGGCTGCTCGTCGGAGGACTCGCCGCGCTCGGCGTCATCCTCGCCATCGTCTTCGTGCAGGTCGAGCGCATCGTTCCGCAACCGCTCGCCGCAGTGACCCTGCTGAAGCAGCGGGCGGTCTGGGCGATGCTGCTCACCACCGCACTCACCCTCGCCGGCGTCTTGGCAGTCGTGAACGCCGTTGCCCTCTCAATCGCCCAGAACACGCAGAGCGGCTTCGGGCTCGCAGCGGACACCACATCGCTCATCCTGCTCACCCCCTACGCGTTGCTCGGGTGGATCGTCGGGCCCTTCGCCGGCCGCCTCGCACCCGTCTTGGGCTACCGCACCATCCTCCGCATCGGACTCGCCGGCTCCGTTGTCGGCATCGTCGGCCTCGCCTTCCTCGGCACCCACAGCCTCGGCTTCCTCATCGGCGGCGTGCTCTTCCTCGGCATCGTCTACGCCGGCATGGCCAACATCATGCTCAACGGTCTCGGCGTCGTCCTCAGCCCGCCAGAAAACCCGGGCTTCCTCCCCGGACTCAACTCCGCAGCATTCGGCTTCGGCGCCGGCATCAGCTTCACCGTCATCCCCGCGATCCAGATGATCGGCGCCAGCGCCGACGGCGTCCCCACACTCTCCGGCTACTCCTTCGCGATGCTCGCCGGCGCAGGCATCACACTCCTCGCACTCCTGGTCTCGCTCCTGCTGCCCAAGCCCCGAGGTGTCGAACTCAACACCACTTCTATCTCGACTCATTGATCGTCTAAGCCGACCAATTGCGGCCGATTGGCCATTGTTCAGGCTGCAATAGGTCCCCAACACTTGTAACCAAAATCGAAAGACAGGAACACACCATGACTTCAGCACTCCGCGTCTCGACCGAAGTTCAGGACGCCATCGCCGCCGGCAAGCCCGTCCTCGCCCTCGAGTCGACGATCTTCACCCACGGACTGCCCCGACCCCGCAACTTCGAAGTTGCCACCGAGTCCGAAGAGCAGCTCCGCGCCGCCGGCGTCACCCCCGCCACGATCGGCGTGGTCAAGGGCGAGCTCGTCATCGGGCTCTCGACCGAAGAGATCAAGCAGCTCAGCAACGACGACAACGTGGTCAAGGCCTCGATCCGTGACCTGCCGATCACCGCTGCCAAGAAGCTCTCCGCTGGCACGACCGTCGCCGCGACCGCTCTGGCAGCACACCGTGCCGGCATCAAGGTCTTCTCCACCGGCGGCCTCGGCGGTGTGCACCAGGGCGCATCCCAAACCTTCGACGAGTCCGCTGACCTCGGCGCGCTCGCGAACCTGCCGATCGTCGTTGTCAGCGCCGGCGTGAAGTCGATCCTCGACATCGGGCTCACCCTCGAGCGCCTCGAGACCCTCAACGTCCCCGTCATCGGGTGGAAGACCACCAACTACCCCGGCTTCTACATCACCGACTCCGGCTACGACATCGACTACTCCGCCGACACCACCGATGAGATCGCCGACGTCGTCGCGTCCCGCGACGCGCTCAACCTGACCTCGACCGTCCTCGTCGCCAACCCCATCCCGGCAGAGAAGCAGCTCTCCCCGGAGACGCTCGAGCGGGTGCTCACCTCCGCACACAGCGCCGCCGCCGAAGAGAACATCGTCGGCCACGACACCACCCCGTTCCTGCTGGACTACATCCAAAAGGCGACCAAGGGCGAAAGCCTTGAGGTGAACATCAACGTCTACAAGAACAACGTCCAGCTCGGCGCCGAGATCGCCAAATCCATCAGCAACCGCTGAGAAAACTTCACTCGGTCGGTTCAGGGACCGTTCGCTCACGAGCGGTGACCGGCTGAAGGCCCCACCGGCCCGTCCTCCTAACAGGGAGGACGGGCCGCCTTCGTGACGTCCGAAAGGCGACACCTGATGCCACGCCGTACAACCTCAGATTTGATGCAACTTGCCGTGGTCATCGTTCGCGGGCCGAACGGCGCCGATCTTCGTTGGTCGCCCAGCGAAGCGCGCTGGCACCTACGAACTGCCAACTCCGACCGATTCGAACCGGCCGCAGAATCGCTCGCGATCGCCGGCTGGACATACCGAACCCCACACATCACGCCTAGCCCGCAAGTTCTTCGCGAAGCAGTCGAACTCCTGCTTTTCGACGAGGAGCGGCCGTGCCAAGACTGCGGCAGCAGTGCCCTCGCCGACCATGTGATCTTCCCCGATCTCTGGCGGGGGCCTCGCCTCCAGTGCACCCACCAACCCAGCCCAGCCTGCGTCGCGGTGACCACCGACGCCTACAAGCACTGGGGGCACCCCTCCGCCTGCAGCCGAGTGAACGCCGCCCGCATCACTGAACAGCATCGCGGCGGTGACTACGGCTACTACCGCTTCGGGCGACCCCTCACCAGCATCGAGGCAGCACGACGACGGTGGTGCCCGGACTGCGCGACAGCGGCGGCGCAGGCTCGACGCGAAGCGGCTGAGAATCTCGCATTCGAACTAGACACGACGGATCCGCTCCTGGTCGCGCAAGCCCTCGTAAATCTAACCGAACCCGGAAATTGGCTGTCCGGCAGCCCATCGGCTATCGAGACGGACTCGGAACGGTCGGGAGGACCGTTCTGCGTGGCCTTCCCTGCGTAGTTCAGATCGCCCGGTCGTAGTCGGCTGTTGGGTACCGGATGAAGCCGAGGGAGTCATACAGTCCTCGTGCCGGCGCGTGGAACTCGCCGCCGCCTGTCCCGGTGTGCACGACGGTCACTCTGAGCTGTTCGAGACTGGCGAGCACGAGTTCGGAGGGTGAGTGCGAAAATCGCGGCATGGACGTACTCGCTTTGGTCATCTCGGTGCTGTCATTGCTTGTCGCGCTCGTCGGGACCTACCTGACCAACAAGCGATCAAAGGAAGCACTCGCAGCGCCACAGCGCGCCGCTGTCGATGGGCGATGGTCAGCAACGCAGGAAGCGGTTCAGCGGCTGATCGGATTCGACCCCTCGGCGGAACCTATCAAGGACCGTCTCGCGGATCTACGGATCGCGATGATCGCGCTGGTCGATGACCTTCCCGAGTGGACGGAGTTCGACCGTTGGCTCGAGGCCGAGCGCATTCTCGGCGCGACGTACGGGCGCGTGGTGATGGAGACTCAGGACGCGACTGACGACATCGAACAGCAGGTGCGGAATCTCGAACCGCTGATGACTTGGGCGCAAGCGCTCAGTTCAAACCTGCGGCACTTGAGATCCAATGGGCACGACTCTGCGGCGCTACGAGCCTTGGCCGCCAATGACTCTGCTTTGATCCGGCAACTCCACGAGAAGTACGGATGGGAGCAGCCCCCGACGTCGAACCCCCGTATTCGCCCTCTCGGCGAATAAGGCGTGGCCTCTCGGGTGCACCGCGCAGACCGATGCGCTCGTCGACGAGCACGTGCCGGTCAGCCATCGGACCGGTGCGCTTCGCGAATGTGGCGGAGGCCCGCGGAGAGCGCATCGTCTTCGGACCGCTTGCCACGCAGCACATCGCGGATGAGTTCGACGAGAACTTCATCCCGAAGCTCCAGGTTGTTATCGAGACCCGAAGCGCCGACCGCCCGTCGGAACGCCCTGTCGCACCGCATCGCACTAGAAGCCCGAGCTGTCGCATCGAAGTGCGCGGTATCGCCGCGGTCGACAGCTCCCTGCAGGTCAACACCCCAAGGTGCTGTCTCTACCTGGTAGCCGGGATCGGAAGGTGCATCGGGATCGACAAGGTAGGCACCGACATCGATCAGGACCGTAACGAACGCCACTGCCTCATCCCCGCTCACCCGTCCCTCGGCAACCCACCGGGCGAGCTGCCGTGCGTATGGGTCGATGACCGTGATCCCCTCGGCGCCAAGGGCAGCGTCCGCCAGCGCTGCAGCTCTTGTTACCGACGGCTGGTCAGCGGTTTGAGGACGGTTGTGGTCGATCCATTCGGATGCGTAGTCCATCGCTTCCCAAGGCCGTAGTTCGCCTGACCGGATCGCCCCCAGCAGAGCGTTGACGATCGGATCCGAAACGCGCACTGGCAAGTGCTGACGAAGGTCATCACTGCCACAAAAGCTGTGTGCCTCATGACCCGACGAGTTGTCGGCAGGTTGGTCTGTCATCTTGGACGCCTTCTCGCGTGGGAAGCCTCCCTCGGCGGCGCCTCGATGAAGTGCGCTCCGGTCCAGCTGGCCCCACCCGTTAGCCGCATTATCCGAGTCGGAACGAACCGGCAGCACGAGCGAGACGCACCACGTCTTCCGTTCGGCCAGCCCGCAGTGCCATCGCGGGGCTGAAGCCCTCGAGCTCTTCCGCCGGTGCGTTCAGCCATACCGCGTCACCCCATGGGTCGACCCGTCCCGGATCGAGTTCCGCGAGCACATCACGCAGCCGGGGCAGGGGCTGCGCGTCCTGCCCGAACTGGAAAGCAGGAAAGAGCGAGCAGCCGTCCGCAGAGATCACCTCGAGCACGTCGCCGGTTCGTACCAATACATCAAGCGTGACGCTGCTCACTTGGAGCGTTTCGAGTAGGGCAGCGGTGTCGTAGAACGGCCCCACCCGTGCGTCGAGGGTGCCAGCTTCGGGTTGAGCGTGTATCGGCGCGCGACCGGAGCCGATGAGCGCCTCGATGAAGGGGACTACGTTGTCTCCGGTCACGCGCCCCTCAGCGACGAGCCTCGCCAGCTCGCGAATGAGTGGGTCCCGCACTGCAAGACCCTCTGCGCCGAGGGCGGTGTCGGCAAGAGGCAGCCCCCGATCGGTGGCAGCGTCATGTGCCTGGCGTGAACGGGCTCGATACACGTGCTCGAGTTCGCTCTGAAGCTCAGCTGATGGGCCCAAGGCTCCGGATGCGACTTCGTCAAGCAGCTTGTGCAGTACCGGGTCTTCGTCTTCGACAGGAGTCGTCATGTCGCGGATCTCCTTCAGGCGGGTACGCCGAGCTGAATCGTGGCAACCAGATCCAGTGCGGGTGACGGCTGTGCTCGGCTTTGAGCGATGTCCCCATCCGGGTAACGCAAAACCGCCCGTTGGTCTGGCTGGTCGTTGCTATCCGCTTCGATGCGGAGGAGTCGCTGACGGAAAATCCTCGGTTTCTCCTCGTATACGTGGAGAAGTGACAACATTGGGGTGCTCGACGGCGTGCCCGTCGCTGGCGGAAGGGTGCTGAGTACGATGACTTGCGAGCATGGTAAACAACGGTCATCGTTGACCGTGCTGTGCGCGACTTGCCGGTCGCACACCATGCCTCTCAAGTTGACACCGTGTGACCGAGGTCCGAGCGAGA
>Ga0302349_1001516_pt1 | contig 17655 bp, 16 predicted proteins | sample PhyAR1_FD_202176 | JGI IMG/M metagenome (GOLD analysis project Ga0302349, IMG submission 202176) | Leaf surface microbial communities from alfalfa plants in UC Gill Tract Community Farm, Albany, California, United States - DLSL A.R1... | ecosystem: Host-associated > Plants > Phyllosphere >...
TTAGATTCTTTCGCACGGTGATAAATAAAAAGCGACAGCGAGACCAGATGAACAATAACAGCCCCCAGCCAAAGCATCTGGCCCGCCGTCGGCATAAAGTTACCCAGCGCCTTAGAAACCACCATTGCAGCCATTGCAAAGGTAGGAACAATGCTTCCCACCACCGGATGTTTAAGATCTTGAGTCAGCGTATCGGGATGAAAAATAAAACGAATAGCGAGAATGGCAAGCAGTAGCCCAGCAATCAATGCGCCCACGTTTTGTCCCACACCGTGAAGCGGCAAAGCATTCTCTAAACACCATCCCAAACTAGCGATCCCCAGCGCTAAACCCGCTACGGGAGTTGGTAATCCGCGAACCTTATGATGTAGGTATCTCAACATGTCATCACCTCGATTTTTTTCATTCTTCTGCGGTAAAAACTATAGCCATCCGCTATCATTTAAAAAATCGAGTTATTTTTTACATTAGGTTTAGAGAAACTAAACGATGAATATTACCTTCAAACAACTTTCCGTCTTTGTCGCCATCGTCCGCAGCGGCAGCATGACGCTCGCCGCAGAAACTCTGTTTATGACAAAAGGAGCCATTTCACAGACATTGGCTGAATTAGAGAGTCAGCTAGGAGTACGGCTCTTTGATCGTCAACATGCACGCTTATATATCAATCATGAAGGGCAAAAGTTACTGCCTGTCGCCGACGAACTTTTGTCTCGAATGCAGGGGGTTGAACAATTATTCGGAGAGAATAGCCAAGATACCCAGCTCAAGGTGGGATGTACTAAGACTATCGGCAGCTATCTTCTGCCTGACATGCTGAAGGGGTTTAAAGAACATCAAGGGTGGTTGCCACAATGCACTATCGCCAACACGCAAAAAATCAGCACTATGGTCAGCCATTTTGAAATTGATGTGGCGTTACTGGAAGGACCCGCTAGCGAACCCAACCTTATTTGCGAGCCGTGGTTAGAAGATGAAATGGTCATTATCGCCGGTAAAAATCATCCGCTCGCCAAGCAAGAAACGGTTTCATATCAGGTACTGAGTCAAGAGCGCTGGCTGCTACGCGAGCAAGGCTCCAGCAGCCGTGCCTTTTTTGATAATCAATTGGCACTACATTTAAGCAATCCACAAATCGCTCTTTCACTGAACGCTTTTGACGCCATTCTTTCTTGCGTTGCTCATCACTTAGGCATCACTTTTATTTCAAAGCGCATGCTACATAGTTCATTTTATACGGGGCATTTTGTGCAATTACATACCGAGCAGCGGTTTATGCGGAAGTTCACACTCTGCTACCACAAAAGTAAGTTTATCTCGCCAACATTATCAAGCTGGCTAAGCTTCAGCCGCTCATGGCCTCACTCCTAACTAGCTTGGCTTGTCATATTTAAATCACGACAGATCAGCACAAATGATCATAACGAACTGTTTTTAAATGAAAATATTTCCAAAAGAGAGAAACTTAGGCATCGGAGTGCTTTAATAGGTTTTTATGCTATTTTGTAAGAACAAATCAGGCTATTTGGTCGCAAAATAAATATCAGATCATCCATACGATAAATTACCTCGCATTTTATTTCACGCCATAAAGTTAGTTTTTACCGGCATATGAATACGTTACCCTTACTGCGCTCAATATATCTCCCAACGTCATTTGAGCAGAGCTAAGCGCAGGAGATAAATCCCGTTTTATGTGGTAACGAGTTAATAAAATGAAAATACGCCTTTGCGACGTAAAATTATTTCTTCTGGGAGTTTTGCTCTCGATTAATGGCTCTGCATTTGCAGCTTTAGCCCCGGTGAGTGGCGGTCAGGCAAAAGATGACTCCAAAAGCACCCTATACATTCGCGGTAATATATTTGAACCCGCCGCCTGTAAAATTAACCAAAACAATAATCTCGATGTGGACTTCAAACGCATCGCACTGAAAAAAATTGACGGCGTTGCTTTCGCCAGCGTAACTCCTGTCGATATTGTATGCAGCATTACCACGGGAGCAACCGTGCAGCTAGAATTTCAGGGCACATCATCAGGTAAAAGCAACTACCTGACCACAACCCTCGATAATCTGGCCATTGCCCTCTCAGACGATGCGACAGGCAAAAATATCGATCTGAATACGTTCTTTACCATTCAGAAAACGCAGACTATTCAACTACGCGCGGTGCCAATAAAAATATCTGATGCGGTGGAATTAAAAGAAGGCGAATTCAAAGCCACATCCACGCTGATTACACGCTATCTCTAACAGGTGATAAATGAAACACGCTTTATTTTCAAAACTTGATGCAAAACGCCTGCTACCACTCGCGGGATTATTGTTCGCATCGTTTCATGCTTCTGCTTTTGACTGCGTTGAAAACGGCACCGGCGTTGTTGACAAGCCGGCTATCGATATTGGCGAATTAGCTATCCCTGCTAACGTTCCCGATAAAACCAAAGTATGGGAGTCTAATCCCATCACTGTGACGGCTTATTGCGATAACAACACGAAAAGTAACTTTCAAGACTTCGTGACCTTCTATTTTAATCCTAAATCAAAATCTTTAGGTCAAGGATTAAAGCTAGGCGTAACCTACGAAGGAAAAGATCTTGAACAAAATGGCCAAGGATTGCAGGTGCCTGGCGGCGGCCCAGTCTATAAAAAAGGGTCAGGTACACCAACGTTTAAAGTCGTTACCGTTACCTTTCGCCTCTATATTCGTGTTGATGGAAAACCGCCAGCGTCAGGTCACTATCAAGGAGCCGATGAGTTTGTTGTCTTTCAGCTCGATGGCTCAAGTGGGATCAATTTTCGCCCAGATGCAAAAAACCTTAAGTATTCACTCTCAGGTTTAACCGGAACACGTTTTTTAAGCTGCGGCGCGCAAATAAAACTCTATCCAGAAAATCAGAATCTCGATTTTGGTGATATTGACCGAACAACGCTCAGCAGCGGTGGCATACTCTCAAAAGAATTCAGCGTAAAAGCAGTGAAGGAAGGCGGATGTCTAGAAGACTTCTCCTTAACCTCTGAGTTCTCAACAACTGAAACCCTGCTAGATAGCACACATATTAATTTAAATAACGGCGTAAAACTCAGTTTCACGGATCAAGATAGCAAAGCCGTCGAGTTCAATAAATATACTAACTTCGGCAGTATGAAAGGTATTACTGAGTTGAGTAAAAACTACAAAGCCAGTATTTCAGTGATACCAGGACAAACGATCAAAGCAGGGCCTTTCGTGGCAACGACGATCGTTAAAGTCAATTACTATTAACTTCATTTAGAAAAATCCTAATATCCTATTTTACTAAATGATATTTTTAGATTAATAAGTAGAAACGCAGACGAGGTTCCCCTCATCTGCGCTATTATTAAAACATATATTAAATTCATCTGCTGATTATTAGGATTTTTCCATTGCAAAATGCCGCAAAAATGCTCCGTACATAAATATGTTCGGAGAAATGGAAATGCGACAGTCTACCCGCTAAAGGAATAAGTGCAAAAGTTAATAATCAACGATGGGGTCTAGCTCTAAATTAGCGGGTTGGAATACACCAGCGTAGAGAATTGCTACGACCAGCTCCTCCTTGATAGCAATTTACCTTGCCTTCACCGACAAGCTGCAATAGCCAGTGACGTGTAACATAAATGCTTTCACCACTTTCTTCTGCAACCTCTCTGGTTTTTGGCCAACATGATTCAGGTAGATAAGGGTCTGTACTGCGAGTTTCCCCCATTCTAATTGAACATATTTTACCCAAATTCATGTAGATTCTTTCTTTCTTCGTTAATTTATCCATTTCCAACTCCATTGACTCGTTATCGTTGAACGTTATGTGTCTTTGTTGTTGCTACCGCATGTGCGGCAATTCTACCGTCCCTGGCGGATACTTCTCTCATCGTGGATGAGGGTCCAAATTTAATTCCATTAAAGCGCGACAGTATGAATTAATTCCTCTTGCAGACGACGTTTATTATTCAACTCCACCACCGGTGTGTTTAAATAAAAAAGACGCCGACGACCAGAGACATAAGTGAGTCTCTCTTCGTAGAGTTTCATCAAAGACAAAAGCTCTGCATCGCTGTTTAAATTAAATTTATGCATAACCGAGCGCTTATGGCTGCTAATGGTTTTAATATTTAAAGAAAGTATCCATGCAATGCGCTCAACGCTAAAACCTAAACATATATAGCGCACGACCCTCTCTTCCTGAGGAGAAAAATAAAGTGCTTGGCACTCTTGGCAGTTGCGAACTCTCTCTTCCTCAAGTTGCACATGTTTCCACGCCTGTAGGAGCTTGAGGCTCAACGTATTCAACGTTTCATTGCGGCTAACAAACAGAACACTTTTCAAACAATCAGGTAACCGCGACAACGGTGGCTGCGCAGCTTCACTACATACACCAACCAACAACGAGTTCGCCTTACGCGGTAATAACTCATGATGGCAAACTTGAGCGCCGCCATTTTGGAAAACCTTGACTACAATATCGGATGTCGCCAAATTCTCTTGACTAGTTTCGAGTAATTCAAGCGTTCCATAATTACTTGAAGCAAAGTTTTTCTTTATAAAATGCCACAGACCTTCACGGTAGAAAGCATTATCATCATCAATCAAAACTCTAATCATCTTTGTCACCCGGAAGCTTATTACTGGATTATTGTTTCTGGCCAAAGATAGCCTTGTAAATGGCTAGCACCTGAGCGAGCAGCAATATCCCTATGCTGTAAAGTTTCAATGCCTTCAATTAATACGTTAGAGGTTACTTGATAACAGCTCTTGACTAACCTACTCAGTTCGAGTGGAGAAAATTGAGTACGCCAAAATGCGTATTTATCAATTTTTATTCCATCAAAATAAAAATTCAGCTCACATACGGTCGATAGAAGTGACTCATCAAGATCGTCGAGCCACACAGAGAAATGACGTTCACGCAACCGCTCAAGATTTTTGACCAGCTTGGCTTTCTCTGTTGCACCTAGATCAATAAGGTTTTCGGGATCCTGTAGCTCTATCACCAATTTTTGTTCAGGCAATACCTGAATTTTATTTTCTAAACCCGAGCTCAATAAGTCTCGTACTGACAAATTGATAAAATAATGGTATCCAGAGGGGTGGCTTGCTACCTGCTTAACCTGCTGGTTGAAAATTGAGAGAAGTATGTTTTCTGGCGCATGCTGAAAGTAGTATTCAGAATCAACATCCCCGGCAAAATAACTAAGCACTTCATAGCCAATAATCGAGTCAGATTTCAATTCAACGATAGGCTGAAGTTTTATTCCTGCGGGTGATTGATGGTTAAATATGCTCATTTCATCTCCCTTGACGTAATCGTTGCTGGCTCTTGAAACCGGGGGTCACGAGTAAATATTTGGCTAGCCTCATGACGCTGTTTCTCTGCCTCATCGGATTTATTACTGAAATACAAAATGGCAATACGGTAGGCATATACATTTTGATCAATATGGTGTGAAAGATATTGCTGCGACCACGCGATATAGCTCTGCAATATTTCAGGATCACGGCTGACGTTATAGTGTAAAAGCTGATTAACCTGACGGTCGTAGCTAATACGTTCCTGATATATCCAAGGCTGCCAAAGCAGTTGTTCTAACCTTGGGAAGTCTATTTGGACGTGCCTTAGCTGCAGCTGCTCCGCTTTGGTCAGTAGTATTTGGGTTTGTAATGTAGAAAGCATGATCCCCAAGCCACCACATGCCCCGATTATTGATATCGCTCTAATAGCTCTTGCGACCTTCGGCTTCGCTATTATGTTCGGGGTTGAAAGTGCGGAATCCGTTAGACTCAGTAGCAGTAAAAAAACCAGCCAGTGTCCCGTGGACATATAAAACGGATATTCCAATTGAGTATGTACGGCAAAAGGCAACATCAAGAGCCATAGCGTAAACAGACTTTTATCCGCTTGTCGCCAAGCTAATACCATTAATCTGAAATAGGCGATGGCCAGCAAAACATACCCTGCTAAAGCTGCCATTCCGCCCTCGACCCAGCCAAACAACAGCTCATTATGGGGATGAGTAATAACGCCCATTCCGGTTATCGGTGGTGCCATGCCAAGAGCAAAATGGGCAAAGCTGTACTCAAAGCTGCCATATCCCCACCCAGCAATGGGGTGATTCAAAATCATCGCCAACGTGATTTGCAGGATCTTCCAGCGCTCCAGGTTTGAACCATCATGAGAAACAGGGGCAACTAAACCGGCACCAACCATCAGCGCAAAACCAAGCAAAACACCGGCTACAATTAAGCTGATATAGGCGACAGTTCGGCGCGGTTGGCTCCTTACGCGAAGTAAAAAAATAATCATTACGACGGCAATCGCGCCGATATAACCAGCACGTGACTGAACCAAGATCAGCATCGCAGGAAGCAAAACCAGTGCCGCTAATTGCTGTAGGTGCGCTAGACAAAGGAAAACGGCGCGGGTTTTGCTTTTGATATTTTGCGACTGCGGCAAATAGAGCAGATGGAGTGCACAAGCTAGCCCAGTTGCCATAAACGACGCCATGACATTGACCTGCCGAAATACACCCGTTGGCCTTACTCCCTCATCACCTAACGCCATTAAACTCGAGTTAGGGGGTAATAGCGTCAGTTGAATAAATCCGATGATGCTTTGAACTACAGTCGCAAACAGCAATATATTAAGCAGCAAGATGCGCCCACGAGAGCTAAAGCGGCATTGTAATAAGGTAAAATAAAAAACCAGTCCTGCTACAACACCAGTCATTTGCAAAATTGCATCTTTCAGCCATTTCTCTGACGTATAAAGCAGAGGGAGTAGCAGCAATAAAATGCCGATAGCAATTAAATGAGATGTGGTTGTCGCTATGATTGGTTGATGGCGATTCAGCAACCAATAGGCAAGTACCGATGATGAAATAAATATCCAAGCAACAATATTGCCCGGCACACGTAATCCGCTACCGCCCATACTGGGAATAAAGATGTGCATCGCCAAAGCTAAATAAATTAACAGCAGGGCTAAAATGGCTTTTCGCTTAATCACTGGCATTCTTTACTCTTAATAACGCTTTACGCTATATCGATTGGGTGAACCTTTCGATAGATATATCGACTAGGGGTATTCGAGATGAAACTCGGCGGTCGTATTAAAATCCCCCTCTGTAATACTGTGGTCGGTGATGCTTTTTGATGATGCCTGTAAAAATGCGGCAAACTTAAAGGTATTTGTACCTTGGTTTAAGTTGTATTTGGCCGCCCCCGTGTTCAGCGGGATAAGCGTAGAAGGGGTTTGCACATCCCCTGATACCGACTCAATGCCGATCGCTAACCCTTTAACCTGAGCACTTTTTAAAGAGAGATATCCTTTTTGATCGCTATCTTCCGCACCAATAAAAGATACCAACAACGTTTTTGAAATTGATACATCACAGTTTTTAAGGTTAATACTGAAGGGCTTTGAGTCAGAGCGGCCTGCCGAATAAAATGTCTTAGTTGCTGTAACACCAAAATCTACACTTTGGCCATCAGAATTGATGTCAACTTCGCAAGGCTCGCTGACAACTTCACCATGAAAATTAACGTCTATCGTTGCCCACGATGAGCTGGAAAATAGCGCTAAACATAGCAAGGCTAAAAATTTCATATTTACTTCCCTCAGCATAACGACGGGCGCATATTTCCGGTCTCATCCCTTCACACGTGAAAGCACATCGGAATTGGCTGAGCCTATTCATCCAGAACATCTGCTTAAATAAATGCTCATGCACTGATGTCCTAAACATCTCGATGCAGCTTCAATTATTTTGGGTATAAACGCTTTATTGGTACGAAATATTTAAATTAACCGTAGTGTGAAACTCACCTTCAATCAGCTCTTCAGGAATACGTTCCAGCATGGCATGCATCACTAAATCCATATTGCCTTGCGACATAATCATCGCTTCGCTATTTTCACCTGGAACTAATTGATGACGCTGGTTATCTTCCAACCGCAAACCAACTCCCCGGGCCGAACCAAATATCTTCATTAGATATTTATTGTTGTCACTCTCGACACCATTCACGGTGAGATAAGAAACCAATTGCCCTGGCAGATAGGTAATATTGCCACCGCGTATGCTGTCTCGCGGTGAATTTCCTACAATGCCGCAGTCCTTGAGTCGAATATGTACCGCTACCGGATCGGTGCGACTTCCAACACGATTCAAACTCACACGGGAAATCACACCTAAATTCACCGATTGTTCTTTCGATTCCATTTCCAGCACGCAGGTCGGCTCCGTTAATGCGCCCTGCACAAGGATTTCGCCATGCATACCAAACACATCCCAGCCATCAACGGATTCTGCATTAGCTAACCGCAGATCCAGCGTGGTTATCAGTCCTGAAAGTAGGCAGAGCCACAGCGTTGTGCGAGCAAACTTTAGACATGAAGTACGCATAGCATTCACCACTAACCTTTGTTTGCAACGACACGGCACTCGCTACCATTACAGGTAAATTTCAGTTCAGGACGGCCGCCAAAATCGTTGATATAGGTGACATATGGCGTGGCATAAACCGGAGTAACCGCCTTAAGTGTGGATTTTGGAGGCACCATCACTGGACGGAAATCGGTTGCAGATTCTGATTTCGGCTGGCCAGAAATACCAATCACGGTGAGGTAATAAGGCGTCGGGTTATGGATCTGATAGCCATCCCCCACTTTGGTCAGAACCGCTTTTTCCTGCCAAATCACATCTGAATCGATCGCAATCGGCGCAGGGCGATAAAAGAGTTTGATTTTGGTTTGCAACGCAATCTGCATCACGTTTTGTTTCGTGCTACGCGGCGGAATTTCACGCACGTTAAAATAGAATACCGATTCGCGATCCTGTGGCAGTTTGGCTACGCCAGCCATCGCATTTATTCTAATTTGGCTCTTAGCACCGGGTTCAACACGCTGAACGGGCGGTACCACAACCAGAGGATCGGTGATCTTCTGGCCATTACTATCTTCCAGCCATGACTGGGCCAAGTAAGGCAACTGCGTATTGTCGTTACGGATGTTCAGACTGATCGATTTCTGACTACCGTCAAAAATAGCGCGAGTACGATCGAGAGCAATGGCAGCCTCCGCTGCCTGAGCAGTCAGCAACAAGACGAAGCCTAATGATAAAGTTTGTTTAAATTTCATAATATTATTGCTCTTCATGGATGTTATCTGTCGGTTCTTTAGCAGCGCTATCGTTCGCTACCGTGGATGTTTGGCTGTTTGCTACCGCATGACACGGTAAAAGCAGTTGTTCCTGATCTCGCAAGGTCTTAGGAATGGAGATCGCACACTGTGTTGCGCCATCCCATAAAACATCGAGCGACTCTCCGCCCTGCAAACCGGTTAGCCAGGCGATGCCACCATCACCTACGATCGCTAACTCTTTGCCTTCACTATTTCTTACGCTGGCACCAAACGGTGGATGACTACCATCGGCCATTGCCAATACCGCCAGCGCCTTAGCACCTTTAGTCACGCCAAATTTACGGTAGCCAATGGCACCTTCAGTCAGCGCAGAATCAACAACGGAACGGCTAGAATCCACATCGTCGGCCATTTTGGTTAAATCGATACTGGTGGAGTTACGGTAGTAGCTGTTCATATCCGTAATCACCCCAATACCGTATCCGTTGGTATGCACACGGCCACCGTTAATTGGCACACCACCAACGCCTTCGGTATCCACCATCAAACGCGTCCCTCCGCTGATCCCGCCAGAATGTAGCGCCGCGCCTTTGGATGTAATCGTGGCACCGCCCTGCATCGTCATCCCAGCCGAGGTGTAGTTACCCTGTGAATAAGCGGCATTCGCGCTCATGTCGGCAAAATCGCCACGATGGCTGTAGTAGCCATTAAACTGTGTACGGGTACTTTCATCACCGCCGCTGCTTATCCCGGTAGAAACGCGATAGTTATTGTTGTTATCAACACGGTCGTAGTAGCTCACGTTCTGGCTATATCGATTGTTGCTGTACTGTCCGTCATAGCCGATTGATGCGGAATTCCCCATCGGAATAGATAGGCTCACAAAAACAGCATCATCATTGCGTTCGTTAATCTTGCTGCGCGTGGCGGAAACGTTGAGAGACACATTTTTCAGTGAAAACAGGCTCACATACGTGCTTCCAGACAAGCTATACCGGTCATCCGTTGGCTGATCCCAATAGGTCTGATGGCTATAGCTGAAGTAAAAACTTAGCCCTACGTCAGAGAAGTTTTTGTTCGCCGTAATGGTATAAAGCTCTTTATCGTGGCCTGAGTTTTCCTCGTGATAGCGCGCGTCGAGGAATTCCCCCATCGACATATAGTCACGCTCGGAGAAACGATAGCCCGCAAAGGTCACTTCACTGTCATACTCATCAAAACGTTTGGAATAGCTCAAACGCCACGATTTCCCTTCGCGTTTCTCTTCCCCAGGTAAGCGAGCAAAAGACTGCGTTACGTCAGCAGAAACTGCACCGAACAAAAACAGATCGCGCCCTATCCCCATCGACGCCGAGTTGTAATCACCTGCAAGAATGCTACCGCCATACAAAGACCAACTATTGGCAATCCCCCATGAGAATTCACCGGTGGCAAAAGTTGGGCCTTGTATATGATGTTCGTAGGTTGACGGACGCCCCATCGCGAACTTATAGCGAACCATTCCGGGGCGGGTCAGATAAGGGATCGTCGCGGTATCAACCTGAAATGTTTGAACCGTCCCATCCTGCTCCTCAACCTTTACGTCTAGCTTGCCGGTCACGGCACTACTTAAATCTTGAATACGAAATGGGCCTGATGGCACCGTAGTTTCGTACAGCACTCGTCCTTGCTGCGTAACCACCACTTTGGCGTTCGTTTTGGCAATCCCAGTCACTTCCGGGGCATAGCCACGCAACGCGGGAGGCAGCATTCGGTCATCGCTGCTCAAAGACATCCCGGTGTAACGCCAAGAGTCAAAAATGCTGGATGAGAGATAGTTTTCCCCCACCGACAGCGTCGAACGCAGCGTCGGAAGCGCGCGATACATATAGACGCGGCTCCAATCCATATTGTGCTGGCTGCTCTGTGATGAGCTTGAAGCACGGCTGTAGCTACCCTGATAGTCACCACGCAAGCGCCAAGCGCCTGCGTTAGCCCCAACGGTTCCGCTTATGCTGGCATTTTGGTTATTGCTACCTTCATTAGGGCGGTTCATCGAAGCATTCAGGTTGTAGTCCAGCAGCAACCCGGGGATCCCATCATCCCAACGTGAAGAGGGAACCCAGTTGGGATCGCTGTACTCAATCCATGCCTGCGGAACAGAAAGCTGCAAACTGGAGTTCGATAAATCTCCGCGAACCGTTGTACCGTCAAGCTGGCTAAAATCAGCACACTCTCCCTGATGCCAATAGGTCACTTTATTTAAAGCCGCAGGCTTTAATCCCAGCTCGCTGACTATTTGCGGTGAAACGCAGGCTTCACTGCTGTCTGGCTGATTTTCACGTGGGTAGTAATTAAAAGGATACTCACCCAAGTTCTGGTCATTAACTCTCAGCGCTAACTGATACAGACCAGGCAAGATATAGTTGGCTTTTGAGAAACGAGAAAAGTCGATATTCGCCTTATCTGCGGTATCTAGCATATCCGTATTAAATTCCACGGCCTTGCTGGACATACTGGTGCTAGCCAATGCAAACGCCATGGCCAAACTGATTTTATTGATATGGAATGTAGACATTACCGTCTCTATTATTTTCTAGCCCAGATGCACCAAACAAAAACAGTTCTTACAGAAAACCATTCACCTAATGTGCGCATAACATGAAGATAAAAATCAGTCTGCAATTCGTTTTTATGCGCAAACTCCTCCTTACCTAAAATGAGGTAATGATGAGGAGAGTAATTATTTTTCTATAAAATCTTTTTTTATAAATATTCCACTTTGAACTTCACAATAACGCTGTAACTCCCTGCGCGTAATTCGTGCTTATTACGCTGAATCGCCAGCTTATAATTTAAATCCATCGTTCCCACATTCAGTGGTATATCCGGTATAGCTTTCCCTGGCACAATAGTATTACCGGCCTCATCTTTTAGTATCAGACCAATCCCGCTGGCCTCTCCGTAAATACTGAGTAAATTAGCCGTGTCATCTCTCGTCCCATCAAACGTGAGGTGCACACTTTTAAAATCAGGACGTAAATTATCCTGAGAAGTCAGTTCACAGTTTTCTAGTTTGATAACAAATTTCTTTTCTGGGCCCTGCCCTGTACGTGCAAGTTCGCTAACGGGTAGAGAACCTAAATCAATCACCTGTTCTATTGATCCTGAAGATATGCTGCATGCGGTTGCCACCAAGGTGCCGCCCATTCTGACGCGTCCTTGCTGAACATCCATAGCTCCCGCCGTTGTTACAAATAGAACCATAAAGGCACAGAGCGTACGGACCACCATGCTATCTCTCCTGCTAAACCACTCTCTGGAAATAAGGGCGTTGTCATCAACGCCCTCATCCATGACCACAACATAATTTTTGAATAATTTCCTCTGTAATCAATCACTCAGAAGTCTCAGCGCCATTACAGTTTCAATCATTCAAGAGCAATTAGTTGTAAGTAATCACGAAGTCAGTCTGGCTGGTGAAATCACCTGCGGTGATAGCAGAACCTGAAGCACCTGTTGCCTGAACGTATGCCTTAAAGTCGAGGGAGTTTTCGCCTTTAATCAAAGTCTTAACTTCAGTTTCTTTGCCCAGTTCAAAATCTACGCCGTTCGCATCAGAGATACCAACACCCACGCCTGATGCTGTGCTGCTAACAATACCCAGCAGGTTGGTTGAACCCTTAGCGGCAGTCCCATTGAAGGTAATAGACGCTTTAGGTGCAGCACCGCCGCTAACGTCACAGTCTTTCAATAAGATGTGGAAATCAGCTGGAGTTGATTTAGCACCGCCTTTCAAGGCTTTAATTGCAATAGAACCCAGATCGATAGTCTGATCGCTGTTTTTAGGCGCAATTGAACATGCAGCATCAACAATAGAACCGTTGAATTTGATAACACCGTTGCCGCCAACTGTGCCCGCTGCATTAGCTGCTGCAGACGCAATACCCATAGTCATAACCAATGCCACAGCTAATTTATTCATTTTCATTTTTGTTTCCATAATTTAAGTAATAAGAGATCCTTCGCCAGCGAAGGCGAAAATATCCATAATGTATTTATTCCCTGTGAAATTTTATTTCTTGGTTTTCAGATAAATATATTTATCAATTTATCTTATGCAAACAGGAGATTAAGCCATAACACCAGTTTAAAAATTTCACTTCCCAGATAAAATTTGTGTAATCCGTACTCATATCTGGCTCCGGAAATAATAATTCCGACAATGTCATAAAAAAACAAAAATTTACACTAATAGGTTAATACGACAGTTTCACCTAAATAGGATAATTCCTATGAGTTATGCGAGCTAATTTGTCGCACATTGAAAAGTTGCGATACATAATCTTTTAAAGAAAGATATTATAAAAAGTTAAATTTTATAATATGTAAAAACCCGGTGTTTAAAGCTAAAAACCACTGTTTTTGATCAATCTAAAAACAATAATTAAACATAAATGCAACAATGTGCAATGAAATACATATCCAGCAATAGGATTAATACCAAATAATAAATTTTATGGTTTTTAAGAAATGCGCAGAATTCTGTAAATAGTTTTTTCACTAACCGAAAATACATTGATTTTTAGGCTAATTAAGCCTATTCGCGCTAGTAGCATAATTATTATTTTTTTGAAATATATCTCTCGAAATATGGAATGTTATAACAGAAATAATGCCGTAAAATGGCATGGAATAGGTGAGATATTCATGTTGAAAAAGTGCGGGAGAGCCCCTGTATCACAGGGATACAGGGGAAATTAATCTTGAGAGGAACGTTAGACGGGAAGTACGATATTGCTATCAGCCAGGCTACCAATTTCATTATAGGCCGCGCAGGCGGCATCCACGATATGCATGGCAACTGCGGCACCGCTGCCCTCGCCCAAACGCATTTCTAGCTGAAGATACGGTTCAAGTTTCAGTTGCTCTAACGCACTACGGGCGCCTTTTTCTGCAGAAAAATGAGAAGGGATAAGATAATCGTGAACCTGCGGTGCAATCTGGCAAGCAACCAGCGCCGAAGCGTAGGAAAGGAAGCCATCAAGCACTACCGGAAGCCCCGCTGCCGCAGCACCTAACATCAGCCCTGTCATACCCGCCAAATCGAAGCCTCCAACTTTAGCTAACACATCAATTCCATCGTCTGCGTTTGGCTGATTGCAGGCAATAGCACGGCGCACCACGCTAACTTTGTGTTGAAGTTGGTCGCTAGGGAAATTGGCCCCAATGCCGACGACGCGTTCTGGATCGTTATCCGTCATCACGCTGACAATCGCGGCGGCAGGGGTGGTATTTGCTATACCTAACTCGCCCACACCAAGCAATCGCACGCCGTTCTCTGCCTGCTGCATCGCCAGCGCTGCTGATTTAACGAGTAGAGTTTCTGCCTGCTCACGGCTCATCGCGGCGGTTTGGGCGATGTTTCCACAGCCGCGCCCCATGCGCATATCAATTGCACCCGGAATCGGATCGCAGTCAATGCCCGCGTCAACAATCACCACCTCGGCACCGGCATGTTTTGCTAATACGCACACCCCCGTCACGCCATGCACCATATTCTGAGCTTGAATCGCCGTTACCGCGCGTGGAGAAACCGCCACGCCCTCCTCAAAAACACCGTGATCTGCCGCCATCACAATAATTTTCTTCTTATCGACATGCACCGCGTCTTCGCCAAAAATACCGGCCAACTGAACAGCTAATTGCTCTAAACGCCCTAAGCTGCCGGTTGGCTTTAGCAAACCATCGAGTTTTATCTGGGCTTTACGCATCGCGTCTTGGTTCAGCGGTTTAATCTGAGCAATGATTTGTTCTAATGTTTGCATAGTTGTCTCTGTTGAAATGTAAACGACCGGAATTATCAGCCTTTTATTTTTACTTCAATCCCTGAAATGACGAGGTAGACCTGTTGCGCCTGAGCAGCCAGCCGTTGATTGACGCGCCCGGCAATATCCCTAAAACGTCGCGCAAGCAGGTTATCCGGCACAATGCCCATCCCAAGTTCGTTGGTAACGATATAAATGGGAATATCACTTTGGCTACATGCCAATATCAGCGCGTCGATTTGTTGCTGAATGCCTTGCTCAAGCGCGTTGAAATCCATCTCTTCAGCGGCCACGTTGCCCGCCTGTTCAAATAACAAATTGGTGATCATCGTCGTGATGCACTCAAGCATAATGGCGTGACAGCCCTCGCCTTTCTCTCTCACCACGCCCCCCAAATCACGGTAGCCTTCGTGTGTTATCCACTGCGACGGACGCGTTTGCCGATGGATCTCCACCCGCTGTGCCATTTCGTCATCGGTTATCACCGAAGTCGCGATATATAGCACTCTTTCGCCACGTTGAGCGGCTAGCTTTTCCGCCAGCGTACTTTTTCCACTGCGCGCCCCGCCGGTAATCAAAATCATCATTGGCCCACCTGTTCAGCAACGTGTTCACGCATAAGGCGATACACTGCGTCGATATCAATATTCTGGCGCATTGCCGCAGCTAGCAGATCAAACTGTTGATCCCTAAAAGCCTGATACTGGAATGCTTCCCCGACCAGCGGTGCCAAACCTTTGCGTTCCCGCAGCGCGTTCAACAAACTACGCGTGAAGTCATCTGAATCGAAAATACCGTGAATATAAGTACCGGCCACCGAACCATCGGGGCTTATCGCACCTTCGCATTGGTTGATTTCTTCGCCGTTACGTTGCTGCAATAACGTCAATGGTGACGCCTGCTCACCAAGCTCGGTGTGCCCCATATGAATTTCATAGCCTGCCAAGGCATGGTCTTGGCAGGCAGCAAAAATACCGCTTAATTTAGGCTGAACCTTTCCAATCACGCGGGTGGTCATTTTTTGATGCGAAAATTTAGTTTCGCAATCCAACAGCCCAAGCCCCGCCATCTGCTCAACGCCAGATTCCACCCCGTCAACAATATGCCTTCCCAGCATCTGAAATCCCCCACAGATGCCCAGTACCGGCGTGCCTTGCTGATGCGCGAGCAAAATTTGATGCGTCAGGCCGCTATCGTGTAAATAGCTGAGGTCGCTTAAGGTATTTTTACTGCCGGGTAAAATCAGCAAATCGGGGGCACCCAGTTCATCACGGTGCGTGACGTAGCGCAGCCGCACATCCGACTGTGCATTGAGCGCATTAAAATCGGTGAAGTTTGAAATATACGGCGTTTGGATCACCGCGATATCCAATACGTTCTCACTTTGCTGGCGATACTTGCCTTTTTGCAGCGCCACCCCGTCTTCATCTTCTAACTGCACGTCGATCCAGGGCATCACGCCGATCACCGGCACGTTAGTGAGTTCTTCTATCTGACGCAAACCCGAAGTGAGTAAGCTCACATCACCGCGGAATTTATTAATAATGACGCCTTTTACCCGCGCCCGTTCATTAGGTTCCAGCAAGGCCAAGGTGCCATAGATGGAGGCGAACACCCCACCACGGTCGATATCGGCCACCAAAATGACGGGAACATCCACTTTCTCGGCCATCCCCATATTCACAATATCGCGATCGCGCAGATTGATTTCCGCTGGGCTGCCCGCACCTTCCAGCACCATGATATCCACTTCATCCGCAAGGCTGTGATAGACCTGGGCAATCTGCTCCAGCAGTTGCGGTTTGAATTCGTGATAGGTCACCGCGTCCATCTGATCGGCCACTTTTCCCATCAGTACCACCTGCGCACGACAGTCGCTGGTTGGCTTGAGCAAAACCGGATTCATACGCACATCGGGTTCGATGCCCGCCGCTTCGGCCTGAAAAATCTGTGCTCGGCCCATCTCGCCGCCATCAGCGGTAATCCCTGAATTCAGCGCCATATTTTGAGATTTGAACGGTGCTACACGATAGCCGTCTTGATGGAAAATACGACACAGCCCAGCAACCAGAACACTTTTACCTACGTCCGATGCGGTGCCTTGCACCATGATGGATAAACCCATGATATCTTCCTATTTAACCTGTTCTGGCATGAATTCCGGCTTGAAAGCAAACAGCTCATGCTCGGTTTTAAACAACGGCAATCCCAGCTGCTGATGCATTTTCACCAGCCATGGTTGAACTAATCCCGCGCGTTGTAACATCTCGCGCTGTAGGAAAACCTCGCTCTCGCGCCCCTCACTCACCAGTTTTCCCTGCGCGAGAACATACAGGTAATCGCAAACTTCATAAATCAAATCAATATCGTGACTGGAGATCACCACGCGTTTACCCTGAGCCACAATCTTCTGAATAATATGAATCATCTGCTGACGGCCTGAGGGGTCAAGTCCGGCAGTCGGTTCATCCAACAGCAGATAATCCGCATTCATCACCAAAGCGCCTGCAATCGCCACGCGTTTTTTCTGCCCGTGACTTAAATACTGCACCGGTTTATGGCGAAAACCGAGCGCGTCCACCAGCGTTAGAGCCTGCTCGGTGCGATGACGAATGGTGTCTTCATCAACGCCAAGATTACGCAGGCTAAAGGCAATATCGCTGTCGATATCGGTATAAAATATTTGTT
>Ga0302349_1001523_pt1 | contig 17600 bp, 16 predicted proteins | sample PhyAR1_FD_202176 | JGI IMG/M metagenome (GOLD analysis project Ga0302349, IMG submission 202176) | Leaf surface microbial communities from alfalfa plants in UC Gill Tract Community Farm, Albany, California, United States - DLSL A.R1... | ecosystem: Host-associated > Plants > Phyllosphere >...
GTGACCAGCAAGCAGCAGATCGATAGCATACGCGCCCATACGGGATGCCAGAATACGGTCGTAAGGCACCGGAGAGCCACCACGCTGAATGTGACCTAACACGGTGGCACGCGTTTCACGATGGGTTTCTTTCTCGATGTAATCCGCCAGCTCGTGGATATCACACATATGTTCAGTGATCGCAACGATCGCGTGTTTTTTACCTTTGGCGATGCCCGCTTTGATTTCGGCCACCAGATCGTCACGGCTAAATTCGACTTCCGGCACCATAACAAACTCACAGCCGCCCGCGATAGCTGCCGCCAGGGTCAGATCGCCGCAGTAGCGGCCCATGACTTCAACAATAGAGATACGCTGGTGAGAAGAGGACGTGTCGCGCAGGCGGTCAATCGCCTCGACGACGGTACCCAGCGCGGTGAAATAGCCGATGGTGTAGTCGGTACCTTTGATATCGTTATCAATCGTACCCGGCAGACCGATGCACGGGAAACCCATTTCAGTCAGGCGTTTTGCCCCCATGTAGGAACCGTCACCGCCGATAACCACCAGAGCATCTATACCGCGCTTTTTCATGTTCTCGATAGCCACAGCACGGATATGTTCTTCGCGGAATTCAGGGAAACGTGCGGAGCCGAGGAATGTGCCGCCACGGTTGATCATGTCGGAAACGCTGTAGCGGTCGAGCTGGATCATACGGTCCTCGTACAATCCCAGATAACCGTCATACACGCCCATTACTTCCAGACCTTCCGTTAATGCTGCACGGACAACGCCACGAATCGCAGCGTTCATGCCCGGCGCATCGCCGCCACTTGTCAACACACCGATTTTCTTAATCATGACTACCTCTGAACTTAGAATGCAAAATGAAATCTGATGCCGGAAACGAACTTAGGTCTATCCAAAGTACGTAACGAATACTGCCGATAGTATATCAATCCTCTGTTGCTGAATTGATTCAGGTCAGACCAAACGGCGCTAATTTATACAAAAAATGCCGATCCAACCCGCACTTTTACAAGAAACACAAAAGCTCAAAGCCGTTGTTCCTCCAGCGGTACTACCGAGCAGGGGTCCTGGTGAATGATGATGTCCGATCCCGGAAAACGAAGTAAAAGAGCCTGCTCAATCTGATCGGCCACAAGATGTGCTTCGACCAGTGGCAAATTGTCATCCATTTCTAAATGAATTTGAATAAAGCGGGTCGGCCCTGACTGCCGCGTTCGTAAGTCATGCGCACCACGCACGCCTGGCCAGGCGATGACGGTGTTAATAATTTCCTGCCGCTCTGCATCAGGAAGTGCACGATCCAGCAGAGACTGCACGGCTTCATACCCCATTCGTAACGCGCTATACAGGATATAGACACCAATCCCGAGTGCAAACAACGCGTCTGCCCGGTGCCAGCCATACCATGACAGACCCAGCGCAATAAGAATGGTTCCGTTCATCATAACATCAGACTGATAATGAAGCATATCTGCGCGCACAGCCTGGCTGTGGGTCTTGCGGACAACCCAGCGCTGAAAAGTGACTAAAATTACTGTGCTGATAAGCGCAATAAGGGTGACCACTACACCGATACCGGGTGCTTTCATCTCTACCGGATTAGCCAGATGCTGAACGCCGGTAAGAAAGAGAAACAGGGCTGAGCCGGAGATAAACATACTCTGTGCCAGCGCGGCCAGAGATTCCGCCTTACCGTGGCCAAAGGTATGCTCATCATCAGCGGGTTGCAGCGAGTAGCGCACTACCAGAAGGTTGGTGAGTGAAGCGGCAATATCGACCAGTGAATCGACCAGCGCGGCCAGGATGCTGACTGAACCGGTGTACCACCATGCCACTATTTTAATGATTAACAAACAGGACGCCATTATCGTAGCGGCAATCGCTGCGCGGCTGACCAGTTGGCCATAAGAATGATTCATAGATTCTCCTGCTTTATCCTCGGGTAGTATAACGCACGTCGGGAGCAGGACGAAAAGGCGGTCTGGACCAGAAAATCATCTCGTTTACGCTTGATTAAGAATACTGGCGGGCAAACTCATCATTAGCATAAATATTAATATAATAAATGCTGCAAATTCCGCCATACCTGAAATAAAAACCCAGAAGCAACATCATTATTATCACACCTGACATCACTAAATAATTTTGTATTTTTTGATAACTAACAGATTATACGAGTTTTAATAATTGTGGCACTTTACCGGCAGTCGTTGGAATACGCATTATGAAAAGAATAACCACTTTCAATATAAAGGACTAAATAATGAAAACATTGTCAGGTATGGCGCTTTTTCTTGCACTTATCGCAGGCCCGGCCGCAGCGCAGACGCAGATGAGCTGCCCGGTTCCGGAAAGCATTACCTACCAGAATAATATTTACACGGCGCAAGTCACCCAACCCGGCTGGGAAGGAAGCTGGAATTCACAGCGGCATGTAAAACAAAGCGTAAAACGTTTTGTGACTGCGCTGTATTTTGCGAAGAGTGGCGTTAATGAAGGTGCGCTGGTTAATTGTACCTATGAGCTGGCAAACGGCAAAGATATCGATTTAGCCTACAGCCGCCAGGGGGAAGAAGATACTCTCAGCAACCTGATCGTTTCAATTGCCGGGAATACCCGCTGGTATCCGGAATCTGCTGCAAAAACCGAGCGTTTTTATGATTGCGATGATTCAGCAGATGCCTGCAACTTCATGCCAGTCAAAACAGTTAGCCAATGATTGTCTTCAGACAGTGTCTGAAACGGATCGTCTACGCATAAAAAAAACCCCCACATCATGTGGGGGAAGACAGGGATGGTGTCTATGGCAAGGAAAAACAGGGTTGTCGCTGGGATACTACTTACTGCTACTAAACTGCTTAAACGGAGAGGTCAATTGCAACTGCGTGATATCCCGCATCTGCGCCATCCGTTTTTGATGCTTCTCATTTAAAACCGCTTGCTGCTCCGGCGTTAACAGGCGGAACATTTGGTTACGCACGCGGGCCATTTCGACCTGTCGCGCTACCTGTTCCTGCGCCATTTTTTCTGCCTGAGCGCGCACAGCGTTTTCGTCAAAATTTTCAGCGGTAATCAGGCGGTGCATTGCCTCAATTTCGCTAACATTAACAGGTGGCTGCTCGTGCCTGGCCTGTTGCATCAGGTCTCGCATTTGTTGGCGCTGATGCTCCGTTAGACTTATGCCGTCAAACATGTGACTCTGCTGATTATTACGCTGCGTAAGTCCTTCGGTCGGGTGCCAGTTATCGCCTGCGATGGCGTCACCTGCCTGGCTAAACGCACTGAATGCCAGCGTAGAGACCATGACGGCAGCGGTAACTTTGCGCATCACTTGCTCCCACAAACTTTGTTGTTTCGCGATTCCACGAGAGACAGTCTACGATTCAGGCTGCAAACTAGCGTCAGGCGGTGTAAAACAACGTAAAGTCATGGATTAGCGCGCTTTGATGACGTAATTTCTGCCTCGGAGGTATTTAAAAAATGAATAAAATCCTGTTAGTTGATGATGATCGGGAGCTCACGTCGTTACTTAAAGAGCTGCTCGACATGGAAGGCTTTAACGTTTTAGTGGCGCATGATGGGGAACAGGCGCTGACATTAATTGATGACAGCATAGATCTGCTTTTACTTGATGTGATGATGCCGAAGAAAAACGGTATCGACACGCTTAAAGAGCTACGGCAGACCCACCAGACGCCGGTAATTATGTTGACCGCCCGCGGCAGCGAGCTGGATCGCGTACTTGGGCTTGAACTGGGTGCGGATGATTATCTGCCGAAACCGTTTAACGATCGCGAACTGGTCGCGCGTATTCGCGCTATTTTGCGCCGATCGCACTGGAGCGAGCAGCAGCAAAATAGTGATAACGGTTCGCCAACGGTCGACGTGGATGGTCTTAGCCTCAACCCTGGCCGTCAGGAAGCCAGTTTCGATGGCGTAACGCTGGAACTGACCGGTACCGAGTTCACGTTATTGTATTTGCTGGCGCAGCATCTGGGACAGGTGGTGTCTCGTGAACACCTGAGTCAGGAAGTTCTGGGGAAACGTTTGACGCCATTCGACCGCGCCATTGATATGCACATTTCTAACCTGCGGCGTAAGCTGCCAGAGCGTAAAGATGGTCATCCGTGGTTTAAAACGCTGCGCGGCCGTGGATATCTGATGGTCTCCGCTTCATGATTGGAAGCCTGACCGCCCGTATCTTTGCTATTTTCTGGCTCACGCTGGCGCTGGTATTGATGCTGGTACTGATGCTACCCAAGCTGGACTCCCGCCAGATGACGGAACTTCTGGAAAGTGAGCAACGTCAGGGTGTCATGATTGAGCAGCATGTCGAAGCCGAACTGGCCAACGATCCACCCAATGATTTGATGTGGTGGCGTCGGCTGTTTCGCGCTATCGATAAGTGGGCACCGCCAGGCCAACGTCTGGTCCTCGTGACCAGCGAAGGTCGCGTTATTGGTGCTGAAAGCAATGAAATGCAGATCATTCGTAACTTTATTGGTCAGTCGGATGACGCCGATCAGCCGCAAAAGAAAAAGTATGGTCGGGTAGAGCTGGTTGGCCCATTTTCGATACATGATGGCGAAGATAACTACCAACTTTATCTCATCCGTCCTGCCAGCAGTTCGCAATCCGACTTTATTAACCTGCTGTTTGACCGTCCGCTTCTGCTATTGATTGTCACGATGCTGGTCAGTGCACCGCTACTATTGTGGCTGGCATGGAGCCTTGCCCGACCGGCACGTAAGCTTAAGAATGCAGCAGATGAAGTCGCCCAGGGGAATTTACGTCAGCATCCTGAACTGGAGGCCGGACCGCAGGAATTTCAGGCGGCAGGTGCCAGTTTTAACCAGATGGTGACAGCGCTTGAGCGAATGATGACCACCCAGCAACGTTTGCTTTCGGACATCTCCCACGAACTGCGCACACCGCTTACGCGTCTTCAGCTTGGCACCGCTTTACTGCGCCGTCGTAGCGGAGAGAGCAAAGAGCTGGAGCGCATCGAAATGGAGGCGCACCGGCTGGATAGCATGATCAACGATCTGCTGGTTATGTCGCGTAATCAGCAGAAAAATGCGCTGGTCAGCCAGACAATGAAAGCTAATCAGCTCTGGAGTGAAGTGCTGGATAACGCCGCATTTGAAGCCGAGCAGATGGGGAAATCGTTTACTATTGAGTACCCGCCGGGGCCGTGGCCGCTGTACGGTAACCCGAGTGCGCTGGAAAGCGCGCTGGAGAATATTGTCCGTAATGCGCTGCGCTACTCGCATACCACAATTTCCGTGGCCTTCGCCGTGGATAAAGAGGGTATTACCATTAGCGTTGATGATGATGGTCCGGGCGTCAGTCAGGAAGACAGAGAGCAGATATTCCGCCCGTTCTATCGTACCGATGAGGCGCGCGATCGGGAGTCAGGCGGAACGGGTCTGGGTCTGGCGATTGTCGAAACGGCCATTCAGCAGCACCGTGGCTGGGTAAAAGCAGAGGACAGCCCGCTGGGCGGTTTACGCCTGGTGATCTGGCTTCCGCTGTATAAGCGGGCATAAGTAACGAAACCATCCTCTTTCCAACCCTCTCCCTCAGGGAGAAGGTTGGGGATGAGGGAAATCTCTACCGCCCCCACAACCGACGCGAAGAATCTTCAATTTTGCCGCTGGCGCGGCGCTTTTGCATGGTCCGCGTCCAGCTTAATGAAAGCCCGGCAGCCGACAGCAAACGATGATATTGCTCATCATCAAATGGCATTGACCATGCAATAACCCCCGCCTCATGTACTGAAACATCGCTTAAACGTGATGCAAGCACAAGCGGCGTGGCCGCAGACACATTGCCACCTGCGATCACCCTGTAAAGCCAGCCAGTTTTACCACTTGCCTGCATAATTGACGCCATATCGCTAATATCGAAGTGGAAATTGAGTTTAAAGCACGGAGAGCGAGGCTGGGTGACCTGAATAAATGTTTCACCCCAGCGGAAGATATCGCCGATAAACACGTTCTCTTCGGTAAGCCCTTCGGTTGACAGATTTTCACCAAATGCCGGGGCGACGAACAAATCGGCCTGCTCAGAAAACTCACGCGCCCAGTATCGATAGTGCTCGCGTGGATAGTGGCACAACGCGCGATCCGGGCCGCCGTGTATTTTGGTTTCCGCCTGCTCGTCCCCCAGTAACCCCTGCTCCGTTAACGTGAGCTCGCCGGATACCTGAACCTTAGCAATGGCGCTGGGTCGGCTTCCCTCATATTCCCTGATCTTGCCAGTGAAGACATCAACTGGATATCGCATCTGCTTCTCCCTTTTCGATAAACTTGCCTTATTAAAGCATAAATTTTATCCGGACTGCCGAAAATGCGAGCCGCGTTCATACGATGATCAATCAGACATGTTATCTATTGAAACGCCATTTCAAATTGAGGAGTTGACAACGTGACGAGACAATCGCAGTTTGCCGGCGTCTGGTGCCCTTCCATTACGCCAATGCATGACAATGGAGATATCGATCTTAACGGCCTGAAGCAGCATCTGAAGCGCCTGACTGAGGCAAAAATTGATGTGATCCTGCTGATGGGTAGTATCGGAGAGTTTGCCTCATTGACCCTGGAGGAGAGGCTGACACTGATCCGCGAAGCCAGGGCAATGAGTAGCAGTCGGATGGTAGCCAACGTCTCATCCACCTGTGTGAAAGACATCCAGGTCATGGCGCAAGAAGCGTATCGCGTCGGCTATGATGCAGTGATGGTGCTGCCACCCTACTATTACGGACAGTCGCCCAGGCAGCTGCTGAGCTATTTTCGCCAGCTGGGGAATTCACTTAGCGGCCAGTGGTTCGCCTACAACTTTCCGGCACGTACCGGCTGTGATTTAACGCCGGATCTGATCGCAACGCTGGCCGCCGAATTTCCGAATTTTGCCGGGATTAAAGATACCGTCGACTGTCAGTCGCACACGCGCAGTATGATCGACACCACGCGGGCGGTACGGGACGATTTCGCAGTTCTCTCTGGTTATGACGAATATTATATTCCCAATCTGCTGGCCGGCGGCGCAGGCGTGATTTCCGGTTTAAACAACGTTATGCCGGAACTGTTTGTCAGCGCCCGGGAAGCATTCGATCGGGGCGATCTACAGACGCTGTGCACGTTACAGCAGAATATCGGCACCTATATGTCCATTTATGCCATTGGTGAAGATTTTGTTTCGACGATCAAAACCGTAGTATCGCGTAAATTCGGCTATTGTACTGGCGTATCGCGTAATGCGGGCGGGGCCTTAGATGAAGGTCAATGCCGCATCATCGATGATGTTTTTGGCACAAAGTCATAAGCAAAAAAGCCCGGCCGCGCTGACGCTGGCCGGGCTTCTTCAGTGAAATATGTTGTACTATTTTACAGTGCCGAGCACATCGGCTTTGGCCGCTTCTACCCGGGCTGCTCTGGCTTTCACCTTCCGTGACCAGATTGAGGTCAGAATCGGTACCAGGATAGAGGTGACGATGACCGATGTCGCGACCAGCGCCGTTGCTGCAGGTGCCATAGGTCTGAATTCCGGGATCATCTCTGCAATCAGTACCGGTGTTGCTACTGCGGCACCCGCTGAACTCGATGCGGCAACCCCGGCAGTACCATCGCCGCCGCCAATCAGTCTGTCGGCAATAATCAATGGAATACCGGTCACAACAATTACTGACAGGCCCAGCAGAATACCCAGAAGACCGGTTTGTGCAATAACGGTTAAATCAATCGTGTTACCCAGCGCAAAGGCGAAGAATGGGATCAACGTTTGTACGGCTTTGCTGAAGAATTCACGTAATTCCGAATCGAGGTTGCCCAGCGCAAAACCAATCAGGAAGGGTAATACAGCACCGACGAAAACATGCGGTTCAAATGAGGCGATACCCGCCGTACCCAGAATGACCATCGTCATCAGCGGGCCAGATTCCAGCGACATCAGAACAAAAGCACCAGCTTCTTCTTTTGTTCCGTACTGCTGCATGATGGAGGCATACAGGCCGCCGTTGGTCATATCCATCGCGGCGACCAGCGCCAGGGTCGACAGTCCGGCGAAGAACCCTACTTCCACGCCGTGCTCGGGGATGATGCGTGATGCGATTGCCGCGACTAGCCAGGCGACAGCAATTTTGGTGACGACCAGCGTACCGGATTTACGCAGGACCGTGCCCGTTGCACTCAGTTTAATCGAGGCACCCATACAGAAAAACCATACCGCCAGAATCGGCACCGTACCGGTGATCATACCGTTAGTGAACGATCCAAAATATTTTCCTGCACCCGGCGCAAAGGTATGGCACAGCGCGCCAAGGAACAGCGGGACGAGCATCATGCCGCCCGGGATTTTTTCTATCTTGCGTTTAATCTGCATCTTCTTCACCTGTAAGCATAAAAATAGGGCAATTTTTATGGGTGGATGCATCTCGTGTTGAAGATGCCTCCGCGTCGATGAACGCAAGATAATCATTCAGCGAAACTATAAAAGTGATCGTAGCCACACAAATTGAAACGCAGTTTCTATTTTAATGGATCATTGTTTTTTATTTGATACAGATCACCATAGCACCCTGAAACGCAGCGCAAAAAAAAAGCCTCCGCGGTGTTACCAGCGGAGGCTTCTACCCTGCACCAGCGTGCAGGGTAATCATCTTTAAAACTTATTTTTTAGCCGCGAAACGCGCCGCAGCTTCGTCCCAGTTCACTACGTCCCAGAATGCTTTGGTGTAGTCCGGGCGACGGTTCTGGTATTTCAGGTAGTAAGCGTGTTCCCACACATCCAGACCAATGATCGGGAAGCCAGAAACGCCGGCAACCGCTTCACCCATCAGCGGGGAATCCTGGTTGGCAGTAGAAACCACGGCCAGTTTGTCGTCTTTCAGTACCAGCCATGCCCAGCCGGAACCAAAGCGCGTCGCCGCTGCTTTCTCAAATTCTTCTTTAAATTTTTCTACCGAACCAAAATCACGCTCAATGGCGGCTTTCAGATCGCCCTGCAGGGTCGTGTCTTTTTTCAGACCTTTCCAGAACAGGCTGTGGTTAGCGTGACCGCCCGCATTGTTACGCAGTACGGTTTTCTTGTCCGCCGGAACTTGATCCAGTTTGGTAATCAGTTCTTCAACCGGCAGGTTAGCCAGTTCAGGCAGGCTTTCCAGCGCGGCGTTGGCGTTATTGACATAGGTCTGGTGATGTTTGGTGTGATGGATCTCCATCGTCTGCTTATCGAAATGCGGTTCAAGGGCATCGTAGGCATACGGCAGGGATGGCAGTGTATAGCTCATAATCATCTCCATTATTGTCTGGCGGCAGAAGTGTTAACGCCGCGTAAGCAGTTGGTTCATTATAGTTAATTAAATGATATTGAAAATGTTTATCAATGCCGTAGTTTTTATAAGGATATAACTTTCTGTTCTGAAGCCAAATTTGTGAGCTTGCTCATTGCATTAACCGGTTCATTGCCAGCCCGAGGCGTAAGGCGGCAGTCCGCTGAAGGTTAATGTATTGCACAATTTTTACACTCATCAGGTCGGGGAAGGTTTACCGACCATAAAAAGATGAGGATAAAGACATGAGCAACATGATTACGATGGGTATTCTGTGGCATCTGATCGGCGCAGCCAGTGCAGCCTGTTTCTATGCCCCGTTTAAAAAAGTAAAAGGCTGGTCGTGGGAAACCATGTGGTCCGTCGGCGGTACTGTCTCATGGTTGATTTTACCCTGGACCATCAGCGCACTGTTGTTACCTGACTTCTGGGCCTATTACCGTTCCTTCAGTGCTTCTACGCTGCTACCGGTTTTTCTGTTCGGCGCAATGTGGGGCATTGGTAATATCAATTATGGTCTGACCATGCGTTATCTTGGCATGTCGATGGGGATTGGGATCGCGATTGGCATTACGCTTATCGTCGGTACCCTGATGACGCCAATTCTTAACGGCAATTTTGACGTATTGATCACCACACATGGCGGTCGTATGACGCTGGCTGGCGTACTGGTCGCACTTATTGGAGTCGGGATTGTCACCCACGCGGGTCAGTTGAAAGAACGTAAAATGGGGATTAAAGCTGAAGACTTTAACCTGAAGAAAGGGCTGCTGCTGGCAGTAATGTGCGGCATCTTTTCCGCGGGTATGTCGTTTGCGATGAATGCGGCAAAACCGATGCATGAGGCCGCCGCCGCGCTGGGGGTCGATCCGCTGTACGTTGCGCTACCCAGTTACGTGGTGATTATGGGCGGCGGAGCGCTGATTAATCTGGGCTTCTGTTTTATTCGCCTGGCAAAATTAAAGAATCTGTCGGTAAAAGCAGACTTCTCGCTGCCAAAGCCGCTGATCGTTAGCAATATTCTACTCTCCGCGTTGGGCGGATTGATGTGGTATTTGCAATTCTTCTTTTACGCCTGGGGGCATGCACGTATTCCGCCGCAGTATGACTATATCAGCTGGATGCTGCATATGAGTTTCTATGTCTTGTGCGGCGGGATTGTCGGCCTGGTATTAAGAGAGTGGAATAATGCCGGGCGTCGTCCGGTCAGTGTACTGAGCCTGGGCTGCGTGGTGATTATCGTCGCCGCCAATATTGTCGGGCTGGGTATGGCAGGTTAACCAGGCCGCATCCCGACTACGATGACGCCATTGTCCCGGCGTCATCCCTATTTCACGGTTAAACACCACGGAAAAATAGTTACTGTCTTCAAACCCGCACTGCATGGCGATGTCGACGATCAGCATTTCTGTGTGCTGCAACAAATATTGCGCATGGCAAATACGCAGCTGGCGCAGATACTGACTAATGGTCATGCCCGTCTGACGACGAAACTGCTGGCGGAGCGCACGCGCGCTGCCCTGCTCCTGTACGCAAAAATCGTCAAGGATAAAAGGACGATCCAGGCTGCCCGCCAGCGCAGTAATCAGCTTATCAAGCAGCGGCTCCCGCGACATTGCCAAAAGGTTATCCACCGTGTATCGATGCCTTTTCAGGGTGACCACCAGTTGCGCCAGCAGAAGTTCAGCCATGTCATTAGTCTGGTCATCATGGTGAGCGCTTTCATGCTCCAGTTGAGAAATCACCTGCCGCGCCTGGTTCATGCCGCTGCTGCTTAAGCGCCAGTGCGCACGCGGATCGTGGCATCCAAAGCCGGGAATATAGGCAGCCCAGTCAAGATCGAGAGTTAACCGGTCAGGGCAGTAGATAATATTTTGCAGAACCAAATCATTGACTGACGCGTACGAATGTTTGTCTTCGGCACGAATATAAAACAGATCGCCCCGCGTAATGCGATACGGACGGTCGTTAAGAACGTGCAGACCATTCCCGCGCCAGACCAGCACCAGTTCGCAGAACTCGTGAGTATGTTCAGCAAACACATTTTGCGGATAGCGATCTGCCACCGCCACCGCCTGCCCGACGCTGGTGAAGAAGTCGGCTTTACGAAGAATTAACTGGCCCACAGCACGATCACCTCAACGACGAATGGTTGATGATTATCGACCTCCTGTCGGTTAAAAACGTTGACAGTCTTCGCGTTACTGAAGAATACCGTCACGTCCCTGGCGAATATCGCGCGGTGACCAGGAGAATTCCCGGCGAAAAAGCGTCGAAAAGTGGTTACTGTCGCCAAAACCACAGCGATAAGCGATATCTGTGACGCTTTCGTCACTGTGACGGAGCAAATGCCGCGCCTTAATCAGGCGCAGCCGGTTGAGATAGCGCTGCGGGGTTAAACCCGTATATTGCTTAAGCTGGCGATGCAACGTGCGCAGCGAGAGTGAAAAATGTTCGGCCAGGCTTTCCCAGCACACATCGTCAGAGAAATGGTCGTCAAGCCAGGCAATAAGCTGATTGAGCCGGGCATCGTTATCTTCCGCCCCCTCTGCCAGGCTGCTCTTACGCAGCAGCACCAGCAGTTGCATAAACAGTAATTCACGGTTCGCCCGCGCCGGCGCGTCCGGCTGCTCACCTTCCTGATCAAGCTGGCTCACAAGCTGCCGCACCTGCGTCAGGATGGCCTGATTAACCCGCCAGTGCGACGGATAATGCCCGTCATGCTCCTGAGGCAGCAGTAAATTCAGGCCGCTCAAAAACTGAAAGGCTTCCGGCGATCGATAAAGCACATTAGTCAGACACAAATTGTCGGTGTGCTCATACAGATGGCGGTCGTGATCGCGAACAAAACAAATTGTCCCGCCGCTGATGGTGTAGGGCTGGCCATTAAAAACGTGAACCCCGGTACCGTGCTCAACAATAACGATTTCATGAAAATCATGATGATGTTCCGGGAATGCCGATTGCGGAAGACGTTGTTCGATGGCCACTGGCGAACTACCTGACGGAAAAAAATCCACGCTGTGAAGTACGGTCATAAGAGTCGCTACCAGTGAGAAGAATTCTCATCATAGTAATTAAGGCATATCTTTCTGACCTTGAAATTTTGACAACAAAGCGCGCAAAGCGTGCCGATTTTTCAAGAAACGCGAGGAAAGCGTCGGAAATGCGGCAGCTATCACAGATCCACTTTCACAGAAAAACGTGAGCTTCCTCACGTTCACCTTTGCTTTCTTGCCAGCGCTCTACACCCTCTGTCAGTAGCGAGAAGGTACCAACAGAACGTCTTTTTTAGACTGTCATCAATGACTCTACGAAGGACCACATCATGACTTTTCGCCATTGCGTCGCTATTGATTTAGGCGCATCCAGCGGGCGTGTAATGCTTGCACGTTACGATCGCGAACAGCGCCTTCTCACGCTGCGTGAAATGCATCGTTTCACTAACTGCCTGCAAAAAGTAGCCGGTTTTGATTGCTGGGATGTTGATAGCCTTGAAGCAGAGATTCGCCACGGTCTCGAGAAGATCTGCGCAGCAGGCGTGCTGATCGACAGTATCGGTGTGGATACCTGGGGCGTGGATTATGTGCTGCTCAACAGCAAAGGTGAACGCGTCGGCCTTCCCATTGCCTATCGGGATAATCGCACTGACGGGATAATGGCGCAGGCCGCTCGTCAACTGGGTAAAGCAGAAATTTATCGCCGCAGCGGTATTCAATTTCTGCCGTTTAATACGATTTATCAACTTCGCGCGCTGGTCCAGCAGCAGCCTGATGCTATTCACGATGTCGCTCATGCGCTGCTCATTCCCGATTACTTCAGTTATCGCCTGACCGGTGAGATGAACTGGGAATATACCAACGCCACCACCACTCAACTGGTCAATATCAATACCGACAGTTGGGATGATATGTTGCTGAACTGGACGGGGGCTGACGCCGCATGGTTCGGTAAGCCCACGCATCCTGGCAATGTAATTGGTCACTGGATCTGTCCGCAGGGTAATGCCATTCCGGTCGTCGCAGTCGCCAGCCATGATACGGCCAGCGCGGTTATTGCCGTGCCGCTGGAAGTAAAAGATGCAGCGTGGATCTCCTCCGGCACCTGGTCACTGATGGGGTTTGAAAGTAAAACACCGTATACCAGCGACAGCGCGCTGGCCGCCAATATCACCAACGAGGGCGGCGCAGAAGGTCGTTATCGGGTGCTAAAAAATATTATGGGCCTGTGGCTACTTCAGCGCGTCATCGCTGAGCAGAACATCACTGATTTGCCGGACCTGATCACCCGCACATCTGCGCTGCCCGCCTGCCGCTTTGTGATTAATCCCAATGACGATCGGTTTATCAATCCAGCCAATATGAGCGCAGAAATTCAGGCCGCCTGCCATGAAACCGAGCAACTCGTCCCGGCCAGCGATGCGGAGCTGGCACGCTGTATTTTCGACAGCCTCGCCATTCTGTATGCCAACGTTCTGGACGAACTGGCGCACCTGCGCGGTAAACCGTTCAGTCAGTTGCACATTGTCGGCGGCGGCTGCCAGAACCAGCTGCTCAATCAACTGTGCGCTGACGCCTGCGGCATTACGGTGATTGCCGGGCCTGTTGAAGCTTCAACGCTTGGCAATATCGGCGTGCAGTTAATGACGCTGGATGAACTGAGCAATGTTAGCGATTTTCGTAAGGTGGTGGTTTCTAACCACCACCTGATCACCTTTACCCCTCATCCTGATAATGAGATCGCGCGTTACATCGCGCAATCACAGACCCCACGACAGACAAAGGAGCTTTGCGCATGACGACCTCACTTGAACACGCCTGGGAACTCGCGAAACAGCGTTTTGCCGCTACAGGGATTAATGTCGAGGAGGCGCTGCGCCAGCTCGATCGCCTGCCGGTATCTATGCACTGCTGGCAGGGCGATGACGTTGCCGGTTTCGAAAACCCGGAGGGTAACCTGACCGGTGGCATTCAGGCGACCGGGAATTATCCAGGTAAAGCGCGTAATGCGGCCGAGCTTCGTGCGGATCTGGAGTTAGCATTTAGCCTTATCCCGGGTCCGAAACGGCTTAACTTACATGCGATTTATCATGAAGCGGAAACGCCGGTGTCCCGCGACCAAATCAAACCAGAACATTTCAAAAACTGGGTAGCGTGGGCCAAAGTTAATAAGCTGGGACTGGATTTTAACCCCTCCTGCTTCTCTCATCCGCTAAGTGCCGATGGCTTTACGCTCTCACATGCCGACCCTGAAATTCGCCGGTTCTGGATCGACCACTGCAAAGCAAGCCGTCGCGTATCTGCCTATTTTGGCGAACAACTGGGCACGCCGTCAGTGATGAATATCTGGGTTCCGGACGGCATGAAAGATGTCACCGTAGATCGCCTTGCGCCACGTCAGCGCCTGCTGGAAGCGCTGGATGAAGTGATCGGCGAAAAGCTGGACCCGGCGCATCACATTGATGCCGTTGAAAGCAAGCTGTTTGGGATCGGCGCAGAAAGCTACACCGTTGGCTCTAACGAGTTTTATATGGGATATGCCACCAGCCGTCAGACCGCACTGTGCCTTGATGCAGGCCACTTTCATCCGACGGAAGTTATCTCCGACAAAATCTCCGCCGCCATGCTCTACGTGCCGCGCCTGCTGCTGCACGTCAGCCGTCCGGTCCGCTGGGACAGCGATCACGTGGTCCTGCTGGATGATGAAACCCAGGCCATTGCCAGTGAAATTATCCGTCACGATTTGTTCGACCGCGTACACATTGGCCTCGATTTCTTCGATGCGTCTATTAACCGTATTGCGGCATGGGTGATCGGCACCCGCAACATGAAAAAAGCCCTGCTGCGCGCCCTGCTGGAACCCACTGACATGCTGCGCCAGCTGGAAGATGCTGGCGATTACACTGCGCGTCTGGCCCTGCTGGAAGAACAAAAATCGCTGCCGTGGCAGGCAGTATGGGAGATGTATTGCCAGCGTCACGATACGCCAGCTAGCAGTCAGTGGCTGGAGAATGTGCGCGGCTATGAAAAAGATATTTTGAGTCAGCGCGGCTGATACCCCCTCATTCCTGCCCTCTCCCTGAGGGTGAGGAGCAGCACGCTATCTGGCCTTTTTAAGGAAAGTAAAACAATGCAGACTATTATCCATTCCTGGTTTGTCCAGGGCATGATCAAAGCCACTTCCGATGCATGGCTGAAAGGCTGGGATGAGCGCAACGGCGGCAATCTGACGCTACGCCTGGATGCTGCTGACGTGGCGCCCTACGAATCTGATTTCCATGCTCAGCCGCGCTATATCCCGCTCAGTCAACCCATGCCGTTACTGGCCAATACCGCCTTCATCGTCACCGGCTCCGGCAAATTCTTTCGCAATGTACAACTCGATCCGGCAGCCAATCTCGGCGTGGTAAAAGTCGATAGCGACGGTGCGGGCTATCACATTCTGTGGGGATTAACCCACGAGGCGGTGCCGACATCCGAGTTACCCGCGCACTTTCTGTCACACTGCGAACGCATCAAAGCCACCGGCGGTAAAGATCGGGTGATCATGCACTGCCATGCGACCAACCTGATCGCCCTGACCTATGTACTGGATAACAACAGCGCGTTGATCACTCGCAAACTGTGGGAAGGCAGCACTGAATGCCTGGTGGTTTTCCCCGATGGCGTCGGGATACTGCCGTGGATGGTGCCAGGTACCGACGAAATCGGTCAGGCCACCGCACGCAATATGCAGCAACACTCACTGGTCCTGTGGCCGTTCCACGGCGTGTTTGGCAGCGGTCCGACGCTCGATGAAACCTTTGGCCTGATCGACACAGCGGAAAAATCGGCAGACGTATTAGTGAAAGTGCTCTCAATGGGCGGCATGAAACAGACTATCACTCGCGACCAGCTGATTGCCCTCGGCAAACGTTTTGGCGTGACGCCGATGGCAAGCGCACTCGAACTGTACGCCTGAGATCATCACGCCCCGCGCATTCAGTCGGGGCGTAATTTTATGGAGAACTATCATGAGTTTTATGTTGGCGCTGCCGAAAATCAGCCTGCACGGTGCAGGTGCAATCGGCGATATGGTCAAACTGGTGGCGGAGAAACAGTGGGGTAAGGCACTTATTGTTACCGACGGCCAACTGATCAAACTGGGTCTGCTCGATAGCCTGTTTACCGCACTGGACGCGCATGAAATGTCGTATCATCTGTTTGATGATGTCTTCCCTAATCCAACTGAAGCTCTGGTTCAGGAAGGTTATGCCGCATATCAGGATGCAAAATGTGACTACCTGATTGCCTTCGGTGGCGGTAGCCCGATTGATACGGCGAAAGCGATAAAAATTCTGACGGCAAACCCTGCGCCGTCGACGGCTTACTCTGGCGTGGGCAAGGTGAAAAATGCCGGTGTGCCGCTGGTCGCCATTAATACCACGGCCGGAACGGCTGCCGAAATGACCAGCAACGCCGTGATTATTAATAGCGAACGTCAGGTCAAAGAAGTCATTATCGATCCGAATATTATTCCGGATATCGCGGTTGATGATGCCAGCGTCATGCTGGAAATTCCCGCGTCCGTGACGGCTGCGACCGGAATGGATGCGCTGACACATGCGATAGAAGCCTATGTCTCCGTAGGTGCTCATCCGCTGACTGACGCCAATGCGCTGGAGTCTGTCCGTCTGATCGCGCAGTGGCTGCCAAAAGCGGTCGATAATGGTCACGATCTGGCTGCCCGGGAGCAAATGGCGTTTGGCCAGTATCTGGCCGGAATGGCATTTAACAGCGCCGGTCTTGGCCTGGTCCATGCTCTGGCGCATCAGCCTGGCGCGACGCATAACCTGCCGCACGGCGTCTGTAACGCCATTTTGTTACCTGTCATCGAAAATTTTAATCGTCCACATGCCGTGGCCCGCTTTGCCCGCATCGCACAGGCCATGGGCGTAGAGACGCGCGGTATGAGTGATGATGCTGCCAGCCAGGAAGCCATTAAGGCTATTCGTGCGTTGAGTCACCGGGTCGGTATCCCGTCAGGCTTCAGTAAGCTTGGCATCACTAAAGATGATATTGAAGGCTGGCTGGATAAGGCACTTGCCGATCCCTGCGCGCCCTGTAATCCGCGCCCTGCAACGCGCAATGACGTCCGCGAGCTGTATCTGGAGGCATTATGATCCGCAAAGCCTTTGTCATGCAGGTAAATGCTAATGCCCACGAGGAGTATCAGCGTCGTCATAATCCGATCTGGCCCGAACTGGAAGAAACGCTAAAAG
>Ga0302349_1001525_pt1 | contig 17587 bp, 12 predicted proteins | sample PhyAR1_FD_202176 | JGI IMG/M metagenome (GOLD analysis project Ga0302349, IMG submission 202176) | Leaf surface microbial communities from alfalfa plants in UC Gill Tract Community Farm, Albany, California, United States - DLSL A.R1... | ecosystem: Host-associated > Plants > Phyllosphere >...
CCTCTCCCTCAGGGAGAGGGTCGGGGTGAGGGTGAGGGCTCGCCTTTCTCCCTCTCCCTCAGGGAGAGGGCCGGGGTGAGGGTGAAAGTCACATAAGCCTTGGCAACAGACTAAACACATTACCAAACCAGCACACTATCACCACAACCCCGAAGGTAATCACAATAACAGGAATAACGCGCCCGCCCCACACGGTAAACATTTGATCCGGGAATTTTTGCCGTGACTTCAGCGCCAGTATCGCAGGAATAATCACCGCCCAGATGGTTGCGCATAACCCCGCGCCGCCAATACCGTAAATAAAGCCATTCGGGAAAAACAAATACAGGATCGTCGGTGGCAGAAAGGTCAGCAGGATAGTTTTAAAACGGCCGCTGTGGGAATTGTTAAATTTAAATAAATCTGCCAGGAAATCGAACAGGCCCAGCGTGACACCAAAAAAAGAACTCGCTACGGCCAGATTGGAGAACACCAGTAAACAAAACTCGATCATCTTACTCTGGTTGGTGCCCAGGAAAGAATTAACCAGCGCATCAACATTCCCGCCTGAGGCGATAATACCTTTAAATGCTTCGCGCGAGATATTACCCATCGTGCAGTAGAGCCAGAATAAATAAATGAGCAGCGCAAGAGAGGAACCGAATACAATGCTTTTTATTAACTTATCTTTTCTCTTGCCATAACAGATGATAAGGCTGGGAATATTTCCATGGAAACCGAACGAGGCCAGGCATACAGGGATCGCCATAAAAATATAAGGAAAGAAGGAGCGGCTTGCTTCGCTTGCGCCATCAGTCCCGCGTAAAATCGTGTAATCGACCTGAAAGAAAAACGAACCAAAGACGATAACAAACGCGAGGATCTTAATGCCGAGAAAAAGGGAGGTGATCCTGCTGGCTGCCAGTGAGCTAAACCATAAAACGGCTGCGACAAAAAGCGCTGTGCAAATGCCGATGATCTTTGGATTAACGTGCTCTCCTGAGTGCATGGAGATCGTTTCACTGATAATTGCACCGTTAGCGGAGATATATGCATACGTCAGAATATATAACACGAAAGCGACGGTAAGACCGCTGAAAATATTCCATTTATTGCCGAGTAAATCTTTGGTGATAGTATTAAAACTCGAACCAACAGGGTAATTTAAATTGGCTTCCAGTAACAATAAACCCGAGTGCAGCATTGAAAACCAGGCGATAATCAATATGAACGCACCCCAAAAAAACCAGGCACCTGCAAGATCAACGGGTAAAGCAAACATCCCCCCACCAATTACGGTTCCGGCAATAACCATAATTCCCCAAAACGACGAATGCCTGGTATTGGAACTTTCTTCCATGTGAGCCTCTTATCTGGTGTTATATATCATTATTAGTGCTTTATATTTTTATGGTGTATGAAGGATAAATGGCTATAGGTTATAGCCATTTATCGCGGGGGAGGGATGATCAGATCTCTTTCAGTTTGGCGGTAAAGTGGCGTAACACTTTAGGCTCATAAGTGAAGGTCAATCCCTTTATATTTTTGGCATTTTCTTTCACATGGCTGAAGGCTTCGATAATAAAATCCATATGCGACTGGGTGTAGGTCGCGCGTGGGATCGTTAAGCGAAGCAGTTCAGCCGGGCAAGGTAATTGCTCCCCGGTTTTCGGATCTCTGCCCAGCAGGAATGAACCAATTTCCACCGCCCTGATACCCGCCACTTTGTATAACTCACAGGCAAGCGCCTGCGCCGGGAACTGCGCGGCGGGAATGTGAGGCAATAATTTACCGGCATCAACAAACGCCGCATGTCCCCCGGCCTGCTGGCAGGTCACACCAATAGCTTCAAGACCGTCAACCAGATACTGGATCTGGCTAATGCGATAGGCCAGCCAGTCCTGATTCATCCCGTCGCGCAGACCGACGGCCAGGCGCTCCATGGCCCCGCCTTCCAGACCGCCATAGGTCGGGAAGCCTTCCTGAACGACGCAAAGGGTCCGGCACTCGGTATACACATCAAAATAACGATCGTCTTTGATGCACAATAATCCGCCCATCGGCACCATCGCGTCTTTCTTCGCCGACATCGCCAGCATGTCGGCATATTTATAAGTCTCACGCGTAATCTCTTCGATGCTCCAGTCCTGATAACCGGGTTCGCGTTGCTGAATAAAATAAGCGTTTTCCGCAAAGCGTGCGGAATCCATGACCACCGGAATATCGTATTTTTGCGCAATCTCATACATCGCTTTCAGGTTGGCCAGAGAGACGGGCTGGCCGCCCGCGGAATTACAGGTGATAGTAGCAACAATATAAGGGACATTATTTGCGCCGACTTCCTGGATACCTTTTTCCAGCTTATCCAGTTCAAAATCGCCTTTAAAGTCATGACGCGCGGCGGTATCAAAGGCTTCTTTGATATAAACATTTCGCACCGTACAGCCGTTTATCTGGCTGTGGCCCTGGGTGGTATCAAAGAAATAGTTTGAGAACGCCACCATTTTTGACCGGTCGAGGCCTTTTTCCTGTTCGCGCTTGCGAATTAATACCGGAATATAAATCTGTTCAGCGCCGCGTCCCTGGTGGGTAGGTATGGTGTACTGGTAACCAAAAATATTTTTTACCGCTTCGGCAAGGGCGTAATAACTCCGGCTGCCGCTGTAGGCTTCATCGCCGCGCATCATGGCGGCCTGCATATTCTGGGTCACGGCCCCGGTACCGCTGTCGGTCAGCAAATCAATAAACACATCTTCGCTGTCAAGCAGGAAGGGGTTCATACCGGAGTTAATAATCGCCTTTTCACGATATTCACGGGTGGTACGTTTTACCGGTTCAATAACACGAATGCGAAAGGGTTCTGGCAAATGTTTAAAATTATTCATTGTATAATCCTTTACTAAATTAATATGTTGCTTGTAGCGATCCACCGATGATGAATCACCAGGGTTATCTGAAGAGGTCTGTTTTAATTAAGGCGTGCGCGTGCGCTCTGTATTCTCTGAGATTATCTTTTCGCATACCAAAAAAGAGGCATGCGAGCAGATTAACTGCGGATATACAGTCAGTGGCCTGAATTATACAGAATCAGCAAAACAAACAGGTTATCTGTTTATTTGCCTGAAAGAAGGGGGGAGTTAAGGGCGATGATTGACAATGATGGAGTCAATGTTGAACCACTTTGCGGTCATATATGTGTTAAATAAGTTAATCATAATATATCAACCTTTATTAAACATGATGACATGATTAGCGCCTGCGCCTTTTTTGTCCATGGATGTTTAAATGTATTGTGATTAACCTCACGATATATTAAATAAATGACGCCATTCAGCCAGGGAAATAATAAAAATAAAAGACTTCTCCGCCGTAGCGGAGAAGATTAAATCACAGGATATGAGGATTACTGCGGTGGTAAACAGACGCCAATGCCGCCAATGCCACAATATCCATACGGATTTTTATGCAGATACTGCTGGTGATCGTCTTCAGCGTAATAGAAAGGGCCAGCGGTTTTGATCTCGGTGGTGATCTCGCGCGTGTCGCCTTCAGCACGCATCGCGGCCTGGAAACGTTCTAAACTGGCTTTTGCGGCGCCGTCCTGCTCCGGGGTCAGCGGGTAAATCGCCGAGCGGTACTGGGTGCCCTGGTCGTTGCCCTGGCGCATTCCCTGGGCCGGATCGTGGTTCTCCCAGAAGATCTGCAACAGGCGTTCGTAGCTGATGACCGCCGGATCGTACACCACGCGCACCGCTTCGGCGTGCCCGGTCTGACCGCTGCATACTTCGCGGTAGGTCGGGTTCGGCGTATAGCCACCTGCGTAGCCTGCGGCGGTGCTGTAAACGCCCGGCAGAGGCCAGAACAGGCGTTCAACGCCCCAGAAGCAGCCCATGGCGAAATAGGCGATCTCCATGCCGTCCGGCACGTTGGTCATCGAATGCTCATTGACGGCATGCAGACTGGCAACGGGCATTGGAGTGTTGCGACCCGGTAATGCATCCGACTGAGTTACAAGGTGTTTTTTATCAAAAAGACTCACGGTATAGCCTCCGGGGAACAGTAATTGTGGTTAAGGTTGTCATCCGGCCTGTCTTTTAACACAATAAGTGTTGTAAATAGGGCTAAATTTAAACATAAGAAATATTGGGGTAGTCGTCCGTTTTTCAATCCAGATTGTTGGATTTTTGTTAAGCCGGTAGCGGCATTTCAGTTTTTTTCCAGGGCCAGGAACCAGGGATATTCAGGAGAGAACGTGCCAAAAATCCGTCTTTTATGTTTTGCCAGTGTGCTGCTGGCAAGCGGCTCTGTCCAGGCGGCAAATGTCCGTTTGCAGGTGGAAGGGCTATCCGGCGCGTTACAAAAAAACGTCCGCGCGCAGTTATCCACCATTGAAAGCGATGAGGTCACGCCCGATCGCCGTTTTCGTGCTCGTGTGGATGACGCCATTCGCGGCGGGCTGAAAGCGTTAGGCTATTACGAACCCACGATTGATTTCGATTTGCGCCCCCCGCCGGCAAAAGGCCGCCAGGTGCTGATCGCCCGCGTGACGCCGGGGCCGCCGGTGCGCATTGGCGGCACGGGCGTGATCCTGCGCGGCGGCGCACGTGACGACCGGGATTATCTCGACCTGCTCAAAAACCGTCCGAAGACCGGTACGGTACTCAATCATAAAGATTACGACAGCTTCAAAAAATCGCTCACCAACGTGGCGCTGCGCAAAGGCTACTTCGACAGCGCCTTTAATAAACACCAGTTGGGCATTGCTCTCGATCGCCATCAGGCGTTCTGGGATATTGATTATGACAGCGGCCAGCGCTACCGCTTTGGCGATGTCACCTTCGAAGGCTCGCAGATCCGCGAGGAGTACCTGCAAAACCTGGTGCCGTTTGAAAAAGGCGATTATTACCAGACCAGCGATCTGGCTGAACTGAACCGCCGCCTCTCCGCGACCGGCTGGTTTAATTCGGTGGTGGTGGCCCCGGAATTTGAAAAATCACGCAAAACCAAAGTGCTGCCGCTGCACGGCGTCGTCTCCCCGCGCACGGAAAACACCATTGAAACCGGCGTTGGCTACTCCACCGACGTAGGGCCGCGCGTCAAAGCGACGTGGAGAAAGCCGTGGGTCAACTCTTACGGCCACAGCTTCAGCACCAGTACCAGCCTCTCCGCGCCGGAGCAGCAGCTTGATTTCAGCTACAAAATGCCGCTGTTAAAAAATCCGCTGGAGCAGTATTACCTGGTGCAGGGTGGGCTAAAGCGCACCGATCTCAACGATACCGAGTCAGACTCCACCACGCTTGCGCTGTCGCGCTACTGGGATCTCTCCAGCGGCTGGCAGCGGGCCATTAACCTGCGCTGGAGCCTCGATCACTTTACCCAGGGTAAAATCACCAACACCACCATGCTGCTCTATCCGGGCGTGATGATTAGCCGTACCCGCTCGCGCGGCGGGCTGATGCCGACCTGGGGCGACTCGCAGCGCTACTCGATTGATTACTCCAATACCGCGTGGGGTTCAGACGTCGATTTCTCGGTGATTCAGGCGCAAAACGTCTGGATCCGCACCCTCTACGATCGCCATCGCTTTGTCGCGCGCGGCAACCTCGGCTGGATTGAAACGGGCGACTTCGACAAAGTACCGCCGGATCTGCGCTTCTTCGCCGGGGGCGACCGCAGTATTCGCGGCTACAAGTACAAATCGATCTCGCCAAAAGATGACGAGGGCAAGCTGAAAGGGGCGTCGAAACTGGCGACCGGATCGCTGGAGTACCAGTACAACGTGACCGGGAAATGGTGGGGCGCGACCTTTATCGACAGCGGCGAAGCGGTGAGTGATATCCGCCGCAGCGATTTCAAAACCGGCGCGGGCGTGGGCGTGCGCTGGCAGTCTCCGGTCGGGCCGATCAAGCTCGACTTCGCCGTTCCCATCGGCGACAAAGACGAACACGGATTACAGTTTTACATCGGTCTGGGGCCTGAATTATGAGTTTATGGAAGAAGATAAGCCTCGGTATTCTGGTGTTTATCCTGCTGTTGCTGGGCACGGTGGCGTTTTTAATCGGCACCACCACCGGGTTACACACCCTGTTTAAGGCCGCGAACCGCTGGGTGCCGGGGCTTGAAATCGGTCAGGTCACCGGCGGCTGGCGCGATCTGACCCTGAAAAACGTTCGCTACGATAAGCCCGGTGTGGCGGTGAATGCCGGGCAGATCCATCTGGCGGTCAAACTGGGCTGCCTGCGGGACAGCAGCCTGTGCGTGAACGATCTGTCGCTAAAAGACATCAATGTGGTGATAGATAACGACAAACTGCCGAAGTCTGAGCAGGTGGAGGAAGAGGACAGCGGGCCGCTGGATCTCTCCACGCCATATCCCATCACCCTGAGCCGGGTGGCGCTCAATAACGTGAACATCAAAATCGACGACACCACCGTGTCGGTGATGGATTTCACCACCGGGCTGAACTGGCAGGATAAAAACCTGACCCTGAAGCCGACCTCGCTTCAGGGGCTGTTAATCGCGCTGCCGAAAGTGGCGGATGTGGCGCAGGAAGAGGTGGTCGAGCCGAAGATCCAGAATCCGCAGCCGGATGAAAAACCGCTCGGCGAGACGCTCAAAGATCTGTTCTCAAAACCGGTGCTGCCGGAAATGACCGACGTGCATTTGCCGCTCAATCTCAATATTGAGGAGTTTCGCGGTGAAACCCTGCGTCTGACCGGTGACACTGACATTCTGGTGCGCAGCCTGCTGCTGAAGGTCAGCACCCTCGACGGCAACATGAAGCTCGACGCGCTGGATATCGACTCCAATCAGGGCACGGTGAACGCCACGGGCACTGCGCAGTTAAGCAACAACTGGCCGGTGGATATCACGCTGAACAGCACGCTAAACGTCGATCCGATCAAAGGCGAGAAAGTGAAGCTGAAAGTCGGCGGCGCGCTGCGCGAGACGCTGGACATCGGGGTGAATCTTTCCGGCCCGGTTGATATGGTGCTGCGCGCCAAAACGCAACTGGCCGAGGCGGGGCTGCCGCTTAATCTGGAACTGATCAGCGAACAGCTTTACTGGCCGTTTACCGGCGAACGTCAGTACCAGGCCGACGACCTGAAGCTGAAACTCAGCGGCAAAATGACCGATTACACCCTCTCATTCAGCACCGCTGTGAAGGGAGAGCAGATCCCGCCTGCGACCATTTTGCTGGACGCTAAAGGCAACGAACAGCAGATCACTCTCGATAAGCTCACCGTGAATGCGCTGGAAGGTAAAACCGAACTGAAAGGGCTGGTGGACTGGCAGCAGGCGATTAGCTGGCGCGGCGAACTGGCGCTGACCGGCATTAACACCGCGAAAGAAGTACCGGACTGGCCGTCGAAACTTAATGGCCTGATTAAAACGCGCGGCAGTCTGTACGGCGGAAGCTGGCAGATGGATATCCCTGAGCTGAAAATCAGCGGCAACGTGAAAGAAAACAAGGTCAACGTTGAGGGATCGCTGAAGGGCAACAGCTACCTGCAATGGGTGATCCCAGGCCTGCATGTGGCGCTGGGTCGTAACAGCGCCGATGTGAAGGGCGAGCTGGGCGTAAAAGATCTCAATCTCGACGCCACCATTGATGCGCCGGGGCTGGATAACGCACTGCCGGGCCTGGGCGGCACGGCGAAGGGCCTGGTGAAAGTGCGCGGTACGGTCGATGCGCCGCAGGTGCTGGCAGACATCACCGCCCGCGCGCTGCGCTGGCAGGAACTCTCCATCGGCCTTGTGCGCGTGGAAGGGGATATCAAATCTACCGATCAGATCGCCGGTACCCTGAATGCCCGCATTGAGCGCATCAGCCAGCCGGGGGTGAACTTAAGCCTGGCGACGCTGACGGCGAAGGGCAGCGAGAAACAGCACGAGCTACAGCTACGCGTACAGGGCGAGCCGGTGTCCGGGCAACTACAACTGGCCGGGAGCTTCGATCGCACCACGCAGCGCTGGAAAGGCAACCTGAGCAATACGCGCTTTGACACGCCGGTCGGCCCGTGGGCGCTGAACCGGGAGATTGCGCTGGATTACCGCAATCAGGAGCAGAAAATCAGCATCGGGCCGCACTGCTGGAATAACCCGAATGCCGAACTGTGCATTCCGCAAACGGTGGACGCCGGAGCGGAAGGGCACGCGGTGGTTAATCTCAACCGCTTCGATCTGGCGATGGTGAAATCCTTTATGCCGGAAACCACCCAGGCCAGCGGGACGTTCAGCGGTAAAGCCGACGTCACATGGGACACCACCAAAGAAGGGCTGCCGCAGGGCCAGGTGACGCTCTCCGGGCGTAACGTCCGGGTGACGCAAACCGTCAACGACGCGCCGCTGCTGGTGGCGTTTGATACCCTCGATCTGAACGCGCAACTGCGTAATAACCGCGCCGATCTGGGCTGGATGATGCGCCTGAACAACAATGGCCAGTTTGACGGCCAGGTGCAGATCACCGATCCGCAGGGGCGGCGTAATCTCGGCGGGAACATCAACATCCGTAACTTCTCGATTGCGATGGTTAACGCTATTTTCTCGCGCGGCGAGAAAGCGGCAGGGCTGTTAAACGCCAATCTGCGGCTGGCAGGCAACGTGCAAAGCCCGCAACTGTTCGGGCAGATGCAACTGAACGGCGTGGATGTTGACGGCAACTTTATGCCGTTTGATATGCTGCCAAGCCAGGTGGCGATGAACTTCAACGGGCAGCAATCGACGCTACAGGGCGTGGTGCGCACGAAGCAGGGGCAAATCACCCTCGCAGGCGATGCCGACTGGAGCCAGATCGATAACTGGCGCGCGCGGGTGGCGGCGAAGGGCAGCAAAGTGCGGATCACCATTCCGCCGATGGTGCGCCTCGACGCCTCACCGGACGTGGTGTTTGAAGCGACGCCGGAACTCTTTACGCTCGATGGCAACATTGATATCCCGTGGGCGCGCATTGTGGTGCACGAACTGCCGGAGAGCGCGGTGGGCGTGTCCGGCGATGAAGTCATGCTCAATCCTCAACTGGAACCGGAGAAACCGGCCAGCGCGGGCATCCCGATTAACAGCAATCTCACCGTCCATGTCGGTAATAACGTGCGTATGGATGCATTCGGACTAAAAGCCAGACTGACAGGCGATCTGAAAGTTGCACAGGATAATCAAGGGCTTGGCCTGAACGGACAAATAAATATCCCGGAAGGACGCTTCCATGCCTACGGACAGGATTTGATTGTGCGCAAAGGTGAGTTATTGTTCTCGGGCCCACCGGATCAACCTTTGCTTAACATTGAGGCGATCCGTAACCCGGAAGCCACCGAAAACGATGTGATTGCCGGGGTACGCGTGACGGGCACTGCCGATGAACCGAAGGCGGAGATCTTCTCCGACCCGGCGATGTCGCAGCAGGAAGCGTTATCGTATCTGTTACGCGGTCAGGGACTCGACAGTAACCAAAGCGACAGTGCGGCGATGACCTCAGCGCTTGTCGGCCTGGGGGTTGCACAAAGTGGTCAGGTTGTGGGTAGAATCGGCGAGACGTTTGGCGTCAGTAATCTGGCACTGGATACCGCCGGGGTGGGTGATTCCTCTCAGGTGGTGGTCAGCGGCTATGTACTGCCCGGTCTGCAGGTGAAATATGGCGTGGGGATCTTTGACTCTCTGGCGACGCTCACGCTACGTTATCGCCTGATGCCTAAGCTATATCTGGAAGCGGTGTCCGGCGTAGACCAGGCACTTGATTTGCTCTATCAGTTTGAGTTTTAGCAATGCGAATATTTGTCTACGGCAGTTTACGACGCAAACAAGGCAACAGCCACTGGATGACCAATGCTCAGTGGCTGGGCGATCACAGCGTTGAGGATTATCAACTTTACAGCCTGGGCCACTATCCAGGCGCGGTACCCGGCGCGGGCCATGTAGAGGGTGAAGTCTATCGTATCGACTCGGCAACACTGTCCGAGCTGGATGCATTACGCACCGCAGGCGGGGAATATAAACGCCAGCTGATCCAGACGCCTTACGGAAGTGCATGGATGTATGTGTATCAACGTCCGGTTGAGGGACGTACATGGATCGAGTCCGGGAACTGGCTCGACCGGGATCGGTATTAACATAACGCCACCTTCGGGTGGCGTTGTTTTTCAGGCATAAAAAAACCTGGCACCAGCGGTGACCAGGTTTTTAAACAGCAGGCTAACTTATTTCTTCGCCGCGCGCTCGAAAGAGGCAACGATTTCAGCTTTCGCCGCTTCTGCGTTGTCCCAGCCGTCCACTTTCACCCATTTGCCTTTTTCGAGGTCTTTGTAGTGCTCGAAGAAGTGGGAGATTTGCGCTTTCAGCAGTTCCGGCAGATCGTTCACATCTTTAATGTGATCGTATTCTTTGCTCAGTTTGGTGTGCGGAACCGCAACCAGCTTGGCATCTTCGCCCGCTTCGTCGGTCATCTTCAGCACGCCAACCGGACGGCAGCGGATCACAGAACCCGGTTGCAGCGGGTACGGCGTCGGCACCAGTACGTCAACCGGGTCACCGTCCAGAGACAGGGTGTGGTTGATGTAGCCGTAGTTGCACGGATAGAACATCGCGGTGGACATGAAACGGTCAACGAACAGCGCGCCGGTGTCTTTGTCGATTTCATATTTGATCGGATCGGCGTTCGCCGGGATCTCAATCACAACGTAGATATCTTCTGGCAGTTCTTTGCCCGCCGGAACGTTCAGTAAGCTCATGTTTGTTTCCTTTAAAATGTGTGCAAACAAGTGCCGGGTATTATAGCCAACTCACCGGGAATGTCTCTGGCTGTTTTACGCCGCTGCGTTCAACTGGCCGCTTTTTAAGAGCTGTCTGGCAGTCGGATAATCCATAAACATAGCTACATCCTGAATAAATTTGTGGAAGCGGTTACAAAGCAGAATTGGGCGATCGCCCATGATGTGAAATTGAGCAATTTCAAGTGCCCTCAACATGTTCATAACACTTTGCTTTTCGCGGGCTGGATCTCATCTAGTCATTAACCTTTCATTCACTTTTCCGAAGTGTGATGTAACGCATTCTGTTACATCCTCCATTGTCTATAGTTTCCCGGCAGGTGAAGTTATAGCCAACAATTACCCTACGAGGATGTCCTTATGTGGAAGCGCTTACTTCTTGTCACAGCAGTTTCGGCAGCCATGTCGTCTATGGCGATGGCCGCTCCGTTAACCGTCGGTTTTTCGCAGGTCGGATCTGAATCCGGCTGGCGAGCCGCTGAAACCAACGTCGCGAAAAGCGAAGCTGAGAAACGCGGCATTACCTTAAAAATCGCTGATGGTCAGCAAAAGCAGGAAAACCAGATTAAAGCCGTGCGCTCGTTCATCGCGCAGGGCGTGGACGCCATCTTTATCGCCCCGGTCGTGGCGACAGGGTGGGAGCCGGTGCTGAAAGAAGCGAAAGATGCTGAAATCCCGGTGTTTTTGCTCGACCGCTCCATCGACGTGAAAGATAAATCGCTTTATATGACCACCGTAACCGCCGACAACGTGCTGGAAGGCAAGCTGATTGGCGAGTGGCTGATTAAAACCGTCGGCGATAAGCCATGTAACGTGGTTGAGTTGCAGGGCACGGTCGGCGCGAGCGTGGCGATTGACCGTAAGAAAGGTTTTGCGGAAGCGATCAGCAAAGCGTCCAACATCAAAATTATCCGTTCCCAGTCCGGCGACTTTACCCGCAGTAAAGGCAAAGAAGTCATGGAGAGCTTCATCAAAGCGGAAAACAACGGCAAGAATATCTGCATGGTTTACGCCCACAACGATGACATGGCGATCGGCGCTATCCAGGCAATTAAAGAAGCAGGCCTGAAGCCGGGCAAAGATATTCTGACCGGTTCTATTGACGGCGTGCCGGACATCTTCAAAGCAATGATGGACGGCGAAGCCAATGCCAGCGTTGAGCTGACGCCAAACATGGCAGGTCCGGCGTTCGATGCGCTGGAGAAATATAAGAAAGATGGCACCAGGCCTGAGCAGTTGACCATTACTAAATCGACGCTTTACCTGCCGGATACGGCGAAAGAAGAGCTCGAGAAGAAACAAAACATGGGTTATTGAGTTAAACCACCCTCACCCCGGCCCTCTCCCTGAGGGAGAGGGGGAAGGGCGGTAACGTGGCAACGCGAGCACAATCGATCCCCTCTCCCTCAGGGAGAGGGTTAGGGTGAGGGTGATCAATGAATCAACAAGAAATCCTGAGCACGGACGGCTTAAGCAAATTTTTCCCCGGCGTCAAAGCGCTTGATAACGTCAATTTCAGCCTGCGGCGCGGGGAAATCATGGCCCTGCTCGGTGAAAACGGAGCCGGAAAATCCACGCTGATCAAAGCGCTGACCGGGGTTTATCACGCCGATCGCGGGACGATCCGCCTTGAAGGTGAGCTGATTTCGCCAAAAAATACTGCCCATGCCCAGCAACTGGGGATCGGCACCGTGTACCAGGAAGTCAACCTGCTGCCCAATATGTCGGTGGCGGACAACCTGTTTATTGGGCGCGAGCCCCGGCGTTTTGGTTTTCTGCGTCGCAAAGAGATGGAGAAACGCGCCACCGCGCTGATGGAGTCCTACGGCTTTTCCCTCGACGTGCGTGAGCCGCTGAACCGTTTTTCGGTGGCGATGCAGCAGATCGTCGCCATCTGTCGCGCCATCGATCTCTCCGCCAAAGTGCTGATCCTCGACGAACCCACCGCCAGCCTCGATACCCAGGAAGTGGAGATGCTCTTCACCCTGATGCGCCACCTGCGCGATCGGGGCGTCAGCCTGATCTTCGTCACCCATTTTCTCGATCAGGTCTATGAGGTGAGCGATCGCATTACCGTGCTGCGCAACGGCGGGTTTGTCGGCTGCAAAGAGACGCGCGAACTGCCGCAGATTGAACTGGTGAAAATGATGCTGGGCCGCGAGCTGGACAATAATGCCCTGCAACGCGCGGGCCGCACGCTGCTCAGCGAGCGCCCGGTGGCGGCGTTTAAAGACTTTGGCAAAAAAGGCACCATCTCGCCGTTCGATCTTGAGGTGCGCCCCGGCGAAATCGTCGGCCTCGCCGGGCTGTTAGGATCGGGCCGCACCGAAACCGCCGAAGTGATTTTTGGCATTAAACCCGCCGACAGTGGGACGGCGCTGATCAAAGGCAAACCGCAGACGCTGCGCTCGCCGCATCAGGCGTCAAATCTTGGCATCGGTTTTTGCCCGGAAGACCGCAAAACCGATGGCATTATTGCCGCCGCGTCGGTGCGCGAAAACATCATTCTGGCGTTGCAGGCCCAGCGCGGCTGGCTGCGTCCGATCCCGCGTAAAGAACAAAACGAGATCGCCGCGCGCTTTATCCGCCAGTTGGGGATCCGCACGCCAAGCGCCGAACAGCCGATTGAATTTCTTTCCGGCGGCAATCAGCAAAAAGTGCTGCTCTCGCGCTGGCTGCTGACCAAACCGCAGTTTCTGATCCTCGACGAACCGACGCGCGGCATCGACGTGGGCGCGCACGCCGAGATCATTCGCCTGATTGAAACGCTGTGTGCCGATGGCCTGGCGCTGCTGGTCATTTCTTCCGAACTGGAAGAGCTGGTGGGCTATGCGGATCGGGTGATCATCATGCGCGATCGCAAGCAGGTGGCGGAGATCCCGCTCGCGGAACTCTCCGTTCCGGCGATCATGAATGCCATTGCGGCATAAGGAGAAAATTGTGATGTCCCGTTCTCTTCCTCATACCGGCGAGCCGAAGCGTCGCTTCAACTGGCCGACGGGTATGCCGCAGATTATCGCCCTGCTGCTGGTGCTGGTGGTCGACAGCCTGGTTGCGCCGCATTTTTATCAGGTGATTTTGCAGGATGGCCGTCTGTTCGGCAGCCCGATCGATATTCTTAACCGCGCCGCGCCCGTCGCGCTGCTGGCGATCGGCATGACGCTGGTGATCGCCACCGGCGGCATCGATCTTTCCGTGGGGGCGGTGATGGCGATCGCGGGCGCGACGGCGGCCTCGATGACTGTTGCCGGGCACAGCCTGCCGGTGGTGCTGCTGGCCGCACTCGGTTCGGGCGTACTGGCCGGGCTGTGGAACGGCGTGCTGGTGGCCATTCTTAAAATTCAGCCTTTTGTCGCCACGCTGATCTTAATGGTCGCCGGGCGTGGCGTGGCGCAGCTTATTACCTCCGGGCAGATCGTCACCTTCACCGCGCCTAATCTCTCCTGGCTTGGCAGCGGCTCGCTGCTCCTGTTCCCGACGCCGGTGATTATCGCGCTGGTCACGCTGGTGGTTTTCTGGCTGTTTTCCCGCAAAACGGCGCTCGGCATGTTTATCGAAGCGGTGGGGATTAACATCCGCGCGGCGAAAAATGCCGGGGTGAATACCCGCCTGATGGTCATGCTGACCTATGTACTGAGCGGCGTATGCGCGGCGATTGCGGGCATTATCGTCACCGCTGACATTCGCGGCGCGGACGCCAACAACGCCGGGTTATGGCTGGAACTGGACGCGATTTTGGCGGTGGTGATCGGCGGCGGATCGCTGATGGGCGGGCGCTTTAACCTGCTGCTGTCGGTGGTCGGGGCGCTGATTATTCAGGGTATGAATACCGGGATTTTACTCTCCGGCTTCCCGCCGGAACTCAACCAGGTGGTGAAAGCCGTCGTGGTGCTGTGCGTACTGATTGTGCAGTCGCCGCGCTTTATTGCCTTACTGAAACGGAGCCGTGGTCATGATCAAACGTAACCTGCCGCTGATGATCACGCTCGGCGTGTTCGTGCTCGGCTACCTCTATTGCCTGACGCAGTTTCCCGGTTTTGCTTCCACGCGGGTGATCTGCAACATACTGACCGATAACGCCTTTTTAGGGATTATCGCTGTCGGCATGACCTTTGTGATCCTCTCCGGCGGGATTGACCTGTCGGTGGGCTCGGTGATCGCCTTTACCGGAGTGTTCCTCGCCAAAGCGATTGGCTTCTGGGGCATTTCGCCGCTGCTGGCGTTCCCGCTGGTGCTGGCGATGGGCTGCGCGTTTGGCGCGTTTATGGGGCTTTTAATCGACGCGCTGAAAATTCCGGCGTTCATTATTACCCTCGCCGGGATGTTCTTTTTACGCGGCGTCAGCTATCTGGTGTCGGAAGAGTCGATTCCCATCAACCACCCGGTCTACGACACGCTCTCAAGCCTGGCGTGGAAGATCCCCGGCGGCGGGCGTTTAAGCGCCATGGGCCTGCTGATGCTGGCGGTGGTGATCATCGGGATTTTCCTCGCTCACCGCACGCGCTTTGGCAATGAGGTCTACGCCATCGGCGGAAACGCCACCTCAGCCAATCTGATGGGTATCTCCACGCGCAGTACTACGATCCGCATTTATATGCTCTCCACCGGGCTTGCCACGCTCGCCGGGATTGTGTTCTCCGTTTATACCCAGGCGGGCTACGCGCTGGCCGGCGTCGGGGTGGAACTGGATGCGATTGCCTCGGTGGTAATCGGCGGCACGCTGCTCAGCGGCGGGGTCGGCACGGTACTCGGCACGTTATTTGGCGTAGCGATCCAGGGGCTGATCCAGACCTACATCAATTTTGACGGTACGCTCAGTTCCTGGTGGACAAAAATCGCCATCGGCATTTTGTTGTTTATTTTTATTGCCTTACAACGTGGTCTGACGGTGCTGTGGGAAAATCGCCAGAGCTCGCCAGTGACGCGCGTTAGCACGGCGGCAACAAAGCAGTAACACATTGAATTGTCTAAAAAAGCATTAAAGTTTTTCCGGTAGCAGCCGATAACGTGTCGTTAAGCTTTATTTCCGCCACGAAGTATCCTGCTACCGGAATCATCAACATGCTAAAAACGCTATCGATTCGCACCGGCTTGCTTTCCTTACTGGCCGTTATGACCTTACTCCTGCTGCTGGTGAGCGGCATGGGGATTTACGCCCTTACGCAAAGTTCCTCTTCACTGCAACGTATTAACCACCTTCAGGGGGAGCAAATGGCTCGCCTCAACGAAGGCTACAACCTGATCCTGCGGGCGCGAAATGAAGCGGGCCAGGCCGTGCGCATGATGGAAGTCGGCCTGCTCGACGATGCCGCCAAATCGGTCAAAAACATCAACGGTGAAATCGCGCAGGCGCAAAAAAGCATGCAGGCGGTGATTAACGCCGGTGTGGACGATGAGAAGGGCAAACCGCTGCTTGAGAAGGTCGCCCGCAGCTATAACGCATTTAATACGCAGGGCATCGTGCCGATGCTGGGCGCACTTAACGAGCAGAGCGCCGACAGCTATTACGATCTGCTGGAAAACAAACTGATCCCCGTCTCCCGCCAGTTTGATACCGATATGCAGGCTTTCCTGAAGTGGGGAGAGGCGCGCGGTAAAACGGAAGTGGACGACGTACAGCGCAGTAAAAACCGCGTGATGCTGTTTATCGTGATTGCCGCGCTGCTGACGGCGGGCATTATCGTGCTGGCGTGGATGGTGCTGCGCCATATGCTGCTCAAGCCGCTGGATGCCTCCATTAAACAGCTTGAGCAGGTGGCCGCAGGCGATCTGCTTCCGGCTAACGCGCATCCGGCAAGCCAGGAATTTACGCGTCTGAATGCAGCAATTGAAGAGATGCGTCAGTCGCTGGTGGATTCCGTCACCCGCGTGCGTGATGCCAGCGCGCAAATTGATACCGGTAGCCGCGAGCTGACCGCCGGGAATATGGATCTGGCCCAGCGCACTGAATCCAACGCCACCTCCCTTGAGCAGACGGCGGCGAGCATGGAAGAGATCACCGCGACGGTGAAACAGAACGCCGATAACGCCGAGCAGGCGCACCAACTGGCGAAAACGGTGTCCGACACCGCCGATCGCGGCAGCGAAATGGTCTGCTACGTGATTGAGAAAATGAGCGATATCTCCGGCAGTGCCAACCGTATCGCCGACATCCTGAGCGTTATCGACGGCATTGCTTTCCAGACCAATATCCTCGCACTTAACGCCTCGGTGGAAGCCGCCCGCGCGGGTGAGCAGGGTCGCGGATTTGCGGTGGTTGCCGGTGAAGTGCGTAACCTCGCCAGCCGCAGCGCCGATGCCGCCAAAGAGATCCGCACGCTGATTAAAGATTCACAAACCCACGTGAGCGAAGGCAGCGATCTGGCGATGCAGGCCGGGGAAACCATGGACGAAATCGCCGGGGAAGTGATGCGCATGACGAAGCTGATGCGTGAAATCGCCAGCGCCTCCCACGAGCAGAGCCGGGGGATTGAGCAGGTGAATATTGCGGTCAATCAGATGGACGAAACCGCGCAGCAGAACTCGGCGCTGGTGCAGCAGTCCTCTGCCGCGACGCGCTCGCTGGAAGAGCAGTCAAGGGAGTTGATGGAAGCGATGGCGTCGTTCAGGTTGCAGACGGCGGGGTAGAACGTTTCCCCTCACCCCGGCCCTCTCCCCATGGGAGAGGGAGGTTTTGTCCCCTCTCCCTGAGGGAGAGGGTTAGGGTGAGGGTGAAAATTACAGGTGAAGGTAAAAATTACGCGTCCGGGAACTCGCGCATAAACCGCTCTACATCATCCACCATATGCTCATTCCCCACGAAGAACGGGCGGCGCTGGTGCAGGCTTTCCGGCATGATATCCAGA
>Ga0302349_1001528_pt1 | contig 17569 bp, 20 predicted proteins | sample PhyAR1_FD_202176 | JGI IMG/M metagenome (GOLD analysis project Ga0302349, IMG submission 202176) | Leaf surface microbial communities from alfalfa plants in UC Gill Tract Community Farm, Albany, California, United States - DLSL A.R1... | ecosystem: Host-associated > Plants > Phyllosphere >...
ATGCTGCACCCCCGTCGGCGCCGACGGCGAGCTGCCGCGCTCGGTGAGCATGACCTGCAGCTGCGCACGCAGTTTGAACAGATCTGCATGCAGGACGGAGTTCATCGACTCCAGCCGCAGGATATGACGCTGGGCACGCGAGAGGGGATCGTCGCGGTCGTCCGGAATGAGCCGGTCACCCCGTGGCACGTGGCGTTGGTTCTCTTCCTGTACGAACTGGACGTAGCGCAGTCGGTGGCGCTGTACCTCGGCTTTGAAGGCGTCACGTTCTGCAACGAGGTTGTCGCGCTCGGCGACCAGGACCCTATTAGCACGCTGGGCTTGACCCAGGCACTGACGTACCTGGTTGAGCTCCTCGGTCAGCAGATCCACGAGGTTGCGGCAGTACATCAGCTCCGTGGGGCGGAACAGGGACTGCTGCTGTTCGAAGCTGTCCTGCTCATCACCAAGCATGTCCATAGCGGCCCACCTGCTCAATCCCTGAAGCCATGACCTTCTGGTACTCCACAGAGCGATCGGGACAGCGGTGACAGGGACGAGGGATACGGGGAGAAATGGACATGGGATAGCCTCCTTTGTGTGTACTGTATAAATAGACAGTAATCAGGGAGGAACGATCCAGCAAGCTTGACAGCGACGGACGGCAGGGCGGCGTCCACAGGAAGTGGGTGTAAGAATCTTACACAGGCTCATGAGTGTGAGGCGGATACCGACAAGGCGTCACGGTAGCCGCCGGGATACCAGGCGGACGGCCAGGAGGCCCTCAGTTGGCCTGACGTCCAATGAGCACACACCCGGGCAGAAGCGTACTGACAGATAACGCCGTCATCGCCAAGACAATCACTGGATGCGACTCGAACGGTGCAAAGAGATCAGCCGGCAGGAGGCCCTGCTGCGCCGCATGGACCCACCGGGATCCTTCGCAAACGATGCCGAAGGCTGTGCCCACAAATGCAGCACCTACCGCCGTACGTGCACCACCGGATCGTATCGCCACCGAACTGTCCCTCAACACTGTCGAGGAAAGCATGGCATTCACGGCGAGTTGCCTATGGCGCAGTTCCTACCGGGTCAGGGCGCCCGATCAAACTTGCGTCCAAACGCAGCACCTTGAAACCTCCGCAGCATCGATCAGCGCCTGCTACCGGCAGCAAGCTGCCGGCCCCTTTCCAGTTTGCCAGCCGGACGGCCCGCGTTAGCCGGGCGTGCAGGTAATTAACGTCAGGTGGCGCCGTGCCTGCTGCCGGCTTTGCTGGGCCTGCTGCTGACAGGCCCACTCGTCCTGGATCTGCCGCGCGACCTCTTTCCGTACCGGCAGAGTTACCGGATAGGCCTCTTGGGTCGCCTCCGAGGAAACCGGCAAGCCATCCTGCTTCAGGTAGAGATAAGGCTGCTGCAGAAATTCGGATAGCGTGACGGGCGCCTGGCTGTCCTTGTACAGGTCAGCCCAGAGATCGAGATCGACCGCGTCGACGATGATGGGGTGGTCCATTTCAGGTGGGCGATGCATAGGGGGACGTTCTCCGCTGTTGATGCCCCTACGCTACCCCCGTTTCCGGAAACGCAAGGGGCGACCCCGGCATGCTCGACTGCGCCTTGCGCTGTTGCTGAACCAACAGCTTGCGAATCTTCGCGGCATACAGCATCTGGTCTCGAAGTACCGCGAGCTGCGGTTCATAGAGCTGGAAGAGCTCAACGAACCAGTGATCCATACCGCGGGTGACAGGCCCTGGCGCATACACCGAGCCCTGACCTTTGGCTATCGGTAGGCGACCTTGCTTTTTGCTATCACCAGGTCCGTCGTAGAAGTAGACCTTGCACCAGACGATCGATATCGCTCCCTTGCCGTTATCCCGTACGTCGATGAGGCGATAGATGATCTTGCCCCCCGAGCGCTGCTTGGCGGCAGCGAAGTATTCATCGCGCAGCCGAAGCGCTTCAGCTTTCACGGTCTGACGGATGTCCTCCATAGCCCCGATCGCCTGCTGGAAATTGTCGTGAATCCGCTGCCCATCAGGTCGGGGGGTAGCTAAGTCGTACATTGTTATCACCTATCTACTAGCAATAATGCCGTTGAGATTGTCATTAGTCCTGCAGCCCCTTTTCCAAGACGACTAGCAGTCCATTTTTAGCCGCTGACCACAAACCCGTTTAGATTGTCATTACTAATAATCGGATAGGCCGAGCAACAGCTGTCTGTATCTCGGATCACAACCTAAACGTCCGTATGGTCAATATCTATTGTGTTCTCGGCGCCATTCGCAAGCCGCTGCTGGAGGTTCCAGCCCTCCTTTTCAGGGCCCCAGCACAATCTTGCGCGTGCTCTTCCAGTTCCTTGCTATACCAACAAACCCGTTTAGATTGTCAGTAGTACTAAGAAATTGATCATTGCCATGCCTGCTTTTTTCCTTACCAACAAACCCGTTTAGATTGTCATTAACTATAAGAAAACGCCTGGTGCAGGCGCGTTTCAGCCAAAATTTCAGCAAAACGCCTTTATTGGCATTAGGTTGCTGGCGTTGCAATAAACCCGTTTAGATTGTCATTAGTAATAGGCTTTTTTGATTGCCCGGGAGGGCCTGTTTTCTGGCTTCAGCCACCTCGCTAACCTCCATTTCAAGCGTTCTAGCACAATCTTGCGAATGATCTTCTAGTTTCTTGCCATACCAACAAACCCGTTTAGATTGTCAATAGTACTAAGAGATGTACCATTGCCATGCCTGCTTTTTTGCCTCACCAACAAACCCGTTTAGATTGTCATTAACTATAAGAAAACGACTTGTGTAAGCGCGTTTCAGCCATAATTTCAGCAAAACGCCTTTATTTGCATTACGGGAAGGGCGTTTCAACAAACCCGTTTAGATGGTGATTAGTAATGGGCTTTTTGAGTCGCCCCTGGGAGCGACAGGCGCTGGCCACAGCCGCCCCGCCGATTACTGATTAAGCCAGTGCATTCGAGGTCATAGCGCGCAATCCCACCCTGCTGAAGGGGGGAATCTGAGGCTGTTCGAGTGGCCGGCGGTGGCACGCTGTATCTGAGGCGTCCTGGAGGACGCCTCGGGTGATGTGCGCCAGCTTGTTCCGCGCTGCTAGGCGTCCTGGAGGACGCCTAGCCTCAGCTGTGGCGGTTGAGGTAAAGACCGAGGCGTCCCCAGGGACGCCTGACGATCAGATTTCTCAATCCACCGCACTGCTAGGCGTCCTGGAGGACGCCTAGCCTCAGCTATGGCGGTGAAGGTGAAGACCGAGGCGTCCCCAGGGACGCCTGAGGGTCAGGTGACATCGCTCCTGGATAACTCAGCACGGCTTAAGCGTTCTGCAGGACGCCTGAGCCGTGCTCTCATCAGCGACGCTATTCGAGAGACCTATGACCCGAAAGAATCACACCACGCCTGCCTTCGTAGTAGGCCTCGACATCGGCTACTCCAACGTCAAACGTGTTGACGGCTACGCTGACGCGGCAGACCCCACCCAATCCATTCGCCCCGCCCAAGCCGCGCCGCTCCACTCCCTGAACGGCAATGCGACGCTCAAGGAAGGTGAACACTACGTGCAGTTGGATGGTGAGCCCTGGGCAGCGTTTCTAAGTGCCGGCCGGGCCGGCGTAACGCGCGAGCTGCACGCCGACTACCCGGCTTCCAAGGCCTATCGTGCGCTCTTCAATGCATCGATCAGTGAGGCATGTGGCGAGGGGCGCAACGAGATCGATCACCTCATCACGGGCTTACCTGTCAGCCAGATGCGCCAGCCCCAGCTCGTCGAGCGGCTCACGGCGCAGCTGACCGGTACCCACCAGGTCGCCCCCCAGCGCGAAATCCAGGTTCACAAGGTATCGGTACTGCCTCAGCCGGTCGGAACGCTGAACTACATCTACAGCACCTACGAGGCCACTGACGACTTGGATGAGGGCGTCATCCTGGTCCTTGATCCGGGCTTCTTTTCGGTCGACTGGGTGGTGTTCCGTCGCGGGGATATCGTTCGGGACTCCAGTGACTCCTCGATGGAGGCCATGAGCGCGCTCCTCGAAGCGATCAACCAAGCTATCGCCCGTGAATTTGGCGGCCCTGGACCTGGCCGAGACAAGATCGAAATTGCGCTGCAGCGTGGCAAGCCCTACATCCAGCTGTACGGCAGCAAGGTGGAACTCAAACCCTTCGTCGACCAGGCTGTTGCGACCGTTGTCCCCAAGGCCCTGAGCAACATGAAGCAGCAGATGCGCTTCCTGGATGGCGAGGCGATCGACTTCGTACTCATGGGGGGCGGTGGCGGCGGCTTCTACCAAGCAGCTGCAGAGGAGATCTTTCCCCTCTCCAAGGTGATCACTGCCGACCGACCTATTATCTCGAATGCGTTTGGCTACTGGCTGCAGCATCAATAAGGAAGAGGCTATGAGCGATCACGATGACGAGCTTAAGCTTCGCTTGAACGTCAAGTTCAAAACCGGGACGGCGCCTGCGTTGCTGGCGGAGCTCACAGCCCTACCCGAGCGTCGACGTGTAAAGCGGCTGCTGGACTTGGCACAGATCGGGTTGCTGTACGAGCAAGCGGCTGGGCGTCCGCCAGCCTCGAACTCGGTCCCGCAGCCGGCCGGAAAATTGCTCGAAGACCATGAGCCAGAGTTTTCGAACGATCGCCCGATCAATAGCGCCCCGGTATCAGGGGCGCCTATAGAGGCTGAGGTCCCGGCTCCCGTGGCCGGCATCCCAGTGTCGGAGGTGCTCAATAAGGCAGAAACGAAGGGCGAATCGAATAACTCCGTTCCGCTCGCTCGGAAAAGACCAGGTTTCAACACCGCGATGACGGGATAGCGGGCCTGGGCACAGGTGGCCCCTGCGGACCGGCAAGGCGGGGGCGAAATCAGGTGCAGGAACCCAGGGTTACAGAGGGTCCATTCGAAACTTCGCTTTTACCCGCCCCAACAGCCGGGGCTGCAGCGGATCGGTGGGGTCTGAAGGACCAATATCCAGCTTAATAGCAGTGTGCATCTCTTGCGACGTCATGAGCATGAAGCCAGCGTTGGTCAGAGAAACGTTGCGAATTAGCGCTGAACCGTGGTGCACCACGATGAATAGGCCCTCGCTCGGTTTACGGTCGGCCACGTCGATCAAGATGGTCATGCCACGCTCAACGAACGGTGCCATGACGTCATTTTCGACCTGGGCCGCCCGGGTGTACTGAGCGGATAGTCCGTATTGCTGGATATACGGCAGGGGCAACGTGAGGCTGGTGAGGTGGGAGCTGATGGGGCGACTGCTCTCATCTGCAGGGAAAAAACCCTGCTCCTGCGCCAGTTCGTGAAGGCTACGGACAATGAGCGAGACAGGAGACCCATCATGATGGTCCGCAGGCCCGTAGCCCGTAGCGAGGTACTCGACCGTGGTTTCGAGCACCGTAGCCATGGCCACGAGCCGATCCCGGTTGGGAGTCGTCTTCTTGTACAGCATGTTTTTGATGGTGGATTCAGCCTCGCCCAGTAAGGCCGCGAGCTTAGGAACATTTATTCCGCGGTCCTTGCGCAACGCTTCGACCCGCCGTACGAACGCTTCGTGCGAAATAGCATCGGGGGTGTAATGCATAGTGGTTCATTCCTACTGATGGAGGTTCCCGGTTTATTGTCGTCTTGATCGGAAAGGATGGATTGGATGGCGTAAGTATCAACCATTTACGACCTTTTTATTTACACCATTCCTTATGATGGCTTGGTGCCAAATCTGACCCTTAAACCGGTCATCAATGCGTCAATTTTATGTATTTGGCGCTTACCTCCTCGGCCTGACTGTCAACTATCAGGCGCCATAATTCGCTTATTGCGCTAGATGATCTGTGATGAGCTTAACAGTTCCTTAACACTGTATACCGCCCGTCGCCGTTTGCGTACCGGTCATTCTCGCAGGCCGCCATCTGTCAAATGTGTCGTTGAAGAAATGTGAACCACAGCCGAAAATAGTGACCATCATTTAGGGTCAAAGTACGTCGGGCGGTTAGGTTCATGAGTCACTGGGTCGCGGTAAGGAAACTGGGTGCTGCTCTGCTCCTCGCGTTGCCGATGAAAACGTCATTTGCGCTGGATCTGGACGGAACCGTTTGGGATCGCCCGGCTATTGGGCAATGCCGTCCTGCGCCGGAACTGCTCTATGCCATGGCTCTGGTCGAATCGAAGCAGTATGCCGGTCGGATGGTTGCCCCTAATCCCTACGCACTCAACATCGATGGAAAAGGCTTTCATCCGGCTAGCCGCGCTGAGGCCGAGCATCTTCTGACGGAGGCTCTTTCCAGGACAAAGATGATTGCAGTCGGCGCCATGCAGGTGAGCGTGCGTTGGAATGGGCATCGTGTGTCCGATCCTTCCGAGCTGCTGGATCTGCACACCAATGTCCGAGTAGCCGTCTCGACGTTCTGTGAATTCCTCAAGCAGCAGGGGGGCGATATCGCGCTCGCCATTGGTCGCTATCACACCCCAAATCCCGCGTTAGCAAGCGTTGCCCGAGCCTATGGCGAAGATGTGCTGCGCGTCTGGCGCCGGCTAATCCTTCTCAAGAAAAGCAACGGAGACGCGTGATGAACAGCGGGACCGACGAAACCTTGCTGGAGATGGCGCGTGAATGGGCCAGGGAACAAGACCCTGCTTTTCACCGCTTCTTCGATATCAGCACCGAAGACACCGCCTGGCTTAGAGCAGCTACCGACCGCGACATTCGCAGGCTCAGCCAGCTGCCCGCTTCCGCCTTTCGAGCCGTCCTACTTCATCGTGAGGACGGTAACGCGGAGCGGCACCTTCTAAATACGAAGAGCGTTGTCCAGGTCGTAGGGGTGCTCGGTGAGATCCGCGAGGGCCTGTCGGACCGCAAGATGGAAACGCAAATCTACTGGAACCTGAAGGATAGCGACGCGGATTGGCTGCTCACCGCCTCTCCGACGCAGCGTCGCCAGATCGCAGCGCTGGGTCGCATTCAGTTCGTCGTACGCGACGGCCATTTGCGGCAGCGTGTGGAGCCCTATCCAGAACCTGTCCTTCACCGATTCATGCGTCTCCTGCACGCCTGACCTCGACTCTACAAACTACGGAGATGTCACGAAATGGATAACGCCGCTCTAATCGACATGATGGTCAAAGCCGGCTTCCGTTGCACCATCATCACCCTGCACACCGAGCTGACTGCCAAGCAGGTGACGAGCGCCCGTAAGCGGCTGAACGTGGTGAGCAGGGGCGGTTCGGGCCCGCTGCCGCTGGGGTCGCGCATACTGGCCAGCAAGGCTCGCGTAATCGAGGCGGCTCTTTTCATGGGTGCTTATCTCCGCGGGGCTCGTAAGCCGCTCTTGGGTGTCGACGTCGAAGCCGTGATCGCTGCGCACCAGTCGTATTTGGGCTATCGAGAGGCGCTGAACTTCACGCCGACCGAGTGCCTCTCCATCGACGAAGCATGGGTCGTGGCACGTGAATACCGCTCCAAAGACCTGGTGATGCGTGCTTGCCGGTGCTGCCAGCTCACCTATGTCGCCCTAACCAGCACCAACAAGTCTACCTGCCCGTACTGCTCGCAATCCGTGGTGAAAGATCGATTCCATTGCGATGTGAATGACGCTGCGATGTCCGATCGTCCAGCCGAAGAACTCCTGGCGCTTGCCCTGAACATCCAGCAGCTGACCAATTGGGGTTACAGCTCACACGAGATCATGAAGCAGCTTGGGCTGAATCAGCCGGAATACCTTACGGCGTTAGAGCTTCTGGACTACAAGGACGTCGAGCGCCGCGAGATTGTCGCGCTTTACCCGGCCGGCGATCAGCTCGTTCGCGCTCTGGTCTCTCAGGAATCCATGCCCCTGCTTCGATCGGCGTAACGATTACGCTTGCTACACCTCCATCAACGGGCGGGGATAGCAAGGCCAGCCGTCTGGTGGCTGGTTTTCTCATCGAACTCCAATGAGTATCCTCGGGGCGCCCTGCGCTGGCGCGTACCATCGAGGGTCTATGGCCTAGGCGTCCTGGGGGCGTCCTACGCTAGCCGGCATCATTGAGGGTCTATGTCCGAGGCGTCCTGGGGGCGTCCTACGCTAGCTGGCATCACCAAGGGTCTATGGCCGAGGCGTCCTGGAGGCGTCCTAGCTTCCATGCTTCGGGAGCGCTTCGCCCTCACAGATAACGCTAGGCGTCCTGCAGGCGTCCTGGCGCAACGGCCTCCGAGCCCGACAGCTCCGGCATCGCCAAGAATGTCTCCCAGTCGCTCATCAGTGCGCGCCGCTTTTCGAGTAATGGCCCCCGGTTGTAGGCGGCCTCAGTCTTGGAGCCAATACTGTGGGCCAGCGCCTTCTCGCAAATCTCCCTCGGGTGTGAGGTGGTCTCTGCCGCCCAGGTACGAAACGTCGAGCGGAAGCCGTGCGGGACCGCTCCCTCAAGCTTGACCTTCCGCAGCGCCCGGCCTATCGCGTTACCCGGCAGTGGTTTCTTACCGCGGGCGTTGGGGAACACCCAGGTATCGTGCTGACCCTTCTGCTGCTCAAGCACTTCCAGCATCCGGTCCGTCAGGGGCACGATATGCTCCTTGTCTCGCTTCATGCGTTCAACCGGGATGGTCCAGCGTCTGGCGTCGAAGTCGAACTCCGCCCAACGTGCCTCGCGAACCTCGGCATTGCGCAGCGACGTGAGGATCAGGAGCTCCGCTGCACGGGCGGCTGGACCGTCCAGGGAATCCAGGCGATGCAGCACGGATGGACAGCTCTCCGCCGGCGCCGCTGGATGGTGCGTGACATTGCGATCGTGGCGGGGCAGCAGCTTGTCGAGGTGGCCACGCCACCGAGCCGGATTGGCACCTTCGCGAAAACCCAGTGCCTGGGCGGCATCGAGCACCGACTCAATGCGGTTGCGGATGCGCGCGGCGGTGACCTCGATCTTGTCCCAGATCGGGCGGAGCACCTGCAGCACCAGGTCGGTATCGATCTCGGCGACCGGCCGGCGACTAAGAACCGGGAAGACATAGCGCTCCATGGAGCTAACCCATTGACGGTGATGGTCGTGGCTCCACGACGAGCCGTGTGTGGCTATGTACTGCCTGGCCAGGGTCTCGAAGAGGTCGGGTCCGGCGGCCGGCGATTGAGCCGCAGGCGATCGCCGGCCCGGTAACTCAGGCGCGCCCTCTGCGATCTTCAGCCGGCGCCGGTCCGCTTCAAGCCGGGCCTGCTTCAACGACACCGCCGGATAGCCACCCAGCCCCACGTCATACCGCTGACCTTGGAAGGAAAACCTGAAGATCCAGCGTTTGGCCCCGGTCTTGGCCACACGCAGGATGAGGCCGCGGCCGTCCTGATAGACGCCTGGTTCGGATAGCTCTTTCACCTGCTTCGGTAGCAACTGGCCCACGGTAACCCCCATATCGACCGCCGAAGGCTATCACCCAATCTTGTGTATGCAACTACCCAAACCCTTGAAAATCACGTCATGCAGTACGGGGATATTATATCCCCGTACTAGGTCTACGGAAGCCGCGTCATAGCTGAGATGTGTCTTGTTTATATTGGTCAGAGCCCACAATGAGCCCCACACGGCTGAGGCGGCCGCGATTCCAGGTTCAGCTTCTGACCAGTGTTGATCCGCGCATCTCTCACGGGCTACCGACGCTCAAAAGCGACAAACGCTCGCAAACGTTAGCTAACGTTAGGAACTAACCGAACATACCTAACCTTATTGTTTGTTAGTTGTGTTTGGCATTACTATGCTGTTTTCCATTACCCGGAGGCGGCCATGGCTGAACGTAAATTTACAGACGCAGAGGTCATCGCCGCCGGCGAGCAGCTGCTGGCAGGTGGGCGCAAGGTCAATGGCTGGGCGTTACGGACTACCCTCGGCGGAGGCCGCCCCGAAACGCTCCTCAGCGTCTGGCAGCGACACCACACTGGGGTACCGGGTGGGGCCATTCCAACCAGGCCGCTGCCGGAGGAAGCTACGGCCATTATCGAAACCGCAGTCGCCAAGCAGACCAAGGCAATGCAGGACGCTCTGGCCGGTGCCCTTGACTTGGTAGCGGCTGCGGCGCGCAAAGAGGTTGTGCTGGAGCTCGAGCAGGCGCGGCAGGAGATCGCCCGCCTGGAGGCTGAGCAAGACGATGCCAGCGGCGTGCTCGAAGGCCTCGAGGCCGATCAGGAGCGCAGTCAGCAGCAGATGGACGGGTTGGCCAGCGAGCTTCAGCTGAAGGACAGCCAGCTCAGTGCTATGGCTGAGGAGAACGCCAGTCTCGCCGAGCGGCTTGCCGAGGCAGAAGGGCAGGCGCAACTAGCTCGGGACCAGCTCGCCGAGAGCCAGGCTGAGCTGAGCCTGGCGCTCGCCCAGAAGGCTTCCGTAGAAGCGGCGAGCGCAGAGCATCAGCGTTCTGCTTCCGCAGCTGAGGAGCGCCTTGCTGATACCCAGGTCGAGCTCCGCGAAATGCGCAATCGGCTTGCCATCGCTCGCTCCGAGGCTGATAGCGCCGCGGGGCAAATCCAGGAAATGGAGCGCACGCGCGCCCAGGATCTAGAGATCCTCGCAGAGCTGCGGGTGGAGAATCGCGCCCTGGGTGACAAGCTTGCTCGGGCCGACGCCGGCCGGGAAGCCGCGGAACGTTACTTGGAGCGCGTGCAGAAAGACAGCAGTACTCGAATCGCAGCATTGGAGCGCCAGCTTGCCAAAGCGGCTTCGAAGCCGGCTTCAAGGGGCACCGGTAGGGCACCCCGGGCAGCTAGCCCTGCTTCCGGGGAATGACCGTGGCCGAGCAGTTCGAGGGCTTCCACGTTTACGGCGGATCTGCCGCGCTGAAGTTCGAGGTGGTGCTGAATCAGGCGCAGGAAACCGTGCTCGCAGTGGACGGCGCCGGGCGCAAAGGATCCAGCGAAAAATTCGACTGGTCCGAGAAGCTGACGCTCCAGATTACGCCTCGCGAAATGCCGGCGTTCATGTGTTGCGTCCTGGGAATTACGGCAACGTTCGAAGCGCGCAATCACGGCGCCGCCGGCGACAAAGGGCTGACCCTGGTTAACCAGCCTGAGCGCGGTGTGCTCTACCTTCGCCTGCTCCAGCAACGCCAATCGATCAACGTGCCGATCACCCCGGACAAGGTCTTCCATCTTGGTGCCCTGGGCATCCGTGTGCTGGCCAAACAAGTTCATCTGGACGTACCGACATGCCTGGCGATGTTGCGGGGCACGGCGGGGCGATTGCTGGTAGCGCCAGGACGCGAGTAATCCACCAGCTCGAGCTGCACGTAGCATCTGCTGCAGAAAAGCACCTCAACCGCGATTTACGCGAGGCGTCGAACGGTCCGCTTCGCTGGGCGCTGGCTATCCAGATCCAGCGTCATAGCATCACCCTGGCCATGACAGCTGGATCGGCAGTAGTCGGCACTTTCCTGTGGCTTTGGGGCTGAGCCGAACCGGTGTTCATCGACGAGCGCTTCTTGGCCACGTTCTACGCGAGGTTTCCGCCCTTTCCAGGCATGAACTGCTCATATCAGAGCGCTGGTGGCAGAGACAATGGCCGTCAAGCGAGCGGCGTTCGCCCCGTCTCGGGTAGACATGCCTGGGCTCTGCACTATGGAGTGGTCTCTTGAAACCCATACCTATGAAGCGAGAGAGCTACGTCGTCCGTAACTGGCCGTGGCTCGGCCTGCTGCTGTTGGTCCTATTCATCTGCACGTTCGGTTGGTTCACACGCGGCCTCGATCCTGCACCGGTTGTTGAGGTGCATCCAGGCTGGTATGGCTTCGTAGTTGCTGAGCTGCTTGGCCTATGTGCGCTCGAGGCGCGAGCAACTGATACTGCGTCCGCCCGGGTGATCAGCCGCCTTGCCATCGGCGGCGTAGGCGTGGCCATTGTCTGGATGTGCTTTTTCGCCGGCTAAATGGAGATGACGGGACGGCTCCGACCTGCTGAGCGCTGGCAGGTGTGTCAGCCTCTTGCACGGCGCCACCGGCCCCCCTGTGGATCACCGGTACCCCCAGTTGCGGGGCACTGCTGGCCGACTACGGATCGCCGCGAGTGGCGAGTATCGGTACGTCTCAACCTGTGAGCAGGTGCCGATACAGCAGCTCTTGGATGTCCTGCCCATCACGGAAGATGGCGAGCACGACGGTTTCGCGCCGCGCCTCGTCGACCAGATATCCCGCTCGATAGCCAGACTTGGAGATCTCGCGATACCTGGTGATACCAAACTCGGCACCGGCGGCGGCAATCGGGTGAGCGAGAGGGGACTTCCGGAGCTCGATGGCGACCTCGTCAACGACGCTGGTCATCTTTGCAACTGCGTCGGGGCGAGAAACCGATTTTGCGAGGTGGTGCACCTGGTCATGCGCGCAGGTCCTCGCCGAAGCGCTGAACCGGACCTGGAAAGCCCTGGCTGTCATTTGCTATCGCCCCCGAACCGCTGTTGCAGGCCTTCTTTCAGCTGCTCGGATGATATGTGCTTGCCACCCTCGTACTCCTTGGATCCCAACGCCAACAGCTTGACCAGGGCGATGGACTCATCGCGGCGGACACGATCCGCATAGGCCTCGATCACATAGGCTGGCTTGCCATTCTGGGTAACAATCATTGGCTCAGTGAGCTCAAGATCGGCCGCATTCTTTTTCAGGTAGCTGATTGTTTCGACTCGCATTGATAGATCCCAATGTTCACTGCAATGCGGCCCACTCTATCGTTTATCGGCCCAAATTAGAACCAAATATGGTCCTATTCTTTCGGCGATGCATTCTTGTGTCAGGGCTGGAGGCATTTCCGGCACCGCTGCGCAGCCCTGCGCTGGCCGGCAGAACTTGGTGCTGCTGCGTCGACCTCGATCGTCAGTTGCCGCCCGCGCCGCCGCGCGGCGCAGGCCGACCGACAGGACCTGGTGCAGCTGCAGACCCAGTTCAACCTCGATCACCAGACGTCTCCGGTGCCTAGACCGCGTAGTGCGGTGATGCATTCTCGCGTTGACTGTCATAATCTGGGGAGCAGATTGCAATCAAAGGCGTCCATCACGACTGTTTGACGAGGGGGTCATTGATGCGTAATATGATTCACAAGAGCGCGAAACCAGCTGCCCCGCAGCGGCTATAGCTGGCGTAGGAACCTCGTTGATAGTTGCGGTATCAGCGTCAGGTGAGACCTCTTCATCCTGGTCTGAGGATGCAAATATCAGGCAAACACTCTTAGGGCAGCTCATAGCTGCCCTTTTTCTTTGCTCTCGATTTCATATCGGCGGAACAAGAGCTCACCATGACGATGCTTGTTCATCGACCTGGCGTCGCTATGCATGAAGTTCCAGAGCAACAGCCCATCTTTCACAGTCACGACCACAAGCATCTGATTCTTGGCCTCATATGCCCCGATGAAGGCCAGCCGGTAGTCGTCATTGGTATAGAGCACCTTCCAGACCTCGAACGGGCCGGTGAGGGTATCCAGGGCATAGCCAACATACCTCTCCCTGGCATCCGCGCGCTTCTCGACGATGTGGGGAAGGCTGTCCCGTAGAATCCGCACAGCACCTACAGGCGTAGTTACATCCACAGAGGTGACTCCGCCAGTAAACCCAAATTGAGTAGCTATGCACTCAACCGCATCGTCAACAGTTGCTGCTGGCGCTACTAGCTCAGGAGCTAGCGCCCTAAGCTCGCGGGTAAGGGAGCGAAGGTCCGGTAGCTGGTGCTCCTTCCAAGTCTGCTGGCCTGAAGCCTCACGGATCATCATCCGGGGCGTTTCAGCCGACATTGCCAGCTCCAAACTTCAATGACGGCATCATTCGGTTGGCCTATTGATCGCCTCGACAATAGCTTCACAGGGACCGACGATGCGTCTGATTAGGGCCTCTAGTTCGGCAATTTTCTGGTTGGCGACCTCTAGCCGGGCTGTATTACGAACCCCTAAGTTGGCAGCCTGGATGATTGCCTTAGAGGCTGTTTTCTCTCCGGTCAGAGCAGAAAAGGCCTCGATTTCCTCATCGGTAACGTTACGAATAGTCAGCGCCATGACTCAATATATCCTGATAGCAAAGTCGCGTATCAATGCGGATCTGGTGGGGAGTATTGATTGCATTTTAACGTTTTTGATAGCAAAAAGGTATTCAGAAAGACTACTTTCACGCGTAATAGCTCGCGGGGCTTGATCACCGGGTGGCGCAAGATCCGCCGCGCTGGACCGCAGGACCTGGCGCAGATGCAGATTCTTGCTGCCCCCGATCATCCACTGCAGCTGGCGCCGCTGCGCGGTCTGGAATGGCCGGCGGGACCTGGCGCGGCTGCAGATCCTGGTCTGCCCCTATTACCAGCTACAGCCGGCGCCGCTGCGCGGCCCGGCTTGGCTGGGCATGGCCGGAAGCGCAAGGTGCAGCTGCAGACCTTGATCGACCTCAATCACCATTGGCTAGCAAGTCTCGCCATCCGCCGATCCGAAGTAATGGATGCGGCGGATCGTAGCTATCAAGCAGCTTCGTGGTAAGTCACGCGCGAAGTACCAGGGTGGTGATGTCGGTGTGACGCAGCATGTGAGAGGTCTGGCTGCCCAGCAGGAAGCGCCTGGCGGCAGAATGGCTGTAGGCGCCCATCACCAGCAGGTCGGCCCGAGTGGCATGCACCCGGTCGGGAATCGCCTCCTCCGGATGCCCGGCGACGAGATGCGTCGTCACCGTGCTGCCACAGGACCTCAAGAGATCCGCAGCGGCTTCCAGTCCGGCCAGCCGGGCCGGGGTGGTGTCGCCGACCTGCAGGATCTCGCCCTCGAGCCCCGACAGCAGCAGACTCTTGGCGACGCGCAACAGACCCTGGTGAGTGGTTTCGCTGCCATCGTAGGCGACCAGAAAGCGCCGGGGCTCGATGAAATCGGCAGCGCAGACCAGGATGGGCTTGTGCAGCATCCGCACCACCGTTTCCAGCTGGCTGCCGATCCCACGGCTGCCGGAGTGCTCACCGCGCTTGCCGATCACCAGCACGCCCAGCTCGGCCTCCAGTTCGCGCAGGGTATCCGCCAGATAGTCATGGCGCTGAAGCGTCGTCGGAGCCGTCGCCACCCCCCGCGCGTGCAACCGCTGCAGGGCTCCGGCCAGCAGCGCCTCGCCGTCGGCCCGCGCCAGGCGGGCACGCTGCTCGTCCAGCCGGGCCAGCGCTTCGAGCAGGTGCTCGCGCGAGCCGAGGCCGATGGCGCCGCTGGTGTCAGGTGAGGTCGGATAGAGGCTGCGTTCCAGGACGTGCAGCAGGGTGATGGGCAGCGCCAGGCGGTGGGCCAGCCAGGCACTGTGGTCGCAGACACTGCCCGCCAGGGGCGAGCCGTCGATACAGGCGATGATCTTGCTCATGGGTGTCTCTCCTCAGTGGCCCAGCAGTTCGCTGCCGGCCCCCGGCTTGTCGTGAATGCCGAAGCGATCGACCAGAGTCGCGCTGGCCTGGTCGAGGTCGAGCACCTGCACGGTCACGCCTTCCCGGCGATACCTGAGCACGACCTTGTCCAGGGCGGCGACGGCGGTGATGTCCCAGAATTGGGCCGCCTTGAGGTCGATGCGCACCTCGTCGAGCACCTCCTTGAAATCGAAGGAGGCGAGGAAGGCCGCGGTGGACGAGAAGAACACCTGGCCCTGCACCTCGTAGCGGCGTACGCCGGGCGCCTCCAGGCGGGAGGTGATGGTCAGCTGGTGCCCCACCTTGTTGGCAAAGAACAGCGAGGCCAGCAAGACCCCGACCAGCACGCCGAGCGCCAGGTTGTGGGTAGCGACCACGACCACCACGGTGGTCACCATCACCAGATTGGTGGAAAGCGGATGGCGCCGCAGATTGCGGATCGAATCCCAGCTGAAGGTGCCGATGGAAACCATGATCATCACCGCGACCAGGGCCGCCATGGGGATGCGCGCGAGCCAGTCGCCCAGGAACACCACCATCAGCAGCAGGAAGACGCCTGCACAGAGGGTGGACAGCCGCGTACGGCCCCCGGACTTCATGTTGATCACCGACTGGCCGATCATGGCGCAGCCCGCCATGCCCCCAGCAGACCCGCGGCGATGTTGGCGATCCCCTGGCCCTTGCACTCGCGATTCTTGTCGCTGGGCGTATCGGTGATGTCATCGACGATGGTGGCGGTCATCAGCGACTCCAGCAGGCCGACCACGGCCAGTGCCAGCGAATAGGGCAGGATGATCAGCAGGGTGTCGAGGGTCAGGGGCACCTGCGGCCAGAGCAGTACCGGCAGGGTATCGGGCAGCTGACCCATGTCGCCCACCGTGCGAATGTCCAGGCCCAGGGCCAGGGAGACGGCGGTCAGCACCAGGATGCAGACCAGCGGCGACGGCAGCAGCCGGCCTACCACCGGCAACAAGGGGAACAGATAGATGATGCCCAACCCGGCGGCGGTCATGGCGTAGACCTCCCAGCCGACATGGGTCAGCTCGGGCAACTGGGCAAGAAAGATCAGGATCGCCAGGGCGTTGACGAATCCCGTCACCACGGAGCGGGATACGAAGCGCATCAGCGCGCCCAGGCGCAGATAGCCGGCGGCGATCTGCAGCACCCCGGTCAACAGGGTGGCGGCCAGCAGGTACTGCAGGCCGTGTTCCTTGACCAGGGTCACCATCAGCAGCGCCATGGCGCCCGTGGCCGCCGAGATCATCCCCGGCCTACCGCCGACGAAGGCGATCACCACGGCGATGCAGAAGGAGGCGTAGAGCCCCACCTTGGGATCGAGCCCGGCGATGATGGAAAAGGCGATGGCTTCCGGGATGAGCGCCAGGGCGACCACCAGGCCGGACAGCACGTCGTTCTTCACATTGGAGAACCAATGCGTCTTGAGGGTATGCAGCATAGATAACTCGCACCTGTGCCTGACCCGTCGAGCAGGTGGCAAACGCCGGATCAGGCGTGAATGTCAGGGTGGGCAGCCGCCACGTCACGGGCGCGACAGGACGGCAAGCGTCCTTGCAACAGGCAAGGACGAGGAAGGCGCGAGCTATGGGGGACTGGGTTGCCAGTCGAGAGATGGGTATTGCATGCCTGCAATCGTAACACATACCGCGGCGACGGCCTTGGGAGGACAACTGGGCGGTTGAGCACGTTGGAAAATGATCCTGACGAGACCCCGATGTATTAAAGAGGTCCAGCCAAGCCATTTAAATATACCACCCCTACACACACCCTGAACTCCAAATCACCCCTGCACCCCCTCAGCCCGGGCTCGCCTACCGATCACCCGCGCCCCGCGCGCGATAGAAGGAAAAGCAGGAAGGGAGCGAGCTACTAGCCCCATATTTGAACTGACGTCCACCTCAGCGCGGCAGAAGGGAAGGGGAATATAGTGAGAAAAAAGCCTTGCTCATTTCGTCTACTGCGACATTGACAAATTTCTACCGCGCTCTGCTATTTTGTGCCGCTGAGCACTACTTTACGCACTACAAACCTAATCTACTTGAGCTATTGAGCACCGTTACTGCCGTTGACTGCCAATGGCGGCAGCAGATAAGACGAAGGTGGAAACTTTAGTAGAAAGCGTGTCTGCCCTTCTGAACATTCCACGCATGCCCCACCTCCATGATAAGCCATGATCGCGCGTACGATCGCCAGCCCCAACCCATTGCCGGCGGTATGGCGGT
>Ga0302349_1001534_pt1 | contig 17530 bp, 28 predicted proteins | sample PhyAR1_FD_202176 | JGI IMG/M metagenome (GOLD analysis project Ga0302349, IMG submission 202176) | Leaf surface microbial communities from alfalfa plants in UC Gill Tract Community Farm, Albany, California, United States - DLSL A.R1... | ecosystem: Host-associated > Plants > Phyllosphere >...
CTCCGGATCAGGATGTGAGGAAGGGACTCCGCCACTCAGCTTGCCCGCCGAGGGTGAAGAAGCCGTATGCGTGAGCTGAAAACATCACAGACTGTCCAGAACGCCCGGCCCGTCGGTGTACTCGATACGCTCACCGTCGAGCAGGATCGTGGGGATCCCGCGGCTACCCGTCGCCGGGTTCACCGGCACGGTGCCGTTCAGCTGAGAGATCAGATCCTTGTGCGTCTGCGCGCGCACGCACTCCTGGAAGGATCCGGAGGACACCCCCGCATCGGCGGCGTGCGCGAGCAGCTCCTCATCCGAGAGGCCCGGGGATCCCTCGCTCGGCTGGTCCGCGAAGAGCGACGCCATGTAGGGCAGGACCGCATCCGGATCCTCGTCGGCGAGGCAGTACAGCGAGCTCGCCGCGCGGCTCGAGTAGTCGGTGCCGTCCGACTGCGGGTCGAGGAAGCCGACCGGGTAGACGTGCAGCTCGATGGATCCGTCCTCGACCGCCTCGGCGATCGAGGGACCCCAGCTGCGCTCGAACTCGCCGCAGAAGGGGCACATGAAGTCGACGTACGTCTCGAGCACGTGCTCCGAGGATCCGACGACGATCGCACCCGACTGCTGATCGACGACGGCGATATCGGGCGCCTCGACCTCGACGGTGGCGTTGCGGTTCATCAGGTAGACGAGCACGGCGACGACCGTGACGGCGACGACGGCGACGACTGCGATGATCATCGCGAAAAGGCTCTTGTTTGCGGAGTTGGCCATGATCTCAGGGAATCGGAACCGGGGTCACGCCGAAGGGCGCCAGGCCCGCCGCTCCCCCATCTTCGGCGGTGAGCACCCAGATGCCGTCGGCGTGCACCGCGACGGAGTGCTCCCAGTGGGCGCCCTGCGAACCGTCGACCGTCGTGATCGTCCAGTCGTCGTCCTCGATGAAGACCTCTTCGCTTCCGGCGGTCATCATCGGCTCGACGCAGATGCACAGGCCCGGCTTGATCTCCGCGCCGCGGCCCGGGGTCGCGTAGTGGAACAGCGTGGGCGCCTCGTGCATCTGCCGGCCGATGCCGTGGCCGACGTAGTCGCGCAGGATCCCGGCGGGCTGCCCCGTCGACGGGAGCGGGTTCTGCTCGATGTAGTCCTCGATGATCGCGCCGACCTCGCCGAGGTGCTTCGCGGACGCGAGCGCAGCGATGCCGGCCCACATGGATCCGCGGGTCACCTCGGAGAGCTCGCGTCGCTGCGCGACGAGCTCCGGATCCGCGGGCTCGCCCGGCACGATGAAGGTGCGCGCGGAGTCGCCGTTCCAGCCGTCCTCGGTCTCGGCGCCCGCGTCGACCGACACGATGTCGCCGGCCTCGAGCACGCGGCCGCCGGGGATCCCGTGCACGACCTGCTCGTTCACCGACACGCAGACGGTGTGGTGGTAGCCGTCGACGAGCTGGAAGTTCGAGTGCGCCCCGCGCTCGGTGATGGCGCGCTCGGCGATCGCGTCGAGCTCGAGCGTCGTGATGCCGGGACGGATGGCCGCCTCGACGGCGTCCAGTGCCGCGGCCGTCACGAGGCCCGGCTCGACCATCCCGCGCAGCTGCGCGGGCTTCTTATAGACCGATCGACGGAACACGTGGGGATCCGCTTATGCGCGAGCGAGACCGCGCGCGTCGAGCGCGTCGAAGATGCGCGCCGTGATCTCGTCGAGCGAACCGACGCCGTCGATGCGGTCGAGGATCCCGCGAGCGGCATAGGTGTCGACGATCGGGGCCGTCTCCGACTCGTAAATGTCGAGGCGCTTCGCCACGGCCTCTTCGGTGTCGTCGCTGCGGCCCTCGACCTTCGCGCGCTCAGTGATGCGCGCGACCGATTCCTCACGCGGCACGTCGAGCAGGATCACGGCGTCGAGCGCCGCGCCCGATTCGGCGAGGAAACCGTCGAGGTAGGCCACCTGGGCCGCGTTGCGGGGGTAGCCGTCGAGCAGGAAGCCCGCCGTCGCCGCATCGTCCTGGGAGAGACGATCGCTGACGATCTCGCCGGTCACGTCGTCGGGAACGAGGTTGCCGGCGTCGGTGATGGCCTTGACCTTGAGGCCGAGCTCGGTGCCGCCCTTGATGTTCGCGCGGAAGATGTCGCCCGTCGAGACGACCGGGACCCCGAAGGCCTCCGCGACGCGCACACCCTGCGTGCCCTTGCCGGATCCCTGCGGTCCAACGATCAGAAGACGAGTCGTCATCGGAGAAGCCCTTCATAGTGGCGCTGCTGAAGCTGCGCGTCGATCTGCTTGACGGTCTCGAGACCCACACCGACCATGATGAGGATCGAGGTGCCGCCGAACGGGAAGTTCTGGTTCGCGCCGACCGCGCTGAGCGCGATGAGCGGGATGAGGGCGACGAGGCCCAGGTAGAGCGAACCCGGCAGCGTGATGCGCGTCAGCACGTAGTCGAGGTACTCGGCCGTGGGACGGCCCGCGCGCACGCCCGGGATGAAGCCGCCGTACTTCTTCATGTTGTCGGCGACCTCGACCGGGTTGAACGTGATCGCGACGTAGAAGTACGTGAATCCGACGATCAGCAGGAAGTACAGCGCCATGTAGAACGGGTGGTCGCCCGTGACGAGGTAGGTGTTGATCCACTGCACCCACGCGGCCGGCGCCGTGCCGTCGTTGGGGGTGTTGAACTGCGCGATCAGCGTCGGCAGGTACAGCAGCGACGAGGCGAAGATGACCGGGATCACGCCGGCCATGTTGACCTTGATCGGGATGTACGTGTTCGTGCCGCCGTAGGTGCGGCGCCCCACCATGCGCTTGGCGTACTGCACGGGGATGCGGCGCTGCGACTGCTCGACGAAGACGATGAGCGCGATGATCACGATGCCGACGAGGATCACGAGGGCGAAGATCTCGAAGCCCTTCGCGGCCCAGATGGATCCGAGAGCGCCCGGGAATGAGGCGGCGATCGACGTGAAGATCAGCAGCGACATGCCGTTGCCGACGCCACGCTCGGTGACGAGTTCGGCGAACCACATGATAAGACCCGTACCGGCGGTCAGCGTGATCACGATCATCGCCTGGGTGAGCCAGCTGTTGTTCAGGAGCAGGTTGTTGCACGCGGCGATGTCGGTCACACCGAAGAGCTGACCCGAGCGGGCGACCGTGACGAGCGTCGTCGACTGCAGCAGCGCGAGGGCGATCGTGAGGTATCGCGTGTACTGGGTGAGCTTGCTCTGGCCGGCCTGCCCCTCCTTCTGCAGCGCCTCGAAGTGAGGGATCACGACGCGCAGCAGCTGGATGATGATCGAGGCCGTGATGTACGGCATCACGCCGAGCGCGAAGATCGAGAGCTGCAGCAGAGCGCCGCCCGAGAACAGGTTGACGATCGACATGAGTCCGCCGCCACCGGCCGTCGCATCGAGGCATTCGCGCACGCTGGGATAGCTGACGAACGGCGCAGGAATGTGCGCACCGAAGCGGTAGATGGCGATGATGCCGAGCGTGAAGCCGATCTTGCGACGCAGGTCAGGCGTACGGAAGATCCGGGCAATGGCGCTGAACAAGAAGGTTCCTCCCAGAAACTTTCGGCGTGTACACGAACACACCATCCACCAGACTAACGGAAAAGGCCCGGGAGCATGTCGCTCCCGGGCCTATCCGGATGATTCGCGGTGGGCGAATCGTTACTTGACGGAACCGCCAGCGGCCTCGATCTTGGCCTGGGCCGAAGCCGAAACCTTGTCGACCGACACGGTGAAGGCAACGGAGATGTCGCCATCGCCGAGGACCTTCACGAGCTGGTTCTTCCGCACGAGACCGTTCGCCACGAGGATGTCGGTGGTGATGTCGCCACCCTCGGGGAAGACCTCAGCGAGCTTGGCCAGGTTCACAACCTGGTACTCGGTGCGGAACGGGTTCTTGAAGCCACGGAGCTTCGGTGCACGCATGTGCAGCGGCATCTGGCCACCCTCGAAGCCCACGCGCACGGTGTTGCGGGCGCGCGTGCCCTTCGTTCCACGGCCGGCCGTCTTACCCTTCGAACCCTCACCGCGACCCTTACGGGTCTTCGCGGTGTTGGCGCCGGGGACCGGGCGGAGGTGGTGAGCCTTGAGCACTGCGGGGCGCTCGGTGTTCTCAGCCATCAGTCGATCTCCTCAACCTTCACGAGGTGAGCAACGGCACGAACGTAGCCGCGGGTCTGAGCGTCGTCGGGGCGGACAACCGCGTCACCGATGCGCTTGAGACCGAGGCTGCGCAGCGTGTCACGCTGGTTCTGCTTCTCGCTCACCTTGGACTTGATCTGCGTAACCTTCAGACGAGCGGCCATCAGGCACCTGCCTTCGCGGTAGCAGCGGCGACCTTCTCGGCCTCCGCGCGGACGAGACGCGCCGGTGCAACCTGGTCGAAGTCGAGGCCACGACGCGCCGCAACGGCACGGGGCTCCTCGAGCTCCTTGAGGGCTGCCACCGTTGCGTGCACGATGTTCAGCGTGTTCGACGAGCCGAGCGACTTCGACAGCACGTCGTGAATGCCGGCGCACTCGAGCACGGCGCGGACGGGACCACCGGCGATAACACCGGTACCCGCCGAAGCCGGGCGGAGCATGACGACACCGGCAGCGGCCTCACCCTGCACGGGGTGCGGGATGGTCTGGCCGACGCGGGGAACGCGGAAGAAGTTGCGCTTGGCCTCTTCGACACCCTTCGAGATGGCGAGGGGCACTTCGCGGGCCTTGCCGTAGCCGACACCCACGAGGCCGTCACCGTCGCCGACGACGACGAGAGCGGTGAAGCTGAAGCGACGACCACCCTTGACGACCTTCGACACGCGGTTGATGGTCACAACGCGCTCGAGGTACTGGCTCTCCTGGGCACGACCGTTGTTGCGGTCGCCACCACGACGCTCGCCACGGCCGCCACGGCCACCGCGGTCGTTGCCGCCGCGGCGATCCTGACGCTCGTTGCTCTGCGCCTCGGCCGGAGCCTGGGCTTCCGTGGTCACTTCGGTCTCCTTGTTGTCACTCACAGGCTCAGCCCTCCTTCGCGGGCGCCATCGGCGATGGCCGCGATGCGACCGGCGTAGCGGTTACCACCGCGGTCGAACACGACGGCCTCAACACCGGCGGCCTTCGCGCGCTCGGCGACAAGCTCGCCGACCTTGCGTGCCTTAGCGGTCTTGTCGGCGTCGGAGGCGCGCAGCTCGGTCTCGAGGGTCGACGCCGAGGCCACAGTGTGACCCTTCGCGTCGTCGATGACCTGCACGAAGACGTGGCGCGACGAGCGCGACACGACGAGACGCGGGCGCTCGGCGGATCCCACGACCTTCTTGCGAAGGCGAGCGTGGCGGCGCGAACGCGCAGCAGACTTCGACTTCACAGCCATGATTACTTACCAGCCTTTCCGGCCTTGCGACGGACCTGCTCGCCGGCGTAACGCACACCCTTGCCCTTGTACGGCTCGGGCTTGCGGATCTTACGAATGTTCGCGGCGCACTCGCCCACGGCCTGCTTCGAGATGCCGGAGACGGTGATCTTGGTGTTGCCTTCGACGGAGAACGTGATGCCCGCCGGCGGCTCGACGTTGACCGGGTGCGAGAAGCCGAGGGCGAGCTCGAGGCTCTGGCCCTTCTGCTGCACGCGGTAACCGGTGCCGACGATTTCCAGGCCCTTGGAGTAGCCCTGGCTCACGCCGATGATGTCGTTGTTGATGAGGGTGCGGGTCAGGCCGTGCAGGGCACGCGACGCACGCTCGTCGTCGGGACGAGTCACCAGAACCTGGTTGTCCTCGACCTTGACGTCGATGGGCTGGGCAACGGTGAGCGAGAGCTCACCCTTGGGGCCCTTGACCGTCACAACGCGGTCGGCGACCGAAACGGTCACGCCCGCGGGGATGTCAATGGGAAGCTTTCCAATACGCGACATTATTCGATCACCACACGTAGGCGAGAACTTCTCCGCCCACGCCCTTCTGCTCGGCCTGACGGTCCGTCAGAAGACCGTTGGAGGTGGACAGGATGGCGACGCCGAGGCCACCGAGGACCTTGGGGAGCTCCGTCGACTTCGCGTAGACGCGAAGACCGGGCTTCGACACGCGCTTGAGGCCCGCGATCGCACGCTCACGGCCCGAGCCGTACTTCAGCGTGATCGTCAGGGTCTTGCCGACACGAGCGTCGGTCTCCTCGAAGCCCGCGATGTAACCCTCCTGCTGGAGCATTGCCGCGATGTTCTTCTTGAGCTTGCTCGACGGCAGCGACACCTGGTCGTGGTGCGCCGAGTTCGCGTTGCGCAGACGGGTCAGCAGATCTGCGACCGGGTCTGTCATGGTCATATGAGTGTTCCTTTGTTCATGAGGTATCGATAGCCGTTACACGACTAGTCGACCTTCCACGACGTGGATAGACAATATTCAATTGTCCGCCAGGATGCCGGGCCCGGTCAAACCGAGCCCGGCATCCTCAGCGGTTTCCCTGAGTCGAAACTCAGGCCTCCTTGACGAACGGGAAGCCGAAGTGCGTCAGAAGCGCACGGCCCTCCGCGTCGGTCTTGGCGGTGGTCACGACGGTGATGTCGAAGCCGCGGACGCGATCGATCTTGTCCTGGTTGATCTCCTGGAAGATCGACTGCTCCGTCACACCGAAGGTGTAGTTGCCGTTACCGTCGAACTGCTTCGCCGACAGGCCGCGGAAGTCGCGGATGCGGGGAAGAGCGAGCGAGATCAGTCGGTCCAGGAACTCCCACGCGCGGTCACCACGGAGGGTGACGTGCGCGCCGATGGCCTGGCCTTCGCGCAGCTTGAACTGAGCGATCGACTTCTTCGCCTTGGTGACGACGGGCTTCTGACCGGTGATGGCGGTGAGGTCTGCGACCGCACCCTCGATCACCTTGCTGTCGCGGGCTGCCTCACCGACACCGGTGTTGACAACAACCTTCACGAGGCCCGGAACCTGCATGACGTTCTCGTAACCGAACTCGTCCTGCAGCTTCTGGCGGATCTCGCTGCGGTAGACCTGCTTCAGGCGCGGCTGGATTTTGCCAGTCTGCGCGGCACTTTCAGTGCTCATCTGTTAACCCTTTACTTTCCCTTGGGGTCGGGAATGTCAGCACCCGAACCCTTGGCGACGCGGATGCGCACGGTCTTCTTGACGCCGTCCTTGACCTGCTCCTCGACGCGGTAACCCACGCGAGTCGGCTTCTTGGTCTCGGGGTCGACGATCGCGACGTTCGACACGTGGATCGGGGCCTCGACGGTCTCGATGCCACCGGTCTTGGTGCCGCGCTGCGTCTGACCGACGCGGTTGTGCTTGGTGACGTACTTGACGCCCTCAACGATCACGCGGTTACCGATGACAGCCAGGACCTTGCCCTGCTTGCCGCGGTCGCCGCCACGCTCCTGGGAAGCGCCGGTGATGACCTGAACCAGGTCACCCTTCTTGATCTTGGCCATGAATTACAGCACCTCCGGGGCGAGCGACACGATCTTCATGAACTTGCGGTCGCGAAGCTCGCGGCCGACCGGTCCGAAGATACGCGTGCCACGGGGCTCGCCGTTGTTGTTCAGGATGACGGCCGCGTTCTCATCGAACTTGATGTACGAGCCATCTTCACGACGCGTCTGCTTGACGGTGCGGACGACGACCGCCTTGACGACGTCGCCCTTCTTCACGTTGCCGCCGGGGATCGCGTCCTTGACCGTCGCGACGATGGTGTCACCCACGCCCGCGTAACGGCGGTTTGAACCACCGAGAACGCGGATCGTGAGCAGCTCCTTCGCGCCGGAGTTGTCGGCGACCTTGAGGCGGGATTCGTTCTGAATCACTGGTTACTCCTTCAAGTGAGCCCGAAGGCTTACTTGGCCTTCTCGACGATTTCGACCAGGCGCCAGCGCTTCGTGGCGCTGGTCGGACGGGTCTCGTTGATCACGACGAGGTCGCCGATGCCGGCGCTGTTGGTCTCGTCGTGGGCCTTCAGCTTCTTCGTGCGGCGAAGGACCTTGCCGTAAAGCGGGTGCTTCACGCGGTCTTCGACCTCGACAACGATGGTCTTGTCCATCTTGTCGCTCACGACGTAGCCGCGGACAGACTTGCGGTAACCGCGCTCGACGGTGTTCTCGCTGGTCATCACTCAGCCTCTCCCTCAGCGACGGCCGCGTCGGCCTTCTTCGCCTTGCTCTTCTTGGCCTTCTCAACCGGAGCCGGGGTCGCACGGATCCCGAGCTCGCGCTCGCGGATGACCGTGTAGAGACGCGCGATGTCGCGCTTCACGGCGCGGATGCGACCGTGGCTCTCCAGCTGACCGGTGGCCGACTGGAAGCGCAGGTTGAACAGCTCTTCCTTGGCCTTACGCAGCTCCTCGAGGAGGCGCTGGTCTTCGAACGTGTCGAGCTCGCTCGGAGCGAGCTCCTTGGTGCCGATCGCCATTACGCGTCGCCCTCCTCGCGCTTGATGATGCGTGCCTTGAGCGGCAGCTTGTGCATTGCCCGGCTCAGGGCGCCCTTCGCGAGCTCTTCGCTCACGCCGGCGACCTCGAACAGGACGCGGCCCGGCTTGACGTTGGCAACCCAGAACTCCGGCGAACCCTTACCCGAACCCATTCGGACTTCGGCAGGCTTCTTGGTGAGCGGGCGGTCGGGGAAGATGTTGATCCACACCTTTCCACCACGCTTGATGTGACGCGTCATGGCGATACGAGCCGCCTCGATCTGACGGTTCGTCACGTACGCCGGGGTCAGCGCCTGGATGCCGTACTCGCCGAACGACACCTTGGTGCCACCCGTGGCCTGGCCCGAACGGCCGGGACGGTGCTGCTTACGGAACTTAACCTTGCGGGGGATAAGCATTACGCCGTTGCTCCTTCCGGTGCGCGCTTCTCGGCGCCGGCGTCGTTACGACGCGGGCCGCGACGGCCACCACGGTCGCCACCACGAGCAGGCTTCTTGTTGGCCTCCTCGCGAGCGAGCTCCTTGTTCGTGAGGTCGCCCTTGTAGACCCAGACCTTCACGCCGATGCGGCCGAAGGTGGTCTTCGCCTCGTAGAAGCCGTAGTCGATGTTCGCGCGAAGCGTGTGCAGCGGCACACGACCCTCGCGGTAGAACTCGGTGCGGCTCATCTCGGCGCCGCCGAGGCGGCCGGAGACCTGGATGCGGACGCCCTTGGCGCCGGCGCGCATGGCGCCCTGCAGGCCCTTGCGCATCGCGCGGCGGAAGGCCACGCGACCAGCGAGCTGCTCTGCAACACCCTGAGCGACGAGCTGAGCGTCGGCCTCGGGGTTCTTGACCTCGAGGATGTTCAGCTGGATCTGCTTGCCCGTGAGCTTCTCGAGCTCGGTGCGGATGCGCTCGGCCTCCGCACCGCGGCGGCCGATCACGATGCCGGGACGCGCGGTGTGGATGTCGACGCGAACGCGGTCCTTCGTGCGCTCGAGGTCGATGCGGCTCACGCCGGCACGATCCAGGTTCTTCTGCAGAAGAGCGCGGATCTTGATGTCTTCGGCGACGTAGTCAGCGTAGCGCTGACCGGCCTTCGTCGAGTCGGCGAACCAACGCGACGTGTGGTCCGTCGTAATGCCGAGACGGAAGCCGTAAGGGTTGATCTTCTGTCCCATTACTTGCTCGCCTTCTTGTCCTCGGGCGTCGAGAGCACGACCGTGATGTGGCTCGTACGCTTCTTGATCTGGTCGGCGCGACCCTGTGCGCGGGGACGGAAACGCTTGAGCGTCACGCCCTCGTCGACGAATGCGTTCTTGACGAACAGCTCGTCCTCGTTGAGCGCCTCACCGGCCGCGTCGGCCTTCACCTGCGCGTTGGCCTTTGCAGACGCAACGAGCTTGTAGATCGGCTCCGAAGCGCTCTGTGCTGCGAACTTCAGGATCGCGAGCGCCTCATCCGCCTGCTTGCCCTTGATCAGAGCAACAACGCGACGGGCCTTCTGAGGGGTCACGCGGATGTGTCGCACGCGTGCGATGGACTCCACCATTTCTCTCTCCTCTCAGCGTCGCCTTAGCGGCGACGGCCCTTCTTGTCGTCCTTCACGTGGCCGCGGAAGGTGCGGGTGGGCGCGAACTCGCCCAGCTTGTGACCGACCATGGACTCGGACACAAACACGGGGATGTGCTTGCGACCGTCGTGCACGGCGATCGTGTGACCCAGCATGGCCGGCACGATCATCGAGCGACGCGACCAGGTCTTGATGACGTTCTTCGTTCCCGCTTCGTTCTGCGAGCTGACCTTGCGAAGCAGGTGCTCGTCGACGAAGGGGCCCTTCTTCAGACTGCGTGGCATCTTCTTGAACTCCTACTTGCGGTTCTTGCCCGACGGACGGCGACGCACGATGTACTTGTCGCTTTCCTTGTTGGCGTGACGGGTGCGGCCTTCAGGCTGACCCCAGGGCGTAACAGGGTTACGACCACCGGAGGTACGACCCTCACCACCACCGTGCGGGTGGTCAACCGGGTTCATGACGACACCGCGGACGGTCGGGCGGACGCCCTTCCAGCGCATGCGGCCGGCCTTACCCCAGTTGATGTTCGACTGCTCGGCGTTGCCGACCTCGCCGATCGTTGCGCGGCAGCGCAGGTCGACGTTGCGGACCTCACCCGACGGCAGACGGAGCTGCGCGTAGGGGCCGTCCTTCGCGACGAGGCGAACCGACGAACCGGCCGAACGAGCCATCTTCGCGCCACCACCGGGACGGAGCTCCACGTTGTGGATCACGGTACCCGTGGGGATGTTGCGGAGGGGCAGGTTGTTACCCGGCTTGATGTCGGCGTTCGCGCCCGACTCGACGATGTCGCCCTGCTTCAGCTTCGCCGGAGCGATGATGTAGCGCTTGGTGCCATCGAAGTAGTGCAGAAGGGCGATGCGCGCGGTGCGGTTGGGGTCGTACTCGATGTGAGCGACCTTGGCGTTCACGCCGTCCTTGTCCGCACGACGGAAGTCGATCACGCGGTACTGGCGCTTGTGGCCACCACCGATGTGACGGGTCGTGATGCGGCCCTGGTTGTTACGTCCACCGGTCTTGGGCAGCGGACGGAGCAGCGACTTCTCGGGCGTCGATCGGGTGATCTCGGCGAAGTCTGCCACCGACGAGCCGCGGCGACCGGGGGTCGTGGGCTTGTAGTTGCGAATAGCCATATTCGTTTCCTAGTCCTTCCCAGCTATCAGGCGACAGCCGTGAAGATGTCGATGGTGCCCGACTTCAGCGTGACGATGGCGCGCTTGGTGTCCTTGCGCTTGCCAGTCCCGAAGCGGGTGCGGCGGCTCTTGCCCTGACGGTTCAGGGTGTTCACCGAAGCGACCTTCACACCGAAGATCTTCTCGATCGCGAGCTTGATCTCGGCCTTGTTCGAGCGGGGGTCCACGATGAACGTGTACTTGCCCTCGTCGATCAGGCCGTAGCTCTTCTCCGAAACGACGGGCGCGAAGATGATGTCGCGCGGGTCCTTGTTGAGAGCGGTCATGCCGAGACCTCCTTGGCGCCAGCCTTCTGCGCGATGAACGCGTCGATGGCGGCCTTGGTGAAGACGACGTCGTCGCTGCGGACGATGTCGTAGGCGTTGAGCTGGTCGGCGACGAGCGTGTGCACGTTGCCGAGGTTGCGGACGCTGAGGTAGCCGATCTCTTCGTCACGGCCGAGGACGACGAGCGTCTTCTTGTTCTCCGTGAACGTCGAGAGGAACTTCGCAGCAGCCTGCGTGGCGGGCTTCTCGGTGCCGAAGGTCTCGACAACATGGATGCGCTCACCGCGGAGACGGTCGCTGAGCAGGCCATGGATGGCCGCCGCGATCATCTTCTTGGGGGTGCGCTGCGAGTAGTCGCGGGGCTTCGGGCCGTGGACGATGCCACCACCGCGGTGCTCCGGCTGGCGGATCGAGCCCTGGCGCGAGCGGCCGGTGCCCTTCTGCTTGAACGGCTTCGCACCGGTACCCGAGACCTCACCGCGACGAAGCGTCGAGTGGGTGCCCTGGCGAGCAGCTGCGAGCTGCGCGGTCACGACCTGGTGAATCAGCGGAACGTTCGTCTTGACGTCGAACACGTGCGCGGGAAGCTCGACCGTGCCGGTCTTCTTTCCGTCGGTGCCGAGGACGTCGAGAACGAGAGTCGAGTCAGCCATCTAACTCAGGCCCCCTTCACTGCGTTGCGGACGTACACGACGCGGCCACGAGCACCGGGGACGGCGCCCTTGACGAGCAGCAGACCCTTCTCGGTGTCGACGGCGTGCACCGTGAGGTTGAGGACGGTCACGCGCTCGCCACCCATGCGGCCGGCCATGCGCGTGCCCTTGAAGACGCGGCTGGGCGTAGCCGAAGCACCGATCGAACCGGGCTTGCGGTGGTTGCGGTGAGCACCGTGCGAGGCACCCACACCGGCGAAGTTGTGACGCTTCATCACACCGGCGAAGCCCTTACCCTTGCTCGTGCCGACGACGTCGACGAGCTGGCCGGCTTCGAAGGTGTCACCAGCGGTGATCTCCTGGCCGAGGGTGTAGTTCGCGGCGTCTGCCGTGCGGATCTCAGCGACCTTGCGACGCGGCGTGACGCCAGCGGCAGCGTAGTGGCCGGTGAGGGGCTGGGTGACCTTGCGCGGGTCGATCTCGCCAGCGGCGATCTGAACGGCGTTGTAGCCATCCTTCTCGGGGGTACGGATCTGCGTGACGACGTTCGGAGCAAGCTCGATCACCGTCACCGGAACGAGCTTGCCGGCTTCGTTCCAGACCTGAGTCATGCCCAGCTTCTTACCGAGCATGCCCTTCGAAATCTTGTTGTTGATGTCAGCCATGTCGAACCTCAGAGCTTGATCTCGATGTTGACGTCGGCCGGGAGGTCCAGACGCATGAGCGAGTCGACCGCCTTGGGGGTGGGGTCAACGATGTCGATGAGGCGCTTGTGGGTGCGCTTCTCGAAGTGCTCGCGGCTGTCCTTGTACTTGTGGGGCGAACGGATAACCGCCACGACGTTCTTCTCCGTCGGGAGGGGCACCGGGCCCACGACCTGCGCACCAGCGCGGGTCACGGTGTCGACAATCTTGCGTGCCGACGTGTCGATGACCTCGTGGTCATACGACTTCAGGCGAATGCGGATCTTCTGTCCCGCCATTTGTCTGCTCACTCTCTTCAGCGTCTTACCTCTCGGGCATTGGACGCACGTACCCTCCGGAAACCCTTCGGGCCGGCACACGACGTCGGTCGAACGAGTTCTTCCAAACGTTGCGCCATATTCACCTATCAGCCCCCGCAGGCAGGAGTATGCTTCCTGTGATCTGTGGGGTGTTGTTCCTCCGCCTGCGGCCCGAGTCTGTGCGCCATGCGCCGCTCGTGCACTGTCCAGTGCGGTGATCGGAAGAAGCCCGAATGTGGAACCTCTCTATTCTGCCAGGGATAGACCGCAGAAATCAACCCGGGCGTGTCGCGCTGAGAGCCGCATGATTCCGCGGATCCCGCACCCCTCGTCGGCGTCTTCTCAGGTACGCGGAAGGGCCTCCCCCGCGGTGCGCGGGAGAGGCCCTTCGGTGGATCCGTTTACTCGTTTCCGATGTGGCCGTCGGCCTTGTCACGGAGGTTGTCGATCTTCTCGTCGACCGAGTCCGGTGCGATCTTCTTCGCGAAGCCCGCGGCGCCGTCGAGCACCTTGTCGCTGATGCCCTCGGCCTGCTCGCTGCGCAGCGCTTCGGAGATCTTGTCCTTGTTCTGTTCGAAGGCGTCCTTGCCCTTGTTGATGAGGTCGTCGAGTCCCATTGATCCCCCTCGGGTCGTGGTGTCGGAGGCGGCTAGTCAGCACGCGAGATTAGTCTTACATCGTCAGCCGCGACGCGCACAGCATTCGCGGGAAGATTTCCGATCGAGGCGCGAGTGACGAGCGAGAACCCGAACACCGAGGCCGTCGGCGGCATGGCCGGCCCCGACGGGCCGCTGCTGAGACTCTTCCGCAACCGCGGAGTCGCCTTCCTGCTCGTCGGCGGCATGAACACCGCGATCGGCTTCGTGTGGTTCATCGCCTTCACCGGGCTGTTCCACGCGATCGCGCCGGGCGCCGACTGGACGGTCTTCCCGATCATCCTCTGCGCGCAGTGGACGTCGGCGACCTGCGCCTTCTTCCTCTACCGCCACCTCGTGTTCCGCGTGACCGGCCACTTCTGGCTCGACTACGGGCGCTTCCTCCTCGTCAACGCCACGAGCGCCGCGCTCAACCTCATCGTGGTGCCGCCCGTGGTGATCTGGCTCGGATGGCCCAAGATCCTGGCCCAGCTCGCCTTCACGGTCGTGATCGCCGTGATCAGCTGGTTCGGCCACAGCCAGTTCTCGTTCCGCCGCAGCAAGAAAGACTCCGCATGACGCTCCTGTCCGTTGTCATCCCGGCGTTCCGGCACGCGAACGTCCTCGCCGAGACGGTGCGCTCGGTGCTCGATCAGAGGGGCGTCGACCTCGAGCTGATCATCGCCGACCACTCCTCGGGCGACGGCACCTATGAGGTCGCCCGTTCCTTCGAGTCGGATCCGCGCGTGACCGTGCTCGAGACGCCCGCGGGCGGGGGCGCGATCGCGAACTGGGCGGCCGTCACGGACCGGGCCCGCGGCGATTACCTCAAGTTGCTCCCCGGCGACGATACCGTGTTCCCCGGATCCCTCGCCCGGCAGGTGGCCCTGCTCGAGGCCCACCCCGGTGCGTCGCTCGTGGGCGGGCGTCGCCGGATCATCGACACCAAGGGCCGCACGATCGCGAAGCGGCGCGGTCTGCAGGGCCTCGACGCCGTGATGAGCGGCGGCGACGCGGTGCGCGCCTCGGTGCTCTCCGGAACGAACCCGTTCGGCGAGCCCGGGGCCGTGACGATGCGCCGATCGGCCCTCGAGGCGGCCGGCGGCTGGCAGGGCCAGTGGTCGTACGCCATCGATGTCGCGAGCTACTACGGGGTGCTGCGTCACGGATCCTTCGTCCGCGACGACGAGGTCGCGTCGACCTTCCGCGTCGGCGGCGGGCAGTGGTCGGTCGCGCTCGTCGACGAGCAGGCGAGCGAGATGACGCGCCTGTTCGAATGGGCCGGATCCGTCTTCGACGAGGTGTCGGAAGCCGACGTCGCCCGCGGATCCGCGAAGGCGCGGTCGCTGGCCCGCCAGCGCCGCATGGTGTACCGGATCCTGAGGCTGGTGAAGCGATGAAGTCTCTCGCCTTCGTGCTCCCGATCTACAACGAGGCGGGCAACATCCCGCTGCTGTACGAGCGGCTCTCGGGCGTCGCCGCCGCGCTCGCGGACCGCTTCGTGTGCGAGTTCATCTTCGTGAACGACGGTTCACGCGACAATTCGCTGGCGCTGCTGCGGGGGCTGCGGGAGCGCGACGATCGCGTCTCGGTGTACTCGCTCGCCCGGAACAAAGGCCACCAGATCGCCGTCACCGCGGGGCTCGACGTCGCGGACGCCGATGCCGTGATCGTGATGGACAGCGATCTGCAGGATCCGCCCGAGGTCGCGCACGCCCTCCTCGAGGCGTGGGAGGACGGCGCCGACGTCGCCTACGCCAAGCGCCGAACCCGCGAGGACGGCTACTTCAAGAAGCTCACCGCGGGGATGTTCTACTGGACGCTCTCGAAGATGGCGCGCATCGAGATCCCGCGAGACACGGGCGACTTCCGGCTCATGGACCGCCGCGTCGTCGAGGAACTGCGGCGCTACCCCGAGCGCAACCGCTTCCTGCGCGGCATGGTCGCGGAGATCGGCTTCGAGCAGCGCGCCGTCGAGTTCGATCGCGACGCGCGCCACGCGGGCACCACCGGGTACCCGCTGAGCAAGATGCTGAAGCTCGCCGCCGACGGCATCATCGGCTTCAGCTCCTTCCCGCTGCGCCTCATCAGCGCCATCGGCATGGTGCTCGCCGTGGGCGCGGGCATCTGGACGGTGTACCTCGCCATCTCGCGCCTCGCCTTCCCCGACTCGGTCGTCGAGGGCTGGACGTTCATCACGGCCGGGATGTTCCTGCTCGGCGGGATCCAGATGCTGATGCTCGGCGTGCTGGGGCAGTACATCGGCCGGATCTACGAAGAGGTGCAGGCCCGCCCGCTGTACGCATTCGCCGTCGCGGAGCACGGCCCCCGCGCCTAACCCGACAGCGATCTCTCCAAAGGGCGAACGGCCCGGGTCAGCCCTCGCGGCGGGCGCGGCGGCGCGCCGCGGCGCGGGCGATGAGCCAGGCGATGAGGACGAGCCAGGAGGCGGCGAAGGCCCCGACGAGGATCGGGAAGGGCGGCGGGAGGAACGTCACCGTCACCTCGGTGCCCTCGGCGACGCCCGAAAGGTCGATCGTCAGGAGGTAGTCGCGGATCGGATCCGTGAGCTGGGCGCCCGAGACGCTGTAGCCCGGAAAGGGCAGGCGCGACAGCGCCACGCGAGGGTCGGATCCGACCGACGAGACCGTGAAGCTCACGGAGGTGTCCGACACCGACAGCTCCGAGACGGAGGTGCCCTCGCCCGTCCAGGTCACGCCGCCCGCGGAGGGCAGCGGCTCGTCGCGGTCGAAGCGCCAGGTGTACTCCCCCTCGGCGGTCAGGCTCCACCCGTCGGCGGCCTCGGGCTCGTCGGGGAAGGTGGTCTTCGCGGCGAGGATCGTAGACACGTCGAGCAGGTCCGCGACCGGCAGCCCGGTGTCTTCGTCCTCGCTCCACAGCACCTCGAGCGCCTCCTCGCAGGTGACTCCGCGCAGGTCGCTGCACAGGTCGGTGGCGTAGGAGGTGAACGGCAGCACCGTGTAGACGCTCGAGACGTTCGCGTCGCTGAGGTACCAGAGGTTCGCCATCAGGCGCTCGTCCCAGCTCTCGGGGTCGCCGGCGCCCTTCATGTAGTCGCCGACGACGATCGCGTCGCCCTCGGCGTCGTCGAGCACCGACTCGAGCGATTCGGTGTCGGTGGGGGCGTCGACGCCGGGCAGCGGTGACTCGCGCCACTGCAGCAGCTGCGCCCCGCCGACGCCGAGGGTCGCGATCATCGAGGCGATGACGACGAGGTTCGTCTGGCGTTGCCAGCGCGGCGTGCGCCCGGCGACGAACGCGGGCGAAGCGGATCCGCCGCGCCGCAGGGCGATCCACGCGATCGCGGCGAGCGCGAGCAGCTGTAGCGCGGCCGCGGCGAAGATCGACTTCCACGACCACATCTCGGCGACCCAGGTGATGTACGCCATCGCGACGATCAGCGCGACCGACCACCACGCCTTCGCGCGCGTCAGACGCTCGGGGAAGGCGCGTGTCGCCGCGACCGCGAACACCACGAGCACGGCGATCACGAGGTACGGCATCATGCGGATCGGCCAGCGGATCGCGCCGAGGTCGCTCGGGCCGAGCACGAAGGCGAGCATCGCGGTTCCGAGAACGAACACCGGCAGCAGCGTGCGCGCGCGGGCGATGGGGAGGAAGAGCGGGAACAGCGGCAGGATCCACGCGATGTACATCAGTGGGCCGTCGGTGACGCCGTTCCACGAGAAGACGGATCCGGTGGTCAGCGGCGACGCCGTGGTGAAGAGGTCGGCGACGTCGGCGTTGAGGAAGCCGGTGTTCTCGTAGGGCGCCTCGCTGCGGGTCGTGACG